>Ga0209501_10004478_pt1 | contig 13363 bp, 5 predicted proteins | sample ArcticOcean_MG_C_4_FD_187434 | JGI IMG/M metagenome (GOLD analysis project Ga0209501, IMG submission 187434) | Marine microbial communities from western Arctic Ocean - ArcticOcean_MG_CB4_134 (SPAdes) (version 2) | ecosystem: Environmental > Aquatic > Marine > Oceanic | place: Arctic Ocean...
AAATCAGTCCATCCATCATTATCATCATCATCATCAATTAAATTACAAATGTGGTCACCATCAGTATCCAATGGTATTGACGTTGAGTTATTACTATCTGTGCCGCACGTTTCTTCATCCGAATCCGACCAACTATCATTATCATCATCTAAGTCCATAATATCGCAAATACCATCATCATCATTGTCTGAAGGTATTGATGAGGAGTCAGTTGAGTTTGTACCACAGTCACTCTCATCACTATCTGACCATCCATCACCGTCATCGTCTCCATCCACTAGATTACATATTCCATCATCGTCAGTATCTACTGGAATTGATGTTGAGTTGTCTCCCTCTGTTCCACATGCAATTTCATCACTATCCGACCATCCATCTCCATCATCATCCGTATCTATTGGGTCACAAATCCCATCTGAATCTGTATCTGTCGGTATCGATGAATTATCCGAAGCATCAGTTCCACATGCTGATTCGTCCGTATCTGACCATCCGTCTCCATCCGTATCTCCGTTTGATATAATTGTTTGATTGAGAGTCCAAGTGCCCGTAGCCCAGTCATCTCCCGAAGTTGCTCCATTACCATTAACAAAATTAACAGCTAAAGAAAAAGTCACCGTGCCTGAGCCGTTTGTAGGAGATGTCCAATTTACATTCCAACTTCTTGAGTTTGAATTAGAATGAGTTACTTCTCCACTTTGTAACTTGGCATTAGTTCCTGGATTTGACCATGAACCTAGATCCGCATCTAAATTGAATCCTCCCTTATTGCCTGAAGGCCCACCTGTCCCTCCAATATTCAAGGTGTATGCAGTAGTTTCTTCATACCCAGAACTTGGAAGTCCAGTTAATGTAGGTGTCATTCCACCGCTTCCTCCATGGCAGCTACACCCAGAAGTAGTGGATCCAGTTTTTCCTCCGTTGTATCCAAATGTTGTTTCAGAAACCGATAAAACTAGTAAAAGTACTAAGATAATAGATACACGTTGTTTAGATGTCATACATATGTGCGCAGAATTACTACTTATTGTATTTCACTCACTCGTGACCAATATTTCATTATTCTCTTTTGTACTCCATCAGGTTCCAATATTTCTTAAGTCAGTTAGAGAACTTTGTTCCGCTAAACTCTTTGACCTAGTTACTATGAACCATCATGGACAGAAATGCACAGGCGGCTCAAATCCTCGATTCAGTTAACTCTTCAGGTAGGCATTATCGGGATAGTTTACCAATGATTGCTAGTGAGAACATACTTTCTCCATTAGTTGCCAAAGCAGTTAATTCTGATCTTCATGGGAGATATGCTGAGGGCCTCCCAGGTAAGCGGTATTATCAAGGATGCGATGATTTCGACACCATAGAATCATTTGGTATAGAATCAGCCAAGAGAGTTTTTAATTGTAATTTTGCAAATATTCAATCTACTTCTGGAACAGTCTCCAATCTTGCTACTTTGAAGGCTTTAGCCAAGCCGGGAGAAACAATAACTGCCGTATCAACAGCAGATGGCGGACATATATCTCATGCTAGAATGGGTGCAGTAGGGGTTCGTGGTTTGAATCTAGTCACGTATCCTTGGGATATAGATAGAATGGAGCCAGATATTGATGCATCTCTGAAAATAATTAGAGAAACCAAACCCAACCTTGCATTATTCGGGCAGTCTGTGTTTTTGTTCCCTACACCTCTGAAAGAACTTGCCGATGCAGCTCATGAAGTTGGTGCTAAGGTAATGTATGACGGAGCCCATGTTCTCGGATTAATCGCAGGTGGACAATTTCAAGACCCATTAAGAGAAGGTGCAGATGTAATGACCGGCAGTAGCCACAAAACTTTTCCGGGTCCTCAAGGTGGTTTCGTTCTTTCTAACTCTTCAGATGAAAAATTTAATCGCAAATTAAATAGTTCTATATTCCCTGGAACTTGTTCATCATACCATCTTCATCATGTAGCTGGGAAGGCCATTGCTCTTTCCGAGTTTGAGATATTTGGTTCTGATTATTCTAAAAGTATTGTTGCTAATGCTAAGTCGTTAGCAGTTGCTCTCGCAGAGGAAGGTTTTGATGTTCTCGCCGAAGATAGAGGTTATACTGCTAGCCATCAGGTTTTGACTCGCCATGGTGAAATTGATTCTGGCGCCGGTAAAGTAGCTGCAGAATTACTTGAAAAATCTGGAATTATAACTAATATGAATATGCTCCCTGGGGATACTAAGGCTATGCAACCGAGTGGTCTTAGACTTGGTGTGCCGGAACTAACCAGAATTGGTATGGGGACGGATGAAATGGAAGATGTCGCTAGATTCTTCTCACGCGCTTTGATAAAGAATGAAGACCCATCTAAAATTAAATCCGATGTTAAATCATTTAAGTCAAGTTATCAGATGGTAAAATATTGTTTTGAGAGCGGACCTGCTTATCCTGGGCTAGAATAATTAACTTAGCATATACTTTATGAACAAATCTTCAATACCCAATGTATGAGGTCAGTCAAATCAGTTGCTTTGTTACTGACTTTCCTTATGTTAAGTTCCGGGTGTTTGTCATTTCTTGGTGATGAGAACTCTAAATCTGAAGAACTAAATTGTGAACTCGAACCCACCAATCCCAAGTGTGATATTGGTGGAATAATTGAAGAGGATTGTTTTTACAATGAAGTATTTACAGGCGAATATTGTAGATTGATGACCCCCCCTCATAATTTAGATTATGGCGAAGAATCATTGCTATTGATTGTTGGAACAACTATGCAGTCATTAACACCTAGTTTTACTGGAGACGGGCCCCAAAATTGGCTAATTACTCCAAGATTACCTGGAGGTTTGAGCATTGATTCTGAAAGCGGTGTTATTTCTGGAACCCCTGAAACAGAGTCAATATCCACTAGTTATACAATAATCGGTACGAATGTCGCTGGTTCGAGTGTATTTATTATTGATATACAGACATTGCCTCTGCCCCCTGATCTGATTAATTACTTAGATAGTGCAATTTTTTGTACACTTTCCAAATTATGTGGAATTAGCAAACCTGATATTTCGGGCGGTTTAGTCGATAATTGGGAGGTAATACCTAATTTACCTGATGGTTTGGAGATTTCTGATACCGGGGAGATATCAGGTATAGTCCAACAATTGGGTGACACTAATCATACCATTATAGCATCTAACTCTGGCGGTTCCGCTTCAACAACTCTTCGAATATTAACTACTCATCAGGCGCCTGAGAATCTATATTACTCTGGTCACCCATTCCAGTGGCTTCTCGATGAATCAGTTGAGGAAATACCCGTTGCCGATGGAGGTGAAATAATGCAATGGACAATTGAACCACCATTGCCCGCAGGTCTTGTCTTCGATCTAGATGATGGTTCGATATTAGGCTCTCCTTCTGAGTTGCATGCAATAAGGGAGCATTACGTAACTGCGGCAAATACAGGCGGTTCAATTACAACAACGATTCTCATTTCAGTTAATGACATATCTCCAAATAATATTCGTTATGAGCCATATTTACTAGAATTAATCGTTAATGAAAACATCCCTAATATTATTCCAACTTGGTCAGGAGGTTCACCCGATACTTGGGAAATATATCCAAGTCTTCCTTCCGGCATTCATTTTAATAATCAGAATGGCGAAATATCAGGTACTGCTCTCGTCCTTCAAGAACCTTTAACATACCAAATTTGGGCAAATAATTCAGGTGGCTACACTATAACTCAACTAATTATTAGTATCAGTAGTTTACCTCCCGATGAGATTTATTGGCCTGAATCTCAGTATGCCTTACGTTCTAATTCTAGTGTATTAATTCCAGCCACGAATAATGGACCTTCCATAGATTCTTGGGAAGTATATCCCGATTTACCCTCAGGACTTAATTTACTAGATAATGGTACAATAGTGGGGACTCCTGATTATCGTACAGATTGGCAAGAATATACGATATGGGCTAACAATACAGGCGGTGCTGTTGGACTTAATATTTGGATAGCAGTCCATGATTTAAGAGTTGATCAAAATGAGTTATTATATGATTTAGAGGATGCTGATTGGGGGGGTTGGTCATCACTTGTTCTTCCGATTGGTGAGTGGTCTTTTCCCTTGGGTAGAGATTCCAATGATAATACAGTTGTATCTGCTGGGCACGTTGGCCGCGGAAAAATAGTGGGGTATGGCCATGAAAGTTGGGTAACTCAAGGGCATGATTTCACACTTCGTGCAGTGGATTGGGCGTGTGGACCATCAGCTAGCATAGGTCTCGCATATGGTGCTGGTTTCGATGATTGGGAAGATGATTTGAGGGCCGCAGGGCATGATGTCCATCTTTCAGTTACCCCCGCAGATCTTTCTGAAATTAATTGTCTTGTGGATGAATTCTGGAACGGGCATGATAATGAAGATAACTTAGCTATTGAGGAATTTTTACTAAACGGAGGTGGATTAATCATGGGTGGCCACGCTTGGTATTGGTCGTATTCCAATAGTGATGTCCCTCATAATTATCCTGGTAATAAGATTTCAAAAGTTACTGGACTACTTGTCTCAAGTTCATGGGGTTACAATCAGGTTAATTTTGAATTACCTGACCTACTCTACACTCCTCATAATGCAATAGAAGCAGTTTTACAGGACCGTATAGATGGAATTGAATTATCAAATGCAGATGCAAATATTGCCTATAACTCTATTTCTGATTGTACTGAAATTCTTCCACTTGACTTTATTGATTTCTGGACTCCGCTTAGAGAATTAGTTAATTTAACCGGTTGGACTGTTATACAATATAGTACTCTTTGGAGTTCCATAGGTTATGATATAGGGGCTGATCCTGTTTCCGATATTATATTACGATTAGAAGAATCTTTGACTCAGAATCTTCCTGCTGACGAGCTTCCCGTGCACCCTAGTCATGTTGAATTCCCTGGCGCTGTGTCTTCCAATGCTACCCGCATAACTCGTACTGTTACCGTTAACGGTAATCAATCTGGATTGCCTAGCGATTTCGGTTACTCAGGAGCTCGATCTAACTTGAGAATGTCAACTGGATTATATGCACCCCCCGGAGAAGTTATCACAATTTCAGTCAATCAAGAAACGTCTGAATTAGGATTTAGTATATTGATAGGAGCACATACAGATGGTTTATGGGGGAAAGACATCATCAAGCGTCACTCAAAAATTTATAGATATTGGTCGATTGAAAATACTACAACCGAAGTCGCCAACTCGTTTGGGGGTCCGATCTATGCTTCGATACCTGCTGGTTCTGAATTTGGCAATTTGCAGATAACCGTATCTGGAGCGATCAGGGCACCAATGTTTGTATTAGGTGAGACCTCAGATTTTGAATGGATATATTCCGAGTCCGACAATCCTGCTCCATGGGCTGAATTAGTTTCTGATAATTTCATTATGACGGTTCCCAGTTCTGAAATACGTAATCTCGTTAATCCTAGCCAATTGATGAATTGGTGGAATAGTGCTCTAAATATGGAGCATCAACTTTATGGTTTTGAACCCTGGTTAAGGATTGAGAGAGCGGTTTTTGATGCTCAGATTTCCGCTGGTTGGATGCATTCTGGTTATCCATTTATGGCTCATGACCTTAGTGTCCCCGATGTTGTTAATTATACCCATATGAGTGAGAATGGTGATTGGGGTATGTTCCATGAACTTGGTCATAATCATCAATGGATGCCTTCTACTTTACCTGGAATGACTGAAACAGGATGTAACTTTGCTAGTGTGTACCTTATGGAAGAACTTGTCGACCCTCCAAATCCTCGTCCTGCCAATCCTGATAGGAGTTACTTTGAGAGTGGTTCGAACATTACTGATTGGTCTGTGTGGATTGCTTTAGACACTTTCTTGATAATCAAAGAAGAATGGGGTTGGGATGTGATAACAGATACCTTGAGTCTCTATTACACATTACCAACTGATGAAATTCCGAGTGGCGATATTGAAGAGTTCAATTATTGGGTAATGCACCTTTCAAATACTACCGGGTACAATCTTGCCCCTTACCACGCAGCCTGGGGTTTCCCATTAACTCAGGAGACTTATGATTCTCTTGATCATTTACCAATATGGGTGGAAGATCCACTCCGAGGAGATTTCTTTGTATATGACGCTATTATTAGGGATTTGGATATTCACGATGTGACCGACGATACAGTTAACATAACATGGGAAACTTATGATAATGGGACTAATACCTCTTTAGTATTTTATTACGGCATTAGTGATATGGGAAATCAAACATTAGGCTGGACAAACAGTGCCAATTGGAGCAGTACTTCGGTTGGTAACCATTCAGAAGTCATCACAGGTTTTATTGGAGGGACTACCTATTATGGAAGGCTTCAGGCATCTAATGAAGAAGGTTCAGTTTGGTTTGGACCAATAAGTTGGACAATGGATATAACTTGATGATTAATTGAATTTTTTCAGCAATTCTTCAAAAGAGATCTTAGGAATATATTTCTCATGTAATATTGCTAAAGGAATCCAAATGGATGTATGCACAATAGTTAATAAAAATGCTGTGTAAAGTTCCATTCGGGGTTGATTTTGCATTTTATATGCTATAATGCCTAGTAATACAAAATGCATCACATATATTGTTAGCGATAATCTTCCAGCTGGTTCCAGCCACGAGAGTGTTTTCCCTCCTTTTGGTTTTCCTCCTGATTTTTCATCTCCTTCTAATATTCGGAATAAAATTACTACGAAGATACCTGAGGCGAATATAAATACGGTATTTGCAGGGAAAAATGTTAGAATCGCATTTCCTTCTGTAAGAGCCCATGGTATATCTTCATAAAATGAGTAAATCATACTAATTCCAATTATTACCAAACCAATTTTGAGTATTCTATCTTGATTATTCAAATCATCTCCATAATCATCTATTAGGCTGCCCAGAACTATGAACGCCAGCCAAGGTAATACTGGATATGTTCCATTTAGTAGTAGTCTCTCAAACCATTCACCTAGTCCATTGGATGAAACCCTCTCCAGCCAATTCAAATCAATGCCATTCATGTCTCCAATGATTAGTGGTGAAGTCATCAATAATAGCATCAGAGGGACTCTCTGTTTTCTTGTTAAGTATACTAATAGTGGTCCAAAAATAGATGCTATTGCTAGTAATGTCAGCACTCCTGGAGTCATCCATTCAAATCTTCCTCCTCTCTCTAATAATAGTGCAGAATTAACCAATAATTGACATAGAGTCAGGATAATGAAACGAGGTAGGATCCAATTTACCCAAGATATAATATCACTATTTCCTGATTCACTTCTTCTTTTTGCACTACGATATATCCCCCATCCAGAAATTGTCACAAACATTGGTGCAGCCATTCCTCCAATTGCGGCAGAAACAAATGCTATTGGGTGACCTACAGAAATCCCCTCTGGTGGAATAATTGCAGCGGTGTGAACTTGAACCATACAGAGTATGGCAATAGCTCTAATACGGTCGATATATCTTAGCCTCACCTTACTCCTCCTATTCCGTGGGGTAAAGGTGAGGGTGGTTGAACCCTTCGTGATGAGTAATAGAATTCAGAATGATCTAAATTTCTTGTTCTTCGTCATCCTCATAATAATATTCATCATCACCTCGGTTTTTGGTGGACATATTCATTCCCCCATAAACCGCCAGGCCAAATCCTAGTAAATAGATTACCAATTGAGCAATATTTAGGTAACTAATTGGTGCGGGTGCATCCAAGTTAGTGAATCCCATTAATCCTAAACTATCAGTGGCGCCTCTAACTCCTTCTGCATCCTCATCACCAATCTCACTATGAATTGCAATCTCGAAAACAGGATAAGCATCAGTTGCTCCCTCACTCAAATCTGGGCTATCATATCCTAAACCTCTGATGTCAAGCATAAATTGTAGTGTTCCGTGGCCATACATTACTGCATTAGTGTTAGGTTCAACTTTGAAATCAACATTTCCATTAAAGTATAACCCCAATACTCCTGGAGTAACTGATATTGGTGACAGACTAGTTGGAATCAATTTTGATTGAATATTATGTTGAGTAGCATCCAGAACTATGCTGTGTTCTGTCATAGGAATTCCCTTGAATTCCACCTCGTTTCCTACTTCTGTCATTGCTACTGCATAACCTCCAAGATTATACTTGAATGATTCATCAGCAGTACCAATTGCACCTATTGAATTTGCTAATACCGCATAATCAATACTTGAACCTACAGCTTCTTCCATAAGTCCTAAATTCTCTACGTTTCTTTGAGGTGCCCTCCAAGTTAAGAATTCTGTCATTCCATATGCTTGTCCTTCAGCACAATCAATTCCTTCTGCAGTTTCATTCCATCCTGCGCTACCTTCTCCAAGGTATATCCCACTAGAGGTATAATCGAAATCACAAATTCCATCTCCGTCAGAATTCACATAACCTTGCATTAGTCTTTGTCCTATTGTGTCACCTCTGGTACTAATTATATATGCTGAAGCATCTCCAGTTGAAATTCCTTCAGGGTAATCCTCTGATATCGATCCATAATATGTTTCGTTAGTTTCTAAACTTGAGAAACAAGATACAGGTCCATATTGGAATTCTAATACTGGGTCACAAGCACCAAACAGCCATTGATTTACTGTTTGAGTAGTATAAGCACTAGCACCTGTTTGGAATGTTAGTAAAGTAGGAACTACAACATCCACCATGAAATTAGAAATGTAATTCCTAACTGCTTGGGCTTCTAAAACGCTTATTTCGTACAAATCAGCTATATATTCATCATTCCAATCTGTTACTATGCCACCTGCTTCCGGCCCATCAGTTCCTTGGGGTAGTGTCTTTCCAGTAGCTTCTCCGTACATGAATTCAGAACCAAAATCAGTCGTTGCTAATGCGTATGGGCTATCATAAAGTATATTCCGCACATCATCTGCAGACATGTCAATTTGTCCTTCCCATTCCCCCATGTTCAACCCTAGAGGGATGTAGCCGCCAGCAAGAGGTTCTTCACCACCAAATGATTCCACCCACCAATCGTTTGCATTCATTGTTCCAGTTCCTCCAGTAAGTATCAATGGGAATTCAGCAGGGATACCAAGCATACCTATCCAAGCACCAGCCCAATTTGCAACTCCAAGAACTGCCTGCAATCCAATTCCATAACTACTCATAGTACTGAAAGCATCTGATTGTGCACCCAATAAGAATAGAATATTACCATTTAGTGGCAATCCGTTAAAGTCAGTTTCTTGAATAATACCTGTAGCTAAACCATCTTCGTTTATTCCAAATAATAGATATTCCAATACTTCTGGATTTGGAATATCTACTCCGCTAACTTCTTTCAGTCTCTCTCTATTATTGTCAGTTGTAGTAAGATCTGCACCACCTCCATTTGCTAAGAAAGTGCTACCTGCAAGTGCGTAAACTGCCCAATCGATATATGTTCTCTCCGGCTCTGAAACATCAGAATAACCGTATAACATAGCTCTTCCAGGTGTGACAATCTCACTTGGCGCACCCATTCCTGCAACTATCATAGGACCATAGTCACAAGTAAGTGCTATGCAGATTTCTGTGGAAGGATCGACAGCATCTTCTAAAATCATCTCTGCAGAGGATGTGAAGTCAGGCTCCATTATTCCTGCACCTGCACCTGCACTAGCATTCCATTGTGCATATGCTCCAGTCATTACGTAACTAGGTGCTGCGGCATTAGCAGCAGTAGCATTCATGCCTGCTGATTGCATACCATTCGATGCTGCTACAATATTATCTGAAATATCTTCTGCTGACCATATACTTGGTGCTTTACTTGAAAGTTCCAAAGTCATCATGTTTGTTGCAAAACCTGCCTTAGCAAAGGGCTCCCCATACGAGAAACCTACAGCACCAATTGCTGCAATACTTTCTGCCGTCCACAAGATATTGACATTTTTGAAATCATTTGTACCTGGCACGGAATCATATATGTCTCCAACTTGACCCATACTTCCATCTCTATCTTCCCATGTACAACTTTCACACCATTCAAACACTTCATATTCTGAATAAGTCATAGTGCCATCTGCTTCATTCCATTCTAAGATTTCTTTATGTGAGGTGACATTGTATATCCATGGTCCTTCTTTCGTATAGGCATTAGACGGGTCTTCACTCGAGAGGGCATCAATATCAGTTAGATTATAGCCAAAATAGACTTTTTCTGATATTGAGGTGGCCCATTCTTCATCAAAATCTGCCTGTTCATCATATGCATCAGTTACTTGCTGAGCCATTCCATCTGATACCAATCCATCAAATTGTGATGTGATTATTGTCGCATTCACGCCAATTAACATAATTCCAATTACTAATATTATTGTTGCTCTATTCATTTTCTTATCCATGGCCATAGTATGCACTCTCTATCTCCATAGGGCAGGTTAGGGAAGATAAGTGTTACAGTGTTAACTTTAATGTAAATCTCACATTTAATTATGATCATGCTTACTTTATGTCAAAGTGAATATTATTGCTAGAGGCCCTTAGGGTACCTTGTGCGTGGTAGGGTCTTTGTTACAGTAATAGTGACGGCATTTTTCATTTCAACTCCTTTTACTAGTATTTCTTTAGACAATAAAACAAGTGATTTACAAGACAATACATTTAGATCAGATACATATTATTATGATGAATATTATGAGGGGACCGACTTACTTCAGGGGGAATTATTGCATGCACAATTATATGATATCATTCGGAATCATACTATTGTAAGTTACAATTCAGTATGGGGGCACCTAAGAAATATAGATGAAGACCCAATGAATTCTGCAAATGTAACACTTTTTTATATGCAAAGATCACATTCTGAGAATGATACTTGTGGCGATGGTAATGATTGTACTAGCCAGTCTTGGAATAGAGAACACGTCTGGCCCAAATCACATGGTGACTTTGGAACCAGTATGACGAAGGTTGCAGGTACTGACTTACATGCTTTGAGACCAGTAGATAATACTGTCAATTCCGCTCGTAGTGATAAGGATTTTGGAAATGCTGAGGCCTCACATTGGGAATGTACAGAATGTGATTCTTCCCCCGATTTCTGGGAGCCAGCTGATATTACAAAGGGAGATGCTGCGCGTGCAGTCTTTTACATGGATGTGAGGTATAATGGGTATGGTTACGAACCTGCCCTAAATTTAGTTAATAATTCAACACAACCTTCCGTTGGAAATGGATATTTGGGTGAATTATGTGTAATTTACAGTTGGCATTTGCAAGACCCCGTCAGCAATATTGAAATTGAAAGAAATAATGGTATATACTCAATACAAGGTAATCGCAATCCATTTGTAGATAATGCAAATTTTGCTGAAAACATTTGGGGTAATATTTGTGATGATGTTAATGGCGACTTTGATGGCGACGGATATGACGACGATATCGATGCATTCCCCACGGATTCTTCAGAATGGTATGATTCCGATTTAGATGGAATTGGAGATAATTCAGACGCTTTCCCTTTTGATGATTCTGAGACTCTTGACTCTGATTCAGATGGTTTTGGAGATAACTCTGATATATTTCCTATGAATGAGAATGAATGGTATGATTCTGATTCAGATGGTTTTGGAGATAACTCTGACATATTTCCTATGAATGAGAATGAATGGTATGATTCTGATTTAGATGGTGTAGGAGATAACTCTGATCAGTTTCCTAATGACAGTTTCGAATTTATTGATAGTGATTTAGATGGAATAGGAGATAATTCAGACGCTTTCCCTTTTGATGATTCTGAGACTCTTGACTCTGATTCAGATGGTTTTGGAGATAACTCTGACATATTTCCTATGAATGAGAATGAATGGTATGATTTTGATTTAGATGGTGTAGGAGATAACTCTGATCAGTTTCCTATGAATGAGGATGAATGGCATGATTCTGATTCAGATGGTTTTGGAGATAACTCTGACATATTTCCTATGAATGAGAATGAATGGTATGATTCTGATTTAGATGGTGTAGGGGACAACTTTGACTTATTCCCTTTTGATGGTTCCGAAATTATTGACACGGATTCCGATGGTGTAGGTGATAACTCCGATGCCTTCCCTCTCGATGAGTCTGAAACTCTTGACTCTGATTCAGATGGTGTGGGAGATAATGCTGATTTATATCCATTCGATTCTAGTCGTTCCGAAAGTATAGAATCGTATAATTCCATAATATTTTTACTGATTATTCTAGCCTTTTTAGGGTATTATGTATTTAAAAAATAAATAATTATTGAATAATTTCTTATATCTCCCAATAATAAGGTTCATCTTTAGGTCCCATTCGAGTCATCACAAGGACCCGTAGCTCAGTTGGTTAGAGCGCTCGGCTCATAACCGAGTGGCCATCGGTTCAAATCCGGTCGGGTCCACCATTTTTTCGCCTTATTTCGGTTGTTTTCTTTACTATCCATTTTTCCATTTCTATTGTTGTTTGTTGATTTTACATGCTCTATTAGTGAGAACCCTAAAATACAGTCTCACACGGGATTGGAACTATGACATCTGCCCGTTCAGTCAGGCCAGTCCTAATATTACTGGCAGTTTACTTTCTAAGTATGTGGGCGGGAGCAGCAGCAGTTCATGCTCAAGGTATCACTCCAGACGTATCTCTAACCTGTGAAAACCCTCAAGCAATTGAGACTTACCCTGGTTCAACTCGTACATCAATTGTGAATTGTGATTTATCAAATCCTTCTGCGCACCAAGTAAAGGTGGAAATGGTAATTCAGTCCGGGGCATTAGTTAATGCTGGCCCAGCCTCATTGACTGTAGGGGCCGGTCTTACAACTGCTTTCCAAGTTATACTGAGAGGTGATTTACAGATGGCTGAAGGGCAACATCAGGTTTCAATCACTGCTACAGTATCGCAAGCTAATGGAGTAGCCTACCCCGGAACTCCTACTACTTACAAGGTGCTAGCTGTTGTTAAACAATTTAGTCGATTAAGAGTTGCATCAGAATTAGCTTTCATCCAACTAAGGCCTAAAGTAGATTATATGGTTACATATGACGTTTACAATGACGGTAACGCATTAGATAGGATGAATATTGAAATTGCAAACTATGATGAGTTAAACGATGAAGGTTTCACTCTGAGTTTACCTCTTGTTAATGTAGAGATTGAGTCCAAGTCTCCCCCTGAGAAAGTAAGGGTTCAGATCCGTACTCCTAAGAATCAAGGATGGACTGATAAGTATTACAATTTACAATTCAAAGCTACTTCTGATTATTCAGTACGTACTGAAGGAATTCCAAACTCACAGATACAATCTGTAACTCTTTACATTCGTGGAGTTATCTTCCCG
>Ga0209501_10004481_pt1 | contig 13361 bp, 16 predicted proteins | sample ArcticOcean_MG_C_4_FD_187434 | JGI IMG/M metagenome (GOLD analysis project Ga0209501, IMG submission 187434) | Marine microbial communities from western Arctic Ocean - ArcticOcean_MG_CB4_134 (SPAdes) (version 2) | ecosystem: Environmental > Aquatic > Marine > Oceanic | place: Arctic Ocean...
CCAAACTGGCATCAAAACCCAAGCTGGCGTTGGCTTCGCTCGCCTTCATCGTAATTTCCGTTGTAATCTCTGCTGCTTGCACCACCTTCCCCGCCCCTGAGTTCAAGGGCATCAAGGCCTGGATCAATAGCGAGCCACTGACCCTTGAGGAGCTACGCGGCCAGGTCGTCTTGGTAGATTTCTGGACCTATAGCTGCGTTAACTGCATCAGGACTTTCCCATATCTAAGACAGTGGAACGAAAAATACGCCGACGATGGTCTGGTGATTATTGGCGTTCACTCCCCTGAATTTGAATTTGAGAAAGATTACGAAAACGTTCTCAAGGCCACTCAAGACAATGGCATTACCTGGCCGGTGGCCCAGGACAACGATTTCAAGACCTGGGATCGCTATGGGAATAAATTCTGGCCGGCCAAATACCTAATCGATAGCAAGGGCACTGTCCAGTACACCCACTTCGGGGAAGGCCAGTACGACCAGACCGAAATGCAGATTAGACAATTGCTCATTGAAGCTGGTGCTGACCTGACTGATGTCCCGGTAGGAACTGTAGGCGAGCAGCCGGTGGACCCGGCATTTGTTGAAGCTAAACGTGGGGCGATTACCCGAGAGCTTTATGCCGGATTCGTCCTGGCGGAGCTGGGGGAATACGTCCGGCAGTCTGATTACTTCAAGCACACCGGCTCCGTGGTGGAGTTGGAGTCGCCGGACAAGCACAAAGAAGGAGTGATCTACTTTGATGGCACTTGGGAAGTATGGCCGGAGTATACCCGCCACGGCCGCAACTCAACGGGGTACGAGGATGTGCTGTCGCTCATATACTCCGCCCGCACCCTAAACGCAGTGCTGAGTTCTGATTCTGGCGAACCCTATAACGTGCGCATCACACTGAACGGAGAATTCCTCACAGAAGAGAATAAAGGCCAGGACGTGACCATTGCCCCCAGTGGGGAATCTTTCCTAAACGTAGCCGAGCCACGGATGTACCACGTGATTGAGGCCCCCGGTTACACCAAAGACAACCAACTCACGATGAGTTCCAACTCAGATGACTTCGGCATTTTTGCCTTCACATTCGGCGTTTACGAGACAGGACCATGAACAAGATTATAGGAATATTTGAGTCTAGAATCCGTAAAACCCGGCTGCTAATACCAGCGTTGGCCACTTTGGTCATTGCCGTAGCGGTAGCCTGCAGTTCCTCGGCCACGCCCACCGCGGCACCGCAGCCCACTTCAATTCCCACAGACCCTACTGCCATCATTCCCGTGTTGGCCACCACTGTCCTGGAGGTTGGGGAACAGCGGATTGCGTTCTTGCTGACCACAAACAAGGGACTAATCAAGACTCCCATCGCGTTGGTCACACCGGTCTTTCTAGACGGCGGCGGCGCGCCAGGCCCAACCATGGAAGCTCAATTCAACCTCTGGCCCTACGGAATCCGCGGCTCCTACAGCACCTATGCCAACTTTGACCGGGCCGGACGATGGCGTCTGGACGTTGAGGTAGACAACCCCAACGGCGTGGACGAAGTGCAGATTGAAATCGAAGTGCTGGAAAAATCACCCGTGCCGGCAGTCGGCACTATAGCCCTGTTGAGCGAATCCAAGATACTAGCCGACCACGAATCAATCGAAGATATAACCACCGATTACTCACCAGACCCCGCCCTGTATCAATTGACCATCAAAGACGCAGTGGAAAACAATTTGCCGTCGGTAATCGTGTTTGCCAGCCCGGCATTCTGCACCAGCCCCACTTGCGGACCTCAGGTGGATACGGTCAGTGAACTTAGGGAGAAGCACCCGGGTCAGGCCAATTACATTCACGTTGAGATCTACGACAACCCAGCAGAGATTCAGGGTAACTTGGACCGGGCGGAGATCTTCAGCGTGGTCGACGATTGGGGCCTAACGTCCATCGACAACTACTTCAATGAAAGCTGGACATTTATAATGGACGCTGATGGGCAAATAGATGACCGCTATGAAGGCTTTGCCACGGTGGATGAACTGGAAGAAGCCCTCAATAAAGTCATCCCTAGAGTTGCTGCCGACTATTAAGTTCGCATTGATTGACCGATAGGCACCTAGAAAACCAAAAGGGCTCCAGCTATGATTCGCTGGAGCCCTTTCCAATTTACGGCTTGCTAGACTTCTGAATCGTCGATTAGGGGAAACGGTAATTCGACGTTATATGTCCTCTGCAACAGCTTTAAGAATTCAACCACCACCGGGCCATGCTGTTGCCCTCGACGTAGCAGCACGTAGGTTGGCAGCAACACCGGTGGCAACTCCGCCAATGAGATTGAGGCCAATGTTCCTGATTCCAATTCCCGGCGCACTCCGCTGCGCGGCAAGAATGAGATACCCAGGCCCAGTTCCACCATGTTCTTGGCCGCCTCAACGCTGTCCAGGTTCATCTCCACCTTGGCGGTCACACCGGCATCGCGGCAGACCCGATTGATGAACTGGAAATACGAGGAGCCAGGGTCGCCTGGGTCGTAGACAATCAACGGCTCCTGGGCCACCTGGGACATCGCTGCCACGCCGGTCTTGGCAAATTGGTGTTCCGGGTGAGCCACCAACACGGCCTGTTCATCATAGAGGTGCAGAGCATCAACATCTGGATGTTGCATGAACCGGGCCAGACCCAGTTGAACCTCTTCATCCACCACCATCTGCAAGACGTCTGATGAGCCCCCCACCTTTATGTGCAGGTTGGTGTCCGGGAATTCCTGGTGGAACTCGTGCAGAGTTTGGGGCAAGACGTAGGTGCCAATTACGCGAGCCGTGGCTATATTCAAGATTCCCTCAGATGTCTGGCGCACGCTCTCCAAGACTTCTCGGCCGCGCCTAAGGGTTTCCATGGACCGTTGCGCAAATGGCAAAAACGTCCGCCCCATGTCCGTCAACCGAACGCCGCGGGCAGTGCGGTGAAACAAGATCACCCCAACTTCATCTTCTAGAGTCTGAACCCGGGCACTCACCGATGGCTGAGAAAGGTACAGGGCGTCCGCCGCACGCCGAAAACTGCCACGGGCAGCGGCTTCCAAGAATGCCTCTAGTTGGGAGAATTCCATTGCTTTACCTCAGGGCGACGTTCGCTGGTCTCGGCTGGGTTAGTGATAGGTTTCAGCTATCAATGCCGCCAATCACATCCTTCAAATTCTATCACTAACCGTTCCATTTCTTTGCTTTGGCTGGCTGGTGGTTAGTGGGTGAGTCAGCGATTTTACGACGCTATAAATTAAAACGCCCCAGCCAAAGAGGCCGGGGCGTTCGTTACACGTCCGAATATGAATCACAGCAAAATAGGTCGGCTGTTGGGACGGCCGATTTATTTCTTGAAGTAATTACTGGTTTTCTGTGGTGATTAGGCTGCTTTGGATTGCTTGGCAGCAGCTTCTTGCATGACACCGGCCAGCAGGGTGTAGGTCTCGGTCCAGGCGCTCTTAACTTCTAGAGTGAAGGCTTCGCTGAGTCCTTGTTCCAAAGTCCACGGCAGCGCCGAAGCAACGGAACCGTAGTGGGCATCTGTGACTCCGTAGCCACCGTGGCGACTGCCAAAGTCCTGTACAACAGGGACTAGGCTGTCCAGGTCATTTAGACCGTTTACGGCGGCGGTGATCATCCGCATCAGTTGACGACCCTGAGCTTCCATGTCGCCCTTGAACAGAACTTTGGTCGAGGGGTCGATCTCAAATAGTCGATTGTAGAACAGGCCAGAGGCGGTATTACTACGGTGTTTCCAGGCTCGCGAAGACTGGTTCATCCATGGAAATTGAGTGGACCTTGGTTGGAAACAAACCCTGTTTAACATCTTCAAGATATTGGGTGAACGCAGCCTGGGTGGGATCAGCCAAAGTGGCGTAACGCTTAACATGTTTGGGCACAAAATCTGTGAACGCCCTCAAAAGGTCATGAGAGGCCTGTACTTGGCCGTCGCAATCTGACCTGGGCCCAATCCCAATGGTCGGAATTTTCAATTGCCGGGGGATCAATCCAGCCAACTGGGGCGGCACCACTTCCAGCACCACTGAATATGCTCCGGCGTCTTCCTGAGCAAGAGCATCTCTAATCAGTTGTTCTCCTTGCTCACGCTGGCGGCCCTGAACGCGGTATCCGCCCAATCCGTGCACCGACTGGGGAGTCAATCCAATATGCCCCATAACCGGAATGCCCGCATCGACAATGCGTGCCACAGTGGACGCAATTTTTTCACCGCCTTCCAGCTTTACAGAATGGGCGCCGCCCTCTTGCATAAGCCGTCCGGCGTTGGCCAAACCTTGCGCGGCATCAACTTGGTAGCTCATGAACGGCAGGTCGACAACAATCAGACTTTGTTTGACACCCCTGGCCACTGCTTTGGCGTGGTGCAGCATATCCTCCATGGTCACAGGGATGGTTGAATCGTAGCCAAGCACCACCATGCCCAGGCTATCTCCCACCAACACCATGGGTATGCCGGCTCGGTCAGCCAACTGTGCCGTTGTGTAGTCGTAGGCGGTAATCATCGCTATCTTTTCACCGCGCAATTTCATATCAGCAACGTCTAGGATGCTCACTTTTCCCATGAAGACCCCCTTTTCAATGGCGTTGACTGCAATCTATTTAGCTAATTTCACCTAGATTGCAACGTTGCCACACAGATTTAAACCGCCGGGCTGCCTTGATGCTACCGTGCTGTTTTTGAGGCTAAACGAAGGACCTAACCCTCGTTAATTTAATGATATATCGACATCGGACACCGGTCTACGCTCCATCCCATGGACGCCATGAATAATTTCAATGGAAAATTCAAGCTTGTGCGGCAGTATGCCCTCTGCTAGACTCTTCACGACCCTCGATAGTTCGACGATTTAGGCTGCTTTAAGGACGATGACCTTCACAGGCCCTTGTTCCTAAAGATTCTTAGAACTAGCAGGGCATGAGTTCTGAACGGTTTAGGAGGTATCTTTATGCCATCATTTTGGGAGAATCTAAGGTTTCCCGGCGAGCGGGAAATGGATGATTTACACGGCGCCCAGGGCCAGGACATGGCGACTTATGTCAGCCATCCCTCACCATCCGAAGGCAACAACTTCCCGGCGGTCATCGTAATCATGGAAGCATTCGGTGTCACCAGCCACATCGAAAAGGTTTGTGACCAATACGCCGCCAATGGCTACGTAGCTATTGCTCCAGCGTTGTATCACCGCCAGCATCCCAATCCAAAACTGGGATACGACGAGATGCCCGCGGTTCAGGAGTACATGGGAGCGCTGCGCGACGACGAACTTGTTGAGGATGTCAACGTAGCAATCGACTATCTGCAGAACAAATACCCACGCACCGCTGGCCAAAAGATTGGAATCGTGGGCTATTGCGTCGGCGGACGTATCGCCTACCTAGCAGCCACCAGTTGCGCAGGCATCAGTGCTGCTTCTGTCTACTACGGTGGACGGATTCTAGTACCGTTTGGCGACGGTTCAGCCCCCATCGACCTAACCAGCAACATCACCATCCCTGTAATGGGTAACTTCGGTGATGACGACACCAATCCTTCGCCTGATGATGTAAAAACCATCGACGCTGCACTCACAGCTGCTGGTGTCACTCACGACTTCAAGTCGTATCCCGGCGCCGGTCACGGTTTCAACTGTGACGACCGGGGCAGCTATAACGCGGAGGCCGCCACCGACGCCTTCACCCGCACCCTGGGTTTCTTCGATAAAAACGTCAAGTAACCCAAAGATCCCTACTCGCTAACGAGTGATCCTTCCGGAGAGTCAATCTCCGGAAGGATTTTTTGTCTCTGATACGTCCAGCCCCAGTGCATCCCAAACTGCACAGTCTGCGTAATCAAATACACAAGCTTGTTAACATCAGGCTTGGCGAATACAATTGCCCGTATTCCAGCCCAAAAGCCTGTATTGGCTGCAACGGGCAGACAATACTTTGGGAGTGATCGAGGATGCTGAAAGCGGACAGAGACCAGATACTGGGAAACCTAGAGGGCGACGATCGGTCAAATTTCCGGAAGTTCATCAACGATTACCGGTACCAACGCAAGGCAACCTCAACCAAGCAGAAGTCGTTGGGCCAAATGCCGGCGCGAGAGATGTTGGACGCCATTGGCGGTGACCTGTCACCCACCCTGAAAGAGGCCATGGAAGCGGTGGTGGCTAGGGACGAGATGGGTCCTCATGTGGGAATGGTCCCACCAGATTTCAACTTGAAACGCATGGGCTCCGAAGAACTGGTCCAGCTATCAAGCTTCAAGGGCCAAAAGCCAGTGGCCCTGATTTTCGGCAGCTATACTTGACCCCCATTCCGTGCTCAGGTTGAGCACATGGGAAAACTCTACGGTCAGTATCAAGACTGGATTGAGTTCTTTGTGGTCTACGTGCAGGAAGCACATCCAACGGACGGCTGGCAGACCGACTCCAACGTGGCCGAGGGCGTGTTGCTCCGTCAGCACCAGAGCTTTGACGAGCGGGACGAAGCAGCCCAGACCTGCAGCACTGACCTGCACATCTCCATACCAACGTTGGTGGAAGACATGGACAACGCCATTGATGAGGCTTACGGGGCAGCCCCGGAACGCCTGTACCTGATCGGAAAAGACGGCAACGTCTACTACCACGGCGGTGCCGGCCCCCACCTCTTTGACCTAGAGGAGTTGGAAGAGGCCATCCAGCGGATGGAAGCCGCAGTCAAAGTCGGCTAACCCAATTACTACACAAACAAAAAGGCCCGTCCTTCCGCGGAAGGACGGGCCTTTTTTATTTCTAGGTATGGTTATGAACGCAATTGATGAGGGTTCCTCAACACCGTTCGTGGTGAGCCTGTCGAACCATTGCTTGTGGTCAGACTTTTTCATCTGCATAATGGCCGGCGCAAGTCTTTCGACAAGCTCAGGATGAGCGGTTCTCCATAATCGAGGCCAGTGGCAAAGTCTAATCGCCGGGTTTGCGTGGCTCCACGAAGGAATCCCGGAAGCGGTACAGCGTGAGTTCCGGCTCAACGGGGGCTACAGACGTTGTTCCCCCAGCTTCCTCAATCTTGGCCACTATAAAATGTGGTCCATCTGAAGATGCCAAGGCTTCCGATACTGCGGCTTCGAAATCTTCTAAGTCTGTAACTGTCTTGGTGTGAGTTATCCCGCAGCTTTGGGCCACCTGCTCCAGGTCTGTGCCCATACCGGTGTGGCTGGTCTGCCCGCCGGTCTGCCCCCACTTCTCGTTATCCCAGACTATGACTGTAAGGTTCTTGGGCTGCTCGCGGCCAATGGAAGCCACGGTACCGAGGTTCATGAGGAGCGATCCATCGCCGTCCAGGGATATGACCTGTTCATCAGTCCCCATGGCCATACCCAATGCAATGGACGAGCAGAGGCCCATGCTGCCGTAGGTATAAAAATTTCGGTCACGGTGCCCCGAGTGCCAGAGATCGCTGGAAGTAGGACCCAGGTTGCTGACAATGGGGGATTCCCCAGCCAGACGTGATACCAACTGTGTAGCTTCGAATCTACGCAACTTTGCCTCCGTGCAGCGCTGTGGTCAGGCAGATGCCTAACGGCTGGCGATTGGCGTAACAGAGCTTCATCGCCCCGTCCAATGACCTTTCCATATTGCCGTCGTCCTCTAACGTGTAATGGGGAAGACCCAACTGATCCAGAATTGGGATCACCGCGCGACCCATCGGCACCTGGGCAATGTTGAACTCGCCCAGTCCGCCGCGCAAGTTGATGAAGATTGGGATGGGCGTTCTGGAGGGGATGCACAGGCTGGCCAGCGCATTGATGCTGTTACCAAACCCACTGGATTGCATGAACACTGCGGTATTCTTTCCAGTGGCATAAGCGCCCACCGCAATGCCAATGGCTTCTTCTTCTCTGGTGGCTGGGACCAGTCTAAAAAACGGATCTGCATCAATCAGGCTGGTTACCTGATGGATTGATATGTCTGGTACGTAGACAATCATGGACGTATCCCAGTCCTTGAGCGTCTTGACGATCTGTTCCGCCCAGTTCATTTTGTGTCTCCCATTTCGGCCCTCGTTATTGGCCGTATTATGCTTGATTCTAGGTTCGCCTCAGGCGTGAGCGGCTACCAACATAACAGTGGTACTTTGGATTGTCAAAACTAGGGTCTTCATCTTATTGGCGAACCGTCTTTGGCGGCTATTGGCGGCCCATCTGTGGCAGGATATAATCCCTCTAATAATTTGAACATGTCCTGATTAAGATTCGGATAAGTTTATGGAATCGGAGGAATTTAATTGATAATAGACCCAAAAACCTTTGAGAGATTTAGCGCAGTGCTAACTGGTGTGATTGTGCCCAGGCCGATCGCTTTCGTATCCACTGTGTCCCCGGCTGGTGAGGTCAACCTGGCCCCATATTCGTTCTTCAACGCCATCTCGTATCAGAACGTGGTGTTCTCGTCTTCCCGCAATGTGGGCAACAAGAGTAAAGACACCCTGAGAAACATTGAAGAGACCGGTGAGTTCGTGATCAACATCGTGGTCGACCCCATCGCGGAAGCGATGAACGCGACTGCCGCCGAGTTCCCAGAGGGTGAAGACGAGTTCGAAATTGTCGGGCTAACCCACGCGCCGTCTCAGATAGTCAAAGCGCCCCGAGTCGCCGAATCCCCGGTGAATATCGAGTGCAAGCTGGACCAAATCATCAAGATCGGCGAGGGTGACCATGAGCACGGGTTGGTCATTGGCACCATTCTTCTAATGCACGTCCGCGACGACATTATCGACGGTCACCGTATCGACCAAGCGAAACTAATGGCCACCGGACGCATGGCCGGCAATATGTACTGCCGCACCAACGACCGTTACGAGATGGTCCGCCCGGTTTACGACCCCGAGAAGGGCGTGGCCGTTCAGAGCTAAGTTATTCAGCGCTAAGCCGTACAGGGCTAGGTTTCCAGCGCCAAGCAGTACAGGGCTAAGATTTACGGCGCACCAGCTAAGGAGCAGCATCATGGCCACCAAAATGTCCATACTCAGCCCGGCGGCGGAGGCGTGGCGTCCAATGCAGGACGATGTACCCCACATCGCAGATCTCAAGGGTGCTACGGTTGCCATTTTGAACAACCGTTGGACCAGCATGAATATCATCTCGGAGCAGATCGGCATCATCCTCAAGGAACAATACGGGGTAGCTGAAGTCTTTGAGAAGCTGATTCCCCTAGCTTCAGCCGCGCCGCAGGAGACATTTGACGAGGTTGAAGCACGGGCTCAGTTGGCCATCGTCGGCCTGGCCAATTGAGGCTCCTGCACAGCGTGGAGTGTCCACGACAGCGTCAAACTGATCAAGAACGGAATGCCATCAGTGGTGCTGGTGACCGAAAGGTTCACCACTCTTGCCAAAGCGTCCATGCGGGGCAACGGCGTGCCGAATGCGCCCATGGTCGTCCTGCCCAAGACTGAACTCACCGAGTACGTTGACCCCGACACGGTACGCGCCGTGGCAAAAGAAGCAGTTGAGCTGATCGTTGCCCAACTTTGGGAATCCGAAACCACTCAGGCTAATTAATAACCATTGCCTAGACAATTCCGATCCGTTCATTTTTTTGAGAGGGGCGGTTTTATTTTTTTCGATTCGAATCCAGGAGTAGTCAATGGCAACTTCCTCAGATCTGAGCTCAACCCCAATAGAAATAGACGAGTCTCCGGAAGCTGTTTTCCAGTTCATGCTGGAACAGGGCTGGTCCGACGGGTTGCCGGTGATTCCTCCGACCACCGACCGAGTGCGTGCCATGCTGGATTACGCCCAGCGCGACGCCTCAGAGTTGATTGGCTACATCAACCCAGACGCCGGGTCGGCTACCGTAGAGAAGATTGCGGTGAACGGTGTGATGGCCGGCTGTCTGCCGGAGTACATGCCGGTGTTGATTGCCGCCGTCAAAGCAATCACTAAACCAGAGTTCAATATCCACGGGTTGCAGACCACTACCAACCCCGTATCGCCGCTACTGATTATCAACGGACCAGTACGCGGTCTGATCGGGCTTAACAGTGGTCGTGGCACCCTTGGACCAGGCTACCGAGCCAACGCGACTATCGGCCGAGCAATCCGGCTACTGTTATTGAACGTTGGTGGGGCCAAACCCTGGTCGACAGACATGTCAGTCCACGGCAGCCCGGGCAAGTACGTCTCCTGCATGGGCGAAAACGAGGAGGACAGCGTCTGGGACGCATTGCATGTGGAACGGGGTTATTCTGCGGCCCAGAGCACCGTTACCGTGGTCGGTGCTCAGGGGCTTAGCAACTGTCTTACGTTCTACAAAGAGCCCGAGAGTTTTTTGACCATGATTGCCAGTGCCATGGCTGACATCAGCCACAATAATTATCTCTTGGCCGCCGGCAACCCACTAGTCATCCTCACGCCGGGTCACGCTTCAATCTTTGAAGAAAAAGGCTATTCCAAACAGCGGGTCAAAGAAGAATTGTTTGAACTGTGCAAAGTCCCGTTGGAGAAGTTTCCCAAGGAGACTTCAGTTATCACCTACGAAGACGGTTTCGCCATGGACGGTGACCGAGTCTGTCCATGCCAATCGGCGGACGACATCATTGTGGTGGTCTCGGGCGGGCCTGAACCGTATCACGTTCTCTACAGCGGCAACTTTGGTGATACCACCGCAGTAACGGCTCTGGTGGAATTGCCTTAACAGACCGCACCTGAGACCGATCCTAGAAAAACAAAACCCCAACTCATTGAGAGTTGGGGTTTTGTTTTTTCAACTTACGTATCAAGGCTAGTACGGTACGTCGTCGTTCTCCGTTGAACTCTCGCCCATTCGATTATTTGGGGGAGTCTCTTCGGTAATTTCTGGCTCTACAATATCTGGTTCGATTATCTCCGAATCAACTGGAACTTCCGATAACACTTCACCCTCGATCACCATGGGGGAGTCCTGTCGGGAATCGGCAGAATTACCGTTATATCCGTAATCAGAACCGGCTTGACCACTGTGAAAAGCTTCTAAAGCCTCGTCCAGCTTGGCCCTAAAGGTGTCAGAGTCTTTGGTCATCAACATGAATCGCGAACCGTTCACCATCCGAACACGGAGACGATCGCCCATGGGAAGTGTCAGTAGTTCCAGATTCGCAATATCCTGAAATGGATACGACTTGACCCGCGGGCGACCATAAATGATCACCAGAGAATCGGGATATATCAGGTATTGCTTGGGGTTGGTGAGCCAACTGTAGATGGCCACGCCGATGCCAATCACAAAGAGCGCTGGTTGGCCCAGGATGCCGAATACAGCGACGACCAGAGCGAATATAAAGGTCAGGTTTAACTTGGTCCGGTGGTTATCCCAGTGAAGGGGTTCTTCTTGTGTCTGTTGCATATCGCGATATCTTATCACATCATTTCAGACTGGGAATCGACTTTTTGGGAGCGATGTTTCCTAGATTCCGGTGCCGCAAGAGAAGCAAAATTTGGCATCAGGTTCCATTTTCAAACCGCAATTGGAACAGAACTTGGCTGCTTCTTCAAAGTCGTAGGTTTTTGAACCGCAGGCGAGGCAGAAATTCGCTCCTGGTTCCAACGCCGAGGAACAAACTGCACAGGTCTGGGATCCAGAATTAGAGCTGCGCCCTTCACTCGTTACATCGCCCGTGCCATCGCCCGTGCCATCACCGGTCCCAGCAAATAAAGTCTCGCCGGTAAAAGATGGGTCACTAGATGTCTGCACCGGTTCTGGACCGTATTTGTTCGGGCCTTTCATGCCCGGGTTGATATGCCAATAAAGTAGCGGGTAAATGATCCCGACGATCGTAAAGGCGATCAGCAGCCACCATCCGGACCGGCCTACGTCGTGCAGGCGTCGGACGGCCACCGTAATTCCCGGAATAAACAGGAACAGCGAACTGGCGGTGTCCAAGATTTCGGTGCCTCCAAACAATGCCTTATCCATACTTGTCATTACCACAGAGAGCAGCAATGCAAAAAGAGTCCACCACCAGTATTCAGACCTACTGGACCTGGTCCTAACATCAAAATACCTGCGGAACCCTGAGGATATTGACTGAGTGAACGTCATCTACCGATGTTATCTCCAAAATGGCAATCCACAGCAATGATAGTGTTATCCCGAAGATAGTTCCACTTCACGTTTGGTCAATAATCCCAGTTTCGATCATTACAGAAAAAATACCCCTATGTAAAAGCGTGCCAGGCATCCGCGCTAGGCATAGATGGAATCACCCCGTAGAGTAAACCGCGCCAGGCATGGTAAAATCGGGTCACTTTTTGACCTGTCTGACAGACAAGATTAAACAGCAGGCCCACCAGAGGAGATTTGATGAAAGTCGGCGTTAACGTGGCCGTGAACAGCAATACAGGCGACATTGGGGCCTTTGCCAAGAAAGCTGAGGACCTGGGATTTGAGTCCCTCTGGATGGCCGAGCATCCCATCATCCCGGTGGAGACCAATTCCAAGTACGGTGGCACGCCCGATGGCAGCATTCCACCGGCGATGAGCGACATGGCTGACCCGTTTATCAGCCTGGCCATCGCCTCCGGAACTACCAGCAAAATTATGCTGGGAACCAGCATCTGCCTGATCCCGGAGCATAACCCGCTGGTTCAAGCCAAGCAGATCGCCGCGCTGGACTTCCATTCGGGCGGCCGGTTCATCTTTGGCATTGGCACCGGCTGGCTGCGTGAAGAGACTGAGATTATGGGCGGCGACTTTGACCACCGGTGGACTCAAGCCAAAGAGGCCATCGAAGCCATGAAAGAGTTGTGGACCAAGGATGAGGCCGAATACCACGGCCATTACTTCGACTTCCCACCTGTCCGGGTCTTCCCCAAACCGATTCAAAAGCCCCATCCGCCAGTGTTCTTGGGCGGAGCGGCCACCAACGTGTTCAAGCGGGTCGTCAACTACGGCGACGGCTGGATGCCGGTGCGGGCGACCCCGGATAGCGTCAAAGCAGGCCGCGCGGCCTTGGACGAACTGGCTGACGCCGCCGGACGCGACCCAAACAGCATTCAAATCCTGATCTACGGCGCATCTTCTCGTGACGAGATCAAACAAATGGAAGACGCCGGAGCCAACATGGCCACCGTGCGTCTCGAATCCACCGAACCCGACAAGGTCATGGACGGCCTAGAGAAGCTGGCCGAGGAGATGCTCGGGTAATACCAAGCGCATTACCCAGCGAATTACTATGCGAATAGACGTTCACACCCACATATCTCCCGACCGAATCGCCGCGCCGATTCTGGAGGGCATGACCGAGACTTTTGGCTATCCAGCCGTGGGAATCAACACGATTGATGGCATCAAATCACACATGAAGGCTTCCGGCGTGGACAAGTCGGTGGTGCTGGGTGTGGTGG
>Ga0209501_10004491_pt1 | contig 13343 bp, 10 predicted proteins | sample ArcticOcean_MG_C_4_FD_187434 | JGI IMG/M metagenome (GOLD analysis project Ga0209501, IMG submission 187434) | Marine microbial communities from western Arctic Ocean - ArcticOcean_MG_CB4_134 (SPAdes) (version 2) | ecosystem: Environmental > Aquatic > Marine > Oceanic | place: Arctic Ocean...
CCGGGATCATCAACTTCGCCGCCGGGTTTTAACCAGCAGACCTAAAAGGGAAGTTGTGTCCCGGAAATCAGGACCCTACTTTTGCAACAGGTCTAATATTGCCAAGGCGCTGGCCGGAGAAATTGTCCACTACGACAGCCATGTGGATGACATCAACGGCGCGCGCATTTACACCCAGGTGTCGATCACGCCGGATTTCGACGAAAATGGGACCATTTCCGGTTTTATTGTACTTTCCGCCGACATTTCGGAGCGGCGGCTGGCCGAGGCAGAAACCGGCAACGCGCGCGCCAATTTGGAAAAGGCCCAACGCATGGCGCAAATCGGCAGTTGGGAGCGCAACCTTCTGGACTGCATCGTCTATTGGTCGCCGGAAATGTACCGGATGTTAGATTATGATCCCGAACATGTGGTGCCCTCACCGGAAAATCTGCTGGCCCGCATCCATCCCGAAGACCGGGCGCGCGTCACCCAGGCCCAGAAATCCGCTATCGCCGAGATGGCCCTGCATTTCACCAATGATTTTCGAATTTTGCGGCGCGACGGCTCGATGCGCCATATCGTCGGCAGCGGTGAAATTGGTTACGGCGCCGATGGCGCCGCCGAGTCGATTGTCGGCACAACGCAAGACGTCACCGCGGCCAGGCGGGTCCAAGATACCCTCGAAGCCACCAAGCGCGAGGCGGAAAACGCCAACAGCGCCAAATCCGAGTTTCTGTCTTCCATGAGCCACGAGCTCAGAACGCCCATGAATGCCATTCTCGGCTACGCCCAACTCTTGCTGCAAAACAAAAAAGAGCCGGTCTCCGATACCCAGCAGCGCCAGATCAATCAGATATTGAAAAGCGGCCAGCATTTGTTGATCCTGATCAACGATATTCTTGATTTGAGCCGTGTTGAAACCGGTCAGGTGGCGTTCAATGTGTCGTCAATGGATGCCGCCAGCGCCGTCGAGGAATGCGTCGGGCTGATCGCGGCGCTCGCCGAAATGAGCGACTTGGAGATCATCAACCATCTCAAAACAAACCCGCCGCCGCTGATCCTGGCCGATGCCATCCGGCTCAAACAGGCGCTTTTGAACTTGCTTTCCAACGCCGTCAAATTCAATGCCCCGGGCGGGCGGGTGGAGGTGTCGGCGCGCCCGCTGAACGCCGAATTCGTGCGCATTTCCATTTCCGATACCGGTATCGGAATCCCCGAGGAAAAGGCGGCGGAATTGTTCGAACCATTTGGCCGCCTGGACGCCGAGCGGCGCGGCATCGAGGGCACCGGCATTGGACTGACCATTACCAAGCAATTGGTCGAACGCATGAAAGGCTCCATCGGCTATTCCAGCAAGCCGGGCAAGGGCTCCACATTCTGGATCGATATTCCCACCGCCGTTCCCGGCATATCCGTCGGCCGCGCCGCCGCCGCCGCCGTCAGCGGGCTGGATTTGGACGCCGACCAAGACGGCGGCCGGCAAACCATCATCCTTTATATTGAAGACGATCTCTCCAACCGCCAGCTCTTTAAAGAAGTGGTGGGCCACCTGCCCGGCACCAAGCTGTTATCGGCACATTCCGCCGAAGAAGGCATTCAAATTGCCCGCCACATTCAGCCCAATATTATTGTCATGGATATCAACCTGCCGAGGATGAGCGGATTGGAGGCGGTCCGCATCTTGCGCGAAGACGCCAATACAAGACCGATCCCGGTTATCGCCCTGTCGGCGGCGGCCATGCCGGGGGATATTGAAAAGGGCGAGCGGGCGGGGTTTTTCCGTTATATGACCAAACCGTTCATAGTTGACGAAATTATCGCTACCATTGGCGACGCGCTCGAAAAGGCCGGCGGCGCGAACATATCCGGCGACGATACAACCCGAAATGCGGCGGAGTAGTTGAAACCCGGACAACAAAAATTTATCCTGTCTTTGCCATAACCTGGAAAGGTGGAATTGGTGACGGATGAAAACATAGTATACGTGATTGAAGACGACGAAGTGAACAGGGCGCTAATGCGTGATTTGTTTGAATCGGTCGATCTGAAAGTCTCGCTCTACGAATCGGGCAACCGGTTTTTGGATGCCATGCCGGTTTCCGGGCCGGGCTGCATCCTTTTGGATGTGCGCATGCCGGGCATCTCCGGGCTTGATCTGCAATCCATCGTCGCCAAGGAAAGCCGCGATCTGCCGGTGATCATCGTCACCGCCCACGGCGACACGCAGATGGCGGTGCGCGCCATGAAGGAAGGCGCCTTCGATTTCATCGAAAAGCCGATCAACAATCAGATTCTTCTCGACACCGTGAACAAAGCGCTGGAAGAAAGCGCCAAGCTGGGATCGGAAATGTCGGAACAGGCGGCCATCCAGGCGCGGCTCGATCTTCTGACGCCGCGCGAAAACGACGTCCTTCTGATGATCGCCAAGGGCAAGTTGAACAAGCAGATCGCCTTCGATCTCGGCATCACGCAACGCACCGTGGAAGTGCACCGGGCGCGTGTAATGGAAAAAATGCAGGCAAAAACGGTGGCCGACCTGTTGAGAACCGTCATGTCGCTCGAATCCTTTTCGGGTAAACCGTAACTGTTCGTCGGATCGCCACAATTTATCCGATTAGCCCAGCCCGCTAGAAACGCCTGACGTGCTGGATTAAATAGCGAATATAACGCGTATCCAATCATCCCGGCCAATGATCGCCCCGTCACGGCAGCCGGAACCCAGCGCAGCCTGAATAATATTAGGAGCCCGGCTACCGGGCCGATTGGAGCTATGCCGTGACAACCAACCTGCATCTCGATCTCTATCGGGGCACCAATGGCATTCGTGAATTCGTGCAAAAGGCGCGCAGCTATCCGCTGCTGTCTGAGTCCGAGGAACGCCGCTTCATTGCCCTTTGGCAAGACAGCCAGGACGCCCGGGCCGGGCACCGGCTGGTATCGAGCCATCTTCGTCTGGTGATTTCGATCACCAATTCTTTCCGCCGGTATGGATTGTCCTTCGAAGATTTGCTGTCCGAGGGCTGCGTCGGGTTGATGCAGGCGGTGGACCGGTTTGATGCGGCGCGTGGATACCGGCTTTCGACTTACGCCAAATGGTGGATCCGCGCCGCCATGCAGGAACATATCATGCGTTCGTGGTCGCTGGTGCGTATCGGCACGACCGTGGCGCAAAAGAAACTGTTCTTCAATTTGCGGCGCATGAAACGGGAGCTTTGCGGCGACCGCGACGGCCAGCTTTCGACAAGCGATATCGAGACCATCATGGTCCGCCTGCAAATCGGGCGGCGCGAAGTGGTGGCCATGGAGGGACGGATGTCGGGCATGGATATATCGCTCAACGTTCCCACCTCGGACGAGAATGCCTCGGAAAAGATCGATGCCCTCGCCGACAAATCGGAAACCCCGGACATGGCGTTTGAGAATTTCTCCGAGCAGGGCTACCAGCGGCGCCTGCTCGGCCAGGCGCTGGCCGGCGTGCCCGATAGGGACGCCGAAATTTTCAGGGCAAGACGTTTCGGCGAAGACGCCCCCACGTTAAAAGCGCTCGGCGCCGATTACGGACTGTCGCCGGAACGGGTGCGCCAGATCGAACACGGCGTCTTCAAGATCGTGCGCGACTACGTGCTTTCCGAAGTGCCCGAATACAGGAGCCAGTTCGGCTAGGGCACTGGCTTAAGGCACCTCGTCCATGAGATCGCGCAATTGGGCCATGGCGGCGCACACATAATCGGGCGCTGCCTCGGCGCGCTCGGCGTCATCGCCGTAGCCCCAATCGGCCCAGACGCTGAGCGCCCCCACATGGCGGGCGGCGGCGGTGTCCTGGATACGGTCGCCGATCATCACGCAATCAGCGCCCGCCAATCCCTCATGGGCCAGGAGATCGCTCAGCAGTTCCCGCTTGTCGGCGCGGGTGCCATCAAGTTCCGAGCCATAGACGCCATCGAAATAGCCGTCCAGGCCGAAATGGGCGAGGATCGGGCCCGCATAGACATCTGGCTTGGAGGTGGCCAAATAGAGCCGCCGCCCCTGCCCGCGCATCGCCGCCAGGAATTCCACGGCGCCGTCATAGACGACATTCTCATACATACCGGTAACGGCGAAGCGCTCCCGATAGAGGCCGAGAGCGCGCATCGCCACATCCTCGCCGGCGTGCCGCAGAAGTTTGCGAAAACTATCCAACAAGGGCGGCCCGATACACCAGGTCAGATCATCGGCGGCTGGCGCCGGATGTCCCAACTGTTCGATTGCATGGCGGATGGAATTGGTGATCCCCGGCTTCGGATCGGTGAGCGTACCGTCGAGATCGATCAGCAGCGTGCGCAAGGTGGATTTTACCAACGATAAAACCTGTTTCTAAATTAATTGCGCCGGACCCGAGAGGCGCCGGCTCAATCCTTACCGTAGTCGTGGTCCGGATAATTGGTTTCGCCCAACCGCCAATAACCGCGCATATGCAATTTCTCAGCCTCAACGCCGACATCTTGCAATAGGTAATCGCGGATACGGCGCATGGTGGCCGCCTCGCAGGCAACCCACCAGTGGCTCGCCGCATTGGCCTCGGCGATGCCCCGAACCGCGCCTTCCAACAAGGCGCCTTGCCGCGCGCCATCCTGGGCCCGGTGCAACCAGGTCGGCGCCGAAGCCACTGCCGGGCTCAGCGCGCGCTCTTCGTCACCGTCGGCTACTTCGCAGTACACCTCGGCGGTGCAGCCGGCAGGCAGCGCTTCGAGGACCATACCGGCAGCCGGCATGGCGGTATCGTCGGCGACCAATACGATCTTGGCCGTCTCTTCGGCGACGTCATAACCGCCGCCCGGCCCGCCGATGAACATGGCATCGCCCGGTTTTGCGGCGCGCGCCCAATCGGACGCCAGACCGGTGCCGTGGTGCACGAATTCGACGCCAAGCTCGCGGGCGTCCCGATCATAAAAACGCGGTGTATAGGTTCTGGACGGCGGCCGCGGGGTCTCGTCGCCCGGATCGTCGGGATTCCATTGAACGCCATCGGGCACAAACAGCAGCTTGATATGGCCCCCCGGCTTGGGCGGTCCGAAATCGGCGAGCCGTTCGCCCTTGAAAGTCACCCGGGTCAGCCTCGGCGTCACCTGCTCGATCCGTTCGACAGTGACGGCGCGCGGCGGCGCGCGCTTGCGCCGGGGCCGGTCGGTATTGGTTGGCGCTGTGTCGGCCATGGATGTTTCTCCAATCGCGTTTCGGGGCAGTATACTTATAATTCCAGAGTACCCCATCGGGGCGCCCGGCTGGCCGACCCGGCCATCCCCAGCCGGGCTCGAACTCTACCGAACCCTACAAAAAATCCTGCAACAACGCCACCAGCGGCGCGTCCGCCGGGGGCATCTCGTAATCACCCATATCATAGGGCCGCACCCATTTGAGACGTTGGCCTTCCAGCGGCGTGGGCGTGCCCTGCCACACCCGGCAGGCGAACATAGGCATCAGGAGATGGAAATCCTCATACGCATGCGAGGCAAAAAATAATGGCGCCAGACAGCTCGCCGTAATGTCGATGCCCAGCTCTTCCTTCAATTCGCGGATCAAGGCCGCCTCCGGTGTCTCGCCCGCCCCCAATTTGCCGCCCGGAAATTCCCACAAGCCCGCCATCACCTTGCCTTTGGGCCGCTGCGCCAGCAGCACGCGGCCATCGATATCGATCAGCGCGGCGGCGGCTACCAGCAACAGCGGCAACCCGCCGGCCCCGGCCCGCTCTTCGGCCTCCAAACAGGCCCGGTCAAGTCCGGTAATCGGCATTGATATCGATATATCCGTGGGTGAGGTCGCAGGTCCAGACCGTGGCCGTCCCATCGCCGATACCCACATCGATGGCGATCTCGATTTCCAGGCCCCGCATATGTTCGGCCACCGGCGCTTCATCATAGCCGGCGACCACGGTGCCGGCTTCGGCGATAGCCACCCCGCCGATGGAAATGGCCAGCTTGTCCCGGTCCGCCGCCTCGCCCGACTTGCCGACCGCCATGACAACGCGGCCCCAATTGGCGTCCCCGCCGGCGATCGCGGTCTTGACCAAAGGCGAATTGGCGACGCTAAGGCCGATGCGGCGGGCGGCGATATCGTCCTCGGCGCCGGTGACGGAGATGGCGATGAACTTGGAGGCGCCCTCGCCGTCGCGCACCACTTGTTGCGCCAAATCCAGGCACACCGCGTCCAGGGCGCCGCGAAACTCTTGCAGCCCGGCCTCGCCCAGTCCGGCAACCGCTGGATGATCGGCGGCGCCGGTAGCGAAGGCCAGCACGGTATCAGACGTGGAGGTATCGGAATCGACGGTGATCGCGTTGAAGCTTTTGTCCACCGCCCGGGTCAGCATGATCTCCAATATATCGGCGGGGATGGCGGCATCGGTAAACAGGAAGGAGAGCATGGTGGCCATGTCCGGCGCGATCATGCCGGAGCCCTTGGCGATGCCGTTTATGGTCACCTGGACGCCGCCCACATTCGCCGTCCGCACACAGCCCTTGGGGTAGGTGTCGGTGGTCATGATGGCCGCCGCCGCGCCTTCCCAGTCGGAACCCAGGCTGGCGGCGAGGCCGGGTAATACGGCGGTGATCTTGGCCGCGTCGATGGGCTCGCCGATGACGCCGGTCTGGGCGATATAGACATGATCGGGGGGGCAGCCGCAGGCCGCGGCCGCCGCTTCGGCGATGGCGCGCACCGCATCGTTGCCGCGGGCGCCGGTGAAGGCGTTGGCGTTGCCCGAATTGACCACCAGCGCGCCGGCGGTCCCCAAGGGCAAAATATTTCGGCACCAGTCGATGGGCGCCGCCGCCGTTTTCGATTTTGTAAAGACGCCGGCAACCGCCGTGCCCTTGGCCAGCTTGGCCAGCAGCAGATCGGTCTGGCCGGCATAGCGCACCCCCGCTGCACAGGCGGCGAGGCCGACACCATCGATGGCCGGCATATCTGGAAATGCATCCGGCGCCAGAGGCGAGACCGGGAGAAGATCCTGGGGCATTGTCGTTGCGTCCAATTTGTATATTAGAGAGCGGCGCTTCTTTTATCGCTTAGGCGCGCTGGCGTCCAGAGAAAGCCGCCAAGCTATAAAAGAATTGGCCGATCCGGCGGTTATTTCTTGGTGCGCCCTTGGGGCCCAAAAATCTCGATCTTGGCGTTTTTCTTCAAGCCTTCGATGATCTCTTCGCTCAGATTCTTGCGCACTTCCTCGGCCATCTGCGCCTTGGTGGCGGCGAAGCTGGGCGGCTTGGTGACGCGCTTGTCTTCGGTTTTGATGATGTGCCAGCCGAAACGGGTCTTCACCGGACGCTGGGTAATGCTGCCCGGGCGAAGCTGGAAGGCGGCCCTGGAAAAAGGCGGCACCATGCGCTCAAAGGTGAAATAGCCCAAATCACCGCCGTTCTTGCCCGACGGCCCGGTGGATTTTTCCCGCGCCAGTTTTTCGAAATCGGCGCCGGCAAGAAGCTGCTTGATGATCGCGGCGGCGGCGGCTTCGGTTTTGACCAGGATATGGCGGGCGTGAACCTCTTCACCGGGCGCGTTCTCTTTCAGGAACGCAACGTAGCGGGCCTGCAGCGCCGCATCGGTGACCGCGCCTTCCAAACTGCGGTCCATAAATTCCTGCTCCAGCACCTGGGCTTCGATGGACGCCAGGCGGCGCTTGACGGCGGCGGCGTCACCCAGCCCGGTGCGCTTGGCCTCGGCGGCGATCAGGCGGGTGTTGACCATATTGCCGATGATCAGATTGAACAAAGTCTCCATGGGATAATTCTGCGCCTGGGGCGGCAATTGGCCGCGCACCGCTTCCACATCCGACAGGCGTATCTCGGCGCCATTGACCGTTGCGACGACCGGATTTTTGGCCGGCTCCTGCGCGTGGGGCGCGGCGCCAAACGCCAAGGCGGCAAGGGCGAAACTAGCTGCGAAACTTGTGGCCAAAAGTCCGGCCCGATTGAAAACGGTCATGAAATATCTCTCTCGCTGGCGCCCCATGGATGGGCAAAGAATACTGTAACAATTGTAGGCGCGCACCACACAAGCGCGCGAGCGCGGGCCCGCAAATTGGGGGTATCGTTGACAGAGGGGCCGGTGCGTTCTATCTCTTTGCCAAGCTTGATGAAAGCGCTTCCAATTCAACCGAAATCGACTTAGAGGGATGTAAATGCTTGACGCCATCGCCCGGCGCCTGTTCGGTTCGGCCAACGACCGTTATATCCGTGGGCTCGACAAGATCGTCGAAGAAATCAATGCGCTCGAGGCCGAAGTTGAGCCTTTAAGCGATGCCGATCTGGCGGCGCGCACGCCCTGGCTGAAAAAACGGCTGGCGGACGGCGAAAGCCTCGACGATATCCTGGCCCCAGCCTTTGCCACGGTGCGCGAAGCCGCCCGCCGCGCACTGGGCGAGCGCCATTACGACGTCCAGCTTGTGGGCGGCGTTGTCCTCCACCGGGGCATGATCGCCGAAATGAAAACCGGTGAGGGCAAGACCTTGTGTTCGACCCTGGCGGTCTATTTGAACGGGCTTACGGGGCGCGGCGTTCATATCGTCACGGTCAATGATTACCTGGCCAAGCGCGACGCCGAATGGATGGGCCGGATTTATACCATGCTCGGCATGACCGTCGGTTGCGTCGTGCCCGGCCTTTCGGACGAGGAGCGCCGGCAAAGCTACCAACAAGATATCACCTACGGCACCAATTCCGAGTTCGGCTTCGATTATCTGCGCGACAATATGAAGTTTACCCTCGAAGAAATGGTGCAGCGCCCGTTCCAGTTCGCCATCGTGGATGAAGTGGACTCGATCCTCATCGACGAAGCCAGAACGCCGCTGATCATTTCCGGCGCGTCCGAGGATTCGTCCGAACTTTATGATGATGTGGACAAGATCATCCCCGGTCTGATCGAAGAGGATTACGAAAAAGACGAAAAGGCGCGCACCATCACCCTCACCGACGAGGGCAACGAGCATGTTGAAGTCTTGCTGAGCGAAGCCGAATTGCTGAACGAAGGCGGCCTCTACGACATCTCCAACATCAATCTGGTGCACCACGTCAATCAGGCGCTGCGCGCCCACAAAATGTTCGAGCGCGATACCGATTACATCGTCCACGAAGGCCAGGTGGTGATCATCGACGAGTTCACCGGGCGCATGATGGAGGGCCGGCGCTATTCCGAAGGGCTGCATCAGGCCCTGGAGGCAAAAGAAGGCGTCGAGGTGGAGAACGAGAACCAGACCTTGGCCTCGATCACCTATCAGAACTATTTCCGCATGTATCCGAAACTGGCCGGCATGACCGGCACGGCGATGACCGAAGCCGGCGAGTTCGCCGAGATTTACAAACTGGAAGTGGTCGATATCCCGACCAACGTGCCCTGCATCCGCGACGACCAGGATGACGAGGTGTACCGCTCGGCAGCGGAAAAACACACCGCCATTCTAGAGGTCGTCGGTGATTGTCAGGAGCGCGGCCAGCCGGTCCTGGTGGGCACCGTTTCCATCGAAAAATCAGAAGCCATATCGGATCTGTTGAAAGCCAAAAATATCAAACACCAGGTGCTCAACGCCCGCTATCACGAGCAGGAAGCGCTCATCATCGCCCAGGCCGGCGGGCCCGGCTCGGTGACCATCGCCACCAACATGGCCGGGCGCGGCACCGATATCCAGATGGGCGGCAATATCGACATGCTGACCCGCCAGCAAATGGACGCCGAGGCGGACGAGAGCAAACATCCCGATATCGAGGCGCGGCTCAAAAAAGAGGTGGCCGAGGGCCGCATCAAAGCCGTCGCCGCCGGCGGGCTGATGGTGATCGGCACCGAGCGCCACGAAAGCCGGCGCGTCGACAACCAGCTTCGCGGCCGGTCCGGGCGGCAAGGCGATCCCGGCGATTCCAAATTTTTCCTGTCCCTGGAAGACGATCTGATGCGCATCTTCGGCTCCGATCGCATGGACAGCATGCTCACCCGGCTGGGGCTTGAGGACGGCGAGGCGATCATCCATCCCTGGGTCAACAAGGCCCTCGAAAAAGCCCAGCAAAAGGTCGAGGCGCGCAACTTCGATATCCGCAAGAACTTGCTGAAATTCGACGATGTGATGAACGATCAGCGCAAGGTAATCTATGAGCAGCGCCGGGATTTAATGGACGCCGACGACGTATCGGAAACCATCCAGGATATGCGCGATAACACCATCGACAAAATGGTCGGAAAATGCATGCCGGAAAAAGCCTATACGGAACAATGGGATACCGATTTACTGCACGAAGAGATGATGCGCGTCTTCGGGCTTGATCTGCCGGTCCAGGACTGGGCCAAGGAAGAAGGTGTCGCCGACATCGAAGTGCAGGAACGCATCACCGATGCCGTCCGGCGCAAGATGGCCGAAAAAGCCGCCACCTGGACGCCGGACGTGATGCGCGATGTGGAAAAGAGCCTGCTCCTGCAAGTGCTCGACCAGATCTGGAAAGACCATCTCTTGGCCCTCGATCACTTGCGCCAGGGCATCGGCCTTCGCTCCTACGCCCAGCGGGACCCATTGAACGAATATAAAGGCGAGGCGTTCGAAATGTTCAACGCCATGCTGGAAGAATTGGACGAGCGCATCACGCTGATCCTGGCCCATATCCAGTTGCAGATTGACGGCCTCGACGGCATGGATTTGTTCGCCCGCTCGGACCAGCCGACCATGGAGGTCTACGAAGACCCGGCCTTCGCAAACGGCGGCGGCGTCCTGGAAGACGACAGCGACTACGGCAACGCGGTTGCCCCGGTGGTATCGCGGCAACGCGCCGAGCATGTGGACCCGGAAGATCCGACCACCTGGGGCAAGGTCGGCCGCAACTCCGCCTGCCCCTGCGGTTCCGGCAAGAAATACAAACATTGCCACGGAATACACTAGCGAGATGACACCAAAATTCGGCGCACTGCGTGCACAGAATTTTGCCGCCATCTCACTAGATTCTTGATTTGAGCGGCCTGATTCACGCGAAATTCGCTAACGCGAATTCCGCGATCAGGACCTTGATTTGAGCGGCCTGATTCACGCGAAATTCGCTAACGCGAATTCCGCGATCAGGACACTGTCGCCCCAATAGACCCCTCCCCCTAACCCCCTCCCCTGGTAGGAGGGGGTTAGGGGGAGGGGGCGCACACGCACCCGTTATTTTTGCACCCCTGCCCTAGCCTGTTATGATCCGCCCTGAAATATAAACCGCTGAAATTCCGGGAGATTGATTATGGATGAAACCATTGGCGTGATCGGCCTCGGCCCCATGGGCGGCAACATCGCCGGGCTCCTGTTACAGAAACAGATGCGCGTGACGGGGTTCGATGTGAACGCCGATTGCATGGCGGCATTGGATACGCTGGGCCTCGCCCCCGCCGCCGACGCCGCCGCCCTGGCAGCCGACGCCGGCATCATCATCACGTCCTTGCCGTCCCTGGCGGCCTTGGACGATGTGCTCACCCACATTATCAGCGTCGACAAGCCCGGCCAGATCGTCATCGAATGCTCGACCCTCGCGCCCGAGGACAAGGAAGCCGCCGCCGCGCGGCTGGCCGCCGCTGGCAAGATACTCCTGGATGCGCCGATCAGCGCCACCCCTGCGATGCTGGCCAAGGGCATGGCCTCGATCCACATCTCCGGCGAAAAAGCCGCCTATGAGAAATGCATCGCGGTTTTCGAGGGCTTCACCGCGTCCAACTTTTTCATCGGCGAGACGGCGGGGTTAGGCTCCAAAATGAAGATCCTCGCCAACTATCTGGTGCATGTGCACGTCACGGCGGCCGCCGAATGCATGACTTTGGGGCAAAAGGCGGGGTTGGATCCGGAACTGATCTACGCGGTCTTAACGGCGAGCGCCGGCACCTCCCGTATGCTGGAGATACGCGGCGCCATGATGGCCAAGTCCGATTACCGCGAAGGCGGCGGCACCATGTTCAAGGTGTTCGAAAAAGACGCCGGGATTATCACGGAGTTCGCCGCCAGCGTGCATGCGCCGATCGATTTGTATGTGTCGTCGCGGCAGAAGATGAACTCGGCGATTGCGCAGGGGTTGGGGCATTTGGATACGTCGGCAGTTTGCCGTGCCGTAGAATCCGCAGCGGGCATTGATCGGGATATGGTCGAAGATTAAGGACGGGTGAAACTAGACTTTAGCCCGTGTGGGGATTGGCTGGGTCGGCCACACGGGCGCCCCGATGGGGTGCACCTAATCAAACTTCAATTTTGCCGGTAATAATCAAAAGGCTCGATTACGCATCGGCCTTAGTTTTAGCCTTGTGCAGGCGAAATGAAGAACGATCCAGAATAGGCCACGCGGCACCTAGCGGGCCTAACTTCTTTTTAAGTGAATGCCGAACCGAACCGGACAGACTTTCGAACAGTTGATCTTCCGAATAAGTAAATGCGATTTTGGGGAGATCGGTTCGACTTTGCTTCCATATACCTATGTCACCCTCCGCAAATGTTTACCTCTAATTCGTTGCCTATCGGCCCTGTATCGATATTCACGCACTTGCGCGGCAAAAATTTTAGACTATATGAATGAGAACATATCGAAAACATATAAATTGGGAGATTCCAATGGACACACCGAATTCATCGAAATTGTGCCTACCCCCGATCGCCAAACCACCACTTCGCCCGGGGGTGCCCGGCAGCACGGGCGGGCCGACCATGCCATCCCCCGCCCTCGGTCGGTGTTTGGGCCGGCGGATACTGCCGATTCTTTAGCAAATAATCTGGATCATTCATTAAGCCAAATTTGAAGGAGAATATTATGGACACACCAACTCCAAGTATCGATTCTGAGTCCATTACACCGACTCCAAGTATCGAGACAGAGCCTATTTCACCGACTCCAACCCTCGAAGCGGAGGCACTCCGGCCCCAACACGAGGCCTTCGCCCAGGCCTACGCCACCGGCGCATCGGGGGCCGAAGCGGCGCGGATGGCGGGCTATGCGCCGAGTAATGCCTCGCACCAGGCGTCCGAGCTGTTGCGGCGGCCAGACGTGGCGGCGCGGGTGGCCGAACTCCAAGGGGAATATTTCGCCCAGCAGGCCTCAAAGCGGGCAGAGGCCACCGATGCGCTGCTGGGTAAGCTGGAACCGGTTTATGACGCGGCCTTTGGTGCCGGCGACTTCGATACCGCCATGCAATCGGTGGAATTGCAGGCGCGCATCATGGGCCTCGTCCATGGCGGCGCAACATTGCGGCCGCGCAGCGGAACCGGCAAAGGAGAAGAATACGATCCGTCCGCCGGACACATGGAATTTTTGGATTCGCTGGAAGAGGATTAAGCCTTGCCTATCCGCTTGACGCACACACCCACTAGGGATAGATTATGTGTGTAAAATGGATAGTGAGCCATG
>Ga0209501_10004492_pt1 | contig 13343 bp, 20 predicted proteins | sample ArcticOcean_MG_C_4_FD_187434 | JGI IMG/M metagenome (GOLD analysis project Ga0209501, IMG submission 187434) | Marine microbial communities from western Arctic Ocean - ArcticOcean_MG_CB4_134 (SPAdes) (version 2) | ecosystem: Environmental > Aquatic > Marine > Oceanic | place: Arctic Ocean...
ATATAATAAAGGAATGGTTCTTTTACGAAAACCAGGAAAATTACCTGGAAAAATTGTCAAAACATCATACACACTTGAATATGGAAAGGCATCATTAGAGATCCAAAGAAATACAATTCAGAAAGGACAACGAGTTCTCATTTGTGATGATTTACTTGCAACAGGAGGTACTGCAAAAGCTGCAGCCAAGTTAATTGAGAAAATTGATGGCATAGTCGTAGGATTTGCATTCATCATTGAATTACTTGAACTAAATGGACGAGCAAAGATTAAAGAATATAGATCAGAATCATTGGTAGAATACTAATGGAAGAAACTGCAGAGATTGGAATTTTTGGCGGTACAGGAATTTATGATTCAGGATTATTAAAGGAATCAAGAGAAATTACCATAGACACACCATATGGAAAACCATCTGATTCAATTACAATTGGTGAGTTTAATGGAACAAAAATTGCATTTTTACCAAGACATGGGAAAAAACATACGATTCCACCACACATGATAAATTTTAGAGCAAACATTTGGGCATTCAAAGAATTAGGAGTAAAAAGAATTATTGCACCATCGGCAGTAGGAAGTTTGAAGGAAGAATTTGCACCACAAGACTTTGTATTACCAACACAATTTTTAGATTTTACAAAATCACGAAAAGGTTCATTTTCAGAAGATGGAAGAGTGATACATATTTCAGTTGCAGACCCATTCTGTCCAGAATTACAAAAAGCTATTTTGGATGTTGCAAACGAACAAAAACTAAAAATTCACAAGGAGGCAACCTATGTCTGTATAGAAGGACCAAGATTCTCAACTAAAGCAGAATCAAAATTTTACAAGAGTACAGGTGCAGAGATTATTGGCATGACATTAGTTCCAGAATGTCAATTAGCAAGAGAAGCACAAATTTGTTACGCATCAATTTCAACAGTAACAGATTATGATGTTTGGGCAGAAAAACCAGTTACTGCAAAAGAAGTTATTGAAACATTATCAAAAAATGTTGAATTAACAAAAAAACTTCTTACCGTATTAATTGATAAAATTCCTGCTACAAAATCATGTTCTTGTGAAAAGGCATTAGAAGAAGCAGAATTTTAATCATCAGCAAAAGATTCTCGTTTCAACCCTTCAGGAAGAGTTAGATCACCTTGAATGAGATTTTTTTGTAGAGTATCAATCACAATATCTAGATCATAACCTAAATCTTTGATGTTTTTTTCCACATCTTCAGTAAGTTTTACTCCTATGTTTTGACCTCCAATTCTTCCAAATGCAATTCCAGTAAAAGGAAAGGAGTGATCATCAATAATAAAAGTGCCAACAATCTTTGCTGCCATTTGAGTTCCATTGATATCTTGAATGTTAACAGTAAGTTTCAAGATTAAATTTCAACTGCGTGATGTATGTGATCTAATACAAGAAAACTTGAATGATAGTCATCAATAATTTTGTAATCTTGAATTTTTAGTTCAATTACTTTTTCATCAATTGTTTCAAATTTTATCATGCCATTTTGTTTTAGTTTTACTAGTTTCCATTTGTCTTTACCTTTTTGTAATTTACTGATAATAACTGCCCATTTTTCATCATTTTCAATTCGTGGCATTCCAACTATATCAGTAATAGATTCAATTCCCAATGTTTTTTCTTCACAAAATGATTTCATGCAAGCAGCACATCTCCAAACATCTACGGAACCAATAGTTCTTTCATCAATGTTGATGTTAACAGGAGCAAGATATGTTATCTGAGGATTATCACAGCATTTGTAAATTTCTGGGGGTTTTGTAGTCTCAGAAGGAGTTTCACTCATATTTTTTCACTTTTTTTTGTTATATTTAGTCCTTGCATCATCATAAGATACTTCAAGTACAACACCAATATTATCAATGGTAAGATTTTTTTTGAATTCTTTTTGTTCTCTTTCACACATTTTTCTATACATATTCACTGCTGTAAATCTAGGATGCATTGCCTCAAATTCATCATCAGGCATATCAATAAATCCTCCCAATTCCACAAGTTTTTTTGAGTTTTGAGTTGCTTCATCAAGAGGGATATGCAGATCACTTGAGATTTGGGATGTCTTCATTCTACCATTAATTACAATATGCAAAAAGATTTTTGCTTGAATTTCTGTTAGTTTTATTTCAGATACCAAAGTTTTTGTAATTTGTGAGAGTTCCATTGTACTAACTATAATTCAAAATCATTTTTTGGTTTTTTAGTAAATTTCTTATTAACTATTTTAAATGAAATGCCCAACGTGATAAAATTTGTTACCAGTCCACCAATTGCACCATAAATCAAATCAGCAGTTATAGTCCAAACACCAAAGAATACAATTAGTGTTGGAATAGTAATTATTAGTGCAATCAAGGAACCTTTGGTAATAAGGTCCATTGTTGTGACTTTTTTTGTAGAGTTTTCAGCCAACAGTTACAGATAGGAGTCTGCCTATAAAAATCAAAGATGCTTTATATTTGGTGAAACTAATTTTGTATGTATTGAGTAAATATGCAAATGCAACACAGCCAACTGAAAAATCACTAAATTATGTCATACCTATAATTTTACTAGTTTTCTTTGGTTTGGTATATGCAATGTCATTACGAGCAGACAATGGATTTGTTAGTTTCATATTAATCGGAATTGCTCTAGTAACAATAGTTTACTGGACTAGGATCATAAAGAGAATGGTTATGACTCAAAAACCAAAATTTACAGCAAAAGAACAAGAAACAAAGAACTGGATATATGATTTGATCAAAGGAGATGATGAAACAGTCTTCGTTGCAGAAGTTCCAGGTCCTGAGGATAAAATTGCTGTTAGATTAATTGACGGGGTTTTATACATCAGAGGTTCTCAGGGATTTTCAAAAGAAGTTCAAATTGAAGGCCCAAAAGAAATGGAAATAGGTGATTTCAAATACAGAAATGGCGTATTAACTTTAAGAATTAAAATATCAAAAACTTTTTGATTCTTCTAATTTTTTAGGTAAATATTTTTCAGTGATATTATTAAGACCGTATTTAGAAAATGCTTCTAATTCTGCTTTTCTTTTAATTTTTATGAATACTTCAAGTTCTCTCTTCCATAATCCTTCTTGGTATCTAGGATCTTTCAACAGATCATAACAACGTTTGATATCAGATTCAGTCATTGGAATTGTTGGAAGTTTGAATTTATCAATGTCAGTAGCCCATACACCCATCCATTTTGCATCAGGTACAGTTAATCCTTTAAGATGAGCTGCATTTGCTGAACCCGACTTGATAACCATTGCAATATGTTCTCCGTACACATCTCCATCAGTTAGAATTACAACAGGTAATCCCATTTCATCATGTAATCGTTTTAACAAAGTACGTGTTGAACGAGGAGCTTGACCTCCAGTATTGATAATTATTGATTTAAATTTTTTATCAACTTGTTCTTCTACAAATCTAGTAAATAGACCACCTTTTTCTATAGCGATTACAAGTTCAGCACTAGTGTCTACTAATTCTGCAGAAGTCATACTTGGACCAATTGCATATCCATCAGGATGACTAGAAAGATTCTGCGTCTTTCCTTCATAGCCAGGAATTGTGTATTCTATTGTTAAATCACCAAAAATACTACTTCTCTCTTCAGGAAATACATAGAAGTCTTCTCGAGGTTGAGACAAAACAGCTTCTAAATCAACAATGATATTATCAGATTCACCTTGGTCTTCAAAGTCTACTGCAAATGCTTGAGAAGAATAGTAAACATCTCGAAGAGTAGATGATTTTTTTTCATGTGTTAATTTGTTAGCAAAAAATGCGAGCCACAGTAATTGAGTGAATGAACGTAATTGAGAACTATTTCTTGAACTTCTTAGGGAAGTGTTAGTTCCAAGTACATACTGCCTTAATTTCTTATCATAAATAATATTGCTGATAGAACGATTTGGGATTGAGAATTTTGGGAATTCACCATTTTCTAGATCCTCATAAACTCGGGCGCCATGTTTTTTGAGAAGACTAATCAAATTTTTTGATTTGTCAAGTTTCTCTTTTTTAGTTTGTTTTTTGGTTTCTTTTTTAGTCTGTTTTTTAGCCATTCTTTTTTACCTCCTCTAGTGATCCATCTGAATTAGTCAATGCGGTTTCTTCTTTCATCATTTCTTTATAGTTTGGTTCTTTTTTATTTCCAGATAATTCAGTGCAAAATTGTGCAACAAGTGGCAAATATTTTGAATATAGATTTGCGCGTTTTTTTGCCATTTCAGCTTGACCTTTTTTAGACATATATCCAGAAAGTTTTCTTGATAAAAATTGAAGTGCCAATCTAAGTTCTTTTTCAATTTCTGGCCTATCAGCCACATTTTCTTTTCCTACTGTTTTGTATGGAACTCTAGTTGAACAAATATGTGAAACAATTATGAGTGGAGCAGAATCATTTTTCACTTTGTAACGATTCCAATCTGTATCTTTTACAACTTTTAGTACCACATCACTACCTTCATCGTATAACAATGGAATTCTATTTGCAAATCGGTATACAGTAGTACCACGTGTTTCAATTTTGCCTCCATATGCAATTCCCATTTCTATAACAAATGGAAATCCAGAATATGCAGACGCGGTTCTTTGAACTACAGCCATAAAATCAGGTTCAAATCTTCTCTCAATTCCTTTTTCAAGTGGACCATCACCTAGTGGTGCTAAACATGTAGGATCAGGTGATCTAAATCCTTCATATGTTTGCAATGCATCACTTAATTTTACTAATTCATGGTCAGTCATATTTCCAACTCTGGTTTCAGGTTTGAACTTTGCAAATTTACAAAATTCTAATGCAGCCGTTGGACCTACTCTTTGAAATCTTTTTGATAAAAAGTGGGTAAGAGACTCACCTTGAACAGTATTTGCTAATTGTTTATAGAAATGACTTTCAACATCCATTTCTGCTACAAGGGTTTGAGAAGTACTATAATCCCAATAAACTAATTTGTTATTTCGAAGATCAACATCTTCAATTCTAATTCTTTGTAATTTTTCAAAATCTGCTTCAAGAAATGACATTAGAGATATTACAACACGTACAGGTCTGGTAAGTGATTTCCATTTTTTTTCAGTCTTTTTCATAATTTCATCGTATGTGAATTTCTTTTTTGACATTCCAAGTTCTTTCCTAACTTTTTCAATCATTTTATCATCAACATTTGGAATTTGATAGTGGGTATCAACAAGCATTCGACGGATTGTTTCAACATCAATTCCATAAGGATGAGGTGCAATGATTGTTGGGGCAGGTGGCATTGAGCGAATTATTGCTTTATGATTAAATTTCTCACCTTTAGGATCATCAAAAGAGATTGTCGCGTATGGTGTAATTAATGAAGTTTGATAAACATAATCACGGATTTTTGTACCTGCTTTGGAATAATCACCATCTAAACAAATACTTACACTCAATCCTTTTTCAGAACTAGGTGTTTCTTGTTTTTTTAGTATGACAGGTTTATTTTTTTGAATATCAAGTAACATTTCAAAATCGAAACGAGTTTTTCCATCTGCATTACTTTTGACTTTTACAGATTTGTTTGTAGTAATTTGTCCATATAGTATAGCCATAGTTGCACCCAATCCAAACATTCCACGTGCTTGTTTAAGACCAAATTTTGAACCATACAAAACAGTTCCAAATGCCAGAGGGACATGTTTTGAAGGAATTCCAGGACCATTATCTTTGACAGTTAAGATGTATTGTTTTGGGTCAGGTTTTTCCGGATCTACTGCTTTAATTGTCATATGAATATTAGGTAAGATTCCACTATGATCACATGCATCAAGTGAATTTTCTACAAATTCACGTACTGCAGTGTATAATGAACGAGTAGGATTACTAAATCCTGCAAGATCACGATTACGATAAAAGAATTCACTAGGAGAAATTTGATTAAATTCTTCCTTAGAAGACATCTTGATTTTCCCACAATAGTGCTTTATCAGCTTTTTCTCGTCTTCTAGCAGCTTCTAGTTTACTGTAAACAGGACCATGCATACTGCCACTACAAAGTGACGATATGGCATCAACTGCTAAACGTAATTGATTTGGTTCTCCAATTATTCCAACAGTTCTACCATAAACAGAAATTGTAGCACCAGTCAAATTTTCCATATTTAGTCTAGCTGTTCCATTTTCACCAATAATCCTTCCTTTAATACGTTCAATTTGATCAGGAGATTTACCGCCAAATTCGCGTAAATCGATAACATGTAAACTAGATTCCCCATGTAAAAGTCGCAATGAATTTTCTGGGGAAAATCCCCTACCAATTGCAGAAACAATTTCAACTGCTTTGAAGGGACTTATGTTTCCATCAATTTTATCACTAGTAATTATTACTTCACCAGTTTCGCTGTCAATATTCAAGTCAACATTACATTTTTTTTCAATCCGACGTTTTGTGTTTCCAGATTTTCCAATAATAACACCAATTCTTTCTATTGGAATTCTAATTAATTTTTCAAAGCTCATTTTATTATCCTTTCAAGAATATCAGCAGGGTTTTCCACAGTTAATCCTCGTTTTACAAAGAAGTTGGTTATGTTATTAATGTCTCTTTTCAAAAAATTCATTGTATTAGGGTGTGTTATATCAACTGCAGATCCCAAATCAAACAATTTTAGACCATTTTTAGTTTTGAATATATTATATTCTGAAAAATCACCATGAACTAATTTTGCCTTTTTGAATAAATCTGAAATCAGAGCAATAGATTGTAGATAATCATTTTTATCAACTTTTGATTCCAGTAGAGTATTTTCAGGTTTTCCACCATTACCCTCAAAATCCATAATGAGAATATTCTTTGAGACATGTCTAGGCGTTACCACAGAGATTCCACAATCATAACATTTTGAGATATTTTTAAATTCTTTTCTAGCCCAGAGATAAACCATATTTTTTGTTCCTTTTTTGACTCTAGTGAATCTAGGATCTCCGGTTACATACTGACTTCTTTTTTTGAAATTGGATGTAGTAACCAAGTATATTTTTAATGCAATATCATTATCCTCAGGATCTTTTGCCCAGAATACAACAGATTCTTTTCCTGCTTTGACAACTCCATTTACATAAGCAATTATTTTAGAGGTGATAAGATTATAGAGTTGCATAACAGTGATTTTATCTAAGACCTCATTAACTACTTTATTTTTTTTAAATCCATCATCCAATGTTTTCTTTTTTTTCTTTTGGTCAAGTTTAGATTTTATCTTTAATTCAATTTTTTTTTCAGAATTATTAGACATATCTTATATCATATCTACAAATAAAAAATCATTTCTAAGATCAAAAGTCTTTCGGGATATGATCATTATCTTTTAACCAGTCTACTTGAGGTAAGGTAAATCGCCAAACTATATCACCACGTTCATCTGGTTTAAAATCCCAAGGTGCAATTACTACAACATCATTATCTCGAATCCAAATTCTTCGTTTTAATTTTCCTCTAATTCTTCCTCTTCTAGTGATATCATCAGTACATTTTACAAGAACTTGATCACTACCTAAAAGTTTGAGAACTCTACCATACATTTCGCCTTCTTCAGCTAATCTAATTTCTTTTAATGCACTTTCATTGAGTACTTTACGTTTTCCCACGCAAAAGATATGTAAATTTTCTATATAATTGTGGTGTTACATCTTGAAGACTAAAAGAAACGGTATACCTTCAATTAGTCTTATACTTTTTTCTGAACCAATTCCTAAACTTGTCGCTAATGAAATTGTTTTTTTACCAACCATATTGATAAAATTACATTTTTCTAGTAAATTTTTTGCTTCATGTTCATCTACATCTCTTTCAGCATAATAATTTGGATTGATTTTGATTTTTGTATTTTTGTCATGAAGAGTTTTATCAATTAATTCAGGATCACAAATGTTTAACATCAGATTACCACTTGCGCTAATAACTTTTGTAGAAAAAAGCATTATGCGTATTTACCTTTAATTGTGGATTTTGCACCACATGCCTCACAAATTAGAAAAGAAATTCTATTTTCTTTTTCTACTTTAGTATCAGGACTCTGACATGTTGGGCATTCTACATAATCTTTCAGATATATTCCAAATAGTCTAGTGAAATCATCAGGATCACGTTTACCAACAAAAATTGCTTTATCACCTACACGGTCAGCAGGTACCGCAAATTCTTTTGATAGATACTGTAAGATTATGTTAGGTTCTCTTCTCAGTGCTTTTGGAAAGTCTGCAAAGTTTCTAAGAATTGTTTTTTTTCCTTCCCAAGTAATATCAATTGGTGGCAACTCAAAACGTTTACCAGATGATGATGTATTTGAAATATTTTTTTCAATTCTTTTTAATAAATTTTCATAATCAGATTTAGTCATAACTAATAGTGGTTCAAATCCCCTATATGGGTTTAGTTAGAAAAAGGAAAGGATTCTAAGGTTTACCTATTCGGAAAACTTTAGTTCCGCATTCACCACACGTGCCTTTTACAGCTGGACGTCCATTTTTCAACGTAGTCTCTTCTGCGTTTTGAATTTCTCTTTTTTGTCTGCATTTTACGCAATATGCTTCAGTCATATATCAAATCCAAAACAATCTTCTATTTGAAAAGAGAATGTGAATATTAATTCACTTTAGGCTAGAAGTAAGGTATTTTTTTTATAAACTAATTTGCAAATTTCGAAAAATTTGATCAAAAATCTTGAATTTTTTAGAAATTGGCAGAAAATCATACAAAATGATCAGTATTATAATGATCAAAAATTTGAGAAAGGATATGGGCTCTAAGAAAGGAGTGGGGATTACAGTAGGAATTTTGATTGCAATTACTATTGCAAGTTTCATGGTTTGGTTAGATAATCCAACCAATACTGAAATGACAATTGTAGTAACTGATTTTGAGAATCATGATGTAGGCATTACTGAAAGACATAAAATAATTTCAAGTGCAATAGAAGAGTCATTTTTAGAATTAGTTGAAGGTAAGATTTCACCAGAAGAATATATCAAAATTGCAGAAGTTTCTTCATCACAAAATAATGCATTGTTAATGGAATTAGCATATAGTGATGCACCAGAAGAATGGCAAGAAAGTTATATCAATCGTATCACTTCACTGAAATCATTCGAATCTTATATCATAGAAACAATGGTAATGGCAACACTAATCGAAGATGATGGAGAGGTAGAGCAGAAAACTGAAATTTTGAGCAATATAGAAAAATTAAAAGAAGAATCTATTCAATATGCTCAGATGGCTGACTCTGCAAAACCATGAGTGAATACAAAAAATACTATAATTATTAGTTGGAAATCGTTAAAAGGTAATTTTGTTATAAATAGCCATAATGTCTCAAAATAAGAAACTAGAGAGGGATATTGAGTCTACAGCAGCTTCAAAATTACTTGTAATTTGTGTTGATAGAGATGATGATGTAGGTAAAAAAGCAGGGATAACAACACCAGTGGTAGGAAGAGATCCATGCATCAATGCAGCTCAAAGACTTGCTTTAGAAGATCCAGAAGATGCAGATTCAAACTCAATATTTTATGCAGTTAAGACCTATGAGGATTTAGTGAGTAAAGGATACAATGTACAAGTAGTGGTTGTAGCAGGAGTAGAAAAAAGAGGTGTTCAAGCAGATGAGAAAATTGTTAATGAGATAAAATCAGTGTTACAGAAATTTTCAGCGAATGGAGCAGTTATTGTTTCTGATGGCGAAGATGATGAAACGGTAATACCAGTAATTCAAAATGTCATACCAGTAGTATCTGTTCAAAGAGTTGTGATGCAAGTGAGCAGAACAATTGAACATTCCTATGCAGTGTTTGGAAAGTTCCTGAAGATGGTGGTTTATGATAAGACATATTCAAAATTCTTTTTGGGAGTTCCAGGAATTTTATTATTAATTGGAGGAATTGGAACAGTTGTTGGATATACTGCAGAGATTTTTGCCATTTTAGTTAGTATTTTAGGAGGAGCATTCCTCATTCGTGCATTTGATATAGACAAATCATGGTCTAGTTGGACAAAAGCTACACCTACGGGTTTCATTAGAATATTTGCACTTGTTACAGGAGCAGTTCTAATTCTTGCATCAATTCCTGCAGGGGTTACAAATATTGATCCACAATTATTTGAAACAGAAATGGATTTTGCACAATCAATATCAAATCAAATGGTAGTAGGACAATTCCTTCAAGGATTATTTCCATTTTTGTGGATGGGACTTGGAACAGTTTCAGCTGGTATCCTGATTAGTAATTGGCTTAACAGAAAATTAAAACACATCAGTGATGTTTTGAGAATTATTGTGTTAGCTGCAATTTATCCAACAGTTGCACAATTTGCAACTATATTGACAACAAATGAGAGTTCATTTACATTAATTCCACCACTGTTAGCAGGTGCAGCAATAACACTGATATCAGCCACACTACTTTTCCGTAGATACAGGAAAAAAGGTGGCAAGATATTAACGGAATAAAAGATGCAGCATTATATCTTTCAGGGTTTTATTCGATCTATTCTAAAAGACTAGAGAGTGAGATTCTTCAAGGTGATATACCCAATCACATAGCAATTATTTTAGATGGAAATAGACGATGGGCAAAAAGAAACCTAACAATTCAAGAAAAAGGTCATTTCAAAGGTGCAGATGCAGTAGAGAATTTACTAGATTGGTGTGAGGAATTTGATATCAAAATTATAACATTATACGTTTTATCAGCAGAGAATTTGGATAGACAAAATGATGAACTAGATTATCTTTATGAATTAATCCATAAAAGATTAGAAAAATTGTACAATGATCCTAGAATACATAGAAACAAAATGAGAGTCAAAGCGATAGGAACAATAGAACTACTACCAGAATCAATCAAAGATGTTCTTAGAAGATTAGATGAGTCTACCAAAAATTATACCAAACATTTTCTAAATATTGCCATAGCCTATGGAGGACAAAATGAATTAGTAGATGCTGTAAAAAAGATTGGGAAAAAAATCAAGAGTGGTGAACTAGATGCAGATAAAATCGATAAGGAAATTATAGAATCTAATTTGTATACATCGCATTTACCACAATCATCTCCAGACATGGTTTTAAGGACGTCAGGAGAAAAAAGAATGAGTGGATTTTTGCTTTGGCAAAGTGCATATAGTGAGTTAGTGTTTTTAGATATTTTCTGGCCTGAATTTAGGAAAATTGATCTGATGAGAGCAATTAGGACGTTTCAAAAACGAAAACGAAGAATAGGTAAATAGAAATGAAAGAAGAAGTATCCGCAGGGATTATTTTATTTAATGAGTTTGATGAAAGAAAATTTTTACTGTTAAACTATCCATCTAAACATTGGGATTTTGTAAAAGGCAAGATGGAAGAAGGAGAAACATATCATGAAACTGCACTTAGAGAGACACGGGAAGAAACTGGAATTTTAGATGTAGAATTTCTTAAAGGATTTAAAGAAGAGATTGAATATTATTTCCGTGCAGATAATCAGGATATTCATAAAAAAGTTATATTTTTTCTAGGAAAGACAAAAACCATAGAGATTATTTTATCACATGAACATCTGGATTTTATCTGGTTAAATTTTGATAATGCATTAGAGAGAATAACATACGAGAATGCAAAAAATATTTTAAAAAAATCTAAAGAGTTTCTAGATAAGGGTATCAACAACTAAATCTTTTGCAGTTTGAACTGGATGTTTAGAATTAAGAATTGTTCGTCCTATAATTAAATAATCAGAACCAAGTTTTTTTGCTTTGGACGCACTTCCGCCTTGCGTGCCTACGCCTGGAGAGAAAATTGATAATTTTCCATGTATTGATTTTTTACAATAGGAGATAATTTTTGGGTAAGTAGCACCAACAATTATTCCATCCACATTACCAGTTATTGCCCAATCTAAGAATAATTGATAGAGTTGTTGTTTCTTTAGACGATTTTCAATTTCCAGTTCATACGATGCTTTTGCTTCTGGTGCACTCATATGACATAATGAGATTACTCCTTTGTTTTTTTTGTGAGATATTTCTACTAGATTTTTTAGACTTTTTTTTCCCATTATTGGATTTACAATCACTGCATCAAATCCCATATTCCACAAATTTTCTGCAGTGATGAGATTTGTATTTCCTATATCATTTAGTTTGATGTCTGCAATACATTGTAAACCATGATCATGTGCAGTTTTATTAATTTTTGAGATTTGTTTTTTATCTAATCGTAAGAGGAGGTGGAAGTTAATTTTTATTCCACAGAGGTAATTGTTTAGAAGTTTAATGTTACGTAGTGTTTTTGATTCAATATTTGGTATTTTTGGATCATAATCATTTGCTAAAATGATCGGAGATGCTTTTGCTGATTTTTTTATTCTATCACTGAATTTGGTCATAATCGACCAAAGGATGTGAGTCTTTTAACTTTATTATTTTGATATAAGAATACCCATGATCACCAGTGTGATTAACAAATTCAGGTTCTGAGTTTTTAGAGGTAGTATATTTCAGAAATGGTTTTGTTGGTTCTTGATCCAAACTAACATGACAGAAATATGATGGTCCATCTTCGTTAAAATTAAGAAAAACACCCATAAGCCATTTGTCCTTCTGTTTAAATGCAAATAATGGAAATTGTGCTTCTTCATAACCAAAACTTAGTTTAGCCAAGCTAGAAAGATCTTCTAGTTCAATTGGATTGTATTTTTCTTTTGAAGCTTCAATATCAGGTTTTAGAGATGCAGGTAGAGATTTAATTTTGATAATTGGAGAGTAGAGTTTGGAATTATCTAGAGTGGTATCTACTAGTTCAAGTTTTTCCTGACCAGAATTAAATCCATAACACAAATAATGACCAATGGTTTCAATTGGAGTAAAATAGATTACAGGTTTTTCTTTTAGTAGATCCATTTGAACAGATAGTACTTTTTTTCCATTATGTTCATGAAGAAATGATACGCGTGGGGAACGCTCTAATGCACAAACCAAACGGGTAAATTCTAAAGGAGAATCTAATTGTACATAATTTGGAAGTGTTGCCATTGATTATTTTTTTAGGATTTCTAAATTAAAGCTTACTCAAAAAAATTATGTGCGTAAATCAATTACATCATTCACGCCTGGACCAGTTCCAATGAGTGTTACTGGTACGCCTAACTTTTCTTCAATGTTTTTTATAAATGATGTTGAGTTTGAATCTAATTGATCAATAGATTGTGCGCCTGCACATTCAGGAAATCTTACATCTAATTTTGTAATTGAAATTTGATTTGCGCTACTAAGCATAATTGCACGACTAGCTAAATCAAAATCAAATTCAGC
>Ga0209501_10004493_pt1 | contig 13342 bp, 8 predicted proteins | sample ArcticOcean_MG_C_4_FD_187434 | JGI IMG/M metagenome (GOLD analysis project Ga0209501, IMG submission 187434) | Marine microbial communities from western Arctic Ocean - ArcticOcean_MG_CB4_134 (SPAdes) (version 2) | ecosystem: Environmental > Aquatic > Marine > Oceanic | place: Arctic Ocean...
ACCTGAACGCCTGAGATCAGCAGCCCGACACCCTCACACCTCCGGGTCCCAATCATGCCGCAACGAACCCAGGTCCACGGCTTACCCGCGCTTTCGACCCCGCGCCAGGATGCGTCGGCCGTTTTCCGTGCGCCGCGCATCAACAACGCACTAAAATCTCCTATCCATTAGCGAAAATGAAAAAGCCGGACCCAACTTTTGGCTGTCCACAAATTCGAGTTTGTCAGGGAAGCGAGCCACTTATCACGGTCCCTTCCATCAGGACAACCGTTGGTCTCGCAAATCTGATTTGTGTCGGCAGCGACTCAAAAATGTTTCGATCCAGCACCACCAGATCAGCAGACTTGCCAACCTCAATTGAGCCAAGGTCATCTTCCATACCCAATTGCGTAGCACCATTTATCGTGTACCCGCGAATCATGTTCTCGATGCTAAGTCGCTCATTTTCTGGTGGCCTGACCGTGGAATTGGCGCCAAACTCTGGTTCCTTTCGAGTGTGTCCAACTTGCATACCAAAGAATGGACTTGCCCTACCGGTTTTCCACTTACCAGCGTTGGTAATGTCGCTCGAGAATGTCACGGTTACATTTCTGTCGAGCAGAGGTTGCACCCGAAACATGCGATCGTAACGCTCCTGACCTAGTGTCAGCTGCGCTCCCTGAATGTGGCCACCGTGCCACTGGGGTGAAAAATTAGAGAAGATGTTCAACTCGTTGAATCGATCAAAGTCAGCATCATCTATTACTTCGAGGTGACAAAGCGTAATCCGGACGTCTGGTGCCCCGCCAAGCTTGACGTGCGCAGCCTCGACAGCGTCCAGCGCCGTCCGGACCGCACGATCGCCGACAGTATGCAGATGCAGGTCAATCGCCTCTTCATGCAATTCGAGGATGAAGTCACGAAGCCGAAGTGTTTTAAAGAGCGTTTTACCTAGATTGTTTTCTTCCCCTAAGAATTGTTCGAGGACGGCGCTGGTCCGTATTTCGGATACACCGTCAAGCATGATTTTGATCGTATTAAATTTGACCCGCTCGCCACCGTACGTCGATCGAAGACGTTTTAATTCCTGAACCGCACCATCGATCTGACTATCATCATCAATTCGGTAGGAACCTTCATACCGAAGCGGCATTCTTCCTTCGGCTTCGAGCTGTGCAGCAGCGCGATAGCCTTTGTCGCCATTCCCAGCGTCGAAAACCAACGTCACACCCTGGGAGACAAGATAATCCAGAAACCCTGCCAGCGAATCTGCACTAATTTGTTCTCCGATTCCCGCTGCCTTGAGCTGCGCATCAATTCCGCTCTCTTTGACCCAGCCCGTTGGTTCGCCATCGGCATCACGATAGAGATAGGACAGACCAGGAATCGGATCTGGTGTATTCCGGTCGATACCCAGTGCTTCCAAGGCCTTTGTATTGAGCCACAAGGCGTGGCCAGACGTATCCGTAAGTATGACCGGACGATCGGGAATGACCGCATCAAGCTCATGCCGGTTTGGCCCCTGCTCACCAAAAAGCGCGCTCGGCCACCTGCCACCAACGATGAATTCCTTGTCTGGATGTTCGGTCGCATAGGCAACAAGTACGTCGAACATGTCTTGTTTCGTATCAGGCGTCCAGGGCAAATCAACATAGTCTACTGACTGAGCGACAAGGCCCGGATGCGTATGACTATCGACCAACCCAGGCAGAACGAGCCTGCCCATCAAGTCATACTGTTCAGTTTCGTCGTTAATGAAGTCTTGCAAGCCGACAGCATCACCGACATACGCAATGCGACCATCGTCAATAGCGACTGAATCTGCCCACGTTTGTGAAGTATCGAGCGTATAAAACCTGCCGTTTTTAAGCACCAGATCAGCCGCACTGGCAGTCGTTGCCAAGAGTAATCCGATTGCGAAGCCGACAATTTTTTTCAACATTATTCTCAATGGAAATTCCTTTAGCCGGATGACCAAATAAATTGGGAGGTCCGATTCTGACCTTTTACAGTGGCAGCTCGTTCTAACTCGGACTTCTTCGCCGGGCACGGCTTCGAACAAGGAGTTGCTCCCTGGCCGCTCGATGTGCTTCGTCAATGGCTGAATCCGTGTGCGTCGAGGCAGCAGCGTCAGAGTTGGCAATGGAAATTCGACCGAAACGTCGCCTGCCAATCACGCACGGCCGATCGTCAGGAGCGAACAGCGCCCACTCGATGGGATCGTTCAGCGTGTCATAGCTATACGAGTAACCGTGCGGCCAGCGATTCACGGTGATCGCTTCAATGTCTCGGGCCGGATCGAATCCGCCACCTTCCAGAGTTCGACCGAGTTGGTCCCGGATGTTGCGCTCGAACGTTTCGAAGCTCGTGGCCAAAAGATCCGCTCGCCCCATACGATGCTGCTCCTTCTTCGGGTGTCCAGGCGCGCAAGGCACCCTGGACATGTGCAATATCATCGGGTCGTCAGGTGATCTGGACGCCTTATAATCGCCATATTCCACGGAACGGCCCAGTCTGACTCCCGTGTGGTACATCCCCGGAGCGCTCGCCGCCGAGATGCCAAGATTAGTGAAGGCCTTCCAGTTACGAATTAGGACGTTCGTGTAAACATTGGCCATCTTTACGCCATACTTGAGCGCAGCATTCTGCTCGTCGGACATCTCGGGGACGAGGTGTGGAATGATTCCGTTGTAGCACGCCATCACACAGTGATCCGCTCTTACACTTTCGGCCTTGCCGTCACGCACGTAGGTAATCTCAACTTCGCGAGCAGTGTCGGGGTCACCGATGTGCCGAGCGGAAACGACCGTGCTGTTGAGACGAATGCGGGCGTCAGCGCCCGCGCGATCGATCCGATCGTACTTAAGGCGCGACGTCATCGAGTCGTCAAGCGTTGTTCCCGGAAGCGCGTCCGGAATCATGGCTCGAACCAGGAGCCTGGCCACGGTTGCATTCCCGTCGGGAAAGTAGAGGTCGTCTCCATGGTTCCACTCGCTCTCACGGCCGTGTTGTCCACCCCCGAGGTGGGACAGGGGGCCCACGCGAGGCAGCGGTTCGAGGTTCATCCCCTGGAAGCCGGGGTAACCCTGAACCCAGCCATAGAGTGCCGGATAGGCGTCAATGCCTACATTGAAGCTGCCTTTCGGGCGGTCATCAAAGAACGGGAGTACATCCGGGTGAACTTTGGCAAGGTCGAGCAGGAAATCCCGGTAACTGATCCGGGCCAGACGCTCCTTCTTGTCCGCATCCGACAGTCCCGACATATAGTCCGGGTTGGCACCGTCATCATAAAGCCGCGCAAGGTCCTTCCGTACTTCTGGAGAGAGCGGAGTCTGTGCAAGCCAATCCGCCCACCCAAGATCACCGGATCCTCCGCGCCCCTTCACCAGCCGATCCTCGCCGAACACTTCTTTCGCGAAAAACGTGGAATTGCCGAGGCCAAGAGATCGGTAGAACTCCCTGCCAGGCGCACTGGTCTTTATCGCACTTTCCACGTCAATGCCGATTGCGGCAAGCAGTGTTCTGGAGACGGTGCTGAATTGGCGTACGGACTCGAGGTAAGACGTACCACCGTTCAGCATCAACGTGCGTCCTCGATGGGTCATCTCATTCCGTTTGGCGTGGCCGCCGAAATCATCGTGATTATCAAGAACCAGCACACGAGCACCGGAGCCAGCCGAGGTCAGAAAGAAATAGGCCGCCGAGAGCCCGCTGAGCCCTCCCCCGACCACCACGAGGTCGTAATGCTCACCCGTATTGGCGGCCTCAGCCCAGGCATTCCCATCCCGAGCCGCATGGGCTACTTCGAAGGAACCCGCGTGGCTTCCCCGCATTCCGGTCTGTGCCGGTGGATAGTAATTCTCTGTCCCCGGCGCATTGGGTGCGACCTCTTGTGCCGAGAGCCAGCCGGGTGCGACGAGCGCCCCACCAACCGCAGCTCCCACGCCATTGACGAAATCGCGCCGGGTTATATCCCGATGCATTCCGAGATCACGGTCCTGATACTTGGACATAGAGCCTCCTAATCTCTGTCGCGGGAACCGCGCAGAGCCCGGGCTTTTCTAAAAGCCCGATTCATGAATGGATTACGTGCAAACTCCGCTAGTCCGGAGCTGTTGGGGACGACTTCATGTTATTTCTTCCCGCGCAAATATATAAACCACATTTTGCGGACCCCTCCTTCAGGAACGGCCAATGTACCACTATAGCCCTTAGGCACGACCACGCCTTCCCAAACACATATCTTTCTGAATTACTCTGTTCGTCTTTCATGACGGTCACACCGTCAAGCATGTACACCAGCTCGTCATATTCAAGATCATAATAGGTCGTCTCTCGAGAACAATATTCTAATTTTTAACAGTTATTTATCTTATCCTCTTGATGTAAATTCTAATCAAAAAAATATATATGAATTCAAAAAGGTCTCGGCAAAAGAAAGCCGCCGTCAACGAGCTGCGTCGAAATCCAGCGAAATCCAGAACAGGCACAAACTGGCAGATAGCGCAGACTAATGCGTTTGTTGCATAGCTGCCTATCATTCTTCACATGAACAGAGCGCGTAAACACCTAGTGCGTTTGTCTGACACACCCTCTAGATACTCAGGCGCTATTTCACTTAAGTTGAGATGGACAAAGTTGACCAAGATGATTCCGGCCAATACGCCAACAGCGCCATTGATGCCGCCGTGCGCGCTGTCAACGAACAATTAAATGGCACTTGAGTATGATGAGTTATACAAAACCGGTACAACGTACCGTTAACAAAATAAAGAAGAGTATCGAAATCATGCGAAAAATATTGAGCTGCTTTGTCATTATACTGATGTCATTTCCTGCAATGGCGGAACACCATGGTGAGGAAAACGCTGCTTTACACGCGGCGATCAAATCGTTCAACCATGCCTATGCAACTAACGACGTCGAAACTTATTTCAGCTTCTATACCGACGATGCGACAGTGTATTTCGGTGCGGCCGGCAGAGAGAATGTCGCTGACTATCACGAATTGTGGATCGGGTTAATGGAAGCAGGCGGCGGTGTTGAGCTGAACGAAGCGTCGGATATTCAGGTGCAAATCATGCCCGGTGGTGATGTCGCTGTTGCGACGTCCCTCATCGACAACCGCACGCGCTCGCCTGATGGAACGAAGTCTACGTCGAGAGCGTTCGAAACTGACGTGTGGCAAAAGATCGATGATAAATGGAAGATCATCAGCCTGCACTACAGCGGAATTTCCGCGGAAGAGTGACGCTGCAGCGCTCGCCGTTGCAAATCCTACGACGAGACATGCATGTTAATTCTGATCGCGCTTAATAAAATGCGAGTGGACGAGAAATGACAACCCCATTCCAACAGCCAGAATACCAACGGTTATTTTTCCACGATGAGCGGTTTCGGTGGTCCAGATTTCGCCGTGCTCAAGCCAGTAAAGTACCAGCGTGGAAATGATCCATGGCGTGAAAGCAATAGCGATTTCGAGCGCGTGGAGAGTCTGTGTTTTGAAGGATTTCTGCACACAAAAATACTACCACGATATGGAGCTGGTGTGACCCTGACCGATGAATATTGACCTTAGAGCTGCGCTGAAACACACCGCTATTAACGAGTGGAGATTGTTCGGACTCATCGCAATTCCAGTGTCCATCGTCATGGTCGTCGCCATGCTGGCGGCCGACATGTCCACCGGCCCCGGCGTGTCAACGATGATTTCGTTTTCCGTACGCGTGGCTGTGCCATTTATCTTCCTGGTCGTCGCCATATCATCAATTCAAACATTGTTTCCCGGACCCTTCTCGATGTGGCTGCTGCACAACCGGAAATACTTTGGCTTGTGCTTCGCGGTTGCGATGGCGTGGCAAGGATTGTTCATCTTCATAATGTCGAACTACTTTCGTCGCTACTACTACGACGACCTCTATCTGTTTCGCGACCAGATTGAGGGGAGCATCGGCTACATTTTCCTTACTGCGATGGTGGTGACATCCTTTAACTTTGGCCGCAAACACCTGAATCCGCGGCAGTGGAAAGTGCTGCACAAGTGCGGTCTCTATTTCCTGTTTGGCTATGCGTTTGGCGTCTATTGGTTGATTCTTTCCTACTATCCGAATCCGGCAGCACTGGACTACGTTTTCTATTGGGGTGGTTTCATCGCATTCGCTCTGAGAATAGCTGCCTGGGGAAAGAAACGCCTGCAGGCGACGAAGAAGAATGCACCCGAGAGCGACACGCCGCTCGCATTCAAGGTGCTTGGCGGCGCAACAATCGTCTTCGGTCTTTTTGCTTCGGCTGCAAGTCTTTATATTCCAGAACGCATTGCTGCTTTCTTGACCCGGCCGGAGTGGTCTGAAAATCTAGTTTTGTGGCTGCCGTTTTGGCCGTTTGAACCTTTTTTATCACTCTTTATCATTGGGCTCGGCACCTTGCTGGTCACGAAGGCGAGGCCGTACCGTTAACAAAATGTCCGTCGTCAAACAAATGGAACAGACGTAGCGATTATCTAAAGGAGAGTTTTGTTCCATTTGTTTGACGACGGACAAGATAGCCAGCTTAAAAATGCAGGTCCAGCAGTGCCTCAACAGCACGACGACCTTCGCCAGCGGCACCTGACCAGTATTGATGACCGCGTAATTCCGAATGACCGATCGCAATGCGACCGAATGGTTCACGTATTACGTCCGGAGGTGCGGGATTACCATTTACTCCGAAGAGAAACCCAGGGCCGGGGCTGGCGTAAGCATGACCCCAGCGATTGAGGATGACCCCCGCTACGTCTTTTGCCGGGTCAAATCCACCAGCAGAAAACATTGTCGTCATCTGTTCACGGATCTGTCGCTCGTAATCAGTAAATGACGTGCCAAGCAACTCTGCGCGCGCGGCGATACCCTGCTCTTTACTTCCAAGTCCAGGCTTAATTATTGGTGCATAAAACGTCAGTACGATGGGTTCGTCAGGGTGCAGCGGTTGCGATTTACCACCAACGATCATTGGTCGTCGGATATTGCAGGTGAAGCCGAATCCTCCGGACCAAATTGCCGCGGAAACACCGAGACGCTCCAGGAACCGCCAGTTTGTCAGGGCAACGTTAGCAACGAGCACCGGTGAATGTGTATATGATTCGTAGGCTCGATGGTATTCGTCTGGCAGATCTTTGAGCACATGTCGATTCACCCAGCCGCCAGACGCCATAACAACCGCCTTGGCCCTCAATTGATGCTGCTGCCCATTTCTCGCATAGGTAATCCGAACCCGCTCCGCCTCCTGAGATTTACCTTCGTGCTCGACTCGCACCGCGGTTGAATTAAGCCGCAATCGAACAGGCTTACCTTCGCGATCCAACTCGTCGAACGCGATCTTGCCAAATAGCACATCTTCGAATGAGGACCCATCGATTGCATCAGGATTTAGTTTCTTTACGAAGTGCCGGGCAATACCAGCATTACCACCCGGAAAACTATGCAAGAAATCTCCATCCTCTCGCACCTCTTTTCTGAAGCCGGGCATGGCGAAATAATGTCCCCAATAGGCACTAAGGGCGTCACAGCCGAACCCAATGACGCTTGCCATGACCGGGTCGTAGTATGACGTTACCTCGGGCGGCAATCCCAGTTCATCTTCGTAATAGGATTTCATCGTTATCGAATCGAGCCATCGATCTGTATCCCGACCCGCCTTTTGCGCCGTCTCAATGGAACGAACACGGGTAAATGCCTGTTGTACCTCATTGCTCCAGGGCGTCGTGGCGAGCCCGTCCTGCCAGACATCTTTGACCCAGGGTTTGTTTGCACCACGAAAAAAATGACCGACGTCAAATTTATCCTCTTGCCAGTGAATAGTTTCATAGTTGTCTAGTGCAATGCGCATGCCGGCTGCAGATCCTCCTGGTTCCGCGTATTGAAACTCTCTGGGCATATTCAATGCCGAAAAGTAGTCATCTGGCTCGCCTGTAGCAACGCCTGGGTCTCCAAAATCGTTGGATCCCTGCGGCCCTGATAAATGAACGCCATTAACGTCGAAATCGTTACGTTTAGCCTCGCCGCCGAATATTGGATGGTTATCAAGGATGAGGACTCGACCCGTGGGATTCAAACGATTGAAGTGATATGCCGCCGACAAGCCGGAGAAACCACCACCGACGACAACAAGGTCATACTCCTCACCTGAATCGATCGCGTCTGCAGTCTCCTTATTGAATCGTCCTGCACGGATCTGGTGTGCAGTTTTTATCAGCTCGGGAGTGTTGCCATGCGAGTTAGCGTAGTCACCGATGCCACCCGGGCCATACCAGCTATCACCAACGTCGAAGGAAAAATCGCCTTGTGCAGAAGGTGCTACATCCTTGCTGTTTCCACAACCGGCAAGCGAAAACCCAACCAGTAGGGATGAGCCATACACAAAATCGCGTCGCGTGATAGCGCTATCGAGCCCAAGTTCTTTATCGAATTTACTGACCATCGCGCTATCGGCCGCTGCTCACGTCCAGCGCTACGGCTGTCGCACCAAAAATTAGTTTCATATTATTCTCAATTATTTTTACTATTCGATAATTTCAATGATCCTATTCCACTTCCAGATCATAGTAATAGTTCAGAGCGTCATCACCGCGGGTTTTGCGACAGAACCTTTTTGCGCGCTTCAGCCGTTTGTCAGATCCTGACCTTGGTCAAATCGGTTGAGTGTTGCGGGACCGAGCGCCTTGGCAAGTGCAGCGAGTTGTGTCTCATACCGTTTCCAGCTGGCGACGCTTTTGGTGTAAATTGGCTGGCGTACCTGTTCGGAGCTCGCTGTTCGTACCGCCCGTTTGTTCTTGTAGAACTCGAGACATGCCGGTTCAAAATCAAGCCCGATGTGATCCAGCAGGCGGCGGATCATGCCTTCGGTGTCGCGCACATTCTCTTCATACTGCACGCGGAAAATCCGGCCCGGCAGGACTGCGTCAAAGTGATCCATAATCGAAAGATAGCTGTTGTAGTAACGACCAATATTGGCAAGGTCATAGCTGTACTCATGGCCACCGGCGAAATGCTGTTTGTAGGCGCTCAAGCCGCAGTCCATGGGGTGACGGCGCGCATCGATAATGATGGCATGAGGAAGAATTTTGTGGATCATGCCGATGCGTTCGAAATTGGGCGGTAATTTATCGATAAAGAAAGCCTTGTCCGTGCGATACATGGCCGTCTCATTCAGATAATTCTGACCAAATGCTGAAAGATCTTCGGTACTAAAATGGGCAAATGACGCTGGATACTTTTCATCGAACAACTTGCCACCTGCAATTGTGATCCGGCGTTCAAGCTTGGGCAGTGTCATGAGTTCCATCGTGCCTTCGATCTGACTGTGACTTGCGAGGATCTGTTCAATCAAAGTTGAGCCGGCACGGGGCATGCCGACGATAAATATCGGAGTCGGGTCGTTTCGTTGTGGCAGTGCCTGCTGGGCCAACATGCCCACGTCATATCCGCCAATTATGCATTGACAAAAATCATCGTGCTTGTCACCGTCAAATTTCACGTCCGGGCGCAAATCATTCGCAAGCTTGTACCAGTTAAAGGCTTCGGCATCGTCGCCTGCAACTTCATGAGCTTTGGCAAGTGCAAAGGCCGCCTGGCAGCGCTGAGGGGGGTCGGCATCGTCCTGTCGCGCCAGGCTCCCCATGACCCGTTTGTCGTCCTCGGTGAATTCGTAGTTTTTGAAGTCGGCGAGGCCCCACCAACCGGCACCGTTCCCTGGAGTATTAATGATGCAGTCTCGGTAGGCCTGTTCACTTTCCGCGCGGCGCCCCAGAATCTTCAGCGCATGACCACGCAAGAGGTCAACCTTGCCGAGCTCCCCACTATCGGGCTCAATGTGTCTTGCCGCTTCTTCGGCGGCCTCGAGAGCAAACGTATGAGCGCCTGTATGACCATGGACCTTGCTCAGAAGAAGCCAGCTCCGATAATCCGGGCTCACCTTCGTGAGTTCTTCGGCCTCAATCACGGCCGGTATATACGCCGCGAGTTTTTCTAAATTTCGTATGAGTGCCCGGCGTAACATCAGGTTTGCTGGATGATGCTCAAGACCGTACTTAAGGATTTTTGTGCATTCTTCCTCCGCGCCTACATTATTGGCGAGATGGGAAAGCATGAAAACACCGCGCGGGTGGCCTGGTTCGCGCTTGATCATGGCGCGGGCGATTTTTTCCACTTGGGCCGGGCGCCCAGCCGTTAGTTCGGTTTGCATTTTTCTGTAATCCGCGTCTAGCGGGTCGAGGTCCTCGGCCCTCTGAACAGCGTGGAGCGCTGCAGGATAATCACCGGCTTCATACAGCAGTTTCTCCAAAAATCGCCAGGCCGGGTAGAAGTCCGGGTTGATATCGGTTGCCTTGGTGAAATGAGTAATCGAACGTAACGATTGCCCGTATTTCATCGCTGCAAAAGCAAGGTCGGCATGGGCTGAAAATGAATTGGGATATGCGGTGATCGCCGCTTCAAAATTTTCGAAAGCCTTGTCCTGATCGCCCGCCTGCATATGGGCTGAACCGGCCATAGAAAGCGCGGTTACATCTTCAGGGAATTCACTTAGTAATGCATCGAGTTGCACCAGCGCAGCAGTCACATCGCCTTTCTTGATGAGGCCTGCAATTGCTCGGTATGTTTCCTGGTTAGCTGCAGACATTGATTCTTGTTGAAGTTGATGAATGCCAAAAAAAGATGGCGGGTCCGAGAACCCGCCATCTTTCAACTGAAAGCCCGAATCTCCCTAGAAATTGAAGTCCATGCGAACGGACACCGTACGATCAGGTGCATAGAACTCATGGTGGATGGCCCAATAGGAGTCCGGGTTCCGGGTTTGGGTGGTTCTATATCGAACAATCCGATCGTCAAGCAGATTGTTGATATGCAAATTTATTCTCCCATTATCGGAAACCTGCACGCCGGCCGACATATTCACCACTTCATAAGCCGGCGATATATCCTGAGGCCGCACATCGAAATGTGTCTTGTATTTACCATACCCAGCCACATCCAGACGTATGTTGGCATCACGGTCCAAAACGACAAACTCCTTGTCCAGCGCAACGTAGAAATTGTATTTTGGCACCATGGTCATATCGTCACCGGATTCCGCACCGATGGTGGGAACGTCCGATGTCATTTTGCTCTCGGTAGACGAGTAGTTGACCAACAAACTCAGGCTGTCCGTTAATGCAGTCGTGCTTTCGAACTCAAAGCCACGTGAGCGGGCCGTTGCCGCATTCGCTCTGTAAGAGAAACCACAGGTCACCATGTAAACGCCGACCTGAACCCCGGTCCAGTCGATCTGATAAATAGCCGATGAATACTGCATTCGACGGTTAAAGGCAAAGCCCTTCAGACCGATTTCGTAATTCTCGATCTCGTCCGATTCATACCGATCCACATAGTCACCAATCGCCGGATCATTCCGGCAGGAAACCGGTGTCGTCGGGCCATTGTTACCTCCAGGACGATAGCCTTCGGAATAGATACCGAATACAGCCATGGAGTCGTTCGGCATGTAGTTGAGGCTCAATTTGCCGCGGACTCCCTTTTCGCCGTCTTTAACTTCAGTCGTTGAATTGGCCCAGAGTCCGGCATCCCCAACCAGGGTATCATTGGATAAACTGTAATGCCGAAGGCCACCGGTTACCTCGATCTTGCCGGCGTCGCCGATATCAAACATATAACTGACCTCGCCAAAGAAGGCAATTTCCTTGTCCTCATCACGAACCTGAAAACCCGTGTAATGGTAATTGCCGTCACCGTAAAGATCTATGCCAAGTTGCGTGGGATCGTCGTATCCCCACCAATACGACCAAAGATAATCGGCAATCGCACGGCTTCGATTATCACTGGCGTGATATTGCCGTTGTTGAGAATCGTTGGGCTTGCCACTTTCTAGATCATAGAAAGCGCCGGCGGTCCACGCCAGCGCCCCATCACCTGAGGACTGCAATCGCAGTTCATGCGTCCAGCGCTCATAGCCGTCTACATCGTCTATCCAGGTACGGAACATGTCCTGTGCGTCATACCGGTTCCAGTAATTTTGGCGACCCTTATATCCATAATCGCGAAACGAACCTGCATAAAATAAATCAACACCATTGATCAGGTCATCCCGTTCGACGCTAAGAGCAAAGAGATTGGTCTCAGTTGCATTTTCCCGTGGCATCAGGTTCCAGACAGCAAAATCAGGATTATAATTACGGGACACGCTGCCGTTCGAGATCGTTTTGCACTCGGGGCGGGAAGCGCCTGCTGGACAATCCGGGAAGGCCAGTGCAACGTCATAGCCATAGGTGGCCTGGTCATTTGGCGTCAGGATTGCCTCGTAGTAATAGGGCGGCGAGGAAACATCGACACCCAGAGTTTCGTCAGAATAATAGTCCTGCCAGACATAACTCAGATTCACGCGAGTATTGTCACTCGGCGTCCAACCCAACTGAGCGCGCATAAATTGCTCGGTTTCTGCGCCCCGGTGATCGTCATAAATATTAAGAATCTTGCCGTCTCTACTGCCAGAAGAACCGGTAACTCGCAAGGCGAGCTGACCATCGATGATCGGCATATTCACCATGCCATAAGCCCGAGTCTCAGTGCCCGGACGGTTATTTTCTGCCTTGAACAGAAGTGACCCACTGGCTTCAAAAGTGTCCATGTCGGGTTTATTCGTGATGATCTGAACCGTGCCACCAATGGCGTTCGATCCGTAAAGCGTCCCCTGTGGGCCACGCAGAATCTCTATTCGTTCAACGTCATAAAGATTGTCGAAATCGAATGGGATGCCGTCGGTAAATACTGAAGATGTGCCGGGAGAGGAGCTGTTACTGCCGGACAAGCCGCGAAGAATCAACTGGCCTCGATGATTGGTGCCGCCGACACCCGGTGACGCTGCGCCTGCGACGGAGCGGTAAACGTCTTCTTTGTTAATCAGATTCCGACTTTTAATTTCAGCTGCGCCGATGACCGCAATATTCATCGGCACTTCGATCAGTAATTCCTGCCTCTTTCGCGCGGTAACGTAAATCTCGTCGATAGCACCTTCATTATCCGCCACTTCCTGAGCGAACGTGGGCACTGCAATTGTTGTAACAATAACTGAGCCGGCCAAGGCGGCCGATACGGCTCTTGCTGTTGGATTGCGTTTGAATTGCTTCATAATATTTCCCTGATAGCGCCAACCGCTACATTACATTACAGAGTAAACGGCCTGCAAGGTCTGAATTTAGTTTCTACTATCTATATCATCCAGGCTACCGAACACACTCTCCCCTTCGAACAGGGTAAGCATCACGCTTGCCTCGGAGATATCACGCGCCGGGATGTCAAATAGATTCTTGTCAATCACGATCAAATCGGCAAGTTTT
>Ga0209501_10004497_pt1 | contig 13327 bp, 12 predicted proteins | sample ArcticOcean_MG_C_4_FD_187434 | JGI IMG/M metagenome (GOLD analysis project Ga0209501, IMG submission 187434) | Marine microbial communities from western Arctic Ocean - ArcticOcean_MG_CB4_134 (SPAdes) (version 2) | ecosystem: Environmental > Aquatic > Marine > Oceanic | place: Arctic Ocean...
TTTCTATTTTTGCTGTTCGGAATTTTTTCGCTGGAGTACTATCACCATCAAAGACAAAAAATGCTCCTGACAGGAGAAGAGCTAGACCTAAAAGCCCTATCGCTATGTAATAACGCCTAAACAATGAATTTGCCCCTACCTACCTGATTTAAAGTAGTCTTATTTCATCCAAATGATGGATGTACTTGGTGTTCTTACACCGCAATCGCCCTTTGTAGATGATTACCTTTAAGTCAAATTTTCTAATAGTTTTGGAACATCGTGCTTCATTCCCAAGTAAATTATAGAGTGTGATCTCAAAGACAAAGGAATGATACTGTAAAGATTATTAAGTTGGTTGAAGAGGTAACTTCTACCAAGAAACAGCTTAGACTAAGTTGGAATCAGGTCAAACGAGATGCATATTCTTTCTTCATTTGAATGAAAGGGAATGGTTTTGTGAAATAGTGAAGATGGAAATAGAATAACATCCCCTTTCTCCGGGTAAATTCGCTTCCTTGGATAATTTTCATTCAATATCGGATACGAATACCCCCACAGGCCAAATTCGATAGAACCTTCACCTTCTCTGGTATCTTCAGGTAGTTGCAAGTAAACAACGCCACTAAGCCAGCTATCTGGATGTAGATGCTCCGTTTGATGGCCTCCATTTAAAAGCCGCACAACCCAGCCGCTAAGAAAAAGCTGTTTTGGAAAGAATTTAATATAGGCGCAATCTTTTGAAGAAAAATTAGAACGGTAATCTTTTATTGTGTCCCGAATAATATTATAGAGCAGTGCAAGCTGTCCAACAGGGTTGGAAAATAAGTTCGATGTCGATGGAGACTGGAAACCTTTGCTTGTTGTTTTTCCCGTTGGTTCCCAAATTTTGGCATGACTTTTCACCTCATTAACGAGTTGGTGTAGGGACATATTATTATCTAAGCTCATAAGACCTTTATATACACGAATAAAATCCATAGGGTTTTTACAGAAGGGATGAGGGTCAGTGCGGCAAAGCTGTTGTGAGGCGAATGCACTTATCGCAGCTGCACGGATATCGTTTTTATCTACGTCTATCATGTTCTTGAGACTATCGTAAAAATCTTCGTATCTTTCGAGGGCAAATAGACATTCCAACGTTTTAGCCCGGCTATATCTAGTGTTCACTTTATCGTAATAAAGGATTGCTTCTTCAAACCGGCCAAGATCCTTGAGGACAGCCCCTAGATTGCTATGCGCATCGGTATAATGAGGATTTATCGTAAGGGCTCTGTGTAGATGGTTTGTCGCTTCATCCTTTTTACCTATTTCATTGAGTGCTGAACCTAAATTGTTATGTGCCACTGCAAAGTCTGGAGCGAGTTCGATAGCCTTTTTATAGGAAATAATGGCTTCATCTAAGCGCTCCATTTTTCTCATAAAAGTTCCAAGATTATTATGTGCTTCCGCATAATCGGGTTTAATGGAAATAACCTTAGCAACTAATTCCAAAGCAATTTCATGCTTATTCTTTGAACTTGAGATGACGGCAAGTAAGTTCAGGGCTTCAGGGTGGTTGGGGTCTGTTTTCAGAATTTGTTGACAAATTCTTTCCGCTCTATGCGAGTGCCCCTTACGGTAATGTTGAACAGCTAAGTCGATTACTTGTAGGTTGGGCACGGCGTGTTCGTCAGGGTGGCTATTTTTTCCCTGTGTTAGCGACAAATTACTGGCTGCTTTCCCGCCCGTTTTATTCTTGCGACGCCTCTCTGACCTATTCATTTGGTTTCAGTATCCCTGGAGAAGCGTCCTATTGGTTAAAACAAAACGTCAACGGTGATTTTAGAGTTAATCAGCATTTTGGTCGAGAAGATTGTTTGAATTGCTATAAATTGATTTAGTTTAGGCCTGATATTCTTCAGCAAATCATGCGTCTCAGCAGGTCATAGCCAGCGCGTAACTTTATGATAATTGAACTGCTCGTCGTCACCCGTCGGTTTACAGGAGCGGGCATGCTATCTATCGGCTAAACCCCTACCAACGGTATCAATGCTGTAACCAAACTCATCCTTTTCATCAAGATTATCAGCTACGTTACAGGCGCCGGCTTATACCCCACTGGGGGAGCAGCAGCAACACATGCCGGTGTGAATACTAAAACAGCGACAATGCTATAGTTGTAAGTTTCACCCCGCCATCCGGCACGCTTGACTATTTAAATTTATTTTGAAAATTATCACCGTCAGGGAATTCGCCATTTACCGAACGAAACTTAAATTGCGCACCGATAAAAATAGCCTTGAAAGGCCGAAGAAGACCCAAACATAAAATTAATATAAGGGGTGGCCAAATTACCAGATGCAACCATAAAGATGGTTGGATGGAAAATTCCAGCCAGAAAGAAGAACCTGCAACAACTGGCCCTACAATAAGCATCACTGGAACTACGGGCCCATCGCCGGCATCGTGCGCCGAAAACCCTAGATTGCAGTTGTCACACGCCTCAGAAATCTTCAGATAACCGGTAAAAAGTCGACCCCCAGCGCATCTCGGACAACGACCTAAAATTGCACTCCAGACCGGCGAAGAGCCAGTTCGTTCTATCTTCCTATTAGCTCGGTTGAAATTAGCCAACCAGCCGGTGGCCAAACTCCAAAGACCCCCACCAGTAAACATTTATGTAGAGGAAAATCCATACCACATCCACAAAATGCCAATACCAGGCGGCAGCTTCAAAGCCTATATGTGCATCTCTTGTAAAGTGGCCCTTCCGGGCACGGAAATAACATACGATTAAGAAAACGGTACCCACAAAAACATGAAACCCATGGAAGCCCGTGGCGAGATAGAAGGTTGAAGGGTAGATACCGTCGCTGAGGCCAAACACCAAGTGACCATATTCAGCAATCTGCACCCCCAGGAACAACACCCCAAGGATAACAGTAACGCCAGTCCAAAGGATGACCTTTTGCCGTTCATCTTCCAGGATAGCATGATGGGCAACCGTTACCGTCAAACTTGATGTCAACAATAATAGCGTATTCAGCATCGGAACCCCGGCAGCGCCCAACGCGTCAATGCCTTCAGGTGGCCACGGCCCCGCAACATTACTTAAAATAGGTAGACTGGAATGAAAATAGGCCCAGAAGAAGGCGAAGAAAAACATCACCTCGGAAGCGATAAACATCAAGAAACCGACCCGTAGACCCGTCTTAACTGCTGAGGAGTGAGATTTTCCGTCATTAGCTTCATCGATGACGTCCTTAAACCAGCCCACCATAGTTATTGCCAGCAATATGCCTCCGATCAAAACCAGCCACGGGACCCCAGCGTGCATGAACCAAATGAGGCCAAAGGCCAATGATAATGCTGCTGCTGTTCCTACAATTGGCCATGGGCTTGGCTCGGGGACATGCCAGGGTTGTGTAGTTGCTACTTCTGTTGCCATGTTACTTCATCCGTTTGGTTTGTCAGGGTATCAAATAACTTCTCTACTAAATTTATTATCCATTTCTACTGGTCACAGCCTTCTTGGAATTGACACCATCTTTCGCGTCAATGCGCTTCGCAGCAAGTTTCTCAACTGCGCTTTGATCGTCATCCTGAAAAAATGTGTAGGATAGCGTGATGGTTCTTAAATCATCTACACCGCTGTCCTTCGCTAATTCAGGATCAATAAAAAAGGTGACCGGCATCTTCATGGTCTGGCCCGGCTTCAAAACCTGTTGCGTGAAGCAGAAACAATCGATCTTGTTAAAATGGATTGCTGCTTTGTAAGGTGTGACATTAAACGATGCCGTACCAACGAGAGGTTGGTCAGAATCGTTCGTCGCTTCAAAATAGGCCAAAGCCTGTTCACCTAAACGAACTTTGATCTCACGTTGGACGGGCCTAAAACTCCACGGCATCTTTGAATTAACATTAGCGTCAAATCTAACAGCGACAATTCTTTTCAACACTTCATTTGATTTAGGTACAGACGCAGCAACTTGCGTCGTGCCAGCGTACCCCGTGACCTGACAGAATATCCGATATAGGGGCTCAGAAGCAAAGGCCAGCCCAACCATACCGGCGACCAGGGAAAACAGCACTAGAGCCGTACCGCGTTTCTGGTAATTTATTTTCTGTTGAAACGTTGTTTTTTTAATCATTTGCGACGACTATTTGGCTCCAGGGGATACGTATACCTTTTCACCGTGTTCCTCTTCAGGAATTTCGGGAATTTGTTCATGAGTATGAAACGGTGCAGGTGAATCGACAGTCCACTCTAGTGTAGTAGCCCCTTCACCCCAAGGGTTTGCAGGCGCTTTTTCTCCGGAAACAATTGTTTTCCATAAAATGTAAAGAAACAATAGAGCGCCGACTAAGGAAATGGCGCCACCAATGCTGCTTACCAAATTCCACCCTGCATAGGCATCTGGATAGTCAGGAATACGCCGAGGCATTCCTGCCATACCTAGAAAATGTTGAGGAAAAAATAAAACGTTCACGCCAATAAAGGTAATCCAAAATTGCCACTGACCCAGAGTTTCGTCGTACATGTTTCCACACATTTTTGGAAGCCAATAAAACATGCCGCAAAAAATTCCGTATATAGTTGCAATTGACAAAACGTAGTGAAAGTGGGCAATCACAAAGTATGTATCGTGAAACGCTATATCGACGCCAGCATTTGCCAAAGTAATACCTGTCACGCCTCCAACGACGAAAAGAAAAATAAATCCCATGGCATAGAGCATAGGTGTCTTAAATTCGATTGAGCCACCCCACATCGTAGCCAACCAACTAAAGATCTTTATGCCAGTGGGCACGGCAATAACCATGGTAGCCAAAACGAAGTAAATTCGCGTTTCAACATTAAATCCGACCGTAAACATGTGATGAGCCCATACGACAAAACCCACAACACCAATTGATGCCATGGCATAGGCCATACCTAAATATCCGAAGATAGGTTTTTTTGAAAATGTCGAAACCACCTGACTTACCACACCGAAGGCAGGGACGATCATGATATAGACTTCAGGGTGCCCAAAAAACCAAAAGAGGTGCTGCCAAAAGATGGGGTCTCCACCGCCTGATGGATCAAAGAATGTCGTTCCGAAATTGCGGTCCGTGAGCAGCATTGTCAAAGCACCAGCCAATACTGGGATCGCTAATAACAATAGGAACGCCGTAATCAGGGACGCCCAAATAAACAACGGCATACGATGAAAAGTCATTCCGGGAGCGCGCATGTTGATAATTGTTGTAATGAAATTAATGGCACCAAGGATAGAAGACGCTCCCGCCAAATGTAGACTGAGGATAGCGAAGTCAACGGCCGGGGTGGGATGGTAATCCGCGTTGGAAAGAGGGGGATAGACTGTCCAACCTGTTCCGGCGCCTCCTTGCACAAAACCGGATAACACCAGCAAAATAAAGCCCCCCGCAAGCAGCCAGAAACTGATATTATTCATTCGCGGAAAGGCCATATCGGGGGTCCCGATCATCAATGGTATAAACCAGTTTCCGAAGCCACCAATGAGTGTCGGCATTACGACAAAGAAGACCATGAGAAAACCATGCGCCGTCACCAGAACGTTATAAAACTGGGTATCGGTAATAAATTGAATGCCAGGCACCGCGAGTTCCAATCGTATCGCCATTGATGCACCCATACCCAGAATTGCGGAAATAACCGCAAGTGTGATGTACATGGTTCCAATATCTTTGTGATTTGTTGAGTAGACCCAGCGCTTCCAGCCAGTAGGCTTGTGGTCATGGTGGGCATGGTCATCATGGGTTGCCGCAGTTGCCGTATCAGACATAGATTTACCTTTCTAATTCCTTGTTCACGCCGCACTCAGCGGACGATTGTATCTTTCTGCACCACTTTCGTCGGTGAAGCTTCATTGGCAAATTCTTTTTTCGCCTTATCTAGCCATTTTGCAAAGTCTTGTTTGGATTTAGCCTCAATCACTATGGGCATGTAACCATGATTCACACCACAAAGTTCTGAACACTGCCCCCTATAAACCCCGGCCCTGGCGGCAGGTACGCGGATCCAAGATTCGTTGATCCGACCAGGTACCGTGTCCATTTTAATTCCAAATGCGGGTACCGCCCAGTTATGCAAAACATCTTCAGAAGTCATGATCACCCGAATAGTAGTATCGACTGGGATTGCTATACGATTATCAACCTCCAAAAGCCTGATTTGCCCTTTGGAGACATCGATTTCCTCATCAGGAATTATATTACTATCAAATGCAAGATTGCCCGCATCGGGGTATTCGTAGGACCAATACCACTGATGACCGATAACCTTAAGGGTCATCTCGACTTTCTCTTTCGGAGCCTTATCCATAAACACTAGAAGTTTCACGGAGGGTACGGTAATAACAATTAGGATAATGATGGGTATTACCGTCCATACTACTTCCAAAAATGCATTATGGGTTGTCTTTGACGGAATAGGATTCGCTTTAGCGTTAAACTTTACGCAAATATAAACCATAAGTCCCAAAACAAAGAGAACAATTAGAACTTCAATAACAAGAAGGAGATTATGAAATTCTACTATATCGTCCATCACCGGGGTGGCGGATGGTCTAAAATTCATTTGCCACGGCTGTGGACCCGACTGCGCGAATGAGGGTCCTGTTTGCAACCAGGCAGCAGCCAGCAAAACAGTATAAAATAATCTCGATACAATTTGTCTATATTTAGTCATACCTTCTTCCTTTGGCCTCATTGCTTTCAGTCCCTAGGGGGTGAAACGTACTTTTACGACAACCTCGAATGGTAATTTGATGGCATTATCATACTGTGAAGTTATAAAACCCAATCTAGCAACCAATTCTATACCTGATCTTTTTATAAGCGTAAACCCATACGCATATAGGCAAATGGTTATTTATGGCTGAATTCTGTGGTTTATTGGAAAAATTTTTTACAACCTATATTAGGTTTCTACAATACCCGCCTAAAGTTATTGCCGCCCCCCAGTTGGGGTGATAAACCACGCGGAAATGGTAAGGTATTAGGCTTGATCTTATCTACCCAATACCCTCAACGGGCGCCAGGAAAAACGTCCGCCTCTTGATAGTAAATTGTTCCGGGTCGAACCAATGGATTTAAAAAAAAAGAATACTATCCTCCTGATTATTTTGGTACTAGCTGCCGTTACAATGTTCTTTGGCATCATGGTTAAAATGCTCAGCGGCTAACCAAGGCCTTTAATTAAATAACACCAATTTTCGATATTTTTTTCGATACTTTTAATGCTGATTTCAACAAAGTATTCGCCTATTAGACGGTTAGGAAGTTTACCTATATACGGTGGAACTGTGATGTTTTCCTCAGGAAAATACTTTTTATCGACGATTACTGGCGATGAAGTTTTGCGGGTTGCATTATTGTGATCCATCCCATGCCCCTTGGTCATAGCCGCCGACAGTTATGGCAATGGTCCGCACTTGCCGTTGTTTCCCTTGCTATCGCTGGGGTATTTGCGGGATTGCTGGTACTCTCCCGCGCTCCTGGCACAAGTGAAAGTGTCCCCTGGCCAGAGGACTTCTTTCAGAAAGGTCTGATTGTGCACGTCTCACTCTCCTTCGTCGTATGGTTTTTAGCAGTATTTGGAGCATTAAACACAGCTATGGTACCCCAAATTAATGGCCATTCGCGATCCGAATTTGGTAATTTTATGGAAAGAATTTCAATTTTATTGTTTGCCACAGGAATTATCTTAATCCTTATCCCTGCCTTTCGAAATCAAGGCATACCCACCCTCAACAATTATATCCCCGTTATTATTGATCCCCTTTACTATTGGGGTTTGTTCTTATTGGCGCTTGGTATTTTAATATCTGTGATCCGTGTTTTTAAGGATTTAAACGTGGCCGTGGGTCAATCGATGGATGAATGGCCCCTCCTTATATGTGCCGGCCTTTTGTACGTTACCGCTTTTGTCGCGACAGGAATGTCTGCCGTACAACTCCAGGCCCAGCCAGTAAACTACGACTATAATGAAAGCTTGTTTTGGGGAGCAGGTCACATACTGCAGCTTGTAAATGTCACTCTATTCCTTATCGCCAGCAGTATACTTTACCGCCAAACTTTCAAAACATCCCTAGCAGGTAGAGCCTTCTTCATTTGGACTAGTAGCATTTTAGTAATTTTGGGACTAATGGGTTTATCTTTATTTGGTATTTTTGAGGTGGAAGACCCTCAACACTTTTCTGCCTTTACCAAACTAAAATATGCACTAGGCGTACCGGTGTTAATGATGGTGGTTACACTCGTAACGGGACTTTGGAGACAAAGAACCAAAATTTCCTGGCTGGACCCGGCTTCCCTCAGCCTTGCTTCAGCTCTCGTAGTATTTGGAATTGGAACGCTACTTGGTTTCTTTGTTGATGGGCACGACACACGTACACCCGCCCACTATCACGGTCTAATCAGCGGCATTAACTTAGTCTTTGTGGGATTGTTTTACGTCTGGTTTTTACCGCTTTTAGGTCGACCTCTAAAACCAAGCAAGCTTCTACCTATCCAAATTATCCTCTATGCCGGCGGACAGTTACTATTTGTTATTGGCATGTTTGCAGCAGGCGTTATGGGAGCATCGCGCAAAATTATGGGAGCTGGTATAGATGTGGACAGTTTTTCTGCTATTTTTGCAACCAGTCTTAGAGACCTAGGCGGCGGCCTTGCAATACTTGGGGGCGTTTTGTTTGTGGTTATAGCACTTAAATCGCTTTTCAGACCTGCTAACACCATGCCATAAGTTAAGTTGGCTTAGACTTATTTGGACACTATGATACATAATCTCCTATTAACCGACATTGGCAATCGACACGGCATATGACGCAATCCTCGCTCTCCGAGCAAGCTACTACGGTTCCATTCGATAAGGAACCAAACAGTAGCGATACGGCTGCCTTAATTTCGAGACCTCCAATCGTTGATTATGCAATCCTTTTAAAACCACGGGTTATGTCACTTGTATTGTTTACAGGCTTTACCGGCATGCTATTAGCGCCCGGAAATATCGACGTCCTTACTGGCACAATTGCTGTTATCTGCATTGCCCTAGGCGCCGGCGCATCTGGGGCTATTAATATGTGGTACGACCGGGATATCGATCAAATGATGCAGCGTACTAAGCATCGACCCTTACCGGCTGGGCGTTTAAAGCCTCGTTCAGCACTTTTGCTTGGTATGGTACTCTCGTTAATTTCGGTCGCTGTGATGGGGATTTATGTTAATCTAGTTTCAAGCCTATTGCTTGCCACGACCATCGCATTCTACGTATTCATTTATACGATTTGGCTTAAACGTAGAACACCCCAAAATATTGTCATAGGTGGCGCTTCGGGAGCCTTGCCGCCTGTGATTGGATGGGCAGCCGTTACCAACGATGTGAGCTTAGGGTCAATTGTTCTATTCGCCATTATTTTCATGTGGACACCTCCCCACTTTTGGGCGTTATCACTATACCTTTCTGGAGACTACGAGAGGGCAGGTGTTCCAATGATGCCCGTGGTCTCGGGTAAAACCGAGACCAAGCGGCTGATTCTCATATATACCCTTTTGCTCGTTCCCATTACCTTGATCCCAGCATTTATTGAAATAATTAGTCCCATAGGCGGCGCCATTGTTTTACTTCTTGGCCTTATTTTCATCTGGCACGCTTTACAAGTACGGTCCGGAAACAAACCTGATGCACCACGTTCCATGTTCCGATATTCCATACTTTATCTTTTTTTAGTCTTCGTAATATTTCTCGCCGATCACGGGATCTTACCTATTATTTATTAGGTTGCTTGAATGGCTGTTGACGCCGCCGGTCGGCCTTACCTGTTACGTGGTGAAATCGACGCTCAATGACGACCGCGTATCGCTCGCCGACATCTTCATCGAGGCGGCGCCGTTCGCGGTAACCATGCTGATCGTGCTGATTTTACTCGTTGCGGTACCGGATATCAGCGTGTTCTTACTGTATATCAAGTGACTACGAACCAGTCGAAGGGAAACCTACTTAAAGAATCGAAGGTGAAGTGAGTTTACTCTCTGGGAACAGTGGCGCCAGTTCCAGCTAGTATTGGCACTTAACATGTCGAGGACGCCTAGCGAAGCTGCCCAGGGAGCCAAAGCGCAATATCAGGACGCAACGCAAGCAGACCGATCATCGCTAACAGGATCATAAAATAAGGTGCAGTGCCTAAGACGATATCTCTAAAGTTACTACTAGGTACTACACCATTAATGACAAATAAATTCATTCCCAAAGGCGGTGTAATCAATGACACCTCAATCAAAATCGTAAACACAACACCAAACCAGACTGGATCGAACCCCACACTTGTCATAATAGGCAGGATTATCGGCACCGTAATGATTGCAATTGATAGACCATCAACAAAGCAACCAAGAAGAAAAAAAATCGCACAGCAGGCGATAAGGACTTCGTAGCGACCCCAGTTCGAATCCTCTATCAAACCAACCAATGTCATCGGCACCGCCAGAAAGTTTGCCACATAAGCTATTATCGACGACCCGACAAGGATCATGAATATCATACTCGATGTCAGTAGCGTCCCTTGTAGCGACTTCTGCAGGGTGAGCAACGTAAACTTCCGATACAATACAAGAAATGCCAACGTTGCTACACACCCGCCAGCCGCAGCCTCTGTCGGTGTCCACACCCCCGTATAGATCCCGACAAATACAATAGTTGCGAGTACAACCAAAGGTATAAGATCCCATATCGCAGAAATTCGAGTGGCAATTGTCGGCTTACTATCGTGAGCCGAAACGAGCGACGGCTTCAACATAACGCGCAAAGCGATATAACCGGAGAAAGCTCCGATCAGAATGAGACCAGGTACGACACCTGCCATAAACAAAGCAGCAATCGAAACATTACCGAGATATCCATACAAAATCATGATGATGCTTGGTGGTATAAGGATTCCGAGCGTACCACCGCCGGCTACAGCACCATAAGAGAGACGACGGTTGTAACCACGCTGGTCCATCGGCGGAACCGTCACAGTGCCAAGTAGTGCCGCACTTGCAACGCTAGAACCGGAAACGGCCGCAAACAGTCCACCAAATCCAATTGTTGCATGCAGAAGGCTACCTGGAAGGCCGGCGAGAAGCTTATCCAATGCCCCGAATGCGCGTTCGCCTATCCCAGAATGCAGCAACATTTCGCCCATCAATACATAAAGCACTACGGCGGATAATGTTGCATTGTCGATCGATATCCAGGCTTGGTATCCAGCGTCACCAATAATAGTTCGCGGCAAAAGAAAGTGAATTCCGATTAGTCCCAGAGATAACAGGCCCGTCGCAATGTGCATGCCCGAAACCATCACTGCCATAATGGCAATTGCGCCGGCTATGATCGGCAGCGTTTGAATGAGTTCGCTATTCATAGCTGTGGTCTATCGATATTGCGCCCGAGCGCGCGGCCGATCGCATGCGCTGTATCGACGACTAGTTGGAAAAGAAACGCTGTCATTCCGATAAGCATTGTAGTTTGCGGAATCCACAGCGGTGTTGCGAGGATACTCGGCGCCACCGTGCCGCGCGTAAACACGCGATCGAAAAAGACGGATGAATGCCAGAAAAACACAACGAGGGCGATTACACCGATCAAGTGCGTGGCGACATCAAGCCAACCACGCCACTTCCCGGAGACCGCGTTTAACAGGAACTCTATTCTGACGTGGCGTCGCTCGCGCAACGTTTCCGCAGCACCAAGAAATCCAACAGCGGCAACGAGATAACCGGCGACCTCCTCGCCGAAAAGGAGCGGTGAACTTAATGCATACCGGTAGAAAACGTCGCCCGCTACCAGGATTAGCATCGCAACTATCGCAACCTTCCCCAATCCACCCAGACCCCAAGCCATTCGGTCGGCGGCGACCGTGATAATGCGCAAATAGTGCATCCGGTTCCGTAAACGAATTAGCGCATTGTAACTGCCCTATTCTTTACGCTACTTGATTTTGTGTTTGTTTAACACATCTAGAACAGCCTTGCTCTGTGCTCCAGCTCGCTCTTTCCATGCCGCTAGTAGCGGTTTTGCTCCCGCGGACAGCTTAGCTCTATCAGATTCAGATGGAACTGTGTGAGTAACACCAGCTTCCTTCAATACTGTGATTGTCCTTTGTTCTTCGTCCAGAGCCCCCTGCCAGGTTTCAAGGCCAGCGTCATAGACAGTCTTCCTGACGATCGGCTTCAAGTCGTCCGGTAATTCGGCCCATGCATCGCCGTTAACTATAAAAACATAATTAGCGCTACCGAGCGGCCATGAACTCGTGAACTTAGCGTTTTCGTACCATTTGACGGCACTGAACGCGATCATACCCGACACCGCGCCTTCAATAGTGTTTCGTTGAAGACCGACATACACATCACCAAACGGCATTGCCACCGGCTTCGCACCCGCTGAACGCAAAACCAACTGCAAAGCGACAGAGTGCGCGCGCAATTTCATACCTTTTAAGTCCTCGAAGGTTGCGATCGGTTTCTTCGAAAGCACCATCTGTCGCGGCCAATAGCCGTAGCCAAGCATTTCGAGTCCGAAGCGTGATCTCATGTCCGCCTCAAATATTTTTTCGAGGTCGGGATGAGCGGCCTTCAGTATCTCGTATTGCGCAAGACCAGGAACCGCCGCGAAATCGTAGAGTGCCGTGTCTGCTCGGTGAGGAGCGCCCTGCACACCCATATCAACTCGTCTATCCCGCACAGCGTCCAAAACGTCCGCACTCTTAACAACTCCGCGGAGCGGAACGAGTTCAAGCCGTCCTTTTGTCGCTTCTTTCACACGAGCGGGAATTATCTCTTCTGAGTAGACCATATAGACGGTGTTGGGAACGATGTCTGACAAAGAATATTGCCATACAATTTTGTTTTGTGCATATAACGGAGAAGCAGTCAGCAAAGACATTACAAGTATCGGGAATCCCAACTTTTTAATTTTTTCTGCAATCATTTTACATCTCTCCTTGTTAGTTGAACCCATCCGGCATCCGGATCAACGAATGTTGACAATACATCAGAACGCTAACACCCTGAAATATCTTACTGCAACTTACATGCCGCACATCCACTATGCGCCGATTGCACATCTTATAAGGCTACAGCAATTGGCACACTCTAATTATATCAATAATAGCTGGAAAAACTCTAGTTGGAAAGCTATGCTACCGGCCCGCGAGCAATGAGCAAGAACGACCCGGAAGAAAGTCGAGGCAAAGCAATATGGACATCACCTATGTGAACCACCCTGACGCGACAAGCGAATGCCCCCCGATCGCGGCGCGTGCAGGTGACTTAATCTTCGTAGGCGGCCAGATGCCTGTTC
>Ga0209501_10004499_pt1 | contig 13325 bp, 7 predicted proteins | sample ArcticOcean_MG_C_4_FD_187434 | JGI IMG/M metagenome (GOLD analysis project Ga0209501, IMG submission 187434) | Marine microbial communities from western Arctic Ocean - ArcticOcean_MG_CB4_134 (SPAdes) (version 2) | ecosystem: Environmental > Aquatic > Marine > Oceanic | place: Arctic Ocean...
TCGAGCGTGTTCAAGTACAGCCATTGATGCTTCAACGCACGCCACCACGATTCGATCATCGAGTTGGAATACGTGATCTCCGTCATGGCGAGAAGCCGTTTCAGAAGTCCCGATTCAATCAGTTCGTCGACAGCGCTGTTGAAGTTCTCGACGCCACCGTCGGTGGCATGATTGATGTTGCCCGTTGATCGGACATGCTCACGCAGGAGATGGTCGTACTTGGTCTGAGTGCGGGTTGTGGAAATCATGCTTCCCATCATCAAATCCGCTGCCTACAGCTTCCCAGTAGAATCTCGAACGGAAACTCGCTGAATCTCAAATTCCCGCACGGGGAAATGGCGAGTTCTCGCGCGAAAAGTCCAGAATGTGCTGACGCGCAGCACGGATGTGGGTCACAATGTACTCTGCCGAAATCGGAGAAGTTCTTCCATCGTAAGTTCATGTTCGCTTCACGCATGCATCGAAATAACCGATCACTTCCTCAGTTCGAACCATTCTTGCCATAAGGAGTTTTCTCATGTTTGGTCGCATTCGACTTTGTTTCCGTCTGGCGGCGATTACTTTAGTTCTCAATCTGTTGACCGTGTACTCGCAGGCCGTCGCGCAAACACATGTCGAGGACAAGAAAGGCGAGCCTGTCCTCAAGGGACAGCGCGTGTTTTCGGCTGGGCACAGTTTCCATGTGTTTGTCCCACGCATTCTGAACGACATGGCCAAAGCGGCGGACATGAAGGACCACGCCTTCGTCGGGCTGTCGTCCATCGGTGGATCACGAGTGATCCAGCACTGGAACGTACCAGATGAGAGGAACAAGGCCAAAAAGGCACTGAGAACAGGCAAGGTGGATGTGTTGACTCTCTCACCGATTCACCTCCCGGATGAGGGAATCGAGAACTTCACGAAGCTTGCGTTGGAACACAATCCAACCGTCCGCGTTACCGTCCAGGAATTCTGGCTGCCGTTCGACATCTATGACACGACATTCAAGAAAAGACCCAGGAAAGTTGATCACAACGCCCTGACCGCAGAACAGCTGCGCACGTTACACGCGCCCTATTTCAAGAGCATGGACGAGCACGTGGTGAAGTTGAACAAGAAATACGGTAAGACCGTGCTGACCGTAGTTCCGGCAGGCCAGGCGGTGATTGCGCTCCGTGAGAAAATTATCGCTGGTCAAGCTCCTGGCTTGAAACAGCAGGAAGACCTCTTCACCGACGCCATCGGCCACGCCAAACCTCCGCTGCAGGCACTGGTCGCTTATTGTCACTTCGCCGTAATTTACAATCGCAGTCCAGTCGGGTTGCCCATTCCGGCAGTCCTTGAAAAGGCCAACCATCCGGAATGGGATGCGAAGTTGAATCGCCTGCTCCAGGAGTTGGCCTGGGAAGCAGTCACGCAGCACCCTCTTAGCGGCGTCAAGTTGACCGCATCAAAGAAGCGTTCGAAATGACAAAAAAGGTGATGCAAAGAAATCCATAGGAAGATCGCCAGCGTTAATCGGCAGGACAATGTTATCAACAGGTCACGCGACGACACATCGCTTGACTCGGTGAAACGCATGAAAGAAGAAGGGACTGTCCAGGGAACAAATAAACCTACTTAACAAATCCCAAACCTGTCCCGACAGACTTGAATTTTACTCCGTCATTTCCTTCTCCTGGAACAATCCTATGACCCGGATCATTCTGTTCGTCCTGGCATTTTCAGTCTCCGTCCCGGCAATGAGCCAATCGCCGCTCGGCTTCCGAACGGACGGCACGGGCCGTTACCCGAATGCCACTCCACCGCTCCATTGGGGCACAGACAAAAACGTCGTCTGGAAAATTGACCTAACTCAGAGCAACGCCATCCCGGTGATCCTCGGGAACAAGCTCTTCACGTGTGCCGAGCCCTGTGTGCTTCTCTGCATCAACAAGGAGAATGGGCAGGTTCTCTGGAAAGGGGAATCGAGCTACAAGGAAATCGAACTCACTGAACGAGAAAAGGCTCAGTTTGAAGTCGAACGTCAGCAGAACGATGGACTCGACAAGCGACTGTCGGTCCTCAACAAGAAAAGCTCGACCCTCCGGAAACTTCTGAAAGACGGCCTGGCTACGAAGGAGGCAACGGAGAAGAAGCTCAAAGACCTCCGTGCTCAGTCCGACACCATTAAGGCCCAAAAGCTCAAACTGACCACGTTGAACCGCTACCTCGAACCCGGCAAGGGAGCAGGAGGCTTTCATCGGACCGGCGGCTACTCCTCACCGACGCCCGTCACGGACGGCAAACGCGTCTACGTTATCTTCGGTAACGGCCTGGTCGCGTGTTACGATCTGGAGGGAAACCGGCAGTGGCTCAAGCTGATCGAACACCCGACGGCCGCGTATGGCCACGGTTCTTCGCCGCTCCTTGTGAAAGACAAGCTGCTTGTGCATTTCTCAGACTTGGTGGGACTGAACACACACGATGGCAGCGAGGCGTGGCGCGTGAAGATTTCACCGGGTCACGGGACCTCCATGCACGCCCGACTTGGCGACGTGGATGTCGCGATTCATCCCAGCGGGAACGTGTTCCGCGTCCGCGACGGCAGTATCCTGGCCAAAGGCCTTGGGTCGACTGGCCCCAATTCTCCACTGATTCAAGACGGGAAGGTCTTCTTTGTTGCTGGCCGAATCCGCGGCTACGCGCTGCCGACGTCCAGCGAGATTCCTGCCACGTGGTCACCGCTCTGGAAAGGTGCGAACCTGAAAGGTGGCGGCTATTGGTTCCCCTCGCCAGTTCTGCATGACGGGCTGATCTACGCAATGAACGCCAAGTCTATCTTCAGTGTTGTCGACGCCGCGACGGGCGAAGTCGTTTCCGAGCGACGGTTGGATTTCGGCGGCGGCCAGTCCTACCCCAGCATCACGTTGGCCGGCAATCGCCTGTTCGTCAGCAGCGACAATGGCACGACACTCGTGCTGGAACCGGGCCGCGAATATAAGGAACTCGCCCGAAATTCGCTGGAGACTTTCCGCAGTTCACTGGTTTTCGAGGGAAAACGAATGTATGTCCGTACGACCAAAGGACTGTGGTGCATCGGCGAATAATCCGGAGACCGACTGCAACGCGAAGCGAACCTGTCTACGAGTGCCCGTAGAGTGAAATAGCGCCACGACACGGGCTGCGGAATGTGCAAATCACATGAAATAAGAAAAACTAGAACCAACTTCACGCACTGCCTCAATGCACGAAAACGGGAGACGAAACATGAAGTGGAAACTCGTCCTGGCCAGACTGATGATCGGCCTTGTCGCAATTGTTGTGGCTCCGACAAGCGCCGTGCTTTCGGCAGATTGGCCTCAGTTCATGCGCTCGGCCAAGCATGCAGGTGATGCGGAGAACGAAGTGTTGCAACTGCCGCTTGAGCTGGCCGTGGCCGTTCCATTGGATGACGCCGTCACGACCTCTCCTGCCGTCGTCGGCGGAAGAGTCTTCGTTGCCGATCAGATGGGTACCGCGTATTGCATCGATCCGGCAGCCAATCGAATCGTGTGGAAGTCGTCGCCTGATGGCGAACACGCAAAGGGCGGAAACACTTCGTCGGTATGCGTAGCCAACGGTAGAGCCTACTACGGTACGACCGCAGGACGGTTACATGTGCTCGACGCGGAAAGCGGCAAGTCGATCAAGAGTATTGATGTCGGCTCACCGATCATGGGATCCGCCACGTGGGCCAACGACTCGCTCTACTTCCAATCGCTCGACGCCGTGGTGCATTGTCTGGACGCCGACGGAAACGAGCGGTGGGAGTGGGACCATTATCGTTCCTATGTTGATCCAAAGACCAACAAGCGGACGACCGGCTTCCCCGGCAGCTATCACGATCCGCACTATGCCGGCGGCGAAGTCGCCGTATCGGGCAAGCGGTTAGTCGTCAACATGGGCTGGGACTTGTATTGCCTGGAAGACGCAGGCGATCAACCGCGACTCGTGTGGTGCAATCGCGCGCCGTTGGGGAAGGATCCCGGCATCCCGATGGGACCGGCGATCAGCGGCGATTGGGTTTACCTCGGTCATCCGGGGACCGATCAGTTCGGCGGCTTTGTGCGCGTTCGCTTGGACACCGGCAAGTTCGACCCCAAGAAGGACTTTCGTTTCAGCGGTTATCCGGGTTCGGTGTGGGCGGTGTTCGCCACTCCGGCAGTGCGCGGCACTACCGCCTATGTTCCCACGCATTACATGGGCGTGCATGCCTGGAACGCTGAAACGCGGCGAGTCGATTGGGCGGCTCGCACGGACAATACGCTTGATCAACGGCGTTTCACCGGTTGCATCGCCTCGCCCGTCCTTTCGCGCGACCACTGCATCTTTGGAACCGTCCTCGGAGAGTTGCACGTGGTGGCCCTCGCATCGAAAGGTGGCTGGCCAAAGTTCGAGCCTAAGCCATTCGTATTCAAGACGCCTTTCGGCCGACCCATCGCATCAACCCCGGCAGTCTCCGACGGTGTCGTCTACTTCGGCTGCGACGATGGCTATCTCTACGGCCTGGCCTCGTCGTCATCAGCCCGAGCTACTCGCAAGATCGAGTTGCCCAAGCAGATGTCCAAACTGTCCGCGGTGCGTTCGCACCTAAAATCGGCTACGGGCAAACTCTACGGTGCCCCGGTCGCCAGCATGAATCAGGGCAATACAGGCAGCGTGGACGATCCGAAGCTGAAACCGCCATTGCGTATCCGCTGGGCGATGCGGCCGTTCGACTTGCGAGTGCAAATGAGCGCCGACGAGGACAGCCTGTATTTCATCTCCGAAGCGGGCACGTTGGGCGCAATCGAACAGGCGACCGGTCGCATACGCTGGCGGCAGCGGTTGACGGGACCGATGGATGGTTGGAAGCAAATCCTGCTTCATAACGGTCGCCTGTTCGTGACACGAAACGGGCGCACGTCGCGTCGCCGCAAGCCGAACGAAGGTGGTGCGAGCCTCACTGCCTTCGAAGCGTCCACGGGAAAGCTGCTCTGGCAACAACCGTGGGGATCACTGCAAGGCACGTGTCGAACTGCCCCCGTCGTCGTCGGCAACGTGGTGGCCGGAGTCACAACGGATGCCGAACCGGTTCGACCTGTTGCAAAGGCATTCGATGCTGCCACCGGCAAGCCGTTATGGCAAGTCGCGTTGCCCGGCAACGACAAATCGCTGGCTGGCGGAGCCTGCGTGTTGGACGGAGTGATGTTCTTTTCCTGTGGCAAGACTTGGGGCGATGGAGCAGGCGGTACTGCGGCGGTCGACCCCAAGACCGGTAGAACCCTGTGGGTCAAAAGCGACTATCACATCCACGGCTACGGTCGACCGGCCGCACGTGACGGATTGCTCTACCTGGGTGGCCAGTCCGGGGCGCCGATGTACTGCATCACGGCGAAGGACGGCGGCCTGAAGTGGAAAGCCGACCGGGTGAGTTACTCGCACAGCCCGGCGCTAGGCGACAACTTCTTCATCACACGAGGCTACGGCGGCCACGGAATTCTCCGCGACCTATCAAGCGGCAAGCCGATCCTGCGCAACAATCGCCAGGTGCTCGGAGGCTGTCCCGATCATTCCTGCGCTCCGGTGTTGCTGACGTCTGCCAGGATCTCGTATGCCGTCAGTACCAGTGGGTTGTATGCCCGCGATTTGAACACCGGCAAGATCCTCTGACAAAGCCGCGGCTTCGCTCCCCGCGCCTGCACGACACCGATCGCCGCCAATGGTCGGCTGTTCTTCAGTCCGAATGTCAACAACACGTTGTACTGCTTCGAACCGGTCAGCAAGCAGCCAAAATCGGACCGCTGAGGTCTGCTACGGACGATCGAATGACCAGATTGCTCAAGAGTCACGATCGACTTCACCGAGCGACGCACCGTCGACCGAGAAGTTTGGCGACAAACCGTCAAGTTCGACCACTTGCAGCCGCTTCTGCGCAGCTGCGAGGGTCCTTGCTGCAATAGCCTTGTGATGCCGTAGGGTCAAATTATTCGGCCTATCGCTAAATGCAGGCCTTTCCTGCACTTCTGGAATCTGAAAGACGCTCAATTCGGCCGGTTCGTTACAGGGAAGAGCCGGCACCGATTCTTCGGCGCCGAAACAAAACGGCTTGTATCCCGGTTTTACTGCGGACGAACCTGGGCAACGAAAGTCGTTGAAAACACCTCATCTCATAGGCCAGAAACGTCGGCTGAGTATTTTGACCGTACGGCATCCGACTTACGCCCAGGTCCGTGACGTTGGACACAGGCTCAATGCCGACAGAAATGGTCTTCCAATAAAGACGCGTCACCAAGGGCTACCGCCGCATCATCCTGAAGCACGACGTGCTCTTATGTGACCGGCGCGTGTCCCACCCACTTCTCAGCACGGAAGGCGACCGAGTCCGGCAAACAGGAGTGTCGCACGAATCAGTCTTCGCTCAAGCCGACATCACCCGGCGACTGGTTCACCTGATCTCCGACCGCGACGATAGCCACGCCCCAGCCGATACGTTGCCGCCCAGGGTAATCTCGGATGCGGCGCTGAGTTGTCGATATGCCTGTGATGTCGGTCTGTAGATCGAAACGACATCTCGATCAGCCAGCGAGCGATTGAGGCCGTCAACAAGTCCGCCGATTCGCAGCGGACGTGGCGCGATCCCAGAGGCCAAGTCGGCAATGTCGCCGGTCCTCAGCGCTCCTGGCACGGCGGCATCGTGCGGTACGAGCACGGCATGATGAGCAAGCACCGATCGAAACTCCGACAAGCCGCCGTTGACGTAGACTGCTTGCACGTCGCGAACGAACAGGCCCCCCAGCATTGCCAGCAGTCCGCCAAGCGGTTCCGATTCCTTCGCACGACCGCTGACGGCGTGCGGGACGTTGAAGTTGGCCTTTGGTGAATTGACCGTCGCGAACGAGTCGCCCCACAACGCCAGCCGACCGGGATCAAGATCCTTGCGCGATTTCAGATAGGCGATGACGGACAACAGATCGCGGAATCGGCTGCCGAGAACGGTTTCGTTGAACAACTCGGTAACGGTCGAACGTCCCGTGTCGGTTCCTGATCGGCCACGTGAACCGCCGGCTTTTGTCTCGCCGGTACCGCGCAAGTCCGGCAGGCAGACGGCGACTCCTGAGTCGAGCAGATAGGTGATGTCGTCGGCACGATTGGCCAGGAAGCCGGCCTTGCCGGATTGAGCCAGACCGATGACGACCGGCGAACGCTTGCTGGCTGCATTCTTCGGGGCCATCAAGAACAACGGCACGACGATGCCGGGTTCGACTTCGAGAGAGATACGTTCGACCCGCGTGTCGCCGATCTGTTTGTCGCTGTCTGAGTCAACGGTCTTCGGCCTCATCGAAGGTTCAATGCGGCCGAGAACGCGCGTCCAACTCTGCCGCAACTCCCGGTTACGTTCGGTTGCGCTCATTCCGTCGAGCGACTTGCGCGCGCGGGCGATGCGTTCATCGGCAAGAGCAGTCATCGCCTCCATCAACGGCTTCGGCTTCAAATCGCGTCGCGCGGCGTCAGTCAGGCAGACCAGTTCGCGGTCTTCACGGCGGTTGCTGTATTCGGTTTCCGGCGTGACGTTGATGTTGAACCATTTCTTGAACGCGACGTGAATCAACCGACGATGAAATGCCCCGATGTTATTGCAATGCGAGGCGGCGGGTGGTCGTCCACTCAGGCCACCCTTACCGTGAGCGAACGCCAGGCCGTCATGCTGATCGTAGAACTTCCCCCAGATGGTCTCGAAGCGTTTCCAAACCGGGTCGCGTGGCTGATCCCAGGCGAATTCGTGGCCGTACACCAGCCGACGCGGGGCGATGCTGCCGACGATCAACCAATGAAAGAAACCGTCAGCCGCGCCGCGCCGCAAGCCGCGTGTCGAGTCCCAGTACGAACCGGCCAGATAATTGAACGTCGTCTCAGCATCTTTGGGCAATGGATAACGTGTTTCCGGTTGCGGCCCGCCGAAGTTGAACGGCACGGCTGCGGCGATTCGCGAATCGAGTGCAGCGGTGACACCACACGGATCACCACCGCCGGCGACGGCACCGAGAATGATGATTCGTTCGGGATCGGTTCCCGGCAATGAAAGCAGCAAGTCGACACCACGCATCAAGTCCCAGGCAAACCAGCCCATCAGACTATCGCCGAGCAGATGCAACTGCACGCCGCTATCGTAACGGTGGTAGTAATCCTGTCGCGAGACGCGAAACTCCCCGTCGTAGTCGGCCGACGCGTTGAAGGGATGCGCCCGCCGCTCGCCGTAGCCGACCTCATCGATGACAAGCACCCGGCATCCGGCTCGTGCCCACGTCATCCCCATGTCCTGCAGTTCGCCCTGCCATTTATGACGGTGATGCGAACTGGCGATCAGGATGCCGGGCATTGATTTTCGAGGTACGGCTGGCACATACAGATTAGCAGCCACCCAGAATCCGGGACGCGTTTCGTAGAGCGTGTTTTCGATGTGGTAGCCATCTCCCTTCACGATGCCTGTTGTGCGAACGTTCGGCTTCGGGGGTGGCGTGGGAAACTCGGCAAGTGCGGCCCGTAAGCGAGCGATCCGTTCATCGCGGTAGCGTTCCCAGTCGGCCTTCGTCTTGATGGCGTTCCATTCGGCACGGTTCTTCGCGTTGGCTTCTGTCCTGAGACGTCGCAGCCGCTCACGAACCATGCCCGATGCCCGTTCCTGCCACGTCTTGGAAAGAACTGTCGGGTCGAGCTTACGAATCGTGTCGCCGTCTGCTGCACCTGAGACAGTCACTTCTCCGAAAATGACTGCGAACAGAATCGCAAAGAGGCTGGCTTGGATCAGCGGGCGGCGAGATGTTGTCTTCGACGTGTGTCTTGCGAACAATGCACTGTCTCCGGTCAAGTTCCTGGACTGTGGTTGAATGACATGCCGGGCCGATGAATATCGGATGGAAAGAATCAGCTGACATTTCCCAGACGAAATCCGAACTGACCGCACAGGATGCCGGTTGACCCGATGATACCCGCAGACGGAGTGCAGTTCCATGACTTAACCTCATTGTCGTAAAGACCGTTTTTGCGGACTCTGCACGCGCCAGCGGAGCCCACACATTTTGCGGAATCGAGCTCGATCCGGTAACACGGGCTTGGACGGTCGTCAGCGCGCCAGCTCAAACCAAGGTATTTCGTTCGGTCCGATTGCATCACCGCGGCTCTAACGTGCCGAAGCCACTTTCGCCTTCGGTGCGAAACGCACTTCATGCGGTGTCTTCTCGGTATTTCCGGCATCGTCAATTCCCTGCGCGACGAATGTGCCGGTCGCCGGTGCATCCAGAACGACGGACCAGTCGGTCACGCCAGCAGTGACGTGGTCCAGCGTCGCCACTTTGCCGTTGACTCGCACGGTGGCGATCTTCCCGTTGTCGTGGGAGATTCCTTGAACGATGAAGGTCTCACCCTCTTTGCGAATCGTCGTGATGATCGTGGCCGGCGGAATGTCATCGACCGGGTCGAGCAACTGAGGAAAGTCGACGTTCTTCACCTCGGCGGCGACCGATTCGTTTCCGGTCAGCGGCGGATCCTGGCGGTGTTTGTTGCCGTCGGCGAGCAGATCCTTCGCGCGTGTGCAGACGACCTTCGCGTGCCGGCCTTTTCCGTAGTAGTCGTGGATGTAAATCGGCACGCCTTTTGGTGTGCTGGGTTTCAATCGCGGTCCGCCACCAAGGTTCACCAGCGGCCAGCGGTCAGCGCGTGAACGGTTCAGCATTTTCACACCCCGGAAATGTGACTCCGCTTCACCCGTAAGGTGAATTTATTCAGTCGAACATTTCAACCTAAAAAACAAGGGTTTTGAAACGCTTCAAGTTATGCGATCTCAACCGACGCGTTGAGGTCCATTCGTTCGGCGCCGAAAATATGTCGGCGCCGAACTTCGATCCAGTGAACAGGCGGTTGAAACAAATTCGCTGGACCAGCGCACCGGATCATCAAGAAACGCCCGATTCCACCGCCGCAGCCCCCAAGTGGCGAGAACTCGCGCAGAAAACTCCAGAATGTTGTGACAGACAGCACGGTTCTATGCCATGCTCCTGCAAGATATTTCGCACGGTCTGCCAGCTGATCTTCATGATCCCCAGCTTGCGAAGTTCGCCAATTATTCGGGTCAGGCCGAAGCCGGTTTCTTCGGCGATTTTCAGGGCCAGTTCTCGAAGTTCCTTCGGTTTCCGCTGACCGCCTTTGGGATTCTTCGGCTTCGGCTTGCCGTTCTTTTCTTCACGCACCCAGCGGTCGAAGGTCGCCGAACTGACAATCGAAACCAGTTCCTCGATGGCTCGACCAATTGCCTTGCCATACTTCAACAAGGTGGTCCGTTCCTCGGCAGTCGTGTGGACCTGCTTGGGCAGTCGTGCCCGCAGAATCTTGTTTTCATGTTTGAGATACTCGACATACTTGGCGAGTTCTTTATCCGTGGCCGAGGCGATAAAAGCCAGCAATGGGTGGAAAATCTTGCTCATTGGTGTATTGTCGGATGTTGTGATTCTGGATGAGGTTACACATTCATTTTACCCCGCTGGGTGTTCGCATTACGAACAGAATATGGCATCCGAGTCCAATGAGCGGCATCCGGCAGCGATGAGTCGGTGAGCGACCAGAATGGTCGCAAAAGGATTTGAGGATTCCTCAAATTTGTACCGCTTTGGACACCATTTGGACAAGAAGTGGACGTACTGAAACGGAAGTCAGAACAGTCCTAAATGCTTGCCTCAAAGCAGAAAACGCTTGTTTCAAGGGGTTTGCGGCTTCTTTGAGCATCGTGCTACGGAACCGAAGGGTCACCGCCAGTCTGACACAGACGCGATTGCTGGTTGCCGGGTTATGAGCCTCATCGGCCTTCAACCGGCAGCCGGGGTGTCGCACTTGGCGCGGGGTGCGACGCGAACGGTAGTCGGTTCAGAAGTGTGGAAGTCCTTGCATGGACGCTGCTTGCCTCAATCTCTTTTTTTCGTCGGGGTGTCGCAGCGCTGCGACACGACAGTATTTGTCGCTGTCTTGCCGGCAGCCCGATGCCGAAAAAACTGCGATGACTCACTTTCACTCGGGACCGGTTGGATCGTCGGCTCAATCGACGTATTATCGATGGCGGCAAATCCATAGATGGTCCTGACGGGCTTCTTGAGGGGGATGACAAATGGCACGATCAATGGTCGCAGCATTCCTGGTCACGGCACTCTTACCCGCGGTTGCGGACGCCGCGGAGCGTCTCGTCTATCGCTCGCACTCGCCGACGCGACCGCTTCCGAAGACGTCACAGCGAACGATGGATGAAGGACCGGCGCGATTCGTCGATGCGAAGATCGGCAATGACCAGAACGACGGCTCGAAGTCGAAGCCGTGGAAGACGCTCAGGCACGCAGTCTCGTCGTTGAAGGCCGGCGACACGCTGTATCTCCGTGGCGGAACGTATTACGAAAGCGTGGCAATATCGCTGGAAGGCACACCCGGCAAACCGGTCACAATTCGTTTGTTTCCCGGTGAATTGGTAATTGTCGATGCCGGGCATCGCCCGTTCTACGAGTCGCCGGGGACAGCTTGGGAACCGGTCGAAAACGGTGCGCCGAGCGAGTTCCGTTCCAGGAATTCGTACAAGACGGGCGGCAATTTCGGGAACTTCGGCGATTCGATGATTCCTTTCCAACGCTACATCACCTTCAACGACCTGCGCTCGCAGAACGAACTCTGGCACACCGGCCTCAGCAACCGGGCCGATGACCCGAAGGGAATCTACGCCGGACCCGGTGTCCGCCGAGATCCAGAGACCGGTCGGATCCACATTCGCCTCGCGCACACGCAGCTCGCTGGCCTGGGAAAGAACCACTACCGTGGTGAAACCGATCCGCGCAAACTGCCGCTGGTGATTGCTGGAGCCGATTACGGGCTGCGGATCGAGCACGCAAAACACGTGCGGATTCAGGACCTGATTGTCCGCGGTGCGGCACGCTCGGCGGTGTTGGTTGCGGAGTCGAAGGACATTCACCTTGACGGTGTCACACTCTACGGCAGCGGGTCAGCATTACGCGCTCAGCAGGCCGAACAACTGAAGCTGACGCATTCGGCGCTCAGAGGGCACGCCGCACCGTGGCATTCGCGCAGCCATCACAAAGATCGAGCTCCTTCCGGCTATCTGCTGGTCGCCGGCGGAAAAGACATCGAGATCGGTCACTGCGAACTGACCGACCATCACGACTGCATCCTTCTGAAAGATGCCTACGGCGTGCGGTTCCATCACAGTCTGCTCGACAACTTCAACGACGACGGCATTGAACCGGGACCGAAGAAGACGCACGGGACGATGCTCATCTATCAGAACGTCATCAGTCGATGCCTGAATCCGTTCACGGCGCACGGACAGTTTCAGGTCATCACCAGCGAACCAGGCAGCGGAGTCTTTCTGTATCGCAACATCGTTGACCTGCGAAGGGGGACCTACAAGGCGCCGCCGCGCGAACCGGACCCCAGCGGCGCATTCCTGAACCAGGCGACGACGATCCTCGCGCACGATCATGGCAGTCCGACCTGGCCGGTCGCCTACATCTACCACAACACGTTTCTGATGTCGGCCCCAGCGTGGCGTGGGTACTACGGTCTAACGTGGGGCAGCCATCTACGTGGCACTACACGGCGGCTGTTCAACAACATTCTCGTGCAGGTGGCGGGCGTCCCGGGAATGAACTTCTCCGCGGTGCCCCCGGATACCGATTTCCAGGCGGATGGCAACCTGCATTGGGGAATTGAGGGAGGCCCGAAACAGGCCGACGACCCGTTTATGAAGTTTCGCCAATCAGAACTGTTTACCGTTTCTCAGAAGACTTATCCGCCTGGCTGGACGACACACGACCGCATCGCGGAACCAAAGTTCGTGCGCTATGATGCCGATCCGTCGAAACCATCCGACTTCCAGCTGCAAGCGGGCAGCCCGGGGATCGACGCCGGTGTGCCGATTCCGGCGGCTTGGCCCGACCCACTCCGCGGGATGGACAAGGGGAAACCGGACATTGGCGCTTTGCCGCTGGGAGCAGGCATGAACCTGTTCGGCCCCAGGCGGCAACAGTAGAATCTTGAATCGGTGACATTCCAGGAATCCCAGAGGGACCGAAAGCATGAGGCTGGACGAACAACAGATCAAACAGGCGATTCTGCACCCGAATCCGGAAATCCGCCTGAAGGCGATCAAGTACTTCACCGATTCCCACAGCGACGATCCATCGGTAATGCCCGTCGTCATCGAATCTGTCCAGCAACACGGCCGGGGCGCGGCTTTGTTCGGCACGCTGCGACGTGCCGAAGCGCTAGCCCAGTCACCGCCGACCATCGATTGGATG
>Ga0209501_10004502_pt1 | contig 13316 bp, 11 predicted proteins | sample ArcticOcean_MG_C_4_FD_187434 | JGI IMG/M metagenome (GOLD analysis project Ga0209501, IMG submission 187434) | Marine microbial communities from western Arctic Ocean - ArcticOcean_MG_CB4_134 (SPAdes) (version 2) | ecosystem: Environmental > Aquatic > Marine > Oceanic | place: Arctic Ocean...
CTGAGCCTGCTTCTGCAAAGACAGCATTGCAGTTTCTGCCGGAGTGGTCAATGTTTCCTGTACTCTCTGGTTGGATGAGGTAGTCTGTGGTTTCCCTCACACTCAAGGAACTCCCGGATGAGCGCCCCGAAATGCAACATGTACGACGACGGCAATGGCATAAGAAAATGATGGCATGAGTGATCACCCTGCTATAGCACTGTACTGAGCATGTCCAACCGCCCCATCTGGCTGCTTGCCCTTGCCGAAACCTTGGTTTGGGCTGGGTTGCTCTACCTCTTCCCCGCCTTGGTGGTCCATTGGGAAACGGACCTCGGCTGGTCAAAAAGCGCACTCTCTGCGGCGTTCACCTCCGCAGTGATCGTCTCTGCATGCACGGCTCCGTTGGCAGGTCATCTGATTGATCAAGGCCACGGGCGAGCCATATTGGTCGGATCGGCGTTGCTTGGCGGAGTGACGATTGGAACCATCGGCCTGATTGAGCAATACCGATTCTTTTTCGCGGCTTGGCTGGTGGTCGGATTGGCGATGTCGGGCTGCCTTTACGAACCCTGCTTTGCGTTTGTGACCCGGATTCGCGGAGCAGAGGCCAAACGTGCGATCACGCTGATCACCTTGGTGGCGGGCTTTGCCGGAACCGTCTCGTTTCCAACTGCAAACCTCGTTGCCGGCTGGGTGGGCTGGCGAGGAGCCACCACCACCTTCGCGGTGTTGATTCTGCTGGTGGCAGTGCCGTTGTTCTGGATTGCAACCGGAGCGGAAAAAACTACGGGAAATCTTGAGCGACCGGAGCAGGAGACACCGTCAAAAGGTCCGCTGAAAACCGCCCTCGCCAAAACGGAATTCTGGCTGCTCACCTGCGCCTTCACGAGCATCTCCGTCGGACACGGTTTCCTCATTTTTCACCTGCTGCCGTTGTTGGCGGAGCGCAATGTTCCCGCCGGGCTTGCGATCTTGGCGGCCTCCTTGATCGGCCCCATGCAGGTGGCGGGGCGGCTGGCGATGATGTTCGCCGAGCGGCATGTCTCCATGAACACCGTCTGCGCCACTTCGTTCCTGTTCATCCTTGTGGGGGTCCTCGCCCTCGTTTTCGCAGCTGCAAGTCCGGCGTTGGTCTTTGTCTTCGTTGCGGTCCACGGCTCCGGTTATGGCGTGACGAGCATCACCCGTCCCGTCGTGACAGCTAACATTTTAGGACGTGAAGGTTTTGGGAGCATCAGTGGGGCGATGACGGTCGGGTACATGGGAGGGTTCGCGCTGGCCCCCTTGCTGGCCTCACAGCTTTGGCAGTGGGGAGGTTATGATCTGGTGCTGGAAACCGCCCTGATGATTATCCTGCTGGGATTCATCGCCTTTTTGCTCGCGCTGTTCAACGTCCGGCAAAAGAACGCAGATCTCGCGGGCTAGAGCTTCGTACTCGGACGGGCACTGACGGCCTCATGCCATCGTTGTGCATTTTTGGCGTCTTCCGGAAGCTGTAGCTTGCGCCACTTGGCAAAGTCCACCAGCACGAGCAGGTCAATGTCGGCCACCGAGAAAGTTTCTCCCGCGACAAACGGCTTTTCGCCAATCAGAGCATCCACCCCTTCCAGAAAGTGCTGCAAGCGCACCTTGCCGCGTTCGGCGAGTTCCGGAATCTGCTCGTACCCAAGCGGTCCAGTCAGGGCACGGCCCTTCATTCTAGAAGCGGAGTTGCGCAGTAATTCGGCCATTGCGAAGAATCCGTCAATCTCGATGCGCCACTGCAAATCCGCAATCACGCCCTTTTCCTGTGGAGTGGTGCCCAGCAAAGGAGGTTCCGGACACTCCGCCTCAAGGTAGTTCCAGATGCCCGCAGTGCTGTTCAACCGCGTGCCGTCGTCCAACTCCAGCACGGGCACCGTGCAGTAGGAGTTGATCGCCTGGAACTCCGGACCCAGTTGCTCTCTGGAACCCAAATCCACCTGCACGGTTTCAATGTCCAGTCCTTTTTCGGCGATGAAGATTCGCGCCCGTCGGGGCGAGGGGGCCGGTTGGCAATCGTAGAATTTCATGAGTTTCTCTAATGTGTTTAGTGGTAGAGTAAATTCGGCAGCAGCAGGACATATCCAGGAGCGAGCACGACGATCAGCAACCGGAAGATGTCCACGCACCAGATCAGCCTCTGAAGGGTAGAACGATAACAGTGTCTCAGCAAAATTCAATCCTGAAGTTGCTGGTTGAACGCCACTGGAAATGCTGTTATTTCTATAAAATCGGTTTTGCTGGATCTCAGCTCATCATTTGCACACCGCCTGAATTCATCACTGGAAATGCCAAAAATCAATCCCAAGCGTCTGCTGACCGATTTGCAGCGACTTCGCGAACATGGAGCTTGCGGTTCCGGAGTGGTCCGTCCCGCGTTCTCTGCCCAAGACATGGAAGCCCGCAACTGGCTGAAATCCCGTTACCAACAAGCAGGTTTGGACACTACGATTGACGGAGTGGGCAACGTCTTTGGACGCTCAAAAAACTCCGGCCCTGCTCTGTTGATCGGCTCTCATTCGGACACCCAACCCACAGGCGGTTGGCTTGATGGAGCCTTGGGGGTGATTTACGGACTGGAAGTGGCCCGTGCGTTGTCCGAAGCTCCGGAAACGGCGGGTTTAGCGGTGGATGCGGTTGCTTGGCAAGACGAGGAATCGCGCTATTACAGCTCGTTGGGAAGCCGCTCGTTTGCAGGCAAGCTCACTCCAGAACAAGAAGCGGGCGTGACCGACAAGCAGGGGTTTCCACTGTCAGATGCCATCGCAAAGGCGGGGTTGAGCCAGATTCCACGCCAGCACCTTGATCCGGATCGCTATGTCGGGTTCCTTGAAGCGCACATCGAGCAAGGCCCCCACCTTGAAGAAGACGGTAAGAAACTCGGAATTGTGACCGACATCGTTGGTCTGCATGGCGCGGTGTTCAAAATCCGGGGGCAACAAAACCATGCGGGTACAACGATGATGTCCGGAAGGAAGGACGCCGCCGCTGCCCTTTATGCGTTGGCCAACGCCATCAACGAAGAATTTCCGAAAACTGCAGGCGACCGCTCCGTCTGGACGATGGGGCGGGCCGTGATCCATCCCGGTGCTGCTTCGATTATTCCCGGTTATGCCGAACTGGAATTGCAGTTCCGGGATCGTTCCAGCAGGGTGCTGGACTCTTTTGCTGAAACTGTTCAACGACTCGTTGTCGAACTCAATGCACGAGATGGCGCACAAATCGAAACAGAACTCGCCCGTGAGAAAATCCCGCCAGCGCCAATGGACGAGGGTTTGCAGTCTCTCCTGATCCAAGCCGCCGAAAAAAACGCAGCGGGAAAGTGGGTAAAAATGCCGAGCGGGGCGTTCCATGATGCTGGAGTGCTGCACGACGTAATGCCCTGCGCCATGCTCTTCATTCCTTCCATCGGCGGCGTCAGCCACGACTTTGCCGAAAACAGTCATGACGAGGACATCGTCATGGGGTGTCAGGTGCTCGCCGATGCCGCAACCTTGATCTTGCAAAACCTCTGAACCTCAACCTGCTTGTACACCTTCATGGTCACTCCCAAAGACATCGAAGCCGCACATTTTCGTATTGCCCCCCACCTCCATCAAACTCCAGTCCTCACCAGTCGTAGCCTCAATCAACTCGCCAATGCCGAATTGTATTTCAAGTGCGAGAACTTCCAGCGGGCGGGATCGTTCAAGTTTCGCGGGGCCACCAACACCCTGCGGCAGTTGGACAACGCAGCCTTGACAAAGGGGGTCGCCACCACCTCTTCCGGAAACCACGGGGCTGCCCTCACACTGGCCGCGTCCCTGCAAAATGCCCATGTCACCGTGGTCATGCCCCACAACACTCCGGCGGTGAAGGTCGAGAATGTGAAACGCTACGGCGGTGAAATCGTCTTTTGCGAGCCAACCCACGAATCCCGGGAAGGCACGCTCTCCCAACTGGTGGAACGGAGCGGGGCGACCGTGGTGCATCCCTACAACGACGAGCGCATCATTGCCGGGCAGGGCACCGCCGCGTGGGAGTTGCTGACGGCGCATCCGGATTTGGACGCCATCGTTGCTCCGGTGAGCGGGGGCGGGCTGTTGAGCGGGACTTTGCTTGCTGCCCAAGGCAAGAATCCGAAAATCCGGGTTTACGGCGCGGAACCCTTGGAGGCGGATGACACGATTCGCTCCCTAGAGGCAGGCCGCATTGTCCCGAACCTGAGTGTGGACACCATCGCCGACGGCCTGCGGGCACAGATCGGCCCCCTCACGTTTCCCATCATCCAGCAGCACGTCACCAAGGTGCTGCCGATCACGGAAGACGAGATCATCGCCGCGATGCGCCTGCTCTGGGAGCGGCTGAAGATCATCGTGGAGCCGTCGGGCGCTGTCCCCCTCGCCGCCGTCCTCAAGCGTCCCGAAATCTTCTGCAACCAAAAAACCGGCCTCATCCTCTCCGGAGGCAACACGGACCTCGACTCGCTGCCGTGGAGTCGGTAGTCCCGGCCTCATGCAATCTCATCGTGGTTGGATTCACCCTCACCCACGTCCGGTCCTGCATTCTGTCCCATGCCAGTCGGGGAGGCTTCCCAATCCGCTTCGCCAAATACGACCTTTCTCCTCAACAGATTGCCAAATGATTGACCGTGATCCGCAGCATTTGGAGGCGGCAAGGTCATTCTCGGTGGGGCGGTGGGGCGAGGACGCGGTTGCGACTTTTCACGGATTCGGAATAGACGCTGTAAATGCCCGCGCAAGTGATCAGGGCAATGCCACACCACGCAAACAGGTCAGGCCAGTCCTGAAAGAGGAACACGCTCCAGAAGATGGAAAGGGGTAGGGCGACATATTCGAACGGAGCCACGAGTCCGGCTTCGGCCTGTCGGTAGCCCTGACTAACGAGGTAGCCGCCGATGCCACTGAGCATCCCGGCTCCGGCCATGATCCACAAATCCTGCACAGTGGGCACCGTCCAGGCCCGGAAGAGAAAATCCACCGTGGGATTGTCCGGGTTGGCATAGCGGCCATCTCCGAAGACAAGGCCGATCCCGCCGCTGACCACGACGAAGGTGAGTTGGATGTAAAACGCCATCGTGGACGCCTTGTCCTGCTTGCCGATCAGCCGTGTCGTGATCTGCACCAAAGCGTAGGTCGTCGCAGCAGCCACAGGCAGCAGGCTCACCCACCGGAAAACCTCTGCTCCGGGCCGCAGCACCACAATCACCCCGCTCAAGCCGATAGCCACTGCCCCCCAGCGGGAAGCCGCAACCCGCTCCTTCAGCAGCAGCACCGAAAAAACCGTGATCAACAACGGTGCCACAAAGAAAATCGCCGTTGCCTCTCCCAGGGGCAAGGTGGCGAGTCCGGTGAAGAAACAGAAGTTGGCAACCACAATCCCCAAACCCCGCAGGACATGGAGCAATAAACGCCGGGTGCGCAGGTGTCCATAGCTTCCTTCCAAAGGGACAAAAATCAGCAGAGTCAGCACGAGCGCGACGCTCGCTCGCGTCAAGATGATCTGGTGCAAAGGATAGCTGCCACTGAGCCACTTGATCGCCGAATCTTGTGTCGTGAACGAGATCATTGCCCCAATGACACAACAGATGCCCAGCAAGTTGGGAGAGTTGGCAAATAAGTTTCGCAGCTTGGACATGAACGGTTTGGAAACAAAGCAATGGGAGCATGGTGCCGGACTGATCAAAACCCCTTGCAGCATCCTTGCAGAAAACCGTTGGCTTTGAAACCTTGTGTCGCTCGATGGACCCCGGAACAAGCAGAGATGCTTGCGAATTGTTAGCACTCTGCTATAGTGAGTGCTAAAATTCAATCATGATCCCAAGCGAGGTTTTATGAATTCCCAGAAACTCACGCAGAAATCGGTGGCCGCGCTCGAAGCGGCCCACGCTGAGGTGGTGCGGCGCAAGCATTCGGAACTCACCACGCTGCATTTGCTCCACGCCTTGGTCACACAAGAACAGGGATTGGTGCCGCGCCTGCTCGACAAACTGGATGTGGAGGTCCACAACTTCAGCCGCAATTTGGAAAATGAACTGGAACGACTACCGACGTTTTCCGGAGCAAATCTTGGACAGGTCTCAGCTTCCGGAGATTTCAACCACGCGCTGGTGGCCGCAGAGGACGAGGCCAAGCGGCTCGACGATGAGTATGTCAGCGTGGAGCATCTGCTGCTGGCTTTGCTCAAGCAGCGCAAATCCCCTGCCGAGCGGCTACTCACGGAGGCCGGGGTTTCGCGGAAAGACCTGCTTGCCACACTCAAGGAACTTCGTGGTGGGCAGCGGGTGACAAACCAGAATCCGGAGGAGACTTACGAGGCACTGGAGAAGTACGGCCTCGATCTCACGGAGCGTGCGCGTTCCGGAAAGCTCGATCCAGTGATTGGGCGCGATGACGAAATCCGCCGCGTGATCCAAGTCCTCTCCCGCCGCACCAAGAACAATCCTGTCCTCATCGGCGAACCCGGAGTTGGCAAGACCGCCATTGCAGAGGGCTTGGCCCAACGCATCGCCCGCCACGATGTTCCGGACAGCCTCAAGGACAAGCGGCTCGTCTCGCTGGACATGGGGGCACTGATCGCAGGAGCAAAGTTTCGGGGAGAGTTCGAGGAACGCCTTAAGGCGGTGCTGAAGGAGGTGCTGGATGCTGACGGACAGATTGTGCTCTTCATTGACGAACTGCACACCGTCGTCGGCGCAGGCAAGGTCGAAGGCGCGATGGATGCTGGCAACCTACTCAAACCGATGCTGGCGCGTGGCGAATTGCATTGCATCGGCGCGACCACGCTAGACGAGTACCGCAAGCACATCGAGAAAGACCCTGCGCTGGAAAGGCGTTTCCAGCAAGTGTTGGTCAATCAACCCACGGTGGAGGACACCATCTCTATCCTGCGTGGCCTCAAGGAACGCTACGAAATCCACCACGGCGTGCGCATCAAGGACAACGCCCTCATCGCCGCCGCGACGCTTTCCAACCGCTACATCACCGACCGTTTTCTGCCGGACAAGGCGATTGATCTGATGGACGAAGCCGCCGCCCGTCTGCGTGTGGAGATCAATTCCATGCCTGCCGAAATGGACGAGATTTCGCGGAAAATCCTGCAACTCGAAATTGAACAGGAAGCCCTCAAAAAGGAAACCGACTCTGCCTCCAAGGAGCGGTTGGAGAAGCTCGGCAAGGCACTTGCGGATTTTCGGGAACAGTTCAATGTGATGAAGGCACAGTGGGAGCAGGAAAAATCCGGACTCTACGCCGTTGCACAGCTTAAGCAGCAGCTTGACGAAACCAACACGAAGATCGAGCAGGCTCAGCGCGACTACAATCTGGAGGAAGCCGCACGACTGGAGTACGGAACCCTGCCAGAGTTGCGCAAGCAGCTTGAGGCCGCGCAGGCGCACGAAAACGGGCAAGATTCCGGGAACCGCCTGCTCAAAGAGGAGGTGGACGCGGAGGACATCAGCGAGATCGTGGCACATTGGACGGGCATTCCGGTGTCCAAGATGCTGGAGGGTGAAAACGAAAAACTGCTACGGCTTCCGGAACACCTGCACCAGCGCGTGATCGGACAGGATGAGGCAATCCAACTGGTGTCCGACGCGGTGCAGCGTTCACGATCCGGGATCAACGACCCCAACCGCCCACTCGGCAGTTTCATCTTCCTCGGCCCCACTGGAGTCGGAAAGACCGAACTGGCCCGTGCTCTTGCGGAATTTCTCTTTGACGACGAGCAGGCGATGGTGCGGCTCGACATGTCGGAATACATGGAGAAACACGCGGTCTCGCGCCTGATCGGAGCGCCTCCTGGCTATGTCGGCTACGATGAGGGCGGGCAACTCACCGAGGCGGTCCGGCGACGCCCCTACAGCGTCATCCTCTTTGACGAGATTGAGAAGGCGCATCCGGATGTTTTCAACACGCTGCTCCAGATTCTTGACGACGGCAGGCTCACGGATTCGCAGGGCCGCACTGTGAATTTCCGCAACACGCTGGTGTTGATGACCTCCAACCTCGGCAGTCAGCGCCTCACGGAAATGGCGGGGCAGGTCGAGGACACCGAGGATGAGGATGCAGAACTAATCCGCAACGCCGAGCAGAAGTTTGCAGTACAGCAGGAACTCCAGCAACACTTCCGTCCGGAATTCCTCAACCGCATTGACGACACCGTGGTCTTTCACCCACTGCGCAAGCGGCATCTGCGCGACATCGTGCACATCCAACTTCAGCGGCTGCAAAACCGACTCGACGAACGCAAAATCACACTAGCGTTGGACAACCGTGCTGTGGATTTTCTTATTGATGTGGGCTACGAACCCACCTACGGCGCACGACCTCTCAAGCGCACCATCCAGAAGGAACTCGAAACCCCCTTGGCCCGCGAACTGCTCAAGGGCACTCTCAAGGACGGCACCGTGCGAGTTACCGTGGAGAACAGCGAGTTGCAGTTTGCTCCAGTGGGTTAGGAAATCGACTCTTTGAGAGCTGAATTTTCCAACCCCTCACATCCGGAAGACTCCGTATTTGGTGGGGGAAATCGGAGCATTGAGCGCGGCGGCCAGCCCCAAGCCTAGCACGGTGCGGGTTTGGGCGGGGTCAATCACGCCGTCATCCCAAAGTCGTGCGGTTGCGTAGTACGGATGGCCCTGCACCTCGTACTGCTCCCGGATCGGTTGTTTGAAAGCTTCCTCATCCGCTGCGCTCCACGATTGTCCAGAGGCTTCCAGATTGTCGCGTTTCACGGTTGCCAACACAGCGGCGGCTTGCTCTCCCCCCATCACCGAAATCCTTGCATTAGGCCACATCCAGAGGAAGCGCGGCGCATAGGCACGCCCGCACATCCCGTAGTTGCCTGCACCATAGGAACCTCCAAGGATCACGGTGAGTTTTGGCACCTGCACACACGAAACTGCCGTCACTAACTTCGCCCCGTCCTTGGCGATTCCGCCTCGTTCGTACTGCTTGCCGACCATGAATCCAGTGATATTCTGGAGGAAAATCAGGGGGACTCTGCGCTGTCCACAAAGTTCCACGAAGTGGGCACCCTTGAGTGAGGATTCGGAAAAGAGGATGCCGTTGTTGGCAACAATGCCCACGGGGATGCCGTGGATGCGGGCGAAGGTGGTGATCAGCGTGGTGCCGAAAAGCGCCTTGAATTCCTGAAATTCGGAACCGTCCACAAGGCGAGCGATGACCTCGCGGATGTCGAAGGATTTCCGCAAATCCTTGGGCAGCACCCCGTAAAGCTCATCCGGGGAATACTTAGGCGGAAGTGCATCCGCCAACTCCGGAAACGACGATTGCTGTGGGGGCAAACCGGCGATCACGTCCCGCACAATGGCGAGCGCGTGGGCATCGTTTTCGGCAAGATGATCCGCGACTCCGGACTGGCGGGCGTGGACGTCACCCCCGCCGAGTGCTTCCGGAGTGACCACCTCCCCTGTTGCCGCCTTGACGAGTGGAGGGCCACCGAGAAAGATCGTCCCCTGGTTGCGGACGATCACCGTTTCGTCGCTCATCGCCGGAACATACGCACCGCCTGCTGTGCAGGAACCCATCACCACCGCAAGTTGTGGAATGCCCTCGGCAGACATCGTGGCTTGGTTGTAGAAAATGCGGCCAAAATGCTCGCGATCCGGAAACACCTCATCCCAAAGCGGCAGAAATGCCCCTCCGGAATCAACGAGGTAGATGCACGGCAAGCGATTTTCGCGGGCGATCTCCTGAGCGCGCAGGTGTTTTTTGACAGTGATCGGATAGTAGGTGCCGCCCTTGACGGTGGCATCGTTGGCAACGATCATCACTAGCCGTCCGGAAACCCGTCCGATTCCCGTGATGACTCCGGCGGACGGAACTTCGCTGTCGTAAAGCCCCCACGCCGCCAGCGGTGCGACTTCCAGAAACGGGCTTCCGGGGTCGAGCAAGCACCTCACGCGTTCCCGTGGTAGCAGTTTTCCCCGGGATTCGTGTCGCTGCCGGGAGCGTTCCGAGCCACCCTTGCCGACTTCTTGCATTCGACCCCGCAGTTCCTCGGCAAGTTGCTGATGATGGCGGGAGTTTGCCAGAAATTCGGCGGAGTTGGGATCAAGGCAACTTTCAAAAACAGGCATGGCGCATAGGTAATTTGGGTGAACAAATGAAGTCAACAGCATCGCATACTTCCGGAAAATCTTGAACCTTCCTGTTCCATGCGGCAAAACATGGAGCCAGACTGCAACGCAACGCAAAAAAAACTATGAGTACCGTTAGCTCACTGGGCTACCACATGCCCGCAGAGTGGCATCCCCATACCTGTTGTTTCATGGGCTGGCCCTGCCGCCTCAAAACTTGGGGCGATGGCATGGCTGCCGCCAAAGTCGCCTACGCGAAAGTCGCCAAGGCCATCCGCAAGTTTGAGCCGGTGGTGATGGTCGCCCGTCCGGAAGACGCCAAAGCGGTCCGTTCCAAGTGCGGGAAGCAGATTGAAGTCTTGGAAATTCCCATGGACGACTCTTGGAGCAGGGACAGCGGCCCCACCTTTGTCATCAATCACAAGAGCAACATCGCAGGTATTGACTGGGAATTCAACCAGTGGGGAGCGGATTATCCGGACATCGAGGACGACGCAGATTTCGCCAAACGCCTGCTCGATCACTACGGCATCCACTGCTTTGCCGCGCCCTTTGTGCTGGAAGGTGGTTCGATCCATGTGGATGGCGACGGGACGCTGCTCACCACCGAGCAGTGCCTGCTGAATCCGAACCGCAATCCGGATATGGGGCAGGAGGAGATCGAGTTGTTGCTCAAGGAACACCTTGGCATCCACCATGTGATCTGGCTCGGCGACGGCCTGCTCGACGACGAAACGGACGGGCATGTGGACAACATCGCCTGCTTCGTGAAACCCGGTGTGGTCCTCGCTCTCACGACAGACGATCCACAGGATGAGAACTACGAACCGCTACGGGACAACCTTGACCGGCTCCGGACGGAGCAGGACGCTCGCGGGCGCAATCTGGAGGTCATCACCATTGAGCAACCCGAACCAGAATGGCGGGACGACACGCGACTGGCGATGTCTTACATCAACTTCTACCTGCCCAACGGTGGAGTGGTCATGCCCTCCTTTGACGATCCGGTGCGGGATGATGCCGCACGAGCAACCATCGAACAAGTTTTTCCGGATCGCAAAGTGGTGCAGATTCCTGCGATGGACATTGTCTTTGGCGGCGGCGGAATTCACTGCATCACCCAGCAACAACCCGAACCAGAGGAACGCGGCTGAAGGATGCGCACACTGAAACTCGCTGCCACCCAGATGACCTGTGGTTGGGACTGGGAGGCCAACCTATCCAAAGCGGAATCTCTGGTCCGCAACGCCGCCCAGCAGGGGGCGCAGGTCATCCTCATTCAGGAGTTGTTTGAGGGACCGTACTTTTGCAAAGACCAGTAACCTGAGTATTTCGAGCGGGCTTATCCACTGGCAAACCACCCTGCCGTTCAGCCTGGTCGCCTCCAACCGCATTGGCATCGAGGAAGGCGACAGTTGCAGCCTCACGTTTTATGGGTCTTCCTTCATCGCCGGACCCCTCGGAGAACTGCGCCAGCAGGCCGGGAGCCGGGAGGAGGCCGTCTTGGTGGAAACCTTCGATCTTGATGAAATCCAAACGATGCGACAGGGCTGGGGCCTCTTCCGGGACGACGCCCCGACCTTTACGGTTCGCTGCTTTCCTTGGACGGTTCCGATTGACGTCCGTTGGAAAGGGCTTGTCATCCATCCTGCACTGCGGGTATGGTGTGTTTTATGAAAACCCTTGGGCAGAGTCACCTATAAAACGGCAATGTCGAAAATCACGCTAACCCCAGTTTCCTCAGGCATTTACTGGCTGGAAGTTGCAGAGGCGGACCTGCGTGTGCTGTGCGGTTGTCCCGCCGATTCCGTGAAGCACCTCATGAAGCGGGGCTTGATTTACAGTACGGAGGTCGGCAGCGTTCACTGCGAGACCGGTCCCAACGCCATCCTGCTCTCGGATCGGCAAATCCAGAACGGCAGCTTTGCGAACCTTGCGGAGTTTCCAGTCCTCCAAATGCTCTACCGCCAGGGAATGCTCCTCCCCGGGCATCCCAACAACACCGGGGCCAAGCCGATACTGATTGGCCGGGATGAGGTGGTCCGGGCGCAAATGGATTACATCTATCGGGGCAACTACGGCCTCACCTCCGTTGAGGAAATCCTTGAGACGGGCCTTTCGGAAGAGCAAGCCGAGGAGATGATGCGGCTCAAGCTGCGCTTCGCCTTCGGAACCATCCACCCCACGGAAGACCTGCTGGAAGCCCGGATTGTCGGGAACGCCCCCGTCGAGGTCCGCAACGGAGTCACGGTCGCTCGGCAACGCACCAACCGCTACGAATTCACCTATCAGGGCGAGCAGGTGCTGGTCGATCTCAACCTGCCTCTGAACCGGCACTACGAAACCCCTTACGATCTCGGTTTCCACACCCTGCCGAGAGATTACTTCTCGATCGTGCATACGGGCGAGGGGGATGGTTGGGACATCAATCGCCCGTGCATGGCCAGCATCGTTGTCTTTCAAGGGCGTATTTACCTGATTGACGCTGGACCCAACATCGATCACTCGCTCAACGCGCTGGGCGTGGACATCAACGAGGTTGAAGGTATCTTCCACACGCACGCGCACGACGATCATTTTTCTGGACTCACCACCCTGATGCGCACCGATCACCGCCTCAAGTACTACTCGACGCGGCTGGTCCGGGAATCCGTCTCCAAAAAACTCGCGGCCCTGATGTCGGTGGAGGAGCAGGATTTTGAGCAGTATTTTGAAATCCACGATCTCGACCTTGACATCTGGAACAACATTGACGGTTTGGAGGTGCGGCCGATTTTCTCGCCGCATCCGGTGGAAACCAACATCTTCTTCTTCCGGACCCTCTGGAGCAAGGGCTACCTCTCCTACGCCCACCTTGCGGACATTGCCGCACGCGATGTTCTGGAGGGCATGGTCACGGAGGACTCTGACGCTCCGGGACTCTCTGATGAGTTGTTTGAGCAGGTGTGGGAGTACTACCGGGTTCCAGCAGATGTGAAGAAGATCGACATGGGCGGTGGCCTCATTCACGGCAAGGCCGTTGACTTCGAGGGCGACGAGTCCAAGAAAATTGTGCTGGCCCACACTGATCGACCTCTGACAGAGGGTGAGCAGGAAATCGGAGTGGAAGAAACCTTCGGTTCTATTGATGTGCTGATTCCGGGCAACGAGAATTACCTACTGATTTACGCAGAAAACCACCTCAAGACTTACTACCCCACCGTTCCACACA
>Ga0209501_10004506_pt1 | contig 13305 bp, 7 predicted proteins | sample ArcticOcean_MG_C_4_FD_187434 | JGI IMG/M metagenome (GOLD analysis project Ga0209501, IMG submission 187434) | Marine microbial communities from western Arctic Ocean - ArcticOcean_MG_CB4_134 (SPAdes) (version 2) | ecosystem: Environmental > Aquatic > Marine > Oceanic | place: Arctic Ocean...
CTGCCGCCAGAGCCGAGACGATGAAGGCGGTGCGGGTGCGAGGGGATGCCTCTGGTAGCGCCCCTCCCAGCATCGCACGAATGGAATGCTCCTGGACCCGGTCCCGCGCGGCTGATGCGTCCCGAACCCGATCGTGGAGATCGCGCATCACGAGTGCCCGTAGAATCGATTTCTCCTGAGCGGTAAGTGTTCGTTCAAAAACCCTGGGGGTGTCCGACGTGATCCGGCGTTCCCGATCTCGGATCTCATGATCGAGGGTGCTGAGGCGGGCGCCTACCGGCCCAGCCGCTGCCACCGCGCCGTTGATCTCCTCGATGCACCGGCGTGCGTCCAGAATCGCCCGGTGGTCCGCCGAGAACGCCCTTTCCCGCTCCCGAGGCTCCACTGCGTCGAGCTGTGTTTGCTGGAGTCGGGTTCCCAATGTGGCGACCTCATCGAGGAGCCGCCTATGCTCTGCCGAGGGATCGGCGGGGAGGCCGTCCAGGGCCCCGGGGGGTCCAGCCTCCACTTCGAGCCGCGCGGCCTGATCCATGCGCTCACGGATGGGAAGCAGGTGTGTGATCCGTTCAATGAGAAGGCGTTTCTGCTTTCTCTCAGCGCGCGCAGCTCTGAGCGTCTCCGTGGTCCGCTCCAACTCCCGCATCGACTCTCGCAGGAGGCGATCGGCTTCGAGGGCCTCGGCGCGAGCCGCCTTGGAGCCGCGAATCCGCTCCCGCAGAACCCGAATCTCCTGCGTTCCACGGCGGTTCGTGCGCCAAAGACTCTTCGCCTCCGTCTCCAGCGCCTCGGCCACGGCGCGAGCCGGTACCAGGTCGCGGGCACCCATGCCGCCGATGAGCCGGTCCTGGATCTCGGACCAAGCGTGGGACTCGAGGGAGGCGACTTCCGTGAGCGTCAACGCGAAGACTTGGCGGAAGACATCGCGTGTCACATGGCGCGCGCACGCCAGGGTCTGGTTGCGGAGGTTTTCGACGTTTTCGTTTCGTGTCAGCCGCGCGGTGGGCGACCCTGCCAGTTTCCTGTGGATGGCCCACTCCTCGCCTGATTCGAGCCGTATCTCGGCCTGCACGTCGAGGTCGCGGCCACTCCAGGGCGTGTACGGATGCTGGTCTCTGGAGGCGGGATACAGGCCGAAGATGATCGAGTGCAATAGGTGGAAGAACGTCGTCTTTCCCGACTCGTTCGGTCCTACGACCACGTTGAGGTCGGCCAGCGGAGTGGATCCCGAGTCGAAGTCTTCGAACCGTCCGAAGGCCCGGGCCTGAATCCGATGGAGCTTCACCGACCCTCCGCGATGCCCTTGAGGCCCACGCCTTCAACAGGCCTCTTGAGCATCCTGGAGAGAACCTCCGCCTCACCCCTGTCGAGGAGGTCCGCGACGTACTCGTGGAGGCGCTCGGGTTCGTCGAGTCCCATGAGCTGCTCGGGGGACAAACCGCTAAGGCTGGCGCCCCCGGCACGGATGTCTTGTACCAGGCGCAGGACCTCGCCGAGAACGTCTGCTCGCATCAGGTGCTCGTCGGCCTGAACTTGCGGGTAGACGCTCCCGATTTCGAGCGTCAGATCCAACAGGCCAAGGCGGTAGGCGAGTTCCTCACGCAGATGGTCCTGGTCGTCGTCCCCGGACAGCTCTCGCCACAAAGGTGTGGCGCCTGACACGCGAATCCGGCCGATCCATTCGGTTTCAGTCTCACTGCCGGTCACACCGTCCCACTCCTCGGCGATCGTTTCGATCAGCGCGTCGAGCGTCGTCGCTTGAGAGGGGTCGCGTATCTCGACATCCTCCCACTGAATCGGCGCCAGCTTCTTGAACACCACATCGGGTGGCGCTCCCCGCTTTACGTCGACGAGCAGACAACCCTTCGCGCCCCGTTCGCGATGGGTCCGCCCCTGTAGATTACCCGAGTAGTGGATGCCAGGGTGCTCACACAGCACCGAGCGCTTATGGACGTGCCCCAACGCCCAGTAGTCGTGACCGGAACCCCGGAGTCCGTCGAGTTGGGATGGCGCATAATTCTGGTGCGCCTCCGACCCCGGCGAATCGACGACCTGAGTGTGCAGGACGGCAATCTCGGCTAGACGCCCCTCGGGGGTCGGAAAGACCGTTGAAAGATTCCCACTCTCGGTGGCCGTCTCGTGTCCGGCCGCCGTTACCATCCCTCGTAGCTCCCGATCTCCGGACTCGCGGCCGGCACCCTCGATGTTGATACGTACCGGAGTCCTGTCTCGAGCAATGGTCACGTTGCCCGGCCAAGGCAGTTCGGCGGAGCGCAGCCCTGCTCGTCCGGGGTCATGGTTTCCCGTGGCGTAAACGACGGGGATTCGCTCGGTGTCCAGACGATGTAACTGCTCGAGTAAGAAGCGCTCGGTTTGGAACGAAAGCCGCTCGTCGTCGAAGAGGTCACCCGCGATCAGCACCACATCCACGCGTTCGGTGAGCGCCAGATCGACCAGCCGCCGAAAGGCCAGGCGAGATGCGTCTCTAAGCTTTTGGCGGACCGTCTCCGACCGGCTCGAGCACGAAGAGTCTAAATGTACGTCGGCCGCATGAAGAAAGCGCATCAATCGCCTCGAGTCGTCAAAACTTGTCCGCGCTCCAAGCTAGAAGATCCGGGTGTGGGTCGGCCAGGGTTGAACGGGCCTTGAGGCCTGTTGAAGGAGTACAGCGGTGCCCACGAACATGAAGGGAATGACCATACACGTTGAAGGGTTGCGGTGGCACGACCCCGACCACGCTTCGCGCGGTGCCCCCGTTGTTGGAGCTCCTAGCCGTAGCGAATGCTATGGCGTCGTCGCTCCGCCTAGGAGCTGGGGCCGTGGCATCCGGGGTACCCGTGCTTTAGCACGGCTCGTGGCCCACTGTACTCCTTCAACAGGCCTCCGGCCTGTACGGACCAGGGTTGAACGGGCCTGTCACCCGTCTCTATCTTTCAGGTGTATAGTGAAGGAACCTTCATTCCCCACTTGATCGCGGTCCTGAAGCGAACAAGCTCAGACCGGCCTACCCATGAGCGACACCTCCAACGCGGTGGTTCGCCGCCTCCGTGAAGAGTTTCCGACCATCGACGCCGTATGCCGCCAACTCGAGCGGCGGGTCGATCCGTACGAGGCGGATCCCGTGGTCGCGTTCGCCGAAATCTTCCTTTCCAAGGCCACCAAGGAATTTCTTCACGGGCGGAGCGCGGATACGCTCGCCCACGTGACCCTGGGTGCGTGGCGGTTCTTGCAGAACAGCCATCCGGGCCGTGTCGACGTGGAGGTGTTCAACCCTGAGGTGGACAAGGAGGGTTGGTATGCGCCAGTAACGGTTCTGAGGACCAGCATTTCTGAGCGACCCTTCATCGTGGATTCCCTTCGTGAGTTCCTGCACGACCAGGACTTATCGATCGAGTATCTGATCTACCCGGTCATGCACGTGGAGAGGAACGGGGACGGTGATATCATCAGCCTACAACCCTCCAAGGACGGTGAGAGCAAGGAGGCATTCGTCCACTGTGAGGTCTCGCGGATCATGGATTCCGGAGCTCGGGAGTCACTCCGGAGCGAGGCGAGCCGGCGCCTCCAGGATGTGATCCGGGTCACGGACGACTTCCACCCCATGATCGATGCCCTGAACGGTACCGGGGTCGAGCTTGCTGAATGTGTAGGGGCGCAGCCTGATCTACGTGAGGAGTTGGAGGAGGTGCAGGCGTTCCTCCGGTGGATTCGGGACGGCGGTTTCGTATTCCTGGGTTACCGCGAATACGATGTCGTCGAGCTCGACGGTGGTCCCGCGATCGTTGTACAGCCGGGGTCGGGCCTCGGGGTGCTCCGTAACGAGGCTGAATCGTCGTTCGCTAGTCCTGTTCTCGTCAGTGAAACCGAACCGAGCACAAGAGACCTGGTGATGGGAGGGCCCCATCTGATCATCACCAAGACCAACACTCGCTCGACGGTGCACCGACTGACCCGGATGGACTACATCGGGATCAAGAAGCTCTCGAGCGACGGGGAGGTCACGGGGGAACACCGCTTCGTCGGTCTCTTCACGTCCAGAGCCTTCGGAGAGGACGCCAACAAGATTCCCATCCTGCGGCGCAAGCTCCAGGTGATTCTCGAGGGTGTGGATGCCCAGGAAGGCTCGCACGACTACAAAGAAATCAACACGATCTTCAACTCGATGCCGAAGGAGGAGCTCTTTCTTTCGTCGGCCGACCAAATCGCCGCCGACATCCAGACCGTGCTCACATCGTACCACACGGACGATGTTCACGTGACTTTGCGCGAGGACCCTCTGCTCCGGGGCGCCTCGGCCATGGTGATCCTTCCGAAGGAGAGGTTTTCAGGCGAAGTCCGCCGAGCCATCGAAGGGGTGTTGATCAAACGGTTTCAGGCGGAAGTTCTGAACTACCATTTGGCGCTCGGCCAGGGAGACCAGGCCCGTCTCCACTTTTACCTGTCTGCACACGCAGAGTCGGTGGCGGGGGTAGAGAGTCGTGACCTCGAGGCCGTAATCAGAGAGATCATTCGATCCTGGTCTGACCGTGTGCTCACCGGCCTCGAGAAAGTGCGGCCGGCCGATGAAGCCCGGCGTCTTGTGGACCGTTACGGCGAGGCGTTCAGCGCGGAGTACAGGGCGGCGACTGATCCCGACGTGGCCGTTCAGGACATCCTGGAGTTCGAGGGGATGGTCGCGGATGAACGTTTGGTGTCCATCTCGTTTTCCGGCGATCAGAGAGTCGACGTCGATGGGGATGATGCGGCCGAGGCCGTCGGTCCCACCACCCAACTCAAGCTCTATCTCCGCGGGGAGCGGCTCATTCTCTCGGACTTCATGCCCATCTTGCATAATACGGGCCTACGGGTCATCGCCGTTACACCGTACGAGATCCACGGAGCGAAGGCCCCGGACGCTGTCATCTACTCCTTCTCCGTACAGGACTCAACGGCATCTCCGTTGGATGTGGACGACCAAGAAACCCTGCTTGCCGACGCCATTCTTGCGGTGCGGCGTGGCGATGTTACGAACGATAGGCTCAACAAGCTCGTTCTTCTCGCGGGCCTCTCATGGCGGGAAGTGGACGTTTTGCGGGCGTACGTCGCTTACGCGTTCCAAATAGGGCTGGTCCCGAGTCGTCTTTCGCTTCCGACCGCGCTGTTATCCCATTCGAGTATCGCGCGGGTTCTCTTCGATATTTTCAAGGCGAAGTTCGACAACACCGGAGGGTCCCTCGAGAGCCGCAAGGAACTCGTCGACGATCTCACGTCGCTCCTGACGCAACTCATACAGTCGGTGTCGCTTCTCGCGGATGATCGAGCGCTCCGGAGGCTGTCCGCCCTCGTCACCGCGACGGTGCGCACGAATTATTTTCGGCACGGAGGGCAGACCCCAACTTACCGATCGGGGGGCGTGCCGTACGTATCATTCAAGATCGCCGCCCGAGAGCTCCAGGACATTACGCGGACAAGGTTACTCTATGAAGTGTGGGTGCGGTCCTCGAGAATGGAGGGGGTGCACCTCCGGGGGGCGGCCGTTGCTCGCGGAGGGATCCGCCACAGTGACCGCCGGGATGACTTCCGCACCGAGATCCTCGATCTCGTCCACACACAGATGGTCAAGAATGCGGTCATCGTCCCGTCCGGATCGAAGGGGGGGTTCATTACCCTGAGGGCGCCGGACGACAAGGAGGAGATGGCGAACGAGGCCCTGGAACAGTACAAAACTTTGATCCGGGGCCTACTCGATCTCACCGACAACCTGGACGTCGACGGCACCACGGTGGCCCCCGAGAGTGTTGTTTGCTGGGACCGGCCCGATCCATACCTGGTGGTTGCTGCGGATAAGGGCACCGCGCAGTACTCCGATGTGGCCAATGCGGTCGCGGATGAATACGGATTCTGGCTGGGGGACGCGTTCGCGTCGGGGGGGTCCAAGGGATACGACCACAAGGCGGTCGGGATTACCGCCCGTGGCGCGTGGGAGTGCGTGAAGCGCCACTTTCGCGAGAGGGGGAAGGACATCCAGTCCGAACCGTTCACGGTCGTGGGCATCGGGGACATGAGCGGTGACGTGTTCGGAAATGGAATGCTTCTGTCGAGGCATATCAAGCTGATCGCCGCGTTCGACCACCGGCATGTCTTCATCGATCCTGCTCCCGATTCGGAGACTTCCTTCCGCGAACGGGAGCGAGTTTTTGGCCTCGGGCTTTCGAGTTGGGAGGATTATGATCGAAGTTGCATGAGCGAGGGCGCGATGATCGTTCCACGGGGTGTCAAAGAAGTGGATCTTACGCCCGAGGCCAAGGCGGTTTTGGGTGTGCCCGACGATGTGGGAGTCCTGGACGGAGAGTCGCTGATCCAGGCCGTGCTTCGCGCCCCCGCCGAGCTCCTTTGGAACGGTGGGATCGGCACCTACGTGAAGACCCCAGAGGAGTCGAATGGCGATGCTGGTGATCCGCCAAACGATGCGGTTCGTGTCAACTCCGATGAGTTGCGGTGCCAAGTGGTAGGGGAGGGCGGCAACCTCGGTTTCACGCAGCGCGCCCGCATTGAATTCGCTTTACGCGGAGGCCAGATCAATACGGATGCCTTGGACAACTCCGGCGGGGTGGACCTGTCCGACCATGAGGTGAACCTGAAGATCCTCCTCGGACACTCGGTCCGGTCCGGAGCGATGGATGAGGAGCGCCGCGATCACCTTCTGGAGGAATTGACCGACCCTGTCGCTACACTCGTGTTGGCGGACAACGAGCGCCAGAGCCTTGCGATATCTCTGGATGAACTCCGAGCCAAGACGGGGCTGGATGACTTTCGGGATTTGATGTCGTCGTTGGAGAAGACAGGGGCTCTCCATCGCGCCGCCGAGAATCTCCCCACGTGGGAGGTGCTCTGGGCACGGTTCGAGGAGCGCGGTCAGTCTCTGGTACGCCCTGAACTCTGCAAGCTCCTGGCGTATGCCAAGCTCGACCTGATGGGTCGCTTGCTCGGGAGCGACCTCCCGGATGATCCGGCAGCCTACGATTACCTACGGAGCTACTTTCCGGCCGCTGCGTTGGAGGCTGCGGGCGAGGAGAGCCTCGATCACCACCGGCTGCGCCCCCAGATCATCGCGTGCCAAATGACGAACGACCTCGTCGATCTCATGGGTGCCACCTTCGTGAATCGTGTGTCCAGAGATACTGGGCGCACCCCTTCCGAGGTCGCTCGAGCTTGGCTGATCGCTGCGACGCTCGCTGACCACGATGCCCTGGTCCGACGCGTCAGCGGCGCGGGCAATGGACTGTCATCGAGGGTTGTGTATCGGTGGCTGCTGGGACTCGCTCGCGTGCTGGAGCGCACCACGCGCTGGCTTCTCCTCAACGTCGACGTCGACCAAGAAACGGCCACGATCATCGAGCGGCATCGGGACGGACTCGGGAAGTTGCGAGCCGACTTCGCGGAGTTTGTGGCCGGAGATGACCGGGTCGTATTCGAACGAAGGATAACCGAGATCGAGCGTCACGGCGCGGAGCCGGATCTTGCGAAAAATCTCATCACGCTTCGATTTCTCGATCAACTTCTCGAGATTTTACGCGTCGCCCAGGAAACTGGGGCGAAACCGCTGGTGGCCGGACACGCCTACTACCAAATATCCGAGCTTTTCCATGTTCCATGGCTACGGCAGGCGGTCTTTGGTTCGGCGGCGGGGGACCGGTGGGAGCAACAGGCCGCCCAGGCCCTGGCCGAGGATCTGAGCCGTGCTCATTACAGCCTGACCCGGCGGGTACTGGAGTCGTCCGGTGAGACCGAAGGCGTCGACACGAACACGAGTCAGTTCGCTCGTTTCCGCGATCTCATGGAGGAGATCCGGGCGGAGGACACTGTCTCTATCTCTGCCCTTGCGGTGGCGGTCCGTAAAATTACGGGAATGGCCGCCGGCGGCGACGGGACGTGACGGCAGGCACCCGCAACGTCGCCGATGAGAACGATGCGGTCCGATTGTATGGAGCGGATCACAAGATAGTTGAGCAACAGCTGTTGATCACCGATGTTTGAGATAGAGCGTTGACATTCAAGCGAGCAATAGCAGTCAAGTACATGGGTGAATCGCCCCGGGTTCATCGGAGGCTGATTGGATTGAGTATCGCGGGCTCGGATTGAGCCTTTGAGCCTCGGTAGTAGTTGTCCTCGAATTCGCTTGGTGGAACATAGCCGATGGGTTCGAGGAGGCGATGATTGTTGAACCACCAGACCCATTCAAGGGTGGCGAGTTCAACGTCGTCCATCTTGCTCCAGGGGCCTCGTGGGTGGATCAGCTCGGTCTTGTAGAGTCCGATGATGGTCTCCGCCAGAGCGTTGTCATAGCTATCTCCCCGGCTTCCGACGGAAGGCTCGATTCCGGCCAAGGCCAGGCGCTCCGTGTAACGAATCGATAAATATTGAGCCCCACGGTCGCTGTGGTGCACTAGGCGCTCTCCTGCGGCGTCCGCACGTTCACAGATCGCCTGCTCGAGTGCGTCGAGGGCCAGATCACTGCGTAGCGAGGTCGAAACGCGCCAGCCCACGATCATGCGGCTGAAGACATCGATCACAAACGCCACGAAGACAAAGCCGTGTCCGGCCCGCACATACGTAAGATCTGAGACCCACAGCTCATTGGGACGACTGGCTCCGAATTCGCGGTTGACCAGATCGAGCGGTCGCTCGGCTCCGTCCACCGACTGCGTCGTGACCTTAAAGCGACGACCTCGCACCGCGCCCCTCACGCCGAGATCGTTCATCAGCCGTGCGACGGTGCAGCGCGCGACACAGATGCCCTCCCGATTTAGTTGCTTCCAGACCTTCTTTGCTCCGTAGACCTGGAAATTCTGCATCCACACACGCCGGATCTCGGGCTTCAGCAGTTCCTCGCGCTGGGCCCGGGCCGACCGCAGCGACGGATCCGCCTCCATCGCCTTGTGCGCGTGGTAGGTCGACGGAGCGATCGGCAGCACACGGCAGATCGGCTCGACTCCGTAATCCTCGCGGTGATCGTCGATAAAGCTCACCATCAGCGCGGTCGGCGGTCGAGCTCCGCCTGTGCGAAATACGCTGAAGCCTTGCGCAGAATCTCATTCGCCCGCTTCAGCTCCCGATTCTCGCGCTCAAGAGCCTTGACCCGATCCCGCTCGTCCGTCGTCAAGCCCCCTCGCCGCCCCGTATCCCGCTCCGCCCGTCGTACCCACTTCCGCAGCGTCTCAGCTGTACACCCGATCTTCTCTGAGATCGAACGGATCGCTGCCCACTGTGATCCATACTCCCCTTCCTGATCGAACACCATCCGTACCGCTCTCTCCCGAACCTCTGGGGAGTAATGTCCTTGCCTTTTCATGACTCCATCCTCTCAAGAGTTGGAGCCTCCGGCAAACCCGGGGCGATTCAATCAACGAGCGCATCTTGGGTACTGGCAAGCCTCGTTTCCGTGGACGAAATTATTCTGTCAAATTCGTCTTTCGCCTCTTCTATTTGTTGTTCTTGTTGCGCCGCCAACTCCGATTTCTGCGTTTCAAGGTCTGTTTCCAGCTCTGCTCTTGTCTCTTCGAGGTCCGCCTGCGTCTGTTGCTCCAGATCGTTTTCAATACGAGCTAGGATGTTTGCATATTCCGCATCGGTGCTACTTTGCTGAGCCGCTAACATTTCGGTGAATTGCGCCAGCAACTCTTCTGCTTGTCTCTCTCGCTCTTCTTGAATTTGTTCTAGCGACTTAGTCGCCTCGCTTGCCATCAATTCTCTGCGCGCTCTTCTGGTCTGTTCTGCATCGTCAATCGCTTCTAGCGCGTATCTCGCCTCTTGGACCTCTGTTTGGGCGGCAGTGATTTCTGTTTGGGCGGCAGTGACTTCTGTTTGGGCGGCAGTGACTTCTTCGTTCGAATAAATCATGAACACAATCGCAAGCACAGCAAACAGATCCACCATGGGAACAAGTGCTTGCATGGATTCTGATTGCTCCGAATCCGTTTGATTAGATATCATGAGTTGCTCGTCCCCAATATTCGTGAACCAGAGGTGGCACAACGTGCAACTAGTATGCCAGATTTCCAGGTGCCTCTGTGACTACCTGTAGCTCCCGATTCTCTCGGTGAGTTGTGCGCAGTTTCATCCGACCAATGGGTACTTTGTGCCTCCTTCGGCACGGATGGCCATGTCGTCTCCCACGAGCATGGTCCAGGTATTCGATGTCCAGCCGATGGGCGTGCGCCGCGGCACTACGTGTCGTGAGGGGCGTTGGCGGGTCTGTACGGCAAGGAGGAAACGATCATAAGAACGCGCCGACCGACTCCGGTAGCCTCGGACGACGACCGGATCCTGAAGATCACGCGGCGGTTTGTGAAATACGGCCCCTACTGGGCCCGCCTGTTAACCAGGAGGTTGGGGGTTCGAATCCACCCGCCGGCTCGCCCAAAGTGTGCCGGTCAGCCAGACGCCCCCCGAAGAGCGCCAAATCACGGCCGATCTTGTGTGCCACCAGTGTGCCAACTCGGCTTCACTCCGGCCACATCAAGTTGACAGTACCCGTCGGTGCTCGAGCCGTAGGCCGTGGGCGGCGCTTTCCCCGGGTTGCTATAGGGTCTGTGCCAACTCGGCGAGCCGTTGGCCCTGCCTCCCGAGGCGGTACGCCAAGAACAAGAGACCGGCGGTGAGGACGTGGACCACCACCCCGGCCGTGAGGGACCACGCGTAGAGGAAAACGCCTAGCACGGCAAGTAGCACCGCCCCCGCGAGCAAACCCACTCTCCAGTTCCGTACCGTAGTCCGGACGGCCTGCGGACTTCTCCCCGCGACGGCCTCCACCGTTTGTTTCTGGAGCCAGCTCGCGTCGCTCCCGAGCCGAGCTTTCGCCATTTGCTTCTTCAGGTGCGCGGGCTCTTTTCCGGGCCGGAAGCCCTTGGCCGGTTGCTGGCCGCCAGGCCGTCGCCGGCCCCCTCCGTTTCTTGCCATAAATTCCTCATTCTCATCGCTACCCCTACACTCTTGCTCGACGGACGCCTGTCGTTCAGCCGACGCGGACGTACTTGACCGTCGTGGGGCTCCTTGCCGGTCCCCCCTCGGTCCCTACGGGCCCCGTATCTTGCCCGGCCGGTCAGTACCCCGCAAGGCGGGGCGAGACGACCTACCCTTTTTTCATCGAAAGGCTGATGCGCTTCCGCTCGCTGTCGATTTGGAGCACCCGCACCTGCACCTGCTGCCGCACACGCACCACCTCGTTGGGGTCACTCACGAAGCGGTCGGCCAACTGACTGACGTGGACGAGACCGTCTTGGTGCACGCCGATGTCCACGAAGGCCCCGAATGCCGTGACGTTGGTGACGATTCCGGGCAAGACCATGCCAGCCTTCAGGTCGCTGAGCGCGTGGACTTCGGCGAACGAAAACGCCTCGAATGCCGGTCGCGGGTCTCGTCCCGGACGGGCGAGCTCCTCCAGAATGTCGTCTACGGTCGGGCGCCCCACACCCTCACCGACGTATCGATCGGGATCGATGCGGCTGCGGCGTTCACCGTCGGTGAGCAGTTCTTCCACCGAGCTTCCCTGATCCTTGGCCATGCGTTCCACCAGTCCGTATCGCTCCGGGTGCACGCCGCTCGCGTCGAGAACGTTTGATCCGCCGGCAAGGCGGAGGAAACCCGCCGCCTGCTCGAACGCCTTGGCGCCCAGCCGTGGGACCTTCAGGAGGTCTCGCCGAGTCCGGAACGCCCGGTTCTCTTCACGCCACCGGACCACGTTCTTCGCCAGCACGGGCCCTAGACCCGCGACGTAGCTGAGAAGGGACGCGCTGGCAGAGTTGATGTCCACGCCGACCGCGTTGACACAGCTCACCACTGTGTCGTCCAACGCCGACCTGAGCTCGCCCTGGTCCACGTCGTGTTGGTACTGACCAACGCCGATGGACTTGGGGTCGAGCTTCACCAGCTCGGCCAACGGATCCTGGAGCCGGCGCCCGATGGAGACCGCGCCCCGAACGGTCAGGTCGTGATTGGGGAGCTCCTCTCGGGCCACATCGCTGGCGCTGTAGATGGACGCCCCGCTCTCGTCCACCATGATCACCGGGGGCCCAAGGGCCAGATCTCGGATGAAGGCTTCAGTCTCCCGCCCTGCGGTCCCGTTGCCGACGGCGATGGCCTGTGGAGAGAAGCGTTGGACGAGATCCCGAAGAGACCGCGCCGCGTCTTCGCTCCGGCCCTGACCCTGGGTCGGGAAGACGGTCGTGTTGTGTAGGAGCGCCCCCTGGGCATCGAGCGCCACGACCTTGCACCCGGTTCGAAAGCCGGGATCTATTGCAAGTATCGGTTTGTTCTGAAAGGGTGCCGCCATGAGAAGCTCCCGGAGATTCGTGACGAAGATCCGGACAGCCTCCTCGTCGGCTCGGGCCTTCGCGGCCTTCAGGGCTTCACGCTCTAGGCTGGGGAGAAGCAGACGCTTGTACGCGTCGTCGGTGGCGAGACCGACCTGTTCCGCGGCGGAGTCGCGCCCGCTGACGTAGCGCCGGTTCAGCCGCACCCGGGCGTCGGATTCGTCGGGTCTCGCCTGAACCCGAAGAAAGCCCTCGGCGCTCCCCCGCAAAACGGCGAGGATCCGGTGGGACGGTGCCCGGGCGAGGGGTTCGGACCACTCGAAGTAGTCCCGGAATTTCGCCGCCTCGGCCTGCTTCTTTTTGACCACCGTCGAGACGAGGGGTGCTCGCTCGGCGAAGAGAAGGCGTAGATCGCGGCGGACCTGGACGTCCTCGCTGACGTTCTCCGCGATGATGTCACGGGCTCCGGCGAGCGCTGCGTCCTCATCTTCGACGCCCCGCTCGCGATCCACGAAGTCGGCCACGTTGATCGGTTGACCCGTCTGGGCCAACAGCGCTCTCGCAAGAGGCTCCAGGCCCCGCTCCTTCGCCACCGTTCCCCGCGTGCGCCGCTTCGGACGGTGGGGGAGGTAGACATCTTCCAGGGCGGGCAGAGTCTCGGCACCCAGAACGCGACCACGGAGTTCGTCATCGAGGAGCCCCTGCTCCGAGAGCGACGCCAAGATCGCCGTACGACGCTTGTCGAGCTCAGCGAGCTGGGCCAGACGGTCCCGGATCGCGGCCACCGCCACCTCGTCCAGAGACCCCGTGGCTTCCTTCCGGTAGCGGGCGATGAACGGCACAGTGGCCCCGCTCGCCAGTAGCTCGGAGGTCGCCCCGACCTGCCGTAGCGTGGCTCCAAGCTCCCGCGCGATCGCCGCAGAGTGATCGGGCTGTACGGCGATGCTCGAGACCTTGGTCACGCTGTCGCGGCTCCGCTTCACATTTTGTTTAGGCACGCCACCATGAGGGTTTGGGG
>Ga0209501_10004527_pt1 | contig 13271 bp, 9 predicted proteins | sample ArcticOcean_MG_C_4_FD_187434 | JGI IMG/M metagenome (GOLD analysis project Ga0209501, IMG submission 187434) | Marine microbial communities from western Arctic Ocean - ArcticOcean_MG_CB4_134 (SPAdes) (version 2) | ecosystem: Environmental > Aquatic > Marine > Oceanic | place: Arctic Ocean...
TTTGGGGCACAGGTGCCGAGAGTAGGATCGATGACTGGGACGAAGTCGTAACAAGGTAGCTGTACCGGAAGGTGCGGCTGGATCACCTCCTTTCTAAGGAGACCCTCATATGACTTGGACTGGAAATAATGTTTGTTGTTAGTACCCAGCGGTGGGCACACGATAACGAATATCCAGGACAATTAGTGTTATATCGAGGCTACCTAGGTCGACCATTAGGTGGTTAGGCGAAAGAACTTTCTTGAGCGAGATTCCTGAACTCGGCGTTCAGTTGATTTATCAGCTGAGTCCTGGGGGAGTGGAAGTGGCTCGTTAGCTCGATCTTCTAGCCTGTAAAAAGCTTAATGCACCAAAAAATATAGACTCTTTTCAGAGTCTCAAAACTTCGAAAAACTTAGATTTTCTTTCTGTTCACTGTTCAGCTCGATAAGGTGTTGAACATGACCCGCTTCTGGCGGGTCTTTTCGCGCCAAAAAATAACTTGGCGTATAGCTCTGGGCGTCGTCGAACCACTTGGTCGACGCTGCGTTAATCGCGCTCGTCGTCGAATCACTCGGCTCTGCATCGCAGTCTCCCCCTCTAAGGCCCCCGGTCCGGGGGAAGCGGTTAGCTCAGGGCGTGGTCGAACGGACTTGGTCGCGCGTGTCTGTGACACGGCCCTCAATCCCTCCCGTAGGAGGGAGGCCGGAAATCAGTGCGGGATCTACCCACTAAACCCGTCATCCTGAACTCGATTCAGGGACCCGGTGGAGTACGAAGTATCTCTTCACACCTGTCTCCACTTCCCGCGTTCCGTTAAACTCCCACCCATGACGCACCAACACAGCCCCGCCAAAGAAATCGTAATCACCAAAGCCGACAACCTCGAAGTCGAAATCAACTCCGGAGCCATGAACCGACTCGCCGGTGTTTCCGAACTGCTCACCGGTTCAACCGGAATCCACATGGCAATCGCCACTGTCCCGCCCGGACGCTGTTCAACCGCCCATTACCACGTCAACTGCGAATCAGCGATATACATCGTCAGTGGCAGCGGCGTATTTCTCTCGGGACCAGAACTCGACAAAGAAGAGTCGATCAGCGCAGGCGACTTCATCTTCGTCCCACCCGACGCCAATCACCAACCGGTCAACACATCCGAAACCAACGATCTCGTGCTCATCGTAGCCCGTAACGCACGAGTCGAAATAGTCGTCGAACTGGAAGGCAAAGGACGCAAGGACTGCTGATCGTTTCGGGAAGTAACGAGATTGCGGAAAATTCACTACACAATCGCCAGCAGCAGTAGTAAAATTTGTAGCCGTGGCCGGGATACTCCACAGTACCCGGCTGCAACACACGGGCCTATAGCTCAGTTGGTTAGAGCGCTACTCTGATAAAGTAGAGGTCGGATGTTCGAGTCATCCTAGGCCCACCATACGAACCTGAAAACACCGCCATTTCGGTGGTGTTTTTGTTTAACAACACTCGGCAACCGATGTTCCACAGATCGAACAAGTTAGTGCCTACACAAAATCTACACATCGAGATCGTAAAATCCGGCGATCATCCAGCCGATGCACCAACATCACATCCCGAGCATGTCTCCTAGAATTCAGCTAAAACTTCCGCAAGAGCATCTCCCATGACCGCACTCATCCAGATCGGCCGTGTCAGCTATTTGGTTGCCATTCTCTCGGCAGTAGCACTCGTGATTATTAGCGCAAATCCCGCCCAGGCGATCATCGTTCGCCACGATGTAGACGACGCCGAATACCTGCAGCCTGAAGACGCATACCCCGCGGTGTTCGATGTTTTCGAAAAGCGTGGTGGTGTTGCCACGCTTTTCGCACCAAACTGGGCGCTGACAGCAGGCCACGTTGGTCAGGACATAAAGCCGGGCCACGAAACGACTATTGCCGGTCAGTTGTACTCCGTTCAGCAGGTAATCTTGCATCCGAAATGGGCGACAGCCAATCGCGAAATGGCCCTGATCCAACTCGACAGACCGGTTCAAAACGTCGAGCCAATTCCGCTATACGAAACCAGTGACGAGCAAGGCAAAATCGTGACGCTTGTTGGTCGAGGTGACTCGGGAACCGGACTAACCGGACCAACTACCGCCGATCACAAACTTCGAACCGCCACCAACCGCGTCGAGCGTGTCGAAGGCGACATGCTGGTATTCCGATTCGATGCACCAGAAGACGAAAACACCACTCCGTTAGAAGGGATAAGTGGCCCGGGCGACAGTGGAGGGCCCGCATTGATCGAGAACTTCGGAGTCTCGAAACTCGCCGGTCTCAGCGTCGCATCGAGCGGTCAACCGCGAGGCACATATGGCAACTTCGAGTACTACAGTCGAGTCTCGCTCGACATCGACTGGATCCAAGAAACGATCGCGTCCGCGAGTGGAACGGGTTCCGAGGGATCGTCCTCATCGAAATCGACTGCCAAGATTGAGTCGAAATCAGTGTTCCAGCTTAGTACTCTGGTGTACGCCGGAGCCATCATCGTTGCTGCATTTATTCTGGCACTAATCATCGGTGCTATCGTTGCATCACGTCGTAGTGACGCGGATTAACATCACCAGATTCTTTCATCGAACTCGGCTTAACTGACCTCGATTCAATAAAGTGCTCCCAAGCCCCACTTATTGAGAAGCCGTAAACCCGGCATATGCAGCATTATTCGAACTGCAAGAGGTATAAAATGCACTCGCTTTACGAAACCATCGCAACAGTGCCGTTCACTGGAAAAACAATGGCAGCACTTTGCGGATCACTCTAATTTGAATTTTCCTCGTTTTGTACAACGTCGCGCTCGTGGCGATCGCTTTCTGGCGCTCGGTGTTCTGACTGCAGTATTTCTGGCCGCCACGGTTATGGCCGGTGGCCCGATATACCTCCGTTCACTTGAACGCATCGGCATGGCCGAGATGGTCGGCAATCTCGGAATACACAATAAGACCATCACAGTTATCTCCGACTGGATTCCGCTCGACACGAAAGGGATTGTCGACGCCGATACCGCTGTCGATTTAGCAATCAACGCCGATCTCGCACCGCTTATCACTCATGGCTCCACCAGGATTAAAACTCGACCCCACTTCTGGGTGAAAGATGACGGTGATCCCGTAACCAAACCAGAGGTAGTTCGCGGCCGACTCGCCTCGCGCCTGTTCTTCCACGAACTGGAAGGTCTTTTCTCCGCCATAAACTACGTTGAAGGTAGGGCACCGACCGCTCATCTGCGTACCGATGAAAACGGTGATCAGATAGTCGAAGTTGCCATCTATGTTGCCCGCGCCGAAGAATTTCGCCACGGGCTTGAATTCGAAACACTCAGCTTGGGGGACACCGTTGTCGCGTCGTCGGTCTCACGACAATCAGGCTTCGTAAAAGGTGAGATCGTTGGCATCTTCGAGGCCAACAATCGAAATGAAGAGTTCTGGATAGGCAACTCGAGCGGGATTCTTGAACCACTTGCACCTAGCCTTTTCGGCGGGCGAGATCTTCCGGTAATTTTCTTTACGGCCGAAGGCGCCATCCCTTCAGGCGTGGGTCCGTCCAACGCCGGGTTACCCATGAACTACTTGCGCGTGTTGTTTACCGATCCCGAGAAAATGGCGCTCGAAAAAGCCGGTGTAGTGGTATCGGCAATGGACTACTTCGAAGCGGAAGTCCTGACAAACATTCCCCGCGCTGCCGCTCTTATGGGTGCCCGAACTTCAACAAATCTCATGGCCCAGAAAATGCTGTTCCTGCGACTACCAGCACTGCTCCTTGCAGCGCTCAGCGTCGCTGTCGTCGGGTACTACCTGTTTTTGGTTTCGGGTCTAATCTCACGCAAGCGTGAACTCGAAACCGTCATGTTGCGGTCTCGCGGACTCTCCAATTTCCAGGTGATGCGAGTCCAGGTAATCGAAGCCGCAGTGACGGTGGGTGCACCAGCAGCAATCGCTCCCATTCTGGCATTCGCTTTCACCGGATTTGCAGGACGACTACCAGTATTCGAATCGCTAACGCACGGGCAGAACCTCCCGGTCGAACTAACTCCAATGGCCTGGGTCTGGGCAGCCGGGGCAGCCTTTATATCATTCTTGATCGTGTTGCTTCCGACACTGATGGTTGCCAGATCTGGAATTTCAAAAGCCGATCAGTCCCGGGCCAGACCCGACAAGCCTCCCGTATTCCAGCGGCTCTACTTCGACTTATTGGTCATCGTCCTTGGAGGGTTGTTCCTCTGGGAGATCACCAAGCGCGGCGTTGCTACAACAGATCGCGAAGGGGAAGTCGTGACCGATCCGACACTACTCTTTGCTCCCGCAATGCTCCTAATATCAGTTGCGCTGATTATGCTCAGGGTATTCCCGATCATCACAAGGGTGTCCTCATGGATAGCCACCCGATTCACATCCGCTTCAACGGCAGTCGGATTCTGGAGGCTTGGGAGAAGCCCTTACTGGTACGCCTGGCCCGTATTGCTGATCATCCTGGGTACCGGTCTTGGCGTGATGGTTGGAACGTTGGGTTCGACGCTTGAGCGCAGTAGTCGCGAGCAAATCTTTTATGAAAATGGCACAAGCATGAGGATTCGTCCCGGCGGGATAATATCCGAAATACGACAATCCGATCTCGACGATCTACTCGCCATAAATGGCATTAACTCAGCGACGATGGCTTTCAGGCAAATAGCCAAAGTCGGCACAACAAGCCTGGGAATGGAATTCACCGTACTCGGCGTTGAAACAGACACCCTCGGAGATATGCTCTGGTTCCGGGAGGACTTTTCCGATCAGCCCATCGGCACACTTTTCGAAAGCCTGGATGTTCCAACTCGGCCTGAGCCGATAATCTTGCCTGAAGGCACGACATCAATCTCAGTCTGGACCAAACAAGATCCATACGTGCTCGACCATTTCTTCTGGATAGTGCTAAAAGATGGAGCAGACCGCCAAACTACAGTCACCCTCGGGCAAATCGGTGATACGTGGAGCAGCCAGTCCGGCCTTGTCCCGCAGCATCTGGTCGATCCCATCGAGATAACTTCCCTGCAAACATTCATGCAGGCAGCAGGAGATGGCGGCGCACCGACTACCTGGTCAATAGACGACCTGATAGCAGTAGGCCCAGATTTCGAAGTAATACTGCTGGACTTTGAAGGCGAGAGTCTCTGGACACCTCTTGCGACATCGAACGGGCTGGACGACAAATATATGGACGCACCAGAACCCGGAAATGTCGGAAATTCTGGGTCAAGAATCGGTAGGGTAGAGCTCGGAAGAGGAACAGTCTCTGGCATTCGGGGTATTTATCGAAGCTCCGACGGTGAGCCAATGCCAGTGGTAATTTCAGATCGCTTTGCTGCCCTTACTGGCATTGTGGTTGGAGAACCCGTTGTGGTTCAGATCGCCGGCGGCTTCGTCCCGGTTATCCCGACCGGAACAACAGAACTATTTCCGACACTCGATCCCGCTACGCGACCATTCATGCTGGTCGATGTGACAACCCTGCTGGAATTTATCGAACTGCGCGGTTTAGTCAGCGTTAACGCGAACGAAGCATTCTTGGATATCGACCAAGAGAATCATAATCAGATTACGCAGCAAATTCGAAATTTGTTCCGCGGAAGTTCGTTGCTGGATCGAGAGGCGCGCGTCGAAGCTTCAGTGATCGACCCTCTAACCGTGGCAGGGTGGCGCGGGATGGGCGTTGTGTCGCTGATTATCGGCGGTCTGGCCCTGGTACTTGGGTACGTAACCTATCTTGTCGCACACTCGAATCGAACTATGCACGACTCGGCGTATTTGAGGGCAATGGGTCTTTCAAAACCGGGCTTCATGAGGAGCGCACTGCTCGAGCACGGCATTGTGGCAATCGTGGGAGTTGGCGTGGGGATCGGAGCCGGGTTGTTCTCGAGCGGAGTGGCTGTGGGAGCGATCGCCCATTCAGATAAGGGGCGGGCCTTACTTCCGCCATTCATTCTGGAAACTAGTTGGTGGCCGCTAATATTCGTGCTGACAGTCGCAGCAGCAGCGGGACTCATCGGCGTAGTGTCAGCGTTCATTGGATTCCTGCGAAAACCGTTACACGAACTGACCCGGTCCGCCGAGTAATCAACTCACCACATCTGAGATAAATAAATGTGTTCAACGATTTGTCGGCTGAACAGTATTGTCGTTGCGAGGAACCCGATTAAGCCTGCCGTGAGCAAAGTCGAACGGGTGGCAAGCTCGCCTAACGCGGGCAGCCACTCAATGCAAAGATTCAGGGGCGAAGAAGATCGCCCAACACCCTTTCGTCAACCCAACGAAATCTCGATTTCTAAATCTATCGGACCCGCTCTATGAATCGTCTTAGCAGCGATTCGTACTCGTCAGAATACGCGTTCCAGGAAGCAACGTGGGGTGCGTCGATAAAAGTATGGAACTCGACCAGCGAGGGAAGAGCGGCAGCGAATTCGATGCTCGTTTCGATCGGCACGGTATCGTCGGAATCACTATGAACAAGCAAAATCGGCACGGTAAGTTCTTCAGCCTGTGAAAGAAAATCCAGCTCCGACCAGTTGATACCGAACCTCATGTTCGTAAACAACTTGGCAAATACGGTGATCAGTCCCGGGACACCTCGTTCTTCTGCGCCCTTATCAATTGTTCTTCCGAAATTGAGCATGGGTGCATCGAGGAACATACCGACGGTGTGACCTGCCAGTTCGGATCGAAGCTGATAGTTGGTGACGATGCCACCACCCATCGAATACCCGAACAACAGGATTTTATCAGCGCCGTTGTCGAGGGCGTATTGAACAGCAGCTTCGACATCTTCCCATTCGGTTGTTCCGTAGTCGTAGAATCCAGACTCGCTGGCAGGTGCGTTCACATCATTGCGGTAGTCGATCGTCAACGAATGAACTTCTAGTTCCGCAAGATCGTCGAGAATCTTCAGCGAGGTTTCTCGATTGCTAGTCCGTCCGTGTACGAGAACTGCCCATACTTCGGAATCGGCAACTATGTGCCATGCACCGACACTGCCAAGAGGAGCGGGTATCACTACATCCTCGTACTGCAACCCGTAGGCTGCCAAAGGGTCGTGCGGAAACGCAGTTCGTTCCAGTGACACACTCTCACCAACACGAAGCTCCCCAACCAGAGAGGTGTACTCCCGAACTACGCCGTTATCGGATTCAGAAACGACATCACCAAGCTGCCCGTAGTCACTCCCGTTCGTAACTCCCCATACGGCTGAGAAGGCGATATTTTTTTCTGTGTCAGCATCTGGAAGCTGCTGGAGTGTGATGGTGTCCTCCCCAACGGCGGTGATCATGACGCGTGGCTCGCCAGGTCCATTTTCGACTATAAGTCCATCCGATTCGACGATAGCGGAGAAATACCAGCCACCGCCGACCAGCGCGAACAGCACCACCACAATTACAGCGATGATGAAGTATCGGACTATTCTGTTGCGATACAGAAACTGCAATTTTATTGCTCAGATCACTTATAAAACATCCACGAACGAGACTATATCTCACTCGTTAATTCTTTACTCGCTCTATCCAGACAAACCGCGATCGAATGGATATGCAGATCTCCGGAACGATTTCGATTGTATAATCGGGTCGTTGCCAGCAAAGCGATACAACACTCGCTGGACTGATCCCCTGCTGGCTGATTCGAGTACCGCGGGCGACCACCGCACCCGGCACGCTCTGTTAGAGTCCCCCAGACTTAATGCGTTCAAGTCGTATCTGCGAAATGAACCACCGAACTAGCGGCAGGACAATTACTCCAAGTGGAAGACGCTCATGACCACGACCTTCCGGCACTACGGCCGGGTCCTCACGGGCACCCGTTGTGTTCGGAGTGCGGGCGCACCATCTGGAACGATCCGAAGATAGCGTGCGCCGCAATTGTCCCGATGGACGGCGGGATCGTGATGGTTCAGCGTGCTATCGAACCGGCGATCGGTAAGTGGAGCTTCCCCTCAGGATATGTAAACCGGGGCGAGAAAATTGAAAACGCCGTAAAGCGAGAGGTGCTCGAAGAGTGCGGTCTCGAAACTGTCGTAGATCGACTAGTTGGCCTGTATTCAGAAGAAGGCAACTCGATCATCCTTGCAGTCTATGAGGCACACATAACCGGCGGAAAACTCGAATCAGCTGATCATGAAACACTCGACGTTCGGGTATTCAAAGTTGATGATCTACCCGAACTGGCATTCGAACATGATCGCGGAATTATTTCGGACTGGATTGACCTGCAGGAGACGACTCGATGAGATCTCATAGCGATGTAGTGGTTATCGGCGGCGGAGTTATTGGAACGTCTATCGCGTATCAACTGGCGAGCCAGGGCACGACAGTCACCATCATCGAGCGTGACTCCATAGCAAGCCATGCCTCCGGCTTTTCCGGGGGCCTGCTCAATCCGACCAGCGAAATCGGGAATCTAGTGCCCCTGCACCACCAGTCGTTCGAGATGCACAAAGAGTTGCTCGAAACAGTGCAAGAGGAATCCGGCGTCGACGCACAAGTCATCTACATGCCGCATATCGAACTGGCACTCACCGAAGACGACCTCCAATTCCAGCGCAAAGAACTGAAACGAATATCAGAGTTTCCGAAATTCAAATCCGAGTGGCTCGAACCCGAAGATGTCTGGAAATTAGAACCCCGAATTTCGAAAGATATTTTGGGCGGTGTGCTCGTTGAAGATGTCATTATTCTCGACAGTTACAACTTCACACTGGCGATGAGTTCCGCAGCTGAAAAGCGCGGTGTTGAGATCGTACTTCGTGAAGCTACTGGCATCGTCTACGAAAAAGATCGAGCAGGTGGAGTGATGCTAGGTCAGGACAAAATCAGCTGCGATGCCGTTGTAATGGCGCTTGGCCCGTGGTCTGGGGCCGCTAGTCTGTGGCTCGATATCGACATCCCGATCGTTCCGCAGAAAGGTGAACTTGTACGACTAGAAGGGCTCGACCCTCCGCTGGGCTTTCACCTTCGAGCATTTCACGGCGGCAACACCTGCTCCGTCTTCCAGAAAGCCGACGGCCTGGTCTGGCTGGGTGCGACCAACATCGACGGCAGCGGGTTCGACACGACCCTGTCCAACGATGCGCTGGAAAAGATCTCACAAACAGCAATACGAATGGTGCCCGAACTCGAGGAGCACAAACTGGTTCTGCAAACCGCATGCCTGCGCCCGGTCACACCCGATAAAGATCCCATCCTGGGTCGAGTCCCCGGCAAAGAGGCGCTCTTCATTGCGACCGGCACTGGCGGTCAGGGCATTTTGCTGGCGCCCGTGGTCGGCAAGGCGATTGCCGATCTGGTCTCAACCGGTGAAACCAACATCGATATCGATCAGTTCGCCCTGGAAAGGTTCAGCTAGTGCTGAACGGAGTTACAGGAACAACAAAACGCCCACAGCGCCCACAACGAAAGAGTAACGATGCGATCTCGTAGCGATGTAGTAATTGTCGGCGGCGGGATCATCGGCTCATCGATCGCCTACAAACTGGCGAAAGAAAACCTCAGCGTAACCGTCCTTGAGCGCGACTCGATCGGCAACCACGCCTCGGGCTTCGCACTCGGCCTGCTCAACCCGACGAACGAGACCGGGATAAATGAATCGATAGGTCATCAGGCGTTCAAGATGCACCAGAGCCAGCTTGAACAAATACAAGAAGAGTCAGGCGTCGACGCACAGGTGCAAACGCTACCGCATCTCGAACTGGCTCTTGAAGAATCTGAAATTACAGCGCTGAAGTCAGAACTCGACCGAATAAACAGATATCAGAACTTCCAAGCAACATGGCTAGAGCCGAACGAAATTCAAAAGCTGGAACCGCGACTCACTGAGCAGTTGTCCGGTGGCGTACTAGTCGAAGACGTAATTATGCTCGACAGCTACAACCTCACGCTCGCAACCGCTCAAGCTGCCGAGGCCCATGGCGCAAAGTTTGTCCTGAAAGAAGCCACGGGGATCGTCTACGAGAAGAACAAAGCCGTCGCTGTGACGATGGGCGAAGACCGCATCGATTGCGGTGTTGTCGTTCTGGCACTAGGTCCCTGGTCGGGTGCAACAAGTTTGTGGCTCGATATCGACATTCCCATCGTTCCGCAAAAAGGTGAAATCGTTCGTGTCGAGGGTCTGGATCCGCCGTTGGGATTGCACATTCACGCCGATCCTTTCGGAAATTCATGCTCGGTCGTTCAAAAGAAAGACGGCGCGACATGGCTCGCTGCGACAGTCAAAGATGGCACAGGTTTCGACGTGGCGCCATCAGCCGAGGCGCTGGAGTCGCTCTCCCTTAGAGCTGTCCGCATGATTCCAGAACTCGAGTCTAGTCAGCTGGTGCTGCACACTGCATGCATGCGACCCATCACCCCTGATGGAGGCCCGATTCTTGGCAAGATCCCCGGCAAAGAGGGGACTTTCATAGCGACTGGAACCGCCGGCAAAGGAATACTGCTTGCACCGCTGGTTGCCCAGGCAATGGCCGATCTGATCACCAACGGCACATCGGGAACAGCTATCACCAGATTCGGACTCAACCGGTTCTCAACCAGCTGAATGCTCGTCCCCAGATGATCAGCTCATAGCGTTCGGATCTCTCCGGATACCACTTACTCAGCATCCATCCGATTCCACCTGTCGGCAAGCGCGATGCAGGTAGTGAACTCGACGCCGTCATGCTGCTTGATGTGGTTTATCAACCGGTCGAGCGATTCCAGTCGGGCGAACCGACCCGATGTATGCGGGTGCATGGTCAACATAAAGGCCCTGTTCGCACGGTACGCCCCATCGAACTCCCATTACTACGCCGTTAGAACGTCGTTGGGCGTTGCCATCGGAGCTGTACGACCTGCGACCGGCATGTACGTGTAGTACGGCGCATCATCCAGCGCCCAGTGAACCGGAAGCTCCACAAGCCTCTGCGAATCGTCACCAACGAAGTACGGAATATCGTCGCCCATCAGGCTCGAATCGTACGTGAACCCTCGTTCGTGCAACAACCGTAAAGAGTCTGCCGACAACTCCCATGAGGGAGAGCGGTACCCCTTCGGACGGCTCCCAGTGATCGACTCTAGAATTTCAGAACCAAGGTCGAGTATTTCACCTTCACTTTCTTCAGGCTCAAGCGAAGAAGGTGGCTCGTGGAGGTAACCGTGGTGCGCAACCTCATGCCCGCGATCCGCCACATCTTTGACTATCTCTTTGTTGCGTTCGGCAACCCAGCCGGGCACGAAAAAAGTTGCAAGGATCCCATGTCGATCCAGCAAATCAAGGATTCGCGGCGTTCCGACCCGCGGCCCAAACTCTCCCATCGATATGTCACTTGGATGATCGGCAAGTTCCGGATTACGACGAAGTGTCGCCGAGGGACCGTCTATGTCGAACGTCAGCGTCACAACGCAGCGAGTGCCGCTGTTTTCACCCCATATGGAATCCAAAATCGCTCCCTATATTTAATGACTTACGATCAGCTCGGCCATGCGTTCTGCCATAGCGATAACGGTCGCGTTGATGTTCGCCCGCACGCATGTCGGCATGATCGAAGCGTCGATTACTCTCAAGCCTGCTACACCCCTGACACTTCCAAACTGATCCACAACCGCCATCGGATCCGAGTCGACGCCCATCTTGTTCGAGCAAGAAATGTGGTGCCCGGTTGTAACTTCCGTTCGGATCCACTCGTCCAGAACATAGTCATCTTCGAGAATTTCGTCTGTTGGCGTGACTCGCCCCGTGACATTTTTGGCGAACTCTGGCTGCTCGCCAATCTCGGCCAATCTTCGTAAGCCATCGCGCATCCTCGCTAAATCCCACGGCGCGCTCATGTAGTTGAAATCAATAAGTGGTTGATCGGCAATGTCCGTCGACGCCAGCTTTATCTCACCACGGCTATCCGCCGAGTTCAGTGCCAGATGCATGCTAATGCCAATTGGAGAGTTCCTGTCCCCGCCGCGCTCCGGCCGTTCCGAACTTGCCGAGTTCATGTAAACGATCATGTCGTTGCGTTCTTTTGAGTCAGTTGCCGTGTAGCGCAGCGAAACCTGCAGACGTCTTACATCGAGTCGATATTTGTACTCGGGAACGGTATCCCACAGCAAGTAAATCAACGGATGATCCTGCAAATTCTGTCCCACACCCGGAACACCGGCGACAACTTTCAGCCCATGCTCGCTCAGATGATCCGCCGGTCCCACGCCAGACAGCATAAGCAATTGAGGAGAAACAACAGCGCCCGCGCTCAGTATCACTTCACCAGCACGCACCTCGAACAGTTCGCCGCCAGACTCAGCGATAACGCCGACGGCCCGGCCGTTTTCGATGATGATCCGGTGTACCAGACACCCTGCTTTAATCGTCAGGTTCAGGCGATGCCGTGCACCCGTCAAATACCCTATCGCCGTGCTGATGCGAGTGCCGTCAAGCGCATTAAACGCCAGCGCGCCAACCCCCGTAGAGTCTGGCAAATTGTGGTCAGGACAATCGAGATATCCAATCGAACGACAGGCTTCGTAGAACCCTGATTGAGCCGGCAGCCACTCCTCACGAGGCGGACGAACGCATGTGATGTGTCCTTCTCTGCCATGGAAATCACCACCGAAATCGAGGTCGTTTTCCGACTTCCTGAACCCTGATAGGAGTTTCGTATACGACCACTCATCAAGACCAGAATCTGCCCACGCGTCGTAGTCCTCTGGAACACCTCGAAGGAATATCTGCGCATTGATCGCCGTCGAACCACCCGTTGCCCGACCCCTCGGCACGACAATCGGATCAGAGATGTCGGTTCCCCTCGCCCTGTAATCCCAGTTGTGGGGATTCTCAGGTTGATCGATCCACCCAGTCACCCCGTTCTTCAAATCTTCGGGTAGCGTCTCGATATCCGGATAATCTGGCCCCGGTTCGAGCAGCAATACATGACGACTCGGATCCTCCGATAGTCTTGCAGCCAGCACACCGCCGGCAGCACCCGCACCAACTATTATTGTGTCGTAAATCAACCGATCAGCCCTTCCGTTATCTTCTGGCATCTTCTGGTCAGCTACTAAACACCAGATTCAAGCCTCGCCATTTCAACTGCGAACCAGAGAGCCATCGCACCACCACGATCATCGAGACCATCGGTGTACGACCGGGTAACGTACTCGTCTAAAGTGGCAAGTGGACCCGTGCCAACACAAACGTGCTCCAGCTCACCTTTTCCACTGATTCGTTCGGAAATTCCTGACCATCCCCTGTCAACGACTGGACGAAAGTCATCACTCAACCAACC
>Ga0209501_10004529_pt1 | contig 13263 bp, 9 predicted proteins | sample ArcticOcean_MG_C_4_FD_187434 | JGI IMG/M metagenome (GOLD analysis project Ga0209501, IMG submission 187434) | Marine microbial communities from western Arctic Ocean - ArcticOcean_MG_CB4_134 (SPAdes) (version 2) | ecosystem: Environmental > Aquatic > Marine > Oceanic | place: Arctic Ocean...
GCGGAGATTGCCGCCATCACGATGACAGTGACAGCTCCCACGATCAGCGGCGGCCAGATGGCGGACCGACGAGCTTCCTGCCAGCTCGATTCCGGATAGAGCACGAGCAGTTCTGACACGCGGGCCGCGCCGTCGGCTCGAATGCGGGCTGCGAAGAAGCGGCGGCCCGCATCAATGGTCGGCAATTCCGACAGCGAACTGCCAGCGGAGATCAGTGGCGCGGCGTGTCCCTGCTCGACCGCCTGCCGAGACTCGGCCAGTGTGGAGAAGACGACCTGGCCGGCTCGATCCACGGCGACAAACTCGGCGCCGGAAAGGCCGTGCATCTTTTCCAGTACGGGTTCGGTATAGGTCAGCCGCGATGCGACGAGCGTGTCCACGACGCCTCGAATCTGCAGCAACGTCTGCTGCTCGGCTCTTTGCACTGCCAGCCAGGCCGAGGTTGCCGCGATGACCGCCACCGACGCCAGCATTGCCGCAGTGAAGGGGATCAGAATCCGCGTGCGGATAGAACTTCTCACGAGCTGGTCTCGAGGGTGTCGGAGTCAACCCACGAGTCTACCGTGCCGGCATAGACGAGAGCATCCCGCACACGCCGCAGTGAAAGATCGCTTGCGGGCGGCGAGCCAATCGCCATTACTTCCGACGGGCCGTCGCGACAGCCTGCCTCAATTCCGGAAGATACGGCGACCGACTGGCCCCGGCGCGGTAATTGACGATCGTCCCATCGGCCGCGACGACCAGTGTCAGTGGCAGTGATGCACCGACACGCTGCGGATCGCCGAGTCGCGATAGCGCATTCTCCGTATCAAGCACGACCTTGTAAGGAAGCTTCCACTCATGGCGGAATCGCGACACGTCGCGCGTGACATCAACACGTTTTGCGACTTCCGCGAGTCGAGCGTCGACGGCAATGCCGATCAGGTCGACGTCTGTCGGACGGCGTTCGTACCAGTGCATCAGAAAACCAACGTCGCCGTAGGGAGCGTCCGGGTTCCCGTGATAGTTCCAGAAGTGAAGCACGGTGACTTTTCCGGCGAACGCTGACGACGACAACTTTGTTCCATCGAGCCGCAGGAATTCGAATTCACCCAGCGGGCGTTGTTCGATCTTCTCAGCCAGTCCAGCGAGGCGGCGTGCGATCTCCGCTTTACGGCGATCGTCCTCCTGGCGAGCCGCAGCGTCAGCAGCTTCCTTTCGCCGTTTCAGCACGTCATCGATATCCGCGAGCCGAGCCCAGTCTTTCTGGATCACCTTGAGAAATGTCTGCTCGGAAACCGGGTCGGTCTCAAGCACAGCTCGGTCGAGGGCCGCGATGAATGCAGCGAGATTCTTCTCGTTCTTGCGTTCGAGCTGTGCTTCGATCGCCTTCCCGAACGTGTTTCGATTCCTCTTTGATTTGCCGGCATGGCAGATATAGCAACTCGCACTCCCGGATCCGACATCCTTCAGTGCGAACCGTTTCTGGAACCAGTTGCGATAGATCGGCCGGGCAGCCGCGTTGTCAGCAATGCCACACAGAATCAGGACCAGCAGGATCAGACGCATTTTCGTAGCCTCCTGGATCCGAGAGACGCGCAGTCCCCAGCGTTTGTAGTAACCCGATTTATCGGGTTCAACAGCGTGGTTCGAACGGGCCGATCATCGCACAGGAATGCTGCCGTCTTTGAACCGCATAAATGCGGTTACTACGAACCGGTCTATGTAATCAGTTCGCTGATCGGGCTGTGTGCGGGATCGGCCATCGGCTGCTTGCGGCCGCCAATGTCGAACGAGCCTGACGAGTCCATACCAAGTGCCGACAGGTACGTGTGGAACAGGTCGCCGTGCTGGACTTCTCGTTCGATGACCTTGGTACCATTTTCGTTGGTCTTGCCAACAACAGCGCCGGGCTTCACTTTTGCTCCACCCAGACAAGCGGACCAGGCGGTGCCCCAGTGATCTCGGCCGTAATTCTTGTTGATTCGCGGTGTGCGGCCGAATTCGGACATCACGACGACCAGTGTTGATTCCAGCATGCCGCGTTCGTGCAGATCACCGACCAGCGCGGAAAACGCTTGGTCGAATTCGCCCAACTGCTCGAGGTGGAAATTGAAGTTCTCGTTGTGCGTGTCGTAATTCGAATGCTGCACCTGCACGAACGGGATGCCGTTTTCGAGCAGTCGCCGTGCCATCAGACAGTGCTTGCCCAGATCGAAGCGGCCGTACTTGTCGTTCTCGGAATCCGGCTCCTTGGACACGTCGAACACGTCTCGACGTTCCATGAGCTGTAGCGCCTGCTCATAGCTTTCCGTATAGACGTCCGTTTGCGCTGTGCGCCGCTGCTCCAGGAAGTTGGAGTTCACACGACGTCGGAAGTCGTTTCGCTGCACGTCGGCGGCTGCCGTTATTGCGGCCGGTCGTTCGGAATTCGTCGGCGGTTTGCCATTCACTCCGACACTGGCGTATTTGGGGCCAAGGTAGGCCGCATCGCTGCCACGTGAGCCGCCTGGAACTCGAATGAATCCGGGCAGTGGATTGCTGGACGACTCCAGACCCTTGGCACAGACCGCTCCCAGGTGCGGATACTCGATCCCCGGCATGCGGTTCCGACCGTACGTCATCTGATATTTACCTTTGCCGTGATCGCCGTTCTTCGTGTTGATGCCGCGGACGAGCGCCAGCTTGTCGATGTGTTGAGCGGTCTTCGGCAGCAGCTCACAGATGTGTGTTCCCGGAACAGACGTCGGTATCGCCCGGAACGGTCCGCCAGTATCTGTTTTCGGTTTTGGATCCCAGCTCTCCAACTGGCTGAGCCCGCCAGACATGTAAACAACGACGACCCGCATCTGCTTCTGCGCCAGTTGCTTCGCGAAGCTCGGCGCTGTCAGAGCACCAAGGCCTCCCACAACGAATCCGCCGGTCATCGTGCCGAGGAACTGGCGGCGAGCCATCAGATGTTCGTTGGAGCCACAGGCGTAATGAGCTTTCATGCGATTGGCCTTTTCCAGAGGAGCCCGCGTTCATGCGGACTGGTCGGTGTCTGTGTTATTCGGTTTGAAGCCGGAACGGTGTCTTAGTGATGGAACCGGAATTCGACTGAAGTCAGCAGGGCCCACGCGATTTCTCGGATCGCTACCGGCCGGTCGTCTTTTCGTTGTGTGAGATACTCCGCAACGGACTTTGTCTCCTCCGCCGTGGGCTGTCGAATAAGTATCGACCGATACAGCTCTGCGGAAAGAGCATTCGGGTCTTCGAGCTTCGTGAGACGACCCGTCAGGTTGTCTCCCGAGGGATTCAGCCATGACAGCACATCCCCGGCATTTGCCAGAAACAGGGCCTGTTCGGCTGAGGCAAAGAATGCGTCCTGCGGCTGACCCTTCTGATTCGCATACAGGCCAACGAATTTGTTGACCGTTCCCAGAAGCTTCGCCGCTGCCGCTTCTTCGATCTCCTGTTCGCGAGTTGCAACCTTCGCGGCATCCTTCTGATCTTCTTCGCTGAGCGGTTTTTCCTTCGTCAGTCGAGCACGTTCGGCGGCACGCAGTACGTCGTACCGTCCCGTGACTTCCAGCATGCTCCATGCGAGTTGCTCGGGGGTGAGCGGTTCAAGGCTGGCGATGTTGAACTGCTTTGCGGCCTTCTCGATAACCGCGTCCCGCGATTCGCTGATCAGCGGCTCGACCCGGGCGAGTTCGGCCCGCAGTTCGGCCAGCCGCTTTGCCGTCGATTCAGCAGTTTGCTTTGCAACCGTGAATTCACTCGACGCCTTGGCGTGCTGAGATGTCGCCTGGTCAAGGACCGCCTTTGTCTGATCCGCGGCCGTTTTTGTTGCGGCGACTTTTCCTGTTGACTCCGTTGACTGAGCTGACAGCCGACTCGCCGCGGTCGACAGTGTGCCGACCGCCTGTTTCAGTTCGGCATCGTCAGTGAGTTGACCGAGTGCGAGCTTCGCACTCGCGAGAGACTCTCCGACCAGCTTCGTCCCCAGTTGCCGTTGAGTGAGTTCCGCATTCGCCTGCGTGTAAGCCTGTGTGGCGGCCTGATACCCCGTCTGAGCTTTGGTCAGAGCGGCTGTGGCAACGGTCATGTTCAGAGTGGCCGTCACCAACGCCGCCTGAGTGACTGTGTTCTGGGGCTCAGTTTCACGCAGCGCCGGACGCAACTGGGCGACCTTCTGCTCTGACTCACCCAGCGTGACGACGTTTTGAAGAAACGCGACCTGTTGTTCCGCGTGCTTTTTCTCCGTACGTGCGTTCTCGAGTTCAGTCTGAGCTGCGATCAGCGCCGCCCTTCGCTCACGTATCTTCTGTTCGACCGGCGTTAGTTTGGCACGCTCGGCATCGACTGGCTTCTGAGCTTCAACCAGTTTGGCCTGGGCATCGTCGGCCGGCTTCTTCAGCGCTTCGGCGTCGGTCTTCAGTTTGGTGGCCGCAGCAACCAGTGCATCTGACTTCTTCTTTAATGTCGCCGCCGCAGTGGCCAGCTCTTTGTCGTCCGCAACGGCAGCGACTGCTGCGGCGGCAGTTGTCGATGCAGCCAGCAGCTTGTCCGCAATCGGTTGTTTTGCAGCGAGTGCTTTCTGTTTCGCAGTCAGCGCGGTCAACGCGGCATCGCGTTTTTTGGCAGCCGCGACTGCCGGTGCCATCACCTTGCCCAACGCAGCTCGCAACGGTGTGGCTTCGGCCAGTGCGGCGTCGAGTTCCGCGAGGGCCTTTTCTGCCTTTGTGTCCGCCGCGTCGACAGCTGCCGATGCGGCTTCTGCCACGGTCTGCTTTTGCGGAATGGTCTGCTTCGCCGATTCGATTGACGACGCCAAGTTGGCCGGTAAACGGAACGACCGTTGATAAACGCCAGTGAGCGCGACTTCTCGCATGAAGGCTCGAATGTTGTAGTTCGACGCGACAAATTCACGCGTGATCAGATCGAGCAGGGCGGGATTGGTCGGCGGGTTATCCGAGTGATGTTGATCGACGGGTTGAACGAGCCCGCGTCCGAGCATGATCGCCCACAGCCTGTTAGCGATGTTTCGGTCGAAGGCGCGATTTCCGCCAGCCGCGACCAGCTCGGCCAGTTTTGCCCGGCGACTGTACTTCGGGACCGGGCGGACGTTCTTGGCGGGTTTGACGCTGTATTCATCACCTACGAGAAACACGGGCTCGGTAAACTCAACACTGCCCGGAAGGCGGGGTCCTGTGCTGGCCTGGCGATCGGTGAAAACCGACTTGAAACTTGCGCCACCAGCGGCCGACTCGGCCAGCAGAGCCGGTTTCTTTGCGTTGGGACGAAACAGCGTTGTCCTGCGGACGAACGCGTACAGACCGTAGTAGTCGCCCTGATAATAATCATCGATGTTGGGGTGGTCGTGACATTGGGCACACTGCACATCGATGCCGAAGAACATACGACCGATCTCACGTGTCAGTAGATTCGGCTCGACCTCTCGCTCCATGAAGAACGCGGCGGCTGGTCGGTTCTCGCCCGGCGATCCGTCTGCGGCCAGCAAATCGCGAGCAATCTCGATCCACGGTTTGTCGGCCTCGATCGCTTTGCGAAGCCAGCCGCGAAACTCGGCCGATTTGACGTGTTTGTCGGCGCGACGTTCCATCAGCATGACGTCAAGCACCGCCGCCATGTGGCGAGGAAAAGCGCCTCCGCTTGCCAGTCTATCGACCAGCTTTGCGCGTTTGTCCGGAGACTGATCTGCCAGGAATGCATTCGTTTCACGCGACGACGGGACGCGGCCGATCAGGTCCAGCGACACTCGCCGCAGGAACGTGAGGTCGTCGGAAACGTCCGCTTGCGGACCGCTCACCGTTTGATCGACGATCTGATCGATCTTCACATGCAGCGGTTCATCCGCCTGCAACGGGCCACTGATGCCAGCGACAAGCAGCTCAGCAGCGACCAGCAGGCCGAGTAGTCGAGAATTCATGGGCCGGGTCCATCGGGTGTCCACGTCGAATAAACAGTGCTGCATATGATACGACTGGCTGAAAGACAGGGTCAATCGCGGACCTCAGTCTACGCTGACGGGATTGTTTCTCGCATGGGCCGCTGCGAGTGATAGGATCTGCGAAGAGTCCTGTAGTAAACGCTGACGGAGCAGGCATATGAGACCATTTCCGCTGATCGCGATCGCTCTTTCGCTGACGTTCATTGTTGGCGATATAGATCAACTTGCGTTCGCACAGGACATGATGTTGACCGAGCAGAACGTCCTGAAGTCGATTGAGCGTGGACGCAAAGCCATGCTGAGTCGCCAGGTGGGCACTGGAGCGTGGGAATCCACCGGCAGCGCGCATGTTGTGGGAGAAACGGCCCTGGCGACATTGGCGTTGATCTACTCGGGCATGAAAACAGACGCCCCGGAGATCCAGCGTTCCGTCACCTACCTCCGCAACGTCGACGTCCCGAACATGACCTACGAAGCGTCGTTGATGCTGATGGTGTTCGCCGCTGTGAAGGATCGCCGCGACCGCATCCGGATGCGGCAGCTTGTCGCCAATCTGGAGACTGGTCAGGTTCGGCGTGGCAACATGAAGGGATGCTGGAGCTACTACACGAACGATGCCTTCATCGACACGGGGGGCGACCACAGCAACGGGCAATTCGCCGTGCTGGGACTGTACGAGGCCGCGCATGTGGGGATTCCGGTCAGCCGCAAGACGTGGGAAGCCGCGCGGCAGCACTGGGCACTGACTCAGAACGGGGACGGTGGCTGGGGTTATTCCGTCGGAGCCAGCAGTTCGGGCAGCATGACTGCTGCCGGCCTGGCCGTCGTGGTGATGACGTCGGCGATGTTGCAGAAGGATGAAAAGCTCGACGCAAACGGCAACCCGGTCAACGGACAGAACCAGCCGGCCTGCTGTCAGCCTCCGGAATCGGATGATTCGATTGAGCGTGGTGTTCGCTGGATGGCGAATCACTTTGCCGTGAGCCGCAATCCGAGTGGTGGCGGGTGGCTTTACTATTACCTGTATGGGCTCGAACGTGCCGGTCGACTGAGTGGCCGTCGATTCTTCGGCGAACGCGACTGGTATCGTGAAGGCGCGCGTTTTCTGATTCGCAGTCAGCAACTGCGCGACGGATTCTGGAATCCAGGTGGCAACGAAGCGAATCCCGTTATCGGATCCAGCTTCGCGCTTCTGTTCCTGTCGAAGGGGCTGGCTCCGGTTCTGATCAACAAACTTCGTTACGAGGCCGAAGCCGAGCAATCCTGGAACTGGCAACCGAACGACATCCGCAACCTGACCGATCGGATTACGGGAGCCGAAGGCTGGCCGAAACTGATGACGTGGCAAGTGCTGGACTTTGTGCGCGATCCGGACAATCTGAAGCTTAGTGATCTGAATCAGTCACCAATTCTGTACATCGCCGCTGGTTCGTTGCCCGGGGCACGACCGGTATTCTCGGACCGTCAAATCGATCTGCTGCGTGAGTACGTTGACCTCGGCGGGTTCATTCTGGCGGCCAACAACTGTCGCAATCCCGAATTCCGAGAGGGCATCGACGAACTGATCGATCGACTGTATCCCAATGGCGAAACTTCCTTGCAGCGGCTGCAGGCTGATCATCCCGTCTATCGCGCTGAGTATCTGCTCAACGGAGACACGATTGAGTTGTGGGGCGCGGAGTTCGGCTGCCGAACCGCGATCATGTATGCGCCCGACGACCTGCCCTGCCTTTGGAATCGCTGGAATCGGTACCCGGAGGAGCGTCGCAATGACGGTCAAAAAGAGCTGCGTGCTCAGTTTCTGGGGCGCGTCGAGCGGGCACTCAACATCGGCACGAATATTGTCACCTACGCAACCGGCCGCGAACCGATCAACAAGCTGAAGCGAGCGGAGCTGGCTGCACAGGATGAGAAGGGTTTCACGATGCGACGCGGGCTGCTCCAGATTGCCCGTCTTCGGCATACCGGTGGATGGGACACCGCCCGCAAAGCTGCCCGTAATCTGACACTGGCACTCAATAAGACGGTCGGACTGACGGCATCCACCGAGCCTGCCGCCGTCAATCCGACGGCCGAGAATCTGTACGACTACTCGATGCTCGTGATGCATGGTCGGCAGCGATTTACAATGACTCCTGATGAACGTGACCGACTGAAGTCGTATCTTGATCGCGGCCGCGTGCTGTTTGCTGATGCCTGCTGCGGAGCTCCTCAGTTCGATCGGGCCTTCCGGGCCTTGTGTGGACAGCTTTACCCCAGCCATCAACTGGAACGCATTCCCATCGACGATGAGCTGTTTCAGATCGGCCACAGTCTCGACATCGTGCGTCGGCGTCGCAGTCGATCGACAGCAGGCAATGCCATTGCCGGCAACATCGAAGCCGGACCTCCGTTCCTCGAGGGGATCAAAGTCAACGGGCGGTACGTCATCATCTACAGCAAATACGACATCAGCTGCGCTTTAGAACGACAGGCATCCGTAGCCTGTGCCGGCTATGTCCCGGACGACGCGGTCCGCATTGCCGTCAACGTGGTGCTTTATGCCAAGTTGAAGAGTGAGACGGTCGCCTTGCCACGCTGATGCGGACACCACTGCTTCGAGCGACCATCCGATTTCCCGTGCTCGTGCGCCAGTCGCACGTCTGGATGCTGCTCAATTCAGCAGGTACGATCACGCCCTCTTACTGGAATCTGTGACTCCCAGGCAGGCAGGCACGTGGCGGAACCAATCATCAACTATCCGCAGATCATACTCTCCGGCACGGACCCCGATCTGCCCGACGCTCCGCTGCAAGGCTACGAGAAGTACTCTGACTTTCAGGAGATTGCTCGTGGCATGAAGGCGATTCTGCATTCGTGCTGGGACAGCGTATTGGGTCGCACAATTGCGATTAAGAGGCTGCTGCCGGAATACGCCACCGACGCATACGAGCGTCGCCGGTTTCTACGTGAAGCACGCGTGACTGCTCAGTTGCAGCATCCTAACACCGTGCCCGTCTACGAAATCGGCAAGGACGACGACGACAGTCTGTACTTCACCATGAAGAGGCTGACTGGCGAGAACTTCTTCAAAATCCTGCAGCGGCTCAGTTGGGGCGACGCGATCACAGAGCGCAGGTTTAGTCTCGACGTCCAGATCGAGCTGATCATTCAGGCGTGCCAGGCTCTGGCGTATGCTCATCTGCACGGGATCATTCACCGGGATATCAAACCGGAGAACATCTGGCTTGGCGAGTTCGGCGAAGTTGTCGTGCTTGACTGGGGAGTTGCCAAAGTCTGGGGCACTCCGAACGACGGTCGTATACCGGATGCACAGATTGCCGACGAAGCCGCTAAACACGAACTGGCAATGTCCGGAGAGCGTGCCCTGCGCACGCTGACGATGGACGGCCAGCGGCCGGGCACGCCTCTTTACATGTCCCCCGAGCAGGTTCGCGAAAGACCGCTCGACGAACGTACGGACATCTTCAGCATGGGCGTCCTCATCTACGAAATGCTGGCTTTCCGCGAGCCGTTTCGGGGTCGCACGGTGAACGAGACGTTCCAGAGGATTCTTCACTTCCCATTGAATCCGCCCAGCGAAGCCGCGCCGGATCGCCGAATACCCGAATCACTCGACCAGATCGTGCTGAAGGCCGTGTCGAAAAAGCGTGAGGATCGTTTCGAGTCCATGCTGGAAATGATCGATCATCTGCGTCTCGCCCGTCTGGATGTCCTACGTGAGGGCGATCAGGTCCACACGCCCAAAGCCTGACTTCCACTGCCCGATCCGAAGTCTGGCACAACGTGCTGAAATGCGCCTTGGCTGACGTGATGAGAAAACAAAAAACGGCCACCCGCGGGAACGACTGGCCGTCTGCAAATCTCATTCTGAACCGGCGCGGAGAACACCGGAGATGTGACGCTTAGAATCCGGCTTCCTTAACGGTCTTCACGATTGATGCCGCAACCTTGTACGGATCGGCATTCGATGCCGGGCGGCGGTCTTCCAGACGGCCTTTCCAGCCATCTTCAATCGTTCCGACCGGGATTCGGATCGAGGCACCACGGTCCGAGACGCCGAAGCTGAACGAATTGATCGCTTCCGTTTCGTGCTCGCCCGTCAAACGCTGATCGTTGTCAGCACCGTACACATTGATGTGGCGCGGAATATTCTCACCGAAGGCGTTACAGATTTTCGTGAACGTCTCTTCGTTGCCAGCAGTCCGCATGGCACCATTCGAGAAGTTGGCGTGCATGCCCGAGCCGTTCCAGTCCAGGTGCCCGAAGGGCTTCGGATGCCACACGACGGCATAGTCATAGTTCTCGCCAGCACGTTCCAGCAGGTAACGAGCCATCCAGGTTTCATCTCCGGCACGCTTGGCGCTTTTGGCGAAAACCTGGAATTCCCATTGGCCTGCGGCGACTTCGGCGTTGATGCCTTCCACGTTGATGCCGGCATCCAGACACGCATCAAGATGCTCATCCACACAATCGCGGCCGTGTGCATTGGCTGCACCAACTGAGCAATAGTACGGACCCTGCGGACCAGGGAACCCGCCCGTGGGGAATCCTGGCGGTCGGTCGGTCTTTGTGTCCCACAGGAAGTACTCCTGCTCGAAGCCGAACCAGAAGTCTACGTCATCGTCGATCGTTGCGCGACCGTTGGAAACGTGCGGCGTTCCGTCGGCGTTGAGGACTTCTGTCATCACCAGGAAGGAATTCTTGCGGCAGGGATCCGGGAAAATCGCGACCGGCTTCAGCAGGCAGTCGGAATCGTCGCCAGTGGCCTGTTCTGTGGAGCTTCCGTCGAACGACCACATCGGGCAGTCTTCCAGAGTGCCACCAAAATCGGACTCAACGCGGGTCTTGGATCGCAGGCTTTGGGTCGGCTTGTAGCCATCCAGCCAGATGTACTCGAGTTTGCTCTTTGCCATCAAATGTCACTCCTGAAAAGAAAACATTCAGATTGATTGATCTCGGTAAATATATGAAACCGGTCCGGGGACAATTTCCCGGCTCGGGCTGTGGTGGAGCAATGCTCCCCGAAAATTGGCGAGCGATTCGAGCTGTGTAGAACTCCAACCGTTCCACACAGTTGCACGCACGCCGTGCACGTCTGCCCGCTGCCTATGCAGCACTCTGCAGACAACCTCAAATGACGCGAGGCGATTCGTAGCCGCCGCAGTAAACCACGGGAGCGTTGAATCGCGGCGTCTCGCGGAAATCAGCCTGATTCCGCGAGTCTGGAAGCGAAACCCGTTGCGTCCACGGATTACGACCGCAGCCAGACAACGTCAATCGTCACACACGCCACTGCAACGAGCGTACCAGTCAGTCGAGGCCACCTCGCTGCGGCCACGGTCTAGAGCCATCCAAGCAAACGACAAGCTGACTGGCAAACAACTACGGCGGCAGGATAATCAGCTGATGGCAACAGATCCATCAAACCGCCTGCGGAATCCAGTGGTTGATTTTCGATGACTGATTCGACGAACGGAGCGGCCACGCCGCAGCGCGTGCTGTTTCTATGCACCGGAAACTCGTGCCGCAGCCAGATGGCTGAGGGCCTGCTGCGTGAACACGGCGGCGACCGATTCGTGGCGCTTTCGGCAGGTTCAAAGCCGGCGGGATATGTTCACCTCATGGCAGTTGCCGCGATGGCAGAACTGGGAATCGACATCTCGCGGCAGCAGAGTAAGTCCATCAACGACTTCCTGCCCCCGAACGGCCAGCCTCCCCATCTGATCATCAGTGTCTGCTCGGGCGCGGAGAAGGAGTGCCCGAACTTTCCAGGCGACGTCACTCGGCTGCACTGGCCGTTCGACGATCCTGCCTATGCGACCGGCAGCGACGATGAGAAAGCGGGCGAGTTTCGGCGTGTGCGCGATGAAATTCGAGCGGCGCTTGAGGCTCGGTTGCTGATGCAGGACGAGTGACAGTCGAAAACGGACGCTATTCCAGCTGAACGCGGCGATCGATTTCGAATGAACCATCTCCGTCAGTGTCTTCGCGGATGCGCATTGTTCCAGTCGATTCTTCGAAACTGATCTCCTGGCGTCCCCCGTCTTCGGTCTGGCGAACCCACGGCTCAGGACTGTTCGAAAGCAGCTCCCGGAAGAAGAGTTGCTCGTCTGTGAGTGACTCCGACGCTGCCTGAGGTGCAGGCGCGGGGTCTTTCTCCGGTCGGGACCGGAACAGATAGACGGCCCCGCAGGAAATCACCAGCAGCAGGACCCAGCCGGGAATGTGAAAGCCCGAACCTGTTTCGGGCGCATCCGGACGGAATGTCGAATCACCGTCCTCATCAGCCTCAATGGGCGGCGCGGCCGGTCGATCGTCTGCAATTCCAGGTCCGCCGAATTCGTTGGGCTGCGAATCTTCAATCAACTGTCGCAGTCGAGGAATCGCCTCATCGGCCTGTTCGACCGGAACGGCCAGAACGTAGGTCACAGACCATTGTCCGGCCGAAGCTTCGAAGTTCTCTTCGAGCTTGACCGTCGCTTTGATGGAATGCTGGTTCTTCAGCTCGTCAGCAAAAAAACCGGCGTCCGCAGCGAACTGGAAGCGAGCGAGTGGTGCCAGATGATCCGTATCGACTTCTTCGGCGTCCGAGGCGGGCAACTCGCTGTCGGGAGAGTTCGCGTGCGGTTCCATAGCGGTCCTTATGCGGAGCACTTTCGTATGCGTCTTCGTGGACCGGCTGTTTAGCGAACTCCGGGGCACGGTGACAGGCGAATCGTGGCTGCAGGTCCCGACCCAACGTCGCTTCCGCGTCAACCAGCCCCTTTACCTCGGCGATCGAGCGGATTCAGGGGCAGCCATCCGAATCCGCTCACGAGGCCAGCGGCGGGGAGTGATTGAGTGGGAACCATTCGGGGGCGACGACGCGCTCGTCTTCGAGTACAGGGCGGACGCAGGGGAATACCTGCAGGAGCACTTGGTCGTACTGCTTGAATCACTGCGGGGATTCAATGAGGCTTGGCATTTGGCGTGATCACGCCAAGGCTATCCGAGCCTGAACAGCGCCTTGAGCCAGGTCCGCCAGGTCTCAGGCAGGAAGCTGCCGAGGTAACCAAGTGCGCCGTCCTGCGAGCTGTAGCGAATGGAACGGGCGATTATGATCACGGTACGGAACCCGAAGCAGAACCGTAGCCAGCGACCGGCCCACTTGCTGGCGTAGTCGTCCTTCACGTCCTCGAAGTCGAGCTGCAACTCGCCAATGAGTGGTTCGTAGTAGCGTTCGCGGACCTTGCGGGACATCCAGTAGCCGCCGAGTCTCCAGAAGGTGGGGAAGGCGGGACCTGACCCGACAACTCGTTCTGGCGGTTCAGCAAGTTGTGACGGCG
>Ga0209501_10004535_pt1 | contig 13253 bp, 12 predicted proteins | sample ArcticOcean_MG_C_4_FD_187434 | JGI IMG/M metagenome (GOLD analysis project Ga0209501, IMG submission 187434) | Marine microbial communities from western Arctic Ocean - ArcticOcean_MG_CB4_134 (SPAdes) (version 2) | ecosystem: Environmental > Aquatic > Marine > Oceanic | place: Arctic Ocean...
TCCGGCCCGCGGGCCGGAACAACAACGTTTGCTTTCTACCGTAAACCGTTGGGGTTTACAGTCGCTTGTAAGATACAAGGGCCGGCTGTGCCGCACGCGAGTCACATTTGACGTCGCTTGGTTAATCGGCGTCCGGGACACCCGGACCTACGTCGAGTTCCTTCACGAAAGTGAATGCGGCTACTGCGACACTCACGACAGTCGAGCAAACACTTTCTGCAGGTAAACGAAGTCATCTTTCGTCAGCTTGATGCAGTCGGCGACGCTGCGGCGGTATTCGGTGTGGAGGGTGTAGAATCCGCGGTAGCCCGTTTCGTGAATTGTGCGGACGAATTCCGGGATGGGGGCGATGCCGTCTTCCAGGCGGCAGTAGTTGGTGCGCCAGCGCTGTTGGCCGATGTCGTCGCGGTCAGCTCGTTCCCACTGAAAGTTCTTGAGCGCGACGAGCGAAATCCACGGTTTGAGTAAATCGATGGCCTGCCGCCAACCCCCAGCGCCGCCGGTGATTGTCATGTGATACGAATCGAGGTACGCGCCGATGCGGTCCGGCGGCATCTCGCGGATTAACTGGTAGAGCATGAAACCGTTGGACGGAATCGTATTCCCGGAATGAACGTGGACGCAGGGGCGGACGTTGTACTTTGTGGTGAGTTTGACGATGGCCTCCAACTGCCGTCGCGTCTCGTCCAATCGCTTGGCCAGATTTCCAAACTTGCCGACGGGAAAGTATCCCAGTTTGATCCGTTCGATGCCGAGCTTCTGGCAGGTCGCCACAATCTCTTCCGCTTGCCGATCCGGAGCCGTGATGCCGGTGGTCAGCATCATGATCTCAAGCCCCTGTTCCCGCGCGGCTTTCACCGCTTTGGGGAGTTCCTCTTTGACGTTCTTGGGATCAATGTGTCCGCCCCGGCGCACGGTCAAATCGAGTCCATCGACACCAATTCGCTTGAAGACCTTGCAGACTTCCGGAATGGGAAGTTTCTGAAAATGCTCGGTGTAGGTGCAGACCTTGGGGGCGAACTTGGGCGTTTCTTCGGCCGGCAGATCGGTCACGGTTGCAGTGATGCCCGACGCGACGGCCATGCGCATGAAGTCCCGCCGCTTCACCACGCCGCAGCGCTGATCCCGCGTCGTGTTAACATTATTCATCAAGGAAACCTCTGGGATTGGTTTTTAAACTCCCTCTCCCGGGGGGAGAGGGGTTTGGGAACGCCGCTACGCTTCTTTGGGTGTGGCCCAGTGACCGTCGCGATATGTTCGGTCCAACAGCGCGTCGGCTTCCCGGTCGTCGATGAATCGTTCTTGCTTTGGATCGAACCGAAGCGACTTCCCTAATCGGATGGCGATGTTGCCCAGGTGACACAGCGATGTTGTGAGGTGGGCGATTTCCGCGTCGGCGTTGGGTTTTCGGTCGTTGCGAATCGCGTCGATGAAATCGGCCATGTGGTCTGCGGTGTTCTGAAACTCAAGTGGCACGTCAACTTTGTGAGGCTTGTTGCGTTCGAGGAACACCTCGATTTTTCCGCGACGACTGAGGAACATCTGACCCTTGGTGCCGTAGTATTCCACACCGCTGTCGCAGTCGTGCGGGTAGTTCGTCGACCACAGCCGCTCCTCGTAAATCAGCATTCGCGATTTGTCCGATTTTCCGCTGGCGGGATATTCAAAGCAGATCTGCTGCGTGTCGGGGAATTCCGCTCCGTTGTTGAAAAGGTATCGCCCGCCCGCTGCGGAAATGTACGACGGATGTGTTTCGACGCCGAGACCCCAGCGTGCGTAATCGATGTCGTGGACGCCGTCGTTGCCGATTTCGCCCGTCCCGAAATGCCGCAACCAATTCCACCCCGAGAAGATCCTGTCGTGATAGGGGACGGGCGGCACGGGGCCCAGCCACATGTCGTAGTCGAGTTCCGCCGGTGGTTCAATGACTCTTCCCGTCCCCGAGCCGGCGCGGCGCTGAATGTTCCATGCCTTGGCAATCAGCACGTCACCAATCAGGCCTTCACGCAGCAGCCGAATTCCCCCTTTGATTGTGCTTGTGCTGCGTACCTGGGTGCCATGCTGCACGACACGTTTGTTGCGTCGCGCCGCCTCGACCAACAGGCGGCCCTCGCGAATGTTGTGGGAACAGGGTTTTTCGACGTACACGTGCTTGCCGGCATCGCACGCCATGATTGTGGCGGGGGCGTGCCAATGAACCGGCGTGGCAACGATCACAGCATCGATCGACTTGTCGTCGAGAATGCGGCGGAAGTTGTCGGTGGTTTTGGCCGACTTGAATTGCTTGGCGGCCTCGGCCAGACGCTGTTTATGGGGATCGGCAAGGTACGCCACTTCGGCATCGTTGCGTTCGGCAAAGATGTTGGCATCGTAGCGACCGCGGCCACCACAACCAATCAATGCCACCCGCATGCGCTCATTCGCTCCGGCAGCCCTTGATGAAACAGGCAAGGACAAAGCGGCAGCGCCTGCGATGCCCATTCCGGTCTGTTGCATGAAGTCGCGACGGGTTGCCTGTGACATGACATTCTCCTGGTTAGAGCCTTTTGAATGTTGGTGAGGCGACGAATCATTCGCGCAGCCGGCTGCACCTGATGGTCATTGCGACAAGCACGATTATGTTCCGCATCGTGAACCTCGGCAAGTCGGACCACCGGTGACTCGGTCAACGACCCAGTGCATCCAGGACTCGATCGGTGTTCCACACCTTGGTGTAGACGCGGGCCATCGCCGACAGTGCGGCTCGGTGGTGATCGGGGAAGAACGTGGCTGTTGCGTCTTCGACGACAATGACATTGTAGCCACGATCGGCGGCATCGCGTGCTGTGGTTTCGACGCACATGTCGGTCGCCATTCCCGTCACCACCAGCGTTTGGAGATTCAAGTTGCGAAGCAGTTGATCGATGCCCGTACCGTTGAAGGCACTGCTCGCGTTCTTATCGATTACCAGTTCACGATCTATCGGAGCAAGTTCGGAAACAACTTGATGTTCATGGCTGCCTTTGGACCAAAGCGTGGGCCGATCGGTCTGCTCGCGGGCTAAATCGTCGCGTTGTTGTCGTCGCAGGATCATATCGCGGCCGTCGGGCAGCAGTGGGCCGTGACGCGTGAAGACAACTTCGCGCTCCAATTGACGAAACGCATCGAGCAACCGGCGCGTGTTGGCAATCACGTCACGAATCCGGGGGACATAGTACTCGGCAACTTCCGGATACCGTTCGGCCAACATTTGCGCAATGCCGCACGCGGGGTTCACGCCGTAGTTCTGCATATCGACAATCAGGAGTCCCGTCCGCGTCCAATCGACGTCGAATGACGGCCATGGCATCATCCAACCAGGAAACGACTCGGGAGAATCGACAGGCGAGTCACTCATATTTCAGGCACCTTGCCGGCAGATGGAAAGAGATATGATTTCGGTCAACGCGTTCGATTTGCATCCTACTCGCGAGCTGGCAATCTTTCCATTCGCTGCTGCGTATCTCGGAGCGCGCATCGCACAGTTTGGGGGCGGCAGAACGTTTTGATCTAACTTCGTTGGTGGCGAGAACTGAGGATTCGTGCCCCAGGTCGGTTCAACGAATCGGCGATGCTTTGAGTGGGGAGCGCGAATCGGTAGAATCCTGATGAGATGCAATTCGAGACACTCACCATTTATTTAACGGGCAAGAAGCCATGAGTGAGAATACGGAACCCACTGGAACGCTGCCGATCATCACCGTTCAGCAGCACATTCTTCAGGAGCAGAAACGGTTTCCCGGAGCATCGGGCGAGTTTTCCTGGCTGCTGTCAGGAATTACGATCGCCACGAAATTGATTCAAGCCAAAGTGCGACGAGCCGGGCTGTCCGACATTCTTGGCGAACAGGGAGCCGTCAACGTTCAGGGTGAGGTTCAGCAAAAACTGGATGTTTATTCCAACGAGGTGCTCATTCATTGTCTGAGCGCTCGCGAAAGCATCGGCGTGCTGGCATCGGAGGAAAACGAAGAGCCGTTGCTCGTCCACAAGGGATCGGAGAAGGCAAACTACGCCGTCGTATTCGATCCGCTGGATGGTTCGTCGAACATCGATGTCAACGTCAGCGTCGGTACGACGTTTTCCATATTGCGGCGGCCGGAAGGCGTCAGCCTCAACGAACCGGAGAAATGGGTGCTTCAACCGGGCAGCAAACAGATTGCGGCCGGCTATGTTGTTTACGGCTCATCGACGATTCTCGTTTACAGCGTCGGCAACGGAGTTCACGGCTTCACGCTCGATCCATCGGTCGGGGCGTTCCTTCTTAGTCATCCCAATATGCGGATGCCGGAACAGGGAGTGTATTACTCGGTGAATGAGGCGTATCGCGATTCGTTTCCGCCGCGATATGCCGAGTACATCGACCGGCTGCGCAGCGGTGTGCTTGGTCGCAAATACGCATCGCGATACATCGGTTCGATGGTCGCCGATTTTCATCGCACGTTGCTCAAGGGGGGCGTGTTTCTCTACCCACCAACGGACTCCAATCCCAATGGAAAGTTGCGACTGCTTTACGAAGCCAATCCGGTCGCGTTCCTGGCCGAACAGGCGGGCGGCACGGCGATCGACGGAACCCGGCGCGTGCTCGACGTTCAGCCCGACAGCATTCATCAGCGCACGCCGCTTGTCGCTGGTAGCCGCGTTGAACTGGCCGACTTTGAGCGATTTATCCTCAAGAGTGAATCGGAGTGATTCAGTCAATTTCTGATGAACTCCGCCGCCACGGTTTCACAACCCGGTACTGGCTCACTTTAGCGATTTGCATAGTAGCCCGAAGCGTAAGCGAGGACCGAACGCGATGCCTCGCTTACGCTCTTTGAAGTTGCGCATTTTAGTGTTCAAATTGGAGAAAGGACTAAAAGTCCCCGTTTATCGAAGCCTGAAGCGCAAGCGAAGGATGATTCCAGGGCGATGCCAGCAAGCTCCTTCGCTTGCGCTTCAGGCTTAAATACTTGGGGTTTTTGTCTCCCGTCGAGCCAAGTGCGCAACTTCAAAACTTACGCTTCGGGCTACCATAGAAGGAGCCATTGATGGCAAATCCACCCAAACTGAGCCACTACCCAAGACCCGCCACTCAATCCGTGCCAGCCAACTCCAGGAACCGCTCAACACGTTGCTCGACGATGTCCAAGCTCTTGTTCCAGAAGTCGGGCCGTGTCAGGTCGTAGCCGAGCGTTGACTGGACGGCGGCTTCGGTTTCCTGGCAACCGGTGGCAATGAGCAGTTCGCGGTATTGGGCGGGGAAGTCGCCGCTGCTTTCCTTGCCAATGGCGTAGACGCCCAGCGAAAGCAGATAGCCGAAGGTGTAGGGGAAGTTGTAGAACGGCAGGCCGGAAATGTAGAAGTGCAGTTTTGAGATCCAGAAATTCGGGTTCCAGCCGTCGTCGGCCAAGCCGTTCACGTAGGCTTCCTGCTGTGCCGATTGCATCAGTTCAGAGAGTCGGCCGGCGGTCAGTTCGCCGTCGGCTCGCTCTTGATGGAAGTTGTCTTCGAAGAGGAATCTCGCGTGGATATTCATCAGGAAGGCGACGGAATCGGAAAGCATCAGGTCGAGAATCTTGAGTTGTTCGGCTGCCGAAGTTGACGCGTCAAGACGTTGCTCGCCCAACACGGCTTCAGCAAATGTGGAAGCCGTTTCGGCCAGGTTCATTGGATATCGCCTGAGAAACAACGGCCGCTCGCGGAGGACCCACGAATGATAAGCGTGTCCCAACTCGTGCGCGAGGGTCGACATGCTGTCGGCCGAGTCGGTGTACGTCATGAAAATTCGCGACTCTTTTTTGACCGGGAAGCCGGTGCAAAATCCGCCCTGTCGTTTGCCCGATCGATTCTCCGCCTCGACCCAACCATTTTCTAATGCCGACTTCGCAAATTCACCGAAATCGGGACTGAAGTTGTTGAAGGTTTCGATGATCAGATTGCAGGCCTCGTTCCACGACACCTCGGAATCGCCGCCGGCGACAGGATACGGTGCGGTGACGTCGTACCAGGTTGGCTTCTCCAAGCCGAAGGCTTTCGCCTTTCGCTGCAGGTATTTGAGCAACACACCCTTTCGATCCGAGACCGCCGACCACATCGCGTCGAGTGTTTTTCGTTGCATGCGGTTGTAGCGGCAGGGAACGACGAGATGGTCGGCCAGCCCCAGACGCCGATTGAGCGTGAGCCGCGTGCCGGCAATGTGATTGATGGCGTCGGCACAGGTGTCGGCAATGCCGCTCCAGGCTTTGTCGGCGGCGAAGAAATTGTTCTCGCGAACGTCTCGTTGCGGAGAGTCAAACTGCACTTGCCCAACCGATTTCTCGACGAGTTCGCCCTTCTCCATCACGCTGATTCTCAGCGAGCCGGAAATGCGGTCGTACAACCGCCCCCAGGCATGAATGCCATCGACGGCCAAGTCGGCCGCCAACAATTCCTGCTCCTTCGGAAGCCGCAATTCCGCGTTACGGCGGCGGTCGTCGATGAAGAAGGCAATTTCCTGCAACCATTCGTCGGCAGCGACAAAATCGGACAGATCGTTCTCCGCAGCCGCCTTCAACGCAAACTCAACATTGGTCGCAATCTGTTCGCGCAACGGGTCGAGAGCGGACAACCGCCCTTCCAGTTGTTGAAACAGTTTGTCGTTTGCATCGGCTGCCGCCTGGCATCCGATGAACGAATTCAATTCACTCGCACGGCCCGAGACCGATTCCAACTCGCGCAAGAAGTCGGTCCAACTTGTCACGTTGGCAGCGTCGCCGTTAACGCTCGGCAGGCTGTCGGATCGCGCGGCCAAGGCTTGCAGATCCCGCCGAAACGTCTCCAACGCATCGCGAAAGGCATCGGTGCTGGGGTGCGGCAAAATGGAATCGAGATCCCAGATGAGGGGGAATTCAGAAATCGTCGCCATGAGCTGTGTCCTTGTCTGCGGAGAGGAAACCGGACGGTGAGTATACACGGACGAGGACCGACGGGCTATGATTTGAGAGTTGATGCAAAGGCGAATGGTTCGGAGTTGAAGATCGCCCCAACTTATTTATGTCGAGTTTCTTTCACTCTGACCCTTTGAGCCTCTGCCCCTTCTTCAAAACGGATGGAGCCGTGATGACAATCGACTTTGCCGGGCCGACCATTCTGATGTGTCCGGCCGACTACTACGGAATCGAATACGAAATTAACCCGTGGATGAGCCGCAGTCGCCAAAGCGACCCGGAACTGTCGCGTCAACAATGGCACGACTTGCGGTCGGTGCTCGAGTCGTTGGGTGTCGATGTGCGGTTGATGGAACCGGTTGACGGTCTGCCCGATTTGGTTTTCACAGCCAACGCGGGATTGGTGTGCGGCGACAGGGTGTTTCTGCCGCGATTTCGTCACGAGGCGCGGCAGGGCGAGACGCCGTTGGACGATATCTGTTTTCAGTCTCACGGCTTTCAGACGGTTTCGTTTCCCGAAGGCATGAACTTTGAAGGGGCCGGCGACGCGTTATTTTGCGGCGACACATTGTTTGCCGGGTACCTGATTCGCAGCGACGCCGCGGCGATGCAATGGGTGGCGGCCGAAATCGGTTGCCGAGTGATTCCGCTTCAGCTCGTGGATGACTACTACTATCACCTCGACACCTGTTTTTGCCCGCTGAGTGAAACCGAGGCGATTTGTTTCCTGCCGGCGTTCGATGAATACGCTCAGAAGGCATTGCGGGAACACGTGCCGGAATTAATTGAGGTCGAAGCAGAAGAAGCCCGCCGCTTTGCCTGCAATGCCGTCGCTGTCGGTCGTCATGTCGTACTCAATTCCGGCTGCCCGCAACTGGAAGCGGAACTTTCGCGCCGTGGCTACACGACTCATCCGACCACGCTGGATGAGTTCATCAAGGCGGGCGGTAGTGCAAAATGTTTGACATTGCGGCTCGACGGTGAAGACGCAGCCGTTTGGCCCATTCGCTGACGTATTTCCGGAGAATGTGCGTCGCTACAGCCGGTGGAAATGCTAAGTTGACCGCAACGCGATGAAAAAGTGTCAACGAAACGGCAAAATCGCTTGACACCACAACCCGGAAGCTGGAAGATCGTCATTGCGCCAGCAGGAATCCGTTTGCGTTCTGACACCAGCCTTTTTGACCGACCCTTTTCTAAGGAAGATCGGCTTCGGCAGGCTGGTAGTATGAGTCGGTGGGCGCGGCGTATGCCTGTGTTTGGTAGAAGGTTTGGAACTCAGAAATAAGTATTGGAAGACAGCAATGGCAACCGGTGGTCAACGGAGAATCGACATCGAGGACGTTGGCGACGTGACAGTCGCCAGGTTCATTGACAAAAAGATCCTCGACGAAACGAACATTCAAATCATTGGGAACCAACTCTTTGGCCTCGTCGATGAGGACGGTCGCAAGAAAATTGTACTCGATTTCACCAATGTGGAATATCTGTCGAGTGCAGCCCTTGGCAAACTCATAACGATGGACAAGAAGGTCAAAGGGGCCAAAGGGAAACTGCGACTCTGCAGCATCCGACCTGACATCTACGAAGTCTTCGCCATCACCAAGTTGAACAAGCTGTTTGATATCCGCGACGATCAGGAAAAGGCGTTGGAAGGGTTTTAGGCAACCAACAGCGGATCGATCGGCTGCACAGCAGGCCAAGGGCGTACGATGCAATTGACCGATCAACTCGGTAGACTATCTCTTGTGATTTTCTACTGTACAAATAACAGTTAGCAACTCGAGACACGGAGCGCGGCGCGGGGCGCTGTCGCAAAATGTCTCAGCACGATTTGTTCACGGTTTTCATGTCGAATTGCGAACAATTTCAGATCACGATTAAGAACGACACGGTCGCGGGACAGCAAGTTCAAGAACGGATCGTCAAGATCCTGGAGGACTTCGAATACCCGCCCCGCGATGTGTTCAGCGTGCGCCTTGCGTTGGAAGAAGCATTGGTCAACGCGATCAAGCACGGCAACGGAATGGACCCCACCAAGTCGGTTCAAATCGAATGCAGTATCAGCCAGGATTTGGCGCGGATCGAAATCGAAGACGAAGGCGAGGGATTCGAGCCGGAAGAAGTGCCGGACCCAACCGACCCCGCAAATCTGGAGCGACCATGTGGTCGCGGCCTGATGTTGATGCGGTCATTCATGAGTCTGATCGAGTTCAATGAGTCCGGGAATCGTGTCACACTGGAAAAACAACGAGAGCAGGCATCCGACAATGGCGACGGTGACGCCTCAGAAGACGAGTCGTCCTGATATCACCCCGCCTCGCATACCACGAAATCCAGCCAGTACTAATTGGTTTTTCCACACCGACCGCTAATTTTGTCTCACCTTCTCTTGCAACAGATGGCTGAATTCTCTATTTGTTTCATCATAACAAATGGAGTTTTCCCTTCCGTTTCAAACTCTATTCCCCGATAGCTCAATTGGTAGAGCGAGCGGCTGTTAACCGCTAGGTCGTAGGTTCGAGTCCTACTCGGGGAGCTTTACTTAACACTGGCCGAACGTTTGACTTACGTACCTGCCGGCGGTCGGCAGAGTGGCCCGAAACCGACACAAGTCGGGGTAATTTACCCCGGAATCGTCGGAAAGGGTTACTCATGTCTCGAAACCGCAAGCGCAAGTTCCACGTTCCTTCCCTCGTCCACCACAAGGCCAGTGGCCGCGCCCGCGTTCGGATCAACGGCCGCGATTTCTATTGCGGACCGTGGGGCGACAACGCCGAGCCGTCGTCTGAGGCGATGGTAGAGTACCGTCGCGTTATCGCCGAATGGCTGGAGTCCGGCGACGTTCAACAATCTCGGCAAAGTGGATCCTCGCCAGCCGACGACCCGCTCCCCTTGTCGGTCAACGAGTTGATTCTCGCCTATGTCCGACACGCTGAGTCGTACTACGTCAAGAATGGCGAGCCAACGTCGGAGCTGCGCATGGTGCAGGATGCGCTGCGCGTCGTGCGGGAGTTGTTCGGCATGTTGCCCGTCGATGCCTTCGGCCCGCTAAAGTTGAAGGCGGTCCGCGAAGAAATGATCCGCCGCGATTGGACGCGAGGGCAGATCAACAAGCAGATCGGCCGCGTCAAACGATGCTTTCGCTGGGGAGTGGAGAACGAACTCGTCCCCCAGGAAATTCATGGCGCGTTGCAGTCCGTCGCCGGATTGCGAAAGGGGCGGTCTGACGCCCGCGAGTCAAAGCCGGTGCTACCGGTGCCGTGGATGTAGACTTGCGGGCGTTGCGTATTACGAGCTACTGATCCGTCAGCACTGTGACGGATGCCGTTTTGAATCCGCGGTGCAGTTACCCCATTGAGCCTTCCCCATGCCACGTGACGACGACCGCAGTCTTGGCGATCAGCAGACGTACGCAGCGAATCTAAGTTCCAGCATGGATCCACTCACCGTTCCTCGATTGCGAGACACTGCCATGAGACCTGCCTTCATCGTACTGCTGCTGGTTTCCGTGATCGCAGGCTGTCAGGAATCCACCGACAGTGATCCGCCGGCGAAACCTGCAGAACCGGTGACGCAGACGGGTGCTGCGGAACCTGCCAAACTGATCGCAGACAGTCCGCCGACGCCGGTTCTGACGCTCAAGGGACACACCTGCATTGTGACCAGCGTCGGATTCAGTCCGGACGGGAAGCGGATTGTCAGTGGCGGGATTGATCAAAGGAAAAACGCGGAAGGAAACGTCAGGCCCTTGGGAGGATCTGGCGAATTCAAGGTATGGGACGCGGATACCGGCCAGGAACTGTTCACTGTGCGTGGAATCGATTCCCGTTGGGTCTCTTTCACCTCGGACGGGAAACAGATTGCCACCACCGGATACGGGGGCGGCCCACTGAAGCTATGGGATGCAGCCACAGGCCAGCCGGCGGATCCGCCCGCGCCGCCGCTCCTTGTAGAAAGCGACTGTCCTGTATCGTTCAGTCCCGATGGAACACGCATCGCCTACGTTTCATTCAGAGACACCTACACCCTGAGCGTCTGGAATATCACCACCGGCAGCCACGACCTCATTATCAAAGTCCAGGACAATGCCAAGTGTGTTTCCTTCAGCCCCGATGGCCAGCGGATTGCCCATGACGAATATGACACAGTGAAAGTCCGCGACGCCACAACCGGCAAGCTGTTAAGCACCTTCAAGGGTCACCCTCAAAAACTGAATCTACACTCCCGTCGATCGACGATCAGACGATTATGCTTCAGTCCGGACGGCAATCGGATTGCCAGTGCGGGCATGGACTTGAAGGTGTGGAGCACTGCCACCGGCCGGGAACTCTACGACGCAGGTTCCGGAAACCACTCGCCTGTATTCAGCCCGGACGGGAAGTGGCTTGTCACGTTCGGTGCGAACGCGGACGACTACGACCGAATCCTGGTGCTCGATGCCGGGACCGGGAAGAATAAAATCACATTGCGGGGTCACCCTGGCAACTACTCATTTAACACGATGGCATTCAACCCGGATGGAACGCGACTGGTCAGCTGCACCGGCAGCAAGGTGGTCGAGGTGTGGGACTTCCCCCCGAAACTGGACGCGGCCGGCGGTTAAGACCCACGACACACAAGGGACCTGCCTGAATCTGTGATGTGTTGACCTGATCGAGCTTTGGAACCGTTTCATCAATGCCGCAACGGGAGCATGCCTGACGACCGGAACGAAGTCCTGGGCTTTCGCGTGTTTCGCAGTTCCGTCAAATAAAGTCGCCGGAGGCGGAATCAGGTAGGGCGAGCGAAGTCCGTAACGGAGCCGTAACGGAGGCCCGCAGCGAGGGACGAGCGGAGAGGCTGTAGTGGAGAGCGGAGTGCAGGATGCAGTTGGCTCACGGGCGAGGGTGCGAACGTGCGGCAGGATGGATCCTCGGAGGCTGGCGTGTTGCAGAACGGGTTCCTGGTGCAGGGATGTCCTTGCCGCCGTCGTCATCTTCATCATCGTCATGGTTCTAGCAAATGTGTAGACCCATCAAACATCGAAGAAACCGGTCGAATGCTCGGCCCTGTTCGCTATCGGCCTCATCGACTAGAGCCGAGTCCTGTTCGGGGTGTGGCTGTCCGTTGGTTGAAATGGAAGGAGCAATATGGCGTCAACCTGCGAGTTCACGCATACGCTGATTGTGCCGAAGGTCGATACGTTTCACGAAGTATTGGCCGCGTTTCTTCAGACCTCGGATCAAGGGGGATGGTCAGTTGATCCTGAACAGGAAAGTAATCAATTCAAGTGCAACTTCATTCGCGGTAATTGGGGGACGTCTTTCTTCGGTTTGGGGGCAAAGAGAGTTCCGCAAGAACCGACTCTCCGCGATGACAAAGTGATTGTGCGAACGCAGCCAATGCGGCTGGAAATCGTGATTCGACCATACCAGTCGTCGCTCCGGGTCAGGATTATGTATTCCGTCTTTTCAACTGAAGGCGATGAAGTGTTGAGGATTTCGGATACCGGTGACAAGCGAACGAAGTCTTGGGACCAGTGGATTGCAGACTGGTCCCGCGTTGTCACCAGCGAAGTCAACGACTTTCGCAACTACCTGCAAGAGTGCTTCGGCCTGTCGGAACCACCGAAACTTGAATCGGACTAACACGTAGGAAAAAGAGAATGACCATTGAATTGCGAAAGAGAGCGTCATCGCTGCCCGCTGGGTGATTGACCGTTGGCGTCTTGACTACAACCACCACCGACGGCATAGTGCATTGGACTACGAGACCCCCGCCGCATTCGCGGCCCGTAGGGTCAAAAAACTCCGCCGACCGTTAAATGCAGGAGCTTCTTGCACTTCCGAAATCTGAAACATCGCAATCTCAGCCGGTTGATTCTTGGGCAATCTGGCACGCCGTAAATCGTGTGAAATGCGGCACTTTGAGTTCGGCTGAGTTTTTTGACCCTACGGCCATGGAAGAATCGTCTGCACGCTACAACGATGCGGCGACGTCTTTCAAGAATCTTCAGCAGAATCTTCGTCAGGTTACAGATCTCTTAAAAGACGCCGTCGAAAGAAACTCAGATTGGAGAACTGAGCGTGAACAGCTGTCGGTGAGCCTGCACGGAATCGCAAAGTGCACTTCATTGATACTTGAGCAGCAGAAGCAACAAGAGACGCAGTTGAAGTCTTGGAATCAACGTCTTTCACACATAGAAGAACATGGAGCCACAGTGAACTTCCCCAAACTTTGTGGACACTCCGTTAGTATTATACCGCCTGCTCAAACTGTTCCGGGCTCTGGTAGTCCAATGTTGAGTGCAGGCGTTCTCGGTTGTAGAACACTTCAATGTATTCAAAG
>Ga0209501_10004541_pt1 | contig 13237 bp, 9 predicted proteins | sample ArcticOcean_MG_C_4_FD_187434 | JGI IMG/M metagenome (GOLD analysis project Ga0209501, IMG submission 187434) | Marine microbial communities from western Arctic Ocean - ArcticOcean_MG_CB4_134 (SPAdes) (version 2) | ecosystem: Environmental > Aquatic > Marine > Oceanic | place: Arctic Ocean...
TCCGGGTTCGTAACTGGTCGCTCGGCTGCTCGCTCTTTGGTCATCATCGTTGCTGCCACGCTCCAATCGTGGCTCAGCATCAGCCGTTTTCCGTAGCCGGCGTTGATCAGCCTGTGGAGGGTTTTACTGCGTTCCTGCCATGTAACGCCCTGCCCAGGATGCCGATCGAGACCGAGCCACACACCCTTGTCGAGCAATCCTGTGAGGTAGTCCATATCCGTCGAATCGTTGCTGTGTCCGATGCAGACTCGATTTAGATCAACACCTTCATCTTCGAATATCTCGACCTGCCGATCACCTACCCGGTTCTCCGTAAAAGTGTGGGTGTAGAGGGGAACACCTGTCGCCTGGTGGGCGCGTGCTCCGGCTCGCAATATCACCTCTCCGTCTTCGGTAACAAAGGGTTCGTTTGCCAGCTTTATGATCCCAGCCTTGATACCAGTGCCCTGAATGCCCGTTTCGATTTCTCGAACGTAAAGCGGTGCGATTTCGTCGGGTGACGCGACGGCGAACGAACGAGGGATATCGAGCCATGTTCCGGTGGCCACGACGATGTTCACACCGCTGCCTTTCGCCACTGCCTCGATAATTCGCACATCCCTGCCGAGGTCCATTGTCGATAGATCAAAGATCGTGTCGACGCCTTCTGATTTCGCTTCTTTGAGCAGCCGTATTCCGTCTTCGATATCCGAGACACGGTCGATGAATTCGGGAAAGGTGTCCTGTATTCCCGCCGAAGACAACTAGATGTGCTCGTGGGAGAGCGTGAAGCCCAGTTCCGACGAGTCTTTCGGGCCGAGGACCGTGTTCACTGTGGTCATAAACATCCTCGGCTTCTAGCCTTCTTTGAGCATGACGATTTCGGTTGCCCCGTCGACTTCGGCGGTGAGGTTCGGTCGATACTCGTAGCCTTCCGGATGCGAGAACTCCGATAGCAAAGCAAGCGCCGAATCGGCAGAGCCTGCGGCGTCGGGGTTCGAAACGAGATGGCGCACAAGCGCCCCCTTTAGTGCCTTGGACCAGTGGCTTACGGTCTTCAGCTTTCCGTCTCTGCCGGTCTCAAGAAATTTGACCGTGAAACGGACGTCGCAGGCAACAAGTGAAGGATGCCACGCAGCACTGTGCTCGTTTGGGAGGAGGTCCCAGATCACGCTGCTTTTGACTGATGCGGCGAGTGTTTTCGATATCAGTGGCTTCCAGATGGCGGCGCAGGTCTTATTTAGGCGCAGCTTCGCACCCATCTTCAGCTTGTAGGCGGGAATCATGTCGTAGGGGCGGATTATTCCGAACAGACCCGACATGATGATCGTGCTCTGTCCAAAGCGTTCTCTGGCGTCGGCATCCAGAGATTTGTAATCGATTGAGTCGTACATCACCCCTGTGTAGCGTTCGATGGCGGGCAGGGTTGGTGCTTCCAGCAGCTCGGCGTTATCGGCCCTAGCGGTTTCCAGTGCGACGCCTTTTACACCGAGAAGTTTTTGGGCAACTCGCGGTTTTCCGCTGAGTTGACCGAGCGATTTGACCATTGGCGTACGCGTTTTGTTCAGCGATTCGAACGACAACGTATCGAGATCAATCGGAGGGCCTTCTCCGCCAGAGGCTTTGCCTTCTGACGGAGGTAACAGGATCAGCAGCTTGGGTGACATCGAGGGAATTCTATTCGCCCACAGCCCGGATTTGTGTTTCGAACTTGAGCGAATATGGAATCACGAGGTCGTTATTTTGGTATCACTGGCAGGATGAGTTGCGACGGGTACTCCGACGAGTGATGCACGGTTTGCTGGGCGATTCTCATGTCCGTCTCGGTGTACAGCTCGCCACCGGTGTTCTGGTTGCGGTCGTATCTCGGGAAGTTCGACGACGATACCTGCAACCTGATCCGGTGTCCCTTTTTGAACACGTTGCTAGTAACACCAACCTTGATTTCGTACTCGTAGACCTTGCCGGGTTCTAGGAGTTTTTGCTCCGTGAATCCTTCGCGATATCGAGCCCTGATGATCCCATCGCAAAGGTTTTTTGCGTATCCGGTTGGCGACACATCGACCAACATGGCGGTCCAGTCTGTGTCGAGTCCGTCTGTGGCTGCGAACAGTTTCAGGCGTATCGGCCCTGTCACTTCGAGGTCCTCTTCCAGCACCTCAGTTGTATAGCAAAGCACGTCGTAACGACCCTCGGCTGGTCGCTGATCGTACGGTCCCCACGGGACGATGGTGGGTGAGCAGCAGTTGTTACCACCGAGTGTTTGAACAGGCATCTCGGGGTCGTATGTGAAGTGATCTTCCGGTTCGCCGCTAGCCGAGTCGAGAGCGAGTGTCCCGTCGCCGGTAGCCGTGTTCGCCCGACCGTCGGAACTCAGGTTGAACGCCTGCCAATCGGTCCGGGCGAGCGGCCATTCCTGTTCGTCTCGCCACTTGTTGACGCCCATAACGAATATCCGGATCGGTGCGTCTTCTGAATCAGGTTTTTCGTCTTTGAGCCACCTGTCGAACCATTCTCGTTCGATCCCATCGAGATCGAGCATCGACTCGGCTCCAAAGTCGATATCACCCGTTTTAGTCGACGCGCTCAGGGCGTGCGGCCATGGTCCGACTATCAGCTTCGAGCCGCGTGCCAGCTCCGAGCCGCCCCGTTCACGGAGACCTGTGAAATTGTCGAAGGCGTCCGTTGCGTAAAGGTCGTACCAGCCACCCATAATCAGCGAAGGCACTTCGATTTCGTTGAAGCGTCGTTCGGTATTAACCTCGTTCCAGTAATCATCGTCGTTCGGGTGAGCCAGCCAGTCCTGCCAGAACTTCAAGTCACGACCGGCGTTGCCTGCAAGATTTGTCAGTGGCAGCGATCGGAACGCCTCGGTCCAATTGTGGTAGTCGATGCTCTGCCCGGTGCGGCCGTTGGTGCGCATACCCCAGGTCATCATCACGTTCAACTGGAACGCCCCACCCGGGTGCATAAGACCCTGATAGTAGTCGGTGCACATCACTCGGGGCACCATCGCCTTCAGATACTTGTTCTGGAGTGGGGCGCTGAGCCACTGGACGCACCCGAGGTAGGAACCACCTGCCATGCCGATGTTGCCGTTGCACCAGTCCTGCTGTCCGGTCCATTCCTGTGTGTCGTAGCCATCATCGACTTCCTGATGAAAAGCGTAGTACTCGCCCTGGGAGTCGAACCTGCCTCTGACATCCTGGATTATGCAAACGTAGCCGCGGTTTGCCAGTTGTCGGGCCTTCTCGATCATAGGATCCCCGTTGTTGCTATATGGCGTCCGCATCAGGACGACCGGGAACGGTCCTTCGGCCTCTGGAATGTAGATGTCTGCCGAAAGCTCGACGCCGTCACGCATCGGCACTTTCACGTCTAGCCGCATCTCAACTCCGAAGTTCTCTGCCATAGCTGTATCCGCTCCTGATGCCAGTACTTGATTTACGCCTTACTTGGGCTACTGCCCTGCCTGCGGGCGCACGATATCAGGTTCAGGGGCAAGAAAGGGTTTTGTTGGAACGCATATCTTGATTCAGCGTCTGCGTTTCACAGTCCACTCATAAGTCTCGGAGTTAGCCGCTATTTTCGCCGCGTTATTGCTTCGAAAAACGCCACCCTCTGCCATAATGACGCCCGATGTATTTCGACCTTCGACTCTGGGCCATGACTCGCGGTGCGCGTTTGCGCATTGCGGCTGCGGTTATTTACGGTCTGCTAACCGCGGCAGCCGGAATAGCCCGTCTCGTGCTGCTCGGAATTTTGCTTGGTGAAATTCTGAAGGGCGAAGAGTTCGAAAGCCTGATTCCGCTAATGCTTGCAGCTGGTGGAATGGTGCCGCTCCGAGCGGTTCTGCAGTATCAGAAAGAGATGGTCGCCCATCGCACTGCTGCGTCGATTCAGCTCGCTCTGCGTGGAACGCTTCACGATCAGGTACTTGCGCTCGGCCCTTCGTATTTCGGACAACAGCGGACCGGCGATGCCTTGCTGTCTGTAGTTGATGGCGTCGAGCAGCTGGAAACCTTCTTCGGCCAGTACCTGCCGCAACTGTTCACCGCCGTTCTCACTCCGATCGGCATCTTCATTTATCTGGCGTACCTCGATCTTCCAATGGCGTTGATCGCGCTGGCGTTCTCGGTTGTCACGATATTTGCTCCTGCCCTGTTCCATAGGTGGAACAAGACTGCTTCGATAAGAAGGCGAGACGCTTACGGTGATTTCGCGTCGGAGTTTCTGGATGCTGTGCAGGGTCTGTTCACTCTCAAATCCTTCGGACAGAGCGATGCCAAGGCCAAAGTTCTTGCCGACAAGGCACACGCTGTTTTCAAATCGACCATGTGGGTGCTGGCGACGAATGCTGGTTCGCTGGGCGTGACGATTGCCGGTGTGGCGGTTGGTGCTGCGGTGCTTCTGGTGGTTGGAGCCGACCGGGTCGATGCGGGAGACATGGAATTCGAAGAACTGCTGATCATCCTGATGTTGGGCATCGAGCTATTCAGGCCTTTCAGGGAACTCAGCCAGCTCTTTCACCAGGGGCTAAACGGATTATCTGCTGCCCATGGCATTTTGAAGTTCCTCGACTCCAAATCGGCAGTTGAGATAAAAACTTCTTCAAGCGCAAAAGTAGCCAACCCGGAAATAGTGTTCGCCGATGTTAAATTTTCGTATCCGGGCAGTCGTAAACCAGCGCTTGAAGGTTTCACCCTGAAAATTGCAGCCGGAGAGACAGCTGCGATTGTGGGCGAGAGCGGAGCCGGTAAGACATCAGTCGTGCGCTTGCTGCTCAGGTTTTTCGATCCCGATTCTGGATCGGTCAAATTAGGCGGATCCGAGATATCCGGTCTGAGCGAGGATGACCTACGAGACAATATTGCGGTCGTTTCGCAGGATACTTATTTGTTCCACGGGACAGTCGCTGAGAACCTTCGGTTTGGTAACCAGTCGGCGACGGACGAAGACCTTCGCAAAGTCGCCAAAACAGCAAACGCAGCAGAGTTCATCGAACGTCTTCCACGCGGATACGACACCGTGATCGGCGAGCGGGGGATCAAGCTTTCGGGTGGGCAACGTCAGCGCATTGCGATCGCCAGAGCACTGCTCAAAGACTCGCCAATTCTCGTTCTTGATGAAGCGCTATCGGCGGTAGATGCCGAAAACGAGCACATCATCCAGCAAGCACTTGAGCGTCTGATGAAAGGCCGCACGGTGATGGTAATTGCACACCGGCTTTCAAGCGTTCGAAGAGCCGACCAGATCCACGTGTTGCAAGCGGGTAAGATAATCGAATCGGGAGTCCACTCCGATCTGCTGGCTGGCAATGGAGAGTATGCAAGGTTGATGGCTGCACAGGCCACGGCCGAGGCAGAGTCGCCCACTTATGAAGCGGCGGCAAATGATGTGAGAGAAACCGAACAGCGGACACCGGTGGATCGACCTGCGGGCCAGCTCGGTGAGGTTGCGAGCATGGAGCCGACCGATGCCATACTCCGGGCCGAGGGCATGGGGTGGCTGGCGGCCTTCAGAGTGCTGCTGGGTTTGATTCGCCCGTGGTGGCAGGAGCTTACGCTGAGCTTCATATTCGGGTTGACGAGATTCCTGACGCTGATCGCCGTTGGAATATTCAGCGGGTTGATCGTTGCGGCTGTTAGATCGGGTGATCCTCGCGGGACACTCGTGATGTGGTTGTTGATAGTTGCTCCACTGACGGCGATTCTTCACTGGGCCGAGTCCTGGGTGTCGCACGACGTGGCGTTCCGGCTGCTATCGCAAATGCGGATCGCCCTGTTCAGAAAACTGGATCAGCTTGCGCCCGCGTACCTTGTTCGGAGGCGCACGGGTGACCTTGTAAGCATGGCAACTCAGGATGTCGAAACGGTTGAGTATTTCTTCGCCCACGTTGTTGCACCGGCGTTTGTGGCTGTTGCCGTTCCGCTGGGTGTGCTAATTACGCTGAGCTTCTACAGCTGGCCGCTAGCAGTGACCATTGTTCCATTCCTCATCATCACGATCATTAGCCCGCTTGTAGCCAGGGACCGCGTTGATCGACTCGGCAGTAGGTCGCGTGAAAAGCTGGGTGAAATGAACTCGCACAGCGTCGACACGATACAGGGGCTCCATGAGGTTGCGGCGTACAACATGGGCGAGCACCGCAAGGCTGAGTTCCTGTCAATGGCTCAGGACTATGCCGACGTACGAGTTCCGTTTTTCCGTGAGCTCACACTTCAGAAAATCTACATTGAGCTGGTGACTGGACTCGGCGGTCTTGCGGTGGCTGCGGTTGGTGCGTCACTTGTTTCGAACGGATCGTTGGAAGCCGGTCTTCTGCCTCTCATGACTCTGATCACGATGTCGGCATTCCTGCCAATATCGGAGATATCCACAGTGGGCAGACTGCTTGCCGACACCGTTGGGTCGACTCGAAGGATCTACGCTGTACAGCTTGAGCCGGTGCCTGTGACAGATGGTCCTGGAGAGCAGGTCAGAAACACCGAGATCGGCCTCGGCGATGTCGATTTCAGCTACGACTTCACGGATTTCCGCGCACTCGACAATGTTTCGTTCCCGATTGGGCAGGGGCGGTCGGTTGCTCTTGTGGGTCCGTCTGGTGCGGGCAAGACGACAGCGGCTCACCTGATAATGAGATTCTGGGATCCACAATCGGGTGAAGTGAAACTGGGTGAGAGCAGTCTGCGCGACTACAAGCTGGCTGAACTGCGAGAACATCTTGCACTTGTTGCGCAGGACACATATCTGTTCAACACGACTATTCGAGAAAACCTTTTGATCGCTCGGCCAGATGCCTCCGAGGAACAGCTCGCGGCAGCCGTTGCGTCGGCGGGGCTTACCGCGTTTGTTGAGACACTTCCTGAAGGTTTAGACACGGTGGTTGGAGAGCGGGGATCGCAGTTGTCTGGAGGTCAGCGCCAGCGGGTGGCGATTGGACGGGCTTTCCTTAAAGACGCTCCGATTCTCGTGTTGGACGAGGCTACTTCGCATCTCGACGCGGTGAACGAGCAGATGGTTCGTGGGGCGCTGGATCGACTGGCATCTAATAGGACGACGCTCGTGATAGCGCACAGGTTGTCGACAGTGATGAACGCCGACCTGATCGTAGTTATGGACCAGGGGAAGGTTGTCGATACCGGCAGTCACGACGAGCTACTCGCACGAGGCGGACTTTACGCCCAGCTCGTATCGCACCAGTTGTCGGGAACCGCCCCGGTTTAGAGCGACCCGTTCCCGTACAAGTTTTCTTGCGCGCTAACTCGTTGCGCCTTCGGGGCCCACTCGATCTCCAATTCATCGACGAGTGCCCGCGTTTCAATGGGCAACTCGAGTTGGCAACGGCATCTTGTTGACTGAAACACGGATACCATCTCGAACGTCAATTTGACGGTCGTTGTCAGTCTGGAGCCCTAAATGAGATTCGCAATTCTCGGAATATCGCATGAGACAAACACCTTTTCGATTGTGCCTGCAACCTATGAAGAATTCGAGAGTCGACTCATTCTTCGAGGACAGGCGATCATCGATCAATACGGCGAGTCCCAGGCCACAATCGCAGGCTATCTTCAAGGTGCAGAAGAGCTCGGCTTCGAGGCTGTTCCGTTAATGCACGCACGCACGGGACCTATTGGCACCATCACCAAAGATGCCTACGACCGACTATCGACTGAAGAACTCGACATGCTTCGTGATCAGGGTCCGTGGGATGGCGTTCTGATCGCAAATCATGGCGCCGCTGTGTCGGAAGAATTTCCCGATATGGATGCTGAGTTCACCCGTGGCGTTCGAGAGATTGTCGGACCCGACGTACCCGTCGGAATCACGCTCGACATGCACGCAAACATATCGAAAGAGACCGTCGAAAACACCGATGTGTGCATCGTCTGGCGAACCTGCCCGCATCTCGATACCAAGCTCCGTGGCCGTAAGACAGCTGAGTTGATATATCGGGCAGCGATCGGCGAGATCAATCCCGTGCAGTTCATCGAAATGCCACCGATGCTCGTAAACATCGTTAAGCAGTTCACAGGGCAGGAGCCAATGAAAGGGCTCGTTGCGGACTGTGTTGCGGTGAACGAACAACCCGGCATTCTCGACACCTCGATAGCTGAGGGCTATCCGTACGCCGACGTCGAAGAGATGGGTATGTCGTGGATAGCAATTACCGATGGCGACATGGACCTAGCGCGTGAAGCGGCGCAGGGAATGGCTGAGCGTGCGTGGGAGGTTCGTGTCGATCTGAACCGACCGGTCGCAAGCATCGAGGAAGCGCTGACGCAGGCACAAGAACGCTACGTTGGAGCGAAGCCGGACGGCGTTGAGAACTTCTTACCAGACGACGGATCGGCCCTTGAAGAGCCTGAACCGTCAGAGCATTCGCACCTTGGTCCGATCGTACTAATGGATGTTGGTGACAACATTGGCGGAGGATCTTCTGCTGATTCGACTCACATACTTAAAGTGGCGATGGAAATGGGTGTCGAACGGTATCTTCAGAGTCTGTACGACCCCGAAGCGGTTCAGGCATGTGTGGCTGCTGGGGTCGGAGCCGAGATATCGCTTGAAGTCGGTGGTAAGACAGATGACATGCACGGCGAGACCGTTCGAGTCGTTGGCACAGTTATGAAAATCCACGATGGACCTTATGAAGAGCTTCGGCCGACTCACGGCGGTGGTCGCTACTACAACGACGGCCAGCGCGTGTATTTCAATACCGTAAACGGCATGACGATTCTGCTTACCTCAATACGATCAGGCAATACAGCTCGTGAGCAGATGTACTCGATGGGCATCCGCCCCGAGGAGTATCGAGTTGTGGTGGCGAAGGGTGTCAGTTCTCCTCGACCGGCGTACCAGCCGATTGCCGCCGAGATAATTCTTGTAAACAGCCCCGGTGTTACAACGGCCGATCTCAGCACATTCACGTACAAGCGACGCCGAGTACCGCTCTACCCCTTCGAAGAAGTCGATTACCGTCCTTGAGATCGTTCACGTGAATTGATGAGGTTGATCGCCCGTCGCAACCTTCTGATGGCAGATGCCGGTCAGAAAGTTAAACTTTCGCCTTGAATACCAGAACACCGGCTCGTTGATGAGCCGGTGTTTTTATTGCCGCTCTAAACGTGTTTTACGAACAAAGCAACGTGTCAAAAACGATGCAGCGATTAGCGTTCAGTCCCATTCACAGGAAACTCCCAGCAAACCCTCAGCGCCCCCTGAGGATGGGTACGTAGATTAGTAGGAACGCATGATAGGACCGAAGTGGTTGGGGATAGTCAGCGAACACGACGCTGATCGTGAAAACGGAAAAACACACTTAGGCGGAAACTGATGACTGTAGTGCGATCCCGAAGCGGATATTTCAAAATTGTTGCGTCTATGGGAATGGTGCTTCTAATGGCATTCTTCTCAGCTTGCGACATTCTTGCGACCGAGGGAGCCCGAGAGGCCATCGCTAACGGGCGAGAGATTCGTGAGTTTGAAGACGAAAACATTCGTCCGCCCGAAGACAAGATGAACACTCTCTGGGTTGACGAGATTCAGCCGCGCTAGTCCGAACTCGAAGATCTTCGACGCGAACAACAGCTACTTCAAGAAGACGTCATCGCCCCACTGTGGGAAGCCCAGAACGATATGTGGGCATCGGGCGGATCGGCCTCTATTGCACAGGCTCTGTTCTCGGATCAGATGCGAGAAATCGACCTGCTCGAGAGAGCTACGCAGGTAGCGCAGAACGAGCTTGATGCCAGGTGGCAGGTAATTTGGGATGGCAACAATTCTGATCCTGAGTACGTTGCACTTGACGAGTTACGTCAGGAAAAGCAGCGTGAGATCGATCGCCTTTACAGGTTCGGGAACCGACCGATCGAAGATATTTGGGACCAGATCAACGAGATCAATTCCAATCAGGGTTCTTCAAACACTGACTCACAGATCGAAGTAGAATTGCTGAATATAAAACTGCAAATCCTCTGTTCGGCGGTTCGAATCCGCGCGTCGCGTCCATATTGCAAATGAACTAGAGGAAGCCCTGGAGAAATCCGGGGCTTCTTCGCGTTTGACGGCAGTTTTAAAAGAAACCTGGGGTGGAACTTGCTGGAAGTGATAGATGCTCGGAATCTGAGTGTTGAGTTCAATAACGGCCGAAATTAATGGGATAGGCCGGCTAAAGTAATTCGCAGCCTTCTTCCCGACTCAGATCATTCGTCAACCTATCGATTCTGTTATCCGAATTTACGGGTATAGCCCATTGGGAATTACGTACGGTTTGGGATACGAGAGGAGTATTGTTAAACCCTCGAAATTTTCAGCTTAATTGTTCTCAAAAAGGTGCACTAGTGGTCTTCAAACTCGGTTACTCAACATACGCCTTGAAAATGGTCGATCCGTTCGAAGCTCTTCGGTTGATCAAGGATGTTGGATATGAGGCATTAGAAGTGTGTGCCGCCGATGGATGGCCTTCTGCCCCAGAAGAATTTTCGGCTTCACAGCAGGACGATCTGGCAAAGCTTGCGAGCGACCTGGGCTTCGGATCACCGATACTATTCGCCCTCATCGATATATGTGCTACCGGGTCGGACCAAGCCGCTATGCTCGAGAGCACCAAGCGAAAGTTTGACATGGTCCAGCGCTTGCATTTCGATAACTCCCCAATTCTGATCACAACGACTCCGGGTCATTCAGCGCCTGAATGGGATTCAGGCAAGGAACAGATTCGCGATCGTCAAGGAAATGCAGAACGTCTTCTGGCAAGACATCCCATACGCTTCCTTCGGTGACACGTTTCAGTCGGTGGCGCTACGTAAGGACGTAAAGGGAGCGCAGACAAGTTTCGGCTTGCCGTTTAACGTTTACAACGCGTGGCGCGCTGAATAGCCGGTTCTGACTGAACCGGTGAGTGAATTCTCATTATCCGAGCTTTGCGAGCTTGGTGTAGCGGCCGCCGATTAGCCATTCACCGGAGTAGATGTTTCCGGACGGGTCAGTGGCTATGCCGTGAGGGCTGTTGAACTTGCCTTCCTCGAGGACCGTTGAGCGGACCGTATTACCTGAATCGTCGAGTCCGTTTGGCCAGCCACGTACATCTTCAGGGCTGTTGCGTTCGACTCGTGCGATGGCTTTGTTCTCACCGATGAACGTCACGAACTCGTCGTTGATGTCGAATATGGCTAATCGCGCTCTAAGCTCACCGACGATAATGTTGGATCCATCGATTGCAAAGCAGCTCGGGCTGGAGAGAATCCCTTTTCCGAACGTCCGCTTATAGTTGCCTTCGAGGTCGTAGATCTGGACCTGCCGGTTGGTGCGATCGGCGATGTAGAGTTCGGGATCGTCGCCACGATAATCGACCAAGATTCCGTGAGGACAATCGAATCGTCCACCGTCGCCTTCTTCGCCGGTGATCGTCTGAACGTAGTTACCATCCGCACCGAAACGGTGTATGAGGCTCGCGCCATAGCCGTCGGTCACCCAGACGTCGCCGTTTCCGCCAGCAGTGGTTTCGAATACCGCAACGGAAGTCGGAGCGAAATCCCCATCGTCGTAAGCCGAATGAGGTGGAGCTTTTATTTGCTGGATTTGCCCACCTGTCGCGACGGATACGCGCACCGCCTGACCGCCCCACTCACCCTGCGTCGGTTCATATACTCCATTCGTTTTGACATTTTTTCGACCAGGGTCGGCAATCCATAAAAACTGCTCACCCTCAACGTTGGCCAAAGTGAGTTGGTGGGCTTCTCGAACGGGAATCTGGAACGATCTCAGTAACTTGCCGCCCTGATCGAGTACCATGGCAAGCGACTCTGCGGGATGGATAGCGATCACATCCCCAGAATCGGTAACTGCCATGCCATGGTGCGCCCACCCGGAGATTGCGGTGTCCTGATTAGGGATTTCGGCCCAATCTGAAATCCACTCATATTCAAAAGGACTATTCCCAATTCGCAAGACCTAGCTCCTGTTCGATGTGATTAACCTCGGGCGATGCTATTCTATGATTCGAAGTCGTCTGGGCACAATGCTATTTATCTGTACCCACGCGCATGTAGTATTTCGCAATCGCGGACATCTAGGCCGAACGCATTGGAGCGAAACATATGGTCACAGTGAACAAAACACTTACTGAGCAGTTTTCCGAGCAGGGTTTTGTGAAAGTCGAAAGTGTGCTCGATCCGGAAACCGTGCTTGACCCGATTATCGCGGAGTATCACGGCGTTCTGAATTCACTTGCGGCTGATCTGTTTGATGATGGCAAGATCAGTTCAGAATTTTCTGATCTGTCGTTTGATGAACGATTGATCAAGATCTATCAGGAGACGGGTCAAGCCTACAACCAGTACTTCGACTTCTCGCTGCCGTTTCAGGGTGTCCGGTCGGATACTCCATTTTGGGCAGGTCCAGCGGTGTTTAACGCATTTACAAACGAACGATTACTCGACGTGGTTGAGCAGTTGATTGGCCCGGAAATATACTCGAATCCAGTACAGCACGTCCGAATAAAACCGCCCGAGAAGTTACTGCCCAAAAACGACCTTGGCATGCCGGTGATCGGTGCGACAGCGTGGCATCAGGACCATGGCGTCGTTACGGAAGAGGCGGACGAAACTAACATGATTACGACTTGGTTTTCGTTGACCGACACACCAGTTGAGTCGGGTCCATTGCACGTGGTTCCGGGGAGTCATCGTGACGGATTGTTGACCCATTGCCTCGACTACGATGGCAACGGTCCGGAATTCCGGGGTGGTCGCCAAATTCCACAGCGTTTGTTCGAAAATCAGGAGGCGATTCCGCTGCCCACGAAGCGTGGCGATGTCATATTCCTGCACAAGCAGCTCGTTCACGGATCGCTCTCAAACGTGAGCGATCAGATTCGCTGGAGTTTCGATCTTCGCTACAACCCGATTGGCCAGAACACCGGGCGTGAGGTCTTCCCTGGTTTTGTTGCAAGAAGTGCTGCAAATCCCAATAGCGAACTTCGAGATCCTGAACTGTGGCGGCGTTCATGGCTCGATTGCCGCACTCGGATGGCGAACTTCAATCAACGGGGCATGGATGAGGTCTCGTTCAGCCGGTGGGCAGACGGCCATCCCGATTGCGAGATGTAAGCTCACTCAATAATGACAGGTTCAGAAATCAGTTAGTGTGGAAAAGAGCCGAATGTCGGTTGAAATGACACTCGGCTCTTTGCGTTTAGGTTCAGTTTGGTGACGGGCCGGGGACTTGAACCCCGAACCTAGTGATTAAGAGTTAG
>Ga0209501_10004545_pt1 | contig 13232 bp, 16 predicted proteins | sample ArcticOcean_MG_C_4_FD_187434 | JGI IMG/M metagenome (GOLD analysis project Ga0209501, IMG submission 187434) | Marine microbial communities from western Arctic Ocean - ArcticOcean_MG_CB4_134 (SPAdes) (version 2) | ecosystem: Environmental > Aquatic > Marine > Oceanic | place: Arctic Ocean...
CCCACGACCGAGTTTGGTCCAGGGCACAAATCCGCACATTTTAGGAGACTGACATGGGTAGAATTCCAGCCGCGACTCGTGAGACTGTTCCCAGCGACCAGACCGCCGAATTTGACCAGTTGCTTGCCGGTGCGGGCTCCGTGCCCCTGGTAGGACCTGGTTCAATATTCTGGCACGTCCCAAAGGCTCAGCAAGCGGTCACGGCCCTGAACAATTACCTGCGCAACGACTCGTCTCTGTCCGATAAGACCTTGGAACTCACAATGCTGGTCACAGCCCGCGAGAATGACTGCATGTACGTCTGGAACGCCCATGCCGCCTCTGCCCGCGCCGCCGGAGTGCCCGACGCCGTGGTGGACGCCGTTAGAGACCGTAAGGAGCTTCCCGCACTGGCGCCCGACGAAGCAGCCGTCATCAACTACGTCCAGGAGTTCTATCGCACGCACCGGGTGAGCCGCGGCGCCTACCAATCGGCCATCGAGGTGTTCGGCAAGCAGGGCTTGATAGAACTGTCGCTGGTGATGGGCAACTATGCCCTTATCGCTGTTGCGGTCAACGGATTTGATTCTGAGCTGCCCGCCGACCGCACAGAGCCGGTTCTACCCATCTAACTGGAATCGACCCAAACCGACAGGGAGTCACCATGGCAGTCGAACCGTTCGCGATAGATGTTCCAGACTCGGTCCTCGATGATTTGCGAGCGAGACTGGAGCGTACCCGGTGGCCGGACGAATTACCCGGCACCGGTTGGGATTACGGGAGCAATCTTGACTACATCAAGGAATTGGTGGAGTACTGGCGCACCAAGTTTGATTGGCGCGCCCAGGAAAAGCTGATTAACTCATTTTCCCATTTCAAGACGGAAGTAGACGGCCTGGGGATTCACTTCATCCACGAGAAGGGCAAAGGGCCAAATCCCATGCCTTTGATTGTGACCCATGGTTGGCCTGGCACGTTCTTTGAGATGCACAAAATCATCCCGTTTCTGAGCGACCCGGCCAACCACGGCGGCAACCCCGCAGACTCTTTTGATGTCATTGTCCCGTCGATGCCTGGTTACGGGTTTTCAGACCCCGCCACCGAGCGTGGTCTGGACGTGCTCAGCGTTGGCGACCTCTGGGCCAAACTGATGTTAGAGAACCTTGGTTACCCACGTTTTGGCGCTCAAGGTGGTGACTGGGGTGCCAGCGTCACTGCCAAATTGGGTTTCTCCCATCCCGACAAGGTAATTGGCATCCACTCTACTTCCGTAACTAGACCCACTCCCTACATGGGCCCCGGCTCCAGGGAATTGTCCGATGCCGAAAAGGCAATCATTCGACACCGGACCGATTGGCAGGCGTCCGAGGGCGGCTATGCCCACATCCAGGGCACTAAACCTCAGACACTTTCCTATGGACTGAATGACTCTCCCGCCGGATTGGCCGCTTGGATCGTGGAGAAGTACCGCACGTGGAGCGACTGCGGCGGCGACGTTGAGTCTCGGTTCACCAAGGACGAATTACTGACCACCGTCATGATCTACTGGGTGACCCAGTCCATTGGCTCATCCACCAGGCTCTATTACGAGACCAACTGCAAACCCTGGGACCTGAAACAGGGCGAGCGAATAGAAGTCCCCTGTGGCATTGCGTCGTTCCCCGGCGAGAACACAGTCCCACTCCGGGAATGGGCTGAGCGCTCCTACAACGTGCAGCATTGGACCGACATGCCCAGCGGCGGACATTTTGCCGCCCTGGAAGAACCGGTAAATCTGGTGGCGGACATCCGCGACTTCTTCCGGCCCTTACGGTAGCCAAGAATCTCGATTCGTCTCGTATGAAACGCTGTATATTCTGGGATATTATCCACATAAAAATTGGCTGCAACGACCCTACGCATCTGACAACGTACTAGCATGAGACTACCCCGGCCCCGTTTAACTCCAGACTGGTTGTTCACCTACACCGGCGTAATGCTGTTGTTGGGCGTGGCCGTGAACTGGGGCGCGGGATTCACCCAGTTTGCCCACAGCCTGACACTGCCATCCATGGAAGTGGATTTGGGCTTGTCCCACACCAAGGCTGGCTTGGTCATAACCGTGGCCAACCTGGTACGCATCTGCAGCACTTTCACGGCTGGCACTCTAGCTCCACGTTACGGCAGTCGTTTCATCATTGGCGTAGGCACGGTGGCAGCCGGCAGTTCCATGATCATGCTGGGCTTATCCCAAACTTACCTGCTGGTATTGTTGTCGTCCGCATTCATGGGCGTCGGCACTGGCATGGCCCTGGCTCCCATGATGGGTCTGCTGTCCCGGTTTTTCCGAGTTGGTGATCGGGGCCTGGCCGCTGGCTTGGCGTCCATGGGCGGCAGTTTCGCCTTCATTTTCGCCGGCGTATTAGTGCCGTGGTTGGTGGGAAAAGACGCTGATGAGGGCTGGCGTAATAGCTGGTTTGTCTTCGGAGCCTTGGCCATTGGCATCGGGCTTACCGCTCTGATTTTCCTCAAGGAACAGCCCAAGTCAGCCGAGGGCGGAGTTAGTGCCAATCAAGCTGCTCCGCGTGTTCGGGGCGCCTGGCCCATGGCTGCCTACAAGAGCCCTATGATCTGGCTGGCGACTTTCCTAGCCTTCAACACCGGTTGGTCCCAGGGTGTGTTCAACGCCTTCTTCGGCGTTTATCTCTCCCAGGAAAACAGCATCAGCCTGGGCACCGTCGGGCAATTGGTGGTTCTCATTGGCGTGATTAGTATCAGCAGCGGCACTTTCTGGGGAGCATTGTCAGACCGGGTCAGCCGAGGTCAGGCATTTTTCTACTCGTACGTGTTACAGGCCATCGCCTTTGCCTTAATGGCCCTGTTCCCCGGAATAGTCAGTTTCATCATCGCCGCCGTTTTGATTGGTTTCACGCTCCGGGCGGCGTACACCATCTGCGCGGCCTGCTCCGGGGATTACGTGGCGGTGCAGTTTTCGGCGGCGGCATTCGGGTTGATTTCTGTGGGGGCCGGACTGGGCAATGCCCTGTCTCCCACCGTTGGTGGTCTCATCGCCGATAGCTTTGGTATGCATTGGTCATTTGCCCTGGCCATGATTGGTGCAATTGTTGGAATGGCAGCATCGGTGGTGATGATCAAGAACCCGGCAAGTAGACAAGCAACTCTGCCAGCCCCATCTACTTAAAATCCAGGCTAAGAACCGGTCTGCCAGGAAACAACTCGCGGCTCCAGGTTCACCGAGCCCTTGATCGAGAATCCCCCATCTTTTTCTTCTAGGACATCAGGCAGCAACGCCTCCAGGCGCTCCATCTCCGCCGAATTGGGCGTTACGTAAAGGCGACGGGCCAGTTGATCCTTGGCTGCCTCCAGGCTCTCAAAACCCCGATTACGCTCCGTATGGACCACATGGATGTCAGGCTCAACCCCCAACTGCGTCAGTACCTCTAAAAACTCGGGCAGGCTGGGCAACGGCGAACGTGGAACGCCGTGTATCGGCTCCCACAGCGGGTATATCTGTGACTGTGGCGGCGCTTGGTAGACGATGACCAGTACCTGCTTGGCATGCTGCTCAAGTTTTCTGACAAACGCCTCAATGTCTTGAATCACGTATAAGACGTGGCAGCAGATGGCCAGGTCCGCCTGGGGAGCTTGGGCGTCCAGCCATCCCGACTCGATGACTTCAACGTTTGGCACATTGAATTCTGACGCAACTTCACGCAGCACCCGGCACATGCTGGGTGACGGCTCCACAGCAAACACTTTTTTGGCCTCCAGCGCCAACGGCAGCGCCAGTCGTCCGCCACCGGCCCCAACGTCCAGCACCACCTGCTCTGGCGGGACCAACTGCCGCAGATAATTTACCAGCGGGTCGTCAATACGCCGTGGGTCAGCCCTGAACTGCTGGGCAAAATTACTCCACGAGTCAGCCGGTGGGTCTTCTTTCCGCATGCTGTCAGACTGAGCATGCTCCACGCGTACCATCTCGTTCCAATGTTCGGTTGCGCTCATGATTCCCCTTTGCCAATGTTCAGTTGCGCTTATAAGTCGCCTTTGAATGAACAATTCTGCTTTAGCTGTCGTATAAATTTTAAATCAGAAACACAGTACGGGTAAAATACGATCTATGACCTGCCGGAGCCATCACGTTTGCTTAGTCACAGCTATCATAATTGCCACATTTTTTATTGTGACTTGTGGCGGTGCTGGTTCTCCTACGCCGCCGGGACTAACTAGTACCACCTTTGTTCCAACCGCAACTACACAGCCCAACCCCACGGCGAACCCGCTAACAATTGCCACACCCGCCCTAGAATCCACGCCTCCGGCCAAGCTGCCAGAGCTGGCTTTACCCATGGTGTTCACACAATTCAGGTTAGGCCGACTCACGAATCTGGTGCAGTCTGGTGAGCGCATTTTTGTGACCGAGCAGACTGGCCGAATTGTGTCATTCCCAAGAAACCCTGACGCATCCGCACCAACCTCATTCTTGGACATCCGAGACCGGGTGAGCGATTCCGGAAACGAGGAAGGACTGCTGGGGTTTGTCTTTGATCCAGAATTTGACTCCAACGGCCATTTTTTCGTCTACTACTCAGCCGCCAGCCCGAGACGTTCAGTCATTTCGCGGTTCACGGCAACTGATTCGTCGGGCCAAAGCGTGGCTGACCCGGATAGTGAATTGGTCGTTCTGCAAGTGCCGCAACCATTCTCGAACCACAACGGCGGACAACTGGCCTTTGGACCGGACGGCATGCTGTACATTTCCCTGGGTGACGGCGGCTCAGGCGGCGACCCCAACGGCAACGGTCAGAACAAGTCCACTCTGCTGGGTTCCATCCTGCGTATTGACGTTTCCAGCCCATCGGCCGAGAAAGCGTACGCAGTACCTGCCGACAACCCATTTGTTGGCTCCAGCAGCGCCAAAGGAGAGGTCTGGGCCTACGGACTGAGGAATCCCTTGGCGTTTCTCCTTTGACCAGAAGAACGGCAACCTGTGGGCCGGAGACGTGGGCCAAAATAGCTTTGAAGAGATCAACCTTATCGAAAGGGGCGGAAATTACGGCTGGAACACCCTAGAGGGCAAGCACTGTTACTCTCCCAAGGCCAACTGTGATCCTTCCGGCACAACCCTGCCGGTGGTTGAATACGGCGCGAGTAATGGCTGCTCGGTAATCGGTGGCTACGTATACCGAGGCTTGGCAATTCCTGAACTAGCCGGAAACTATATTTACGGCGATTATTGCTCTGGGTTGGTGCGTGGTTTCCGGTACGAAACCGGCGAAGCCGTTGGGGACTTATTGCTGGTGAATTCAGGCGTGAATATCACATCATTTGCCGAGGACGGCAGCGGCGAGATTTATGCGCTTTCCCAGGACGGGCGCATCTACTTGCTGACCTCCATGGCCCCCTAGTTGTAATATAAGTCGGTATTTCCCGGCCCTAGCAGTAATTCTGTAGTTAATCGCGGTTCCGGAAATTGACTCCGGAGACCAAATTTCAGGAGCAAGCATGACCTATTTCCCATTAACCAAGCATCAACTTGACTGGCAGGAGCGTGCCAGAGACATCGCCGCACGCGAGTTGGCCCACCGGGCCGACGAAACTGACCGTCTGGGGCGATTTCCCACCGAATCGCTGGACGCCCTACGCAAAGAAGGACTCTGGGGCCTGCGGGTTCCCAAGGAGTACGGCGGCATGGGTGAGGACATGGTCACCACCTGCGTTATCGTTGAAGAACTCTCCAAGAAGTGCCCATCCACCGCCATGTGCTACAAGATGCACCTAGAGGGCGCCGAAATTATCTCCATGATTCCCACGCCTTATCAGGTAGAACATTATGTTGAGCCACTGGCCAAAGGTGAGATATTCACGGCGGCGGCGGGCGGGGAATCGGCCGGTGCTGGCGACGACTGGACGCCCGTCAACACCGTCTCCGCGGTAACCAAGGTCCCCGGCGGCTACCAACTGGACGGCGTCCGCAAGGCTTACGTGACTTCAGCCGGACACTGCACGCACTACGAGTTCCGGACCCGCGTCGGCGAGGACACACCCCAAACGAACGGAACCAAGTTGTTTTTCAAAGAGGACCAGGTTGAATGGGAGATACTCGCTCCTTGGGACGGTCTGGGCATGCGCGGCAACAGCAGTTCGCCAGTCAAGTTCACCGGTTTCGTGCCTGATGAAGGACTTCTCGGGTCGGAACACACCATCTACCCTGACACGGACAAGTTCCTGCGGCCCATGCTAGGGCTAACTTACGCTGCTGCCTACCTGGGAATCGCTTCCGGTGCTTATGAGATCGCGCTGGAGGAGATGCCACGCGAGTACCGCAGCGGCGCTCGTCGAATCGACAACATAATTTACCAGCGCCGCATGGCTGAGATGTCCACTCAGATCGAAGCTGCCCGGACGCTCATGTTCTCAACCGCCCTCTGGTTTGACCAAAACCGAGGCAACAATGACCTGCCGTACCTGCAGGCCAAGGTTAACTGCTCAGAGGCAGCGACGAGAGTCACTCAGGACCTGATGACCTGCTTCACCGGCACGGCGTTTGCCCGTCGTTTGCCCTTGGAGCGTTATTTCCGGGATGCCCGCGCTGGGCTGGTCATGGGCATGGCCAACGACGTGGCCTACCAGAACATGATCCCTCACCTATTTCCAGGGAAATAATCGTCTTCAACTGAATCCATTCATCAAAACAGGATGTAAATATGCCAGATAAGTTAGTCGGAGCAGCCGTCAGGGGTAGCACTATTGCTGAAATACAAGCGAACATCGCCCGCGCTGAAGAACTGGGCGTTCATGCCGCGTGGATGACCGCCGGAGGGGCCAGTTTGGATAGCTTAACCGCCTTTGCAGCGTCGGCGGCTGCTGTTGGTCCTTCAGGAAGAATCAAGCTAGGGACGTCGATTATACCCACCTACCCGCGCCACCCACTGGTGGTGGCGCAGCAAGCCCAGGTTGTAGCCCAGCTGGCTCCGGGTCGTCTCCGGCTAGGAGTTGGCCCCAGTCACCGGCCGACCATCGAGTCCATGGGCATCGATTTCAACAAGCCCCTGGCGCACCTGAGGGAATACATCCAAATCTTGAAAGGCATCCTGCAAACGGGGTCGGTGGACTTCAAGGGCGAGCATTACTCCGCCACCTCCACCATCGCGGGGCCGTTAGACGTCCCGGTCATGGGCTCGGCCCTCAGAACTGGTTCATTTGAACTCTGCGGGGCCGTGGCCGACGGCGCAATCAGTTGGATTTGCCCCGGTGTCTATCTGCGTGATGTGGCATTACCGGCCATGGAAAAGGGCGCTAAAGAAGCGGGCAGGCCGGTGCCACCACTCATCGCCCACGCTCCGGTCTGTGTCCATGACAAACCGGACGAGGTGCGCGCTGCCGTGCGTGAACAGTTCGGCCACCCAGGCTTGCCGTTCTACCGGAACATGCTTATCTCGTCCGGCTACCCTGAGGCGTCAAGTGGAGAGTGGAGCGACGCTATGATTGACGGAGTGGTTATCCTAGGCGATGAAGAAACCTGTGCCCAGCGAATCCAAGAATTATTTGACCTGGGCGCAACTGAAGTCCTGGCCTCGCCCGTAATCGCCGGGCCAGACCGGGCGGCGTCACTAGACCGGACCATGAGACTACTCGGACAGGCTGCAGGCGCAGTCAGATAACCGCTCTGGTGGCAATTTCGGCACTAAAAGGGAGTACATGAGATACGACGTTGTCATTGTTGGTGGTGGATCTGCCGGTTGCACGCTGGCCACTCGCCTGAGCGAAGACCACAACCGCTCGGTTCTGCTGCTGGAAGCCGGGCCGGATTACACGACCCTGGAGCAAACGCCTGACGAGTTGAAGCTGGGGCACCGTCAAGATGCGTCCGACAGTGAATCGCGGTTCAACTGGGCCTACAAGGGCCAGGGTACTACCGACCAGACCGTGCCCATGCAGGTGGCGCGGGGCAAAGTCATTGGCGGCTCGGGTTCGGTCAACGGGCAGGTCTTCCTTCGGGGTGTGCCCGAGGACTACGACTACTGGGCCGCCGAGGGCAACGACCAGTGGAGTTTCATAAATCTGCTGCCCTTCTTCCGAAAATTAGAGACCGACCTAGACGTAAAAGACGATTTTCACGGCACCGACGGACCCATCCCCGTAAGGCGACTCGCCCGGGCAGATTTCATGCCGGTAAATGAAGCCTTTCACCAAGCAACTATGGAGGAAGGTTTTCCCGAAGACCCAGACATGAACAACCCAGACTCCACGGGAACCGGCCCGGTGCCGATGAATAACCCTGACGGCATCCGCACCAGCGCTGCCCTGGCCTACCTGAACCCCAACCGCCACCGCCTGAATTTGACCGTCAAAGCCAATGTCCTAGCGCATCGGATAGTCTTTGACGGCGACCAGGCAATCGGAGTGGAAGTAGAAAGCGGCGGCGAGACGTTCACCGTGGAAGGGTCAGAGATAATTCTCTGCGCCGGCGGTATCGCATCGCCCCAATTACTACTGCTATCCGGGGTTGGGCCGGCTGCTCACCTAAGCGAATTTGGCATCCCAGTGGTCAAAGACCTACCCGGCGTGGGGCAAAACCTGCGCGACCACCCGCTGGTCACAGTAGAACTTGAGCCCAGAGACGGGGTCAAACTGGCCACGATTGAGCCTAGAATCCAGAGCGGGCTGCGTTACACCGCCGATGGGTCGTACACCAGAAACGACATGCAGCTTTTCCCATCGTCATTCACCGGGCTGCGGGCTGGCGACCCGCTACAGGGCCGGAGTCCCGACCGCCCCCAGGGTATGAGAATCACCTGCATACTGAAGCTGGCCGATAGCTCTGGTGAGCTGACACTCAACTCGGCTGACCCCGCCGACTCGCCCCACTTGGAATACCGGTATTTTGAGACTGAGTGGGATCGGCAGCGAATGCGTGAGGCGATTCATCTGTCGCTGGACTTACTGGAACACCCATCGTTTGGGCCGCTGATAGAGCGTCGCATCTCGCCCACTGACGACGATGTAGCCACCGACGACGCCCTGGACGCCTGGCTGCGGCAGAATGTCGCCACCACTCAGCACACTTCGGGCACCTGCAAGATGGGCCCGGAGTCAGACTCCATGGCCGTGGTTGACCAGTACTGCCGTGTTCGCGGGCTGCAAAATCTGCGGGTGGTTGACTTATCCATCTGCCCCAACGTCGTCCGCGCCAACACCAACGCCACGGCCATCGTAATCGCAGAAAGGGCCGCCGGCTGGATCAGCTAGCGGCCCTTTTGGTTTTTTAGAACGTTGTTGCGGGTTAGGTAACTGGAGACTCAGGCATCTGAGCAATCTTGCCAAACACCTTGGGCGCGGTCTCGTCCTTGAATGACAGTTTTTGCGATTGTTCCTGCCAGCCTCGATCGGTGTCCAGGTCAACGCCCAGACCGTCGGCGACGCGGCACATGTAATTGAACAGTGCCACCACGTGAACAATGTCCACCACGTCGGCGTCTTCCCAGCCAACGCTGCGGAGTTCCTCCACCCAGTCTTCTGTGACTGCTGATGGGGTTGTTGTTAGAAATTCGGCAAACTCCAGCATGGTGATCTGCTTGGCTGGTAGTCCGGCGTCATGGTAGTTCTCGCCCAGTTGCTCGGCTAGCTGCGATTCGGGGTCCTCACCACTGAGGGCCTGTGCGTGAGCAAGGGTTCAATACTGGCACTTGTTGGTGGCTGACACCACCGCGGCCACCATCTCGCGTTCGGCTCGGGACACGCCGGACTTGCCAAACATGACTGACGAAACGTGCGCCATTAGGGTTTTCATGATGCCCGGCTTGAGGCTACTCACCGCTTGGACGTTGGGAATACGTCCGCGCGATTTAATCATCGTGTCGTAGGCTTCTTTCAGTTCACCTTGGGAATCCTCATACGGAATGGTTTTCACGTACGGCATTTTGTGCCTCCGTTTTAAGTTTTAGTCTTGCCGGCTTAATGTTGGGGAATGGCAGCACCGTCATTACCCGCAAGCCAACGGTAGGTTCCATTAGATGGCTCCAATAAAGGGTTAATTTGGTGTCGTTTGACAGTATTCGGCTGATATACTGGCGTCCAATTTCCCGCCTAATAGCGGCTTCAAAAGGGGTAGACATGGGAATTCTAAACGAAGATATGAAACGGGTGATCCGGCAGCAGCGGATGGGCTTCATGGCCACCGTGTGCCCTGACGGCTCCCCCAACCTCTCGCCCAAGGGCACGGCCACAGTCTGGGACGACGACCACCTAGTATTCGCCAACCTCGGGTCTCCGGGCACAATCGAAAACCTGAGCCACAACTCGGCCTGCGAGTTGAACATAATCGATTACTACCTCCGCAAGGGCTACCGGTTCAAGGGCACGGCAGAGTTGCTGATAAGCGGCCCCAGGTTCGAAGAGATTAAAGAGGCCTACACCACCGGCAGCCGGGGCATCAACCGGTCTGGGAATCCGGCCCAAGGGTACGTCCTCATAACCGTAACTAAGACCGCGCCGCTCATGTCTCCGGGCTACACACCGGGGAAGACTGAATCCGCGATGCGGGAAGAGTGGACCGGGTATTGGGCTGAGGTCCAAGAATCCAACGGGTAATAACTCAGTTCGGACTCACCGCATCCATGGACTAGACCTGGTACCAAATCACTTCATAATCTAGAGGTTAACCCATGTCTTGGATCGAACAAGATGAGGAAGCCACAAAGAACCTTCCGCCGGTAATTTCAGTCATCTCCATCAATAAGCAGGCCATGGAGTCCGTGCGGAACCTGAACGCCAATATCACCTTTGGCGCCTCATCCCTCACCCGTGTGCAGGAAGAGGCCATAGCTACAGCCGTGTCCGCAACCAACCGGTGCCGGTATTGAACCATGTCTCACGGAGGGTTCCTCCGTCAGCATTTCGACGACACCGAGTTGGCCAACCACATCATGCACGACTACACCCAGGCTGATCTGGACGACCAGACCAAGGGCATGTTGGACTTCGCCGTTAACCTGACCAAAGACCCATCAGCCCACCGCAAGGCCGACATCGAGCGGCTACGCGGCCTGGGTCTCAGCGAACAACGAATTCTCTCAACAGTCCTGATTACCTGTAACTTCAACTTCATGACCCGGCTGGCCGACGGCCTGGGCGTGGAAGTTCCAGAAGCACGATTTGATGACGCCAAACGTTGGATGTCAGACAACGTCCAAGCCATGTCCTGGCTGATGCCGGCTGGCCGACGGCCTGGGCGTGGAAGTTCCAGAAGCACGATTTGATGACGCCAAACGTTGGATGTCAGACAACGTCCAAGCCATGTCCTGGCTGATGGACCGCAAAGAGACTTAGTCAGCAGCCTGATCGACTATCTATAGAGTCGGTTCAGGTTGGCGTGTGTGTCCGGGTTCAGGTCTTTGCCGGCAAACGCTGCATGGTCGGCGGCATACCGGTGGGCGCGGAACACTGCGTTGGCGTAACCGAACCTACTACCACCGGCCGTTGGCGGGTTCCCCTCGAAAAATGGGCTGATGTACTCCCAGACTATCTCGCCGCTTGGAGTTACCTCAAACACCCTGCCCGGAGCGCCCTCACAGATCAGAGTGTTTCCGTTTGGACAACGCTCTGCCGAACTGATGTTATAGCTGTAAAAAGACAGGGGCGGGTCTCCCTGGTACTCCCAGACAATCTCGTTGGTCTTGGGGTCGATTTCAATCACCCGCGAGAAGTTCATCCCGCGGCGATGAGCGCCGTTATCAAACAGCAAGATGTTTCCGCTATCGAGCATCGTTGGATGATGCTGGTGGGAAACATCTCCCGGCCCCCATTTCCAAGTAAATTCTCCGGTTTTACGGTCAACGATGCCAACGGTGCTGATCTGCCGGAAACTGATCAGAAAATCGCCGTCCGGGGTCAAGCTGATGCTGTTGGCGTGGGTCCATTCCCTCCGGTTTTCCAAAGGGCAAATCACGTCTTCCTCTGGATTGAGATATTCCCAGGCGTTCCAGGTGTTCATGGTCTCGCCGCTCTCGGAGATCTCCACAACGCTATCCCCGTACATGCCGGGATCCACGCCTTCTTCGTAATAGCCACCACCAACCGAGTCCGCAAGCTCCTGCGGCAGCAGTTCCCAGATCAGGGCGATTGTCGTCCCTGATTCGGTACGGTGGAAGTCATGGTGGACCATGGGGTTGTCGAGTTTCCAGACCACGTTTCCGTCCCAGTCAAGTTCAACAATCGACTTTGCTGAGCCGCCCATGCCTTTGCCTTCTGGCGCCGATCCGGTCCTGGTCAACAGGTTGCCGTTGGGCAGCAAAAAGCCATAGCTAAGTCCTTCTGCGTTATACCACCGGTGGCAGACCTGCCCTTCCATATCCAACAGGTTGGCGTAGTTTCCGCCGCGGGTGGCCGTTAGCGTGTATCCCGCGTAGGCCCGCATGATGGAGTGATGTATTAAACCGTTCTTGTGGTGTCTGGACCAGCCCATGTATTTCCCTCGCTATTAACAGCTTCAGCCAAGAGTATACAGTCACAAATCATGGCGATACATAGGCTGCCGATATTGGAATAATTTAACTCTTCAACAGGCGTGATAAACTGATTCACAATTAAGAATCGCAGCGGAACTCGCAGCCGTATTTATGGAGTGTTAGGCATGGTCCGATGGGCAGATATTCCAGTAAGTCAGCAAGAGAATTTCAAAAAGCGAACGTCCCCTTTTGACCGCACGCCATGGGTTGATGCACCGAAGTTGGCCGACGCTCGAGTCGCGGTAGTCACCACGGCTGCGATCCACCGCTCTGATGACCGTCCTTTCACCGGCCACGAGGGCGATTACCGGATTATTCCGGGTGACATCGACTACAGCGACCTGGCCATGACCCATTCCAGCGTCAATTTCGATCGCAGCGCCTACCAGCAGGATGTGAACGTCTGCTTCCCTTTGGACCACATGCGAACCCTGGTGGACACGGGCGAGATTGGTTCCGTGGCTGATTGGCATTACTCGTTCATGGGATCTACTATTCCGACTCGGATGGAACCAGCAGCGAAAGAGGTCTCCAAACTGCTTCTTGGGGATAACGTCAACCTCGTATTGCTCATTCCCGTTTGACCCGGCTGCACCAACGCCGTTGGCGTTTTAGCACAATACATAGAGCGGCCGGTATCAGAAGGTGGGGCCGGAATCGCGACGGTCCAGATGAGCCTGGTGAGGATAGTCACAGAAAACGTTAAACCGTCCCGCGCGTTGTGGGTGCCGTTCCCCTTTGGCC
>Ga0209501_10004563_pt1 | contig 13187 bp, 11 predicted proteins | sample ArcticOcean_MG_C_4_FD_187434 | JGI IMG/M metagenome (GOLD analysis project Ga0209501, IMG submission 187434) | Marine microbial communities from western Arctic Ocean - ArcticOcean_MG_CB4_134 (SPAdes) (version 2) | ecosystem: Environmental > Aquatic > Marine > Oceanic | place: Arctic Ocean...
CTTGGTTGGCCACGGAAGGCCGGGCCAACCGACAGGGCTTCGCGAGAGTCAGCGTTGCCCGAAAACTGACCGTTCTGCGCACGTTCTATCGGTTTCTAGTCCAAGAAGGGCTGTTCCGTTCTACCCCCGTACCATCGGGACAGAGCTTCAAAGTCAAAGTAGCCAAAACCCTGCCAGACTTCTTGGGACAGCGTGAAGTCACTCGCCTGATGGACGCCCCGGATGAAACCACAGTCCACGGCCAGCGTGACAAAGCCATATTGGAGACACTCTACGCCTGTGGCGTCCGGCTGGCAGAGATTCATGGCCTGGACGTTGATGACATTAATTTTTCCAGTCGCGAGATACTGGTCCGTGGCAAGGGTTCAAAGGAGCGCCTGGTAGTTTTCGGTCAGCCAACCGAGCAGGCGCTACGACATTACATAACCGACGCCAGGCATGAATTAGTGGCCCGACCGACCGCCGCCCTGTTCTTGAATCGGTACGGGGAACGGCTGTCTCGACGCAGTTTTGAGAAATTGGTGCGTAAGTACTCGGTGCAAGCTGGCACCAGATCGGCTGTGCACCCCCACACCTTGCGGCACACTTTTGCCACCCACATGCTGGAAGGTGGCGCAGACCTGCGGGTGATTCAAGAATTGCTGGGCCATACCAGCCCCACCACCACCCAGATTTATACTCATATAACCAAACAAGAGGCTTTGACAGCTTACTTGTCGCATCATCCCAGGGCTGACGAACCGGCCAACAGAATGCGACCGAGCAACTTGTCAGACGACACGGTTTCAGATGAACCCGTGATCACCGAAAAGGATAACTAAAGCGATGGCCAGTTTCTTGATCTTAAATGGCCCGAATATAAATATGTTGGGTCGGCGCGACCCAACTCAATATGGCTCCAAAACACTAGATGAGGTCAATCAGGAGATTAGCCGAGTTGCTGCTGAGATTGGAGTTGAAGTCTTCTTTTACCAGTCTAACCTGGAAGGCGAGATGATTGACTGCATTCAGGAACACCGAGACAAAGTCCAGGGAATCGTCCTGAATGCCGGCGCGTTGACCCACTACGGGCTGAGCCTGAAAGACGCATTGATTGATAGCCGTCTGCCGGTGGTTGAAGTCCATCTGAGCAACCCTTCAGCCAGGGAACCCTGGCGCAGGGTCTCAGTGATTTCAGACATAGCCAAAGGCCAGGTTGCGGGATTTGGCTGGCGAAGTTACACTGCCGCCCTCGCAGCATTGGCCGCTATCGTAGCCGAAGAATCTAACTAAAACAATTTAGCTAAAAGGAATCCAGATGAAAGAAAGGGTAGAGGGGCTCGTTGCCCAGTTGCAGGAGAAGGAACTGGACGGCGTGTTGATTTCAGCACCGGAGAACCGGCGTTACCTATCTGGGTTCAGCGGTTCGGCCGGTTATTTATTCATCACCAAGGCCAATGCCATTCTGGTGACCGATTCCCGGTACACCGAACAAGCTACCAACCAATCGCCCTACTTTGATGTCCGGCAGGTCAAGGGCGGCTGGGGCTGGTTGATCGACGAAATGAAATCTTCTGGCGTGAAGAAGGTCGGCTTCGAAAGCCAAGACATGACCGTAGGCACATATAACAGCCTTATTGAAGCTATAAAGGGCGATTCCGCGTTGGGCGAGGTCTCAATGGTTCCGGCCGCCGGACTCGCGGAAAACCAGCGCATCATCAAGGACAAAGAAGAACTGCAAATGTTGCAGTTAGCAATTGATGCTGCCGATAAAGCCATGGACCAAGTCTGCCCGAACATCACTCCTGGTATGACTGAACGGGAAGTTGCCTGGAAGATGGAAATGGCCATGCGTGATTTTGGCGCTGACGCCATTAGCTTCGACACAATCGTTGCTGCTGGGCCTAACGGGGCGATGGCCCACCACCAGCCGTCTGACTATGTGATTAAACAGAGTGACCCCATCGTGATCGACATGGGCGCTAAGGTAGGCGGTTACTGTTCTGACCTATCGCGTTCCATCGCCGTGGGCGAGCCCGATGAGACATTCAACAAGATTTATGACACTGTCTTGGGCGCTCAACTAACAGCCATCAATACAGTCAAGATTGGGATGACCGGAGAAGAGACCGATAACCTGTCCAGAGACGTGATAGTCCAGGCCGGTTATGGTGACAACTTTGGCCACAGCCTAGGACACGGTGTGGGCCTGGTTATTCACGAGAACCCTCGTGTTGGCCCCCGCTCTCCCGACGTCTTGGAGTTGAATACTGTCTTCACCGTTGAGCCTGGCATCTACCTGAGCGGTTGGGGTGGTATCCGCATCGAAGACATTGTGATTCTCGGTGAAAATGGCGCCGTGCCCATGAGCAAAGCCCGCAAGTAGTCAGGACACCAACTAGCAGCTTTGAAACCCAACTAAGGCGATTGTTTCCGGCATGGTGATACACTCACAGCCGGACGTGATTCTTGGGCTGGGTCACCTGCCATGAGACGATTCGCGTCTCCTATAAACTCGGAGGACTCCTAGATGAGCATAAACTTTAGCAACCTGACCCGTGGTCTGGTCATTGAATTAGACGGCCAACCGTGGGAAGTAATCGATTACGAACGCCACAAGATGCAGCAGAGGGCACCCGTCACACGCATCAAGATGAGAAACCTGCTGAGCAAGGCAGTGGTTGAGCGTACCTTTCAGCAGTACAGCACCGGTTTTACCTTGGCTGACGTTGATACCCGGCCAACCCAGTTTCTGTACACCGACGGCGAATTTTACTACTTCATGGACCAGGAGACCTTTGACCAATACGACTTAACCAAGGATGTGTTGGGAGACTCGCTGGAATACTTGAAAGAGCTGGCGATGGTCGACATTGTCCTGTACAACGGGGCGCCGATTAGCGTAAAGATGCCCACTCACGTTGAACTTGAAGTGAAGGACACTCCGCCTTCTTTCCGGGGAGACACGGCCCAAGGTGGCAACAAACCTGCCACTCTGGAGACTGGCAAAGTCGTGACGGTCCCGATGTTTATCACCCCTGGGACCATTATTCGCGTTGATACCCGCAACGGAGAATACACCGAGCGCGTGAGCTAGACCGTGGCTGTCTATACTGTCAGCCAGGTTTCTTTCCACATCAAGGAGTCGTTGGAGTCCGATTCGCTCCTGATGGACCTTTGGATCGTCGGTGAGGTCTCCGGGCTCCGTAAATCCTCCGCGGGCCATACCTATTTCGGCCTGAAAGACCGAGAAAGCCTGCTGCGCTGTGTCATGTTCAAAGGCCAGCGAGGGGCTGATTTACTAGCTGAAGGCGATTCAGTTTCGGCCCACGGCAAGATTACTTTCTACACCCGAGGCGGTACCACCGATTTCATGGTTGATTTGGCCATGCCTGAAGGCGTGGGCGAACTGGCTCTGGAACTGGAACGGCTGAAGCAAAAACTGGCCGCTGAAGGGCTTTTTGAGACCAGCCGCAAACGAGAACTACCCCGGTTCCCCAAGAAAGTTGGCGTGGTTACCTCGCCCACTGGCGCAGTCTTTCACGACATCCAAAACGTCCTAAGCCGTCGCTACCCTCTGGCAGAATTGGTGCTATCACCAACAGTGGTCCAAGGGCCGGACGCTGCTCCCAAAATAGCAGCCGCGCTGGAACTACTGGACCGAGAAGGCAACTGTGACGTAATCATCATCGGACGCGGCGGCGGCTCCATGGAAGACCTGTGGCCGTTCAACGAAGAGGTTGTTGCACGAGCGATCTACGCCTCCAAGACACCGGTGGTCAGCGCCGTTGGTCACGAAACTGACGAGACTATCTCCGACTACGTGGCTGATGTTAGAGCCCCAACGCCTTCTGCAGCCGCCGAGCTTGTGGTCCCGGACTCCGCTGTTTTGCGTCGCAATCTAGATATGGCAGCCACTGCTCTCTACCGCGTTTTGATGGACAGCAATTCCCGACACCGGTCTGAACTGACCGCCATAGCTCGCCGTATGGAACTGAGCATGCCTGCCACGTCAGACCTGCGCCGCCGTGTTGACGACATCGGGCGCATTGTTCAGTCTGCGACGTCTAGACTGGTCAGAGAACGGCAAGTGCAAGTTGATGGCCTGAATCTGCGGCTGCGCGCCTTAGACCCAGTGGCCACATTGGGCCGCGGGTTCTCCATAGTCCATTTGCCCGGCACCGGACAGGTGGTGACCGGCGTCAAACAGGTAACAGACGGTGATGCACTGGAGATTACAGTCTCTGATGGTTCCCTTGCCGCCACCGCTGGAAATGCAGTCCCATCGTCAGGCACAAACGGCGGAAGCCAAACAAGCCAGAAGGCTGAACCCAAGCCGAGAACTCCAAAGGCCAAAGCCAAACCGGTGTCGGATCAGCTTGGTGAAATGCCTCGCCTTTTATAGCATCTCCCCCTTGCGGATTCCGCAGTCTACTGGCATGCTGAATCTGCGGGGATAATGTCTCTGATCAACCGACATAGGAGTCTGGACCATGGCCAAACCGAAGAATTCCTCGCCCAAAGAAAACGCCCAACCTAACGAGTCCGTTCAAAACAATGAAGCCGAATCGGCTAGTTTTGAGGACTCTTTTCATCGTCTGAGCGAGATGGCAGAGCAGCTAGAGGCCGGCGGACTGACCTTGGCCGAAGCCACCTCCAGGTTTGAAGAGGGAATGAAGCTGGTTCAGTTCTGTAACCAGCTACTGAACAATGCCGAATTAAAGATTACCGAACTTAAAGAGTCGTACCGGTCTGGCGACGTTTTGGCCGGGTTTGACGACCTAGATGACAATCCAGACGATGATTTGGACGAGTAAAAATTGGGCATAGTACCGATAATAGTATTGGGGAAGGTGTTGGACTGAAGATGTTGAATATCGGATGGTTCTCCACAGGCCGTGGGGAAGGTTCACGTGGGCTTCTGAATTTCGTGCAACAACGTCTGATCGAGACTGGCGCAGACGCCCGCATCAATTTTGTATTCAGCAACCGTGAGCGTGGCGAAGCAGAGGGCTCTGACGAGTTCTTTGGCATGGTGGACGGCTACAACATCCCACTGGTAACCCACTCGTCTTCGGCTTTCCGAAGAAATACTGGTGGCCGGTTCTCAGAGCACCGAGAAGAGTTTGACCAGCAAGTCATGGACAAGTTGGCTTCCACTGAAGCCGATGTCTGCGTGCTGGCCGGTTACATGCTAATCGTGAGCGGAAAGATGTGCCGCCAATACCCATTGCTGAACCTTCATCCAGCACTACCTGATGGCCCCACCGGCACCTGGCAAGAAGTGGTGTGGGAACTGATCGAGACCAAGGCAACCAAGACGGGCGCAATGGTACATTTGGCCACGGAAGAAGTGGACCGAGGGCCGGTGTTCTCTTACGTGAATGTGCCCATAACCGGTCCCAAATTTGATCAGCATTGGGAATCTTTAGTCGGAAGAGACCTGGAAGAGATTAAGAAGTCAGAAGGCGAAAATCATCCGCTCTTTCGGGCGATTCGTGGCGAACAATATCTGCGGGAGCCGTATCTCTTGTTTGAGACGATACATTCCGTAAGCCAAGGTGAGATTGGCGTGATGGGCAATCGGGTCGTAGATGCTTCCGGAGCGCCCCTAACCGAATCCATGCCCAACGGGCTGTGCCTAGACCGGCAGATAACCCAGGCGATGCAGGAAGATCCGGACACCAGCGCTGGCTAAGCGGACTTCTTGATGGGTTGGGGCGGAAGCTCCACCTTGGAGCCGTCTTCAGCGAACAATTCAGGCACCCTGCTGCCTTCGATTGACTCCCGATCCACCACGCAACGGACTACTTCGTCCAGCGACGGTAAGTCATACATCACGTCCATCAGAGTGTCTTCAATCACGTAACGTAGGCAACGGGCCCCGGTCTGGTGATCCAAGGCGCGTTCCGCAGCAGCTTCAAGCGCAGCGGGGGTGAATTCCAATTCAACTCCGTCCATTTTAAACAATTGTTGATATTGCTTGATGATGGCGTTCTTGGGCTCAGTCAGCACCTGAACCAATGAATCTTTATCCAGTGATTCTAGGCCCACAGTCACCGGCAGCCGACCAACCATCTCTGGGATGAAGCCAAAGTGTAGAAGGTCTTCAGGGATGACCTGGGTCAGTGAGCTTCCCTCTGGTTCTTCGCCACTGCGGCCACCGGCCAAGAAACCTATCTTGGACTCACCGGAGCCGAGCCGCTTGGAGACGATTTCTTCCAGGCCGTCAAACGCGCCACCGCAGATAAACAGGATGTTGCGAGTATCAATCTGGAGGAATTCCTGGTGTGGATGCTTTCGGCCACCCTGGGGTGGGACATTGGCCACACAGCCCTCAATTATCTTGAGCAGCTCTTGTTGCACACCCTCGCCGGAAACGTCACGGGTGATGGACCGGTTGAGGCCCTCTTTGCGGGCGATTTTATCCAGCTCATCAATGTAGATGATGCCATTTTCTGCGCGGTTCACATCCCAATCGGCCGCTTGAATCAGCCTGAGGAGAATGTTTTCCACGTCCTCGCCCACGTATCCGGATTCGGTTAGGGAAGTGGCGTCGCACACCGCAAACGGCACATCCAGCGTGCGGGCTAGGGTCTCAGCCAATAGTGTCTTGCCGCAACCCGTGGGGCCAACGAGCAAGATATTGGTCTTTTGAAGTTCCACGTCGGATCCGGAACGTTTTTGCCCGTTCCAGATTCGCTTGTAGTGATTGTAAACCGCAACGCTGAGGACCTTCTTCGCCTTGTCTTGGCCAACCACGTAGGTGTCCAAGTGGGAGTAAATCTCCCGCGGCGCCAGCGGTTTGGAGGGTTCATATTTCTTGGCCGGTAGCGGAGCTTCTTCTTCCACCACCTGGCCAAGAACCCGGATGCAGTCGTAACAGACCGCTGCCTTACCCTCCCCGGCGATCACCATGTCTGACCGGGGCTGAGGTTTCTCACAGAACGAACACTTAGTTAGCCTGGTTCCACTTCTTCCGTTAGCCACACTCACCCCTCGAACCCTGCACTAATCCACTTTGTTGACTGGCTAGGAACTTGATTCCGCAGCTGGTTTAGATCCAAGAATCTCGTCCACCAGGGCATACTCAACAGCCTGTTCAGCGGTCATGTAGTAGTCCCGGTCCGTATCTCTGGCAATTTTGTCGTAGGTCTGGCCGGTGTTCTCCGACAACATTGTGCGGACTTTATCCTGCAACCGGATGATCTCCCGGGCTGCAATCTCAATGTCTGAAGCCTGACCCTGCGCTCCGCCCAAAGGTTGGTGCATATGGACTGTGGAGTTGGGCAGGATGTAGCGTTTTCCCTTTTCTCCACCAGACAATAGGATGGTGGCCATGCTGGCCGCCATTCCCAAACAGATGGTGGAAACTTCAGGAGCAATCAGATGCATGGTGTCGTAGATTGCCAACCCGGCGCTAATCACGCCACCGGGGCTGTTTATGTACAGATTGATGCCCTTGTCCGGGTCTTCCCGCTCAAGAAACAGCAGTTGGGCAATGATCAGGTTGGCCACTTGGTCATTGATCGGTGTGCCCAAGAAAATGATCCGCTCCTTTAGTAGGAGGGAATAAATATCGAATGCTCGCTCGCCCCGTGGGCTGGTTTCAATAACCATGGGAACCATGGATTGAGGTACGAATAATCCGTTGGTGTTGGGAAGGTCTTGCATCAACGTGCGCTCCTTATTCCTTTGCTTCTTCGGCCGGTGAAGACTCTCCGTTAGACGCTTCTTCAGGAGACTCTTCTTCTGGGCCAGATTCTGGACTGGTATCTGTTGCTTCGATAGCGACCGGGCTGGCAGATTCCTCACCTTGGGAAATCTCCACCAAACGGGCCATGATCTTTCGGTTCATCAAAGATGACCGAATCGAATCCCTTGCGTTTTCTGTGTTCAATGCCTGCATCATTGAGGCATCTGAATTGCCACCGGTGGACGCGATCAAGTTGGTGATCTCTTCTTCCACGTCTTCATCACCGACTTCAATCTCTTCAATATCAGCAAGCTTTCGCAGCATCAACATTGTGTTGAGTCGTTCCTCGGCTTGAGGCTTCATCTGCTCCCGGAGTTCTTCCTCAGTTTGGCCGACATAACTAAGATAAAGCTCCATACTCATTTTCTGGTTCTGTAAAGACCGTGCGCGCTCGTCATACATTAAGTCCACTTCGCGCTCGTAGACCAGTTCTGAGGCCTCGATTTTGGCCAGCTTTTTGAGTTCTTCGAGACTGGACGTCTCCAAGCGGCGTGTCTCTGTAGCCTCACTTTCGTCACTGATACGCTGACGAACGTGGACTGTGAGGGCCTCCAGGCTCTCAAATCCGTCCCGGACTCCTTTGGCAAACTCGTCATCCAACTCTGGGAGGTTCTTCTCTTTTACGGATAGAACTTCCACGTTGAACTGGCATTCCTTGCCAGCGTAGTTTTCCTGGGGGTAATCGTCTGGGACCGACAGTGTGAACAGTTTGGAATCGCCTTCCAGCAGGCCCTCCAATTGAGTGGAGAAGCCAGGGAAGGGTAGATTGTTATCTTCTTGAGGGATGAAGTCGATTCCCTGGTCGTCGATGACCTCTTCCTCTTCAATGATCCCTTTCACGTTCATTGAAACCAGGTCGCCGTAGGCCAAAGCCCGTTCGACTGGCTCCCAAGGAGCGGCTTCAAAACGAAGGCTTTCCATCACTTCGCTTACCTGTTCGTCGGTTACTTCTACGGGCTCTCGTTCCAAACGAATCGACTGGAACTCTCCCAGGTCCACAACCGGCTCCAGTGGAACCACTGCTTTGTAAGACACTGGCTCCATGCCGAGCACTTCCAGCCTGGGCTCCATGAAGGCCTGGATGTCCTCATCCTTTAAGACCTGGTCAAGAGACTCCGGAATCATGAATTCCAGCGCTTCGTGAACCAGGGCCTCTCGGCCAACGTGGTTCTCGATTACCGAGCGTGGGGCTTTGCCAGGGCGAAATCCGGGAATCCGGACGCGGCTGGCGACTCTTCTATAAGACCGATTGAGAAACGGTTCCTCGTCATCGGTGTCCATTGCTATTGTCAGGGTGATTTCTGTTGTTGTAACTGAATCCTTAGTGACGTTCAACGCCTTTACTCTCCGTTATCTGCCGGCCGCTGGTGGTGCGGCTAAAGAATTTAGTATCCAATCTACGGAACTCACTCAGAGACTTGCTTCAAGCCAATTCATGGGCCAAATCAATGGACCAATCGTCAGGCACAAAGACGGTTTCAAAGTGTGTTCGGGTAGTCGCAATTATAGCATACCCGCCGGTCGTTTCTCTTACTAATTGCGCGCTTAACCAGTCTCGTAAACCAGGAAACCATCTTAGTTGTAAGTACAGCTGCTACTACCATGGCGACCTCCGCTTCAACCACCGGGGTCTTTTTAGAACAGTTTTGGCCCTATTTTCTCCCTTATAAGTCCAAAATACCGGGCGAAGCTCAGGGACGGCGCTTGCGCTTTGCGCTGCTGAGTGGTCGTGGTTCCTTGTTAGATTTTTATATTTAGACCAAAATTGACATAAGTCAAAAAATATACTAAAACTGACACCAATATTTGTTGACGGTTATGTTTACAAGTTGGTACTGTCAGTTGTAATCGCATCGGCGTTGGGGCCACGCGATTACACGGTTTTCGGGAAAATTGGTTGAGTTTTGATTAACTTGACCAGAATTTCCCCACCGGAATTAACCAAACCGGGACCAGGCAATGAAATGTGACGGGGCCGCCACAGTGACCTTGGCGGATGGGAGCAGCGGTGGCATTAGCTACCCTGACATATACAGCAGAACTATCAGACTCTTGGCTTACGGGGCTTATGGACCGCACTGGTCATGAATCCGACGGCGATTACAGTGTTGCTCACCTACCAGTACTCCTAATGGAGGCGGTCGGTCAGTTAATTCTGCAAGAGGATGGGGTCTACTTGGATGGCACCACCGGAGACGGTGGCCACTCCCAGTCCATCTTGCAAGCTCAGCCACAGGTAAAGACCGTCTTGGGCATCGACTGGGATTCGCGGTCGATGAAGACCTCCTGTGCGCGGTTGGCGGAGTTTGGTGAACGGTTTGTGTCTGTTCACGGCAATTACGCAGACATGGTCAGTTTGGCAGCAGATCAAGGGATTACTGAAGTAAACGGAATTCTATTGGACCTGGGCTTTTCGTCCAGGCAGATTGAAAGCCCAGGCTACGGCCTAAGTTTCCAAACGGACGAGCCTCTGGATATGCGGTATGACTCTGAAGGGGACTTAACCGCTGAAGAGATCGTCAACACCTATAAAGAAAGAGAGTTGGGGCAGCTGATACGGCGCTTTGGGGAAGAACCCCGGGGCATGAGCATCGCCAGGGCCATCATCAAAGAAAGGCCTGTCGAGACCACTGTGCAACTAGCCAACATCATTGTCGGTGTCCTGGGGCGTCGGCCTGGCCAGAGGGTCAATCCGGCCACCAGAACTTTCCAAGCGCTGCGTATCGCAGTCAATGATGAACTAACAAATGTGGAGAACGGCCTGGACGCAGCAGTAAGTTTGCTCGCAACCGGGGGCCGATTGGCCGTGATTAGTTATCACAGCCTGGAAGACCGAATCGTTAAATCGTTTTTCAACCGGGAGGCAGCCACCTGTGTCTGTCCATCCAGTTTGCCGGTATGTGTCTGTGGCACAACGCCGCGGATAAAAATCATCAACCGGCGGGTAATCAAACCATCAGCTGAAGAGGTGGAGTCCAATCCTAGGGGCCGCAGCGCAAAACTGCGAGTAGTCCAGCGGGTCTAGTACAGCCTATCCGGTGAACTAGAGAATCAGGCCAATACGGCGACAATACAGCGACTATAAGGAAGGTGGCAGCTTGGCAAGAGATACGTTCTATACAGCGGTTGACATCGGCACCGATAAAATCACTTCCATCATGGCCCGCGTAGGAACTGAGGGAGAGCTTAAAGTGCTGGGCACCGGAGTTGTGACCTCCCAGGGAGTCAATAAGGGTCGGATTGAGAACATTGTAGAAGTTCAGGAAGCTGTTGCTGCTTCGTTGGAAGAGGCGCAGCGGTACATCGGCAATTCCGTGCCCACTGGTATTTACGCCAGTGTCAGCGGCAGTCATTTGACTTCATTGAACACCAGAGAAGAAGTTGGCAACCCAGATGACGTGGGCGACATCTCCAGCAGGCTGCTGGATCGCCTCCTGCGTGGTTCATTCCCCGATGTTGGGCCTAATCAAGAGATCCTACACGTGATACCCACTGGCTACCACGTGGATGGCATGTCTGGCATTCGTAACCCGGTGGGCCTGCACGGCAACCTGGTTGAAGTGGAAGCCCACGTGGTGATGGGCGACTCTGTGATTCTCAAGAACACGGTTAAGGCGATTGAGACGAACAAATCCACCGTGAAAAGCATGGTCCTTCATTCACTGGCGTCAGCAGAGGCGACTCTGACTGGCGACGAGCGTGAGATGGGCGTTGTATTAGTAGACATTGGCGGCGGCACCACTGACCTCGCCATCTATCGCCAAGGTCAGCCGTGGTATTCCGCAGTGATTCCCGTTGGCGGTAGCCAATTGACCAGAGACCTTTCTGTGGCGTTGAAGACGCCACTTTATATGACTGAAGAGATGAAGATCAAATGGGGCAGCGTGATGCCTGAAATGATCGCATCTGACGATGAAGTAGTCATTCCCAGCTTCCAAGGCCAGCCGAAACACTCACTGTCTCGCCGGATTCTCTGCGAGCCACTGGAAGCCAGGATGCTGGAAATAATCAAAATGATTGTTTTGAAAGTGAGACAGTCCGGACTCAGAGAGTTCCCCGCTGGTGGCCTGGTACTGACGGGTGGTGGATCAGAGATGACCGGACTTTCGGACCTTGTACTAAAGATCTTAGGAGGACAAGTCCGAATCGCTTATCCAGAGGGTATTGCCGGTTTGCCGGCGCAGCTCAGAAAACCGGCGTTTTCAGCCGCCGTTGGACTGCTTCTCTGGGGCATTAAACACCAGGGCGAAACACGGTCTTCCATGAACGGGGGCCGATCGATAACGGGAAGTAAATCTTGGCGATGGGGGTTGGGCAGGAAAAAAGCAGCATCAGTTAGGTAACAACCGCTTAGCCGTTGACGCCGAATAGATGCGCCGACGCTCCGGGAACTTCCCGGACAACGGACCCAGCAAGATCAGCCAACGATCCAGCAACCAAAAAGAGTCCAGTGAGACTCCGATATTAAATCGATGATGACGATGTGGAGGACCTAGAATGGTACAAGACAATTCTGCAGCCTGGGAGCCCAGCAAGGAATCTGACAACACCTTTGAAATGGTGCAGGAAATCAACGCCGGCTCACCCAACATTAAAGTCATGGGCATTGGCGGCGGCGGCAGCAACGCCGTTAGTCGCATGTTCAAAGATAAACTACCGGTGGTTGAGTATTACAGCGTGAATACCGACGCTCAGCACCTGTTCCGCTGTGACGTTTCCCATCGGCTGGCCATTGGTCAGAACCTCACTCGTGGCCTGGGTTCTGGCGCCAACCCCGATTTGGGTCGGCAGGCTGCCGAGGAAAGCCGCCACGACATTGAAAAAGCGCTGGAAGGCGCAGACATGGTCTTCTTGGCCGTGGGCATGGGCGGCGGAACCGGCACTGGGGCCTCCCCCGTGATCGCACAGATCGCTAAAGAATCGGGCGCTCTGACCGTCGCTGTCGTTAGCAAGCCCTTCTCATTTGAAGCCACCATGCGGAAGAAGAACGCCGAAGAGGGTATCGCTCGACTGAAAGACAACGTCGACACCCTGATTGTTATCGATAATGACCGGCTCCTACAGCTCAATGCCCAAGGTGACCAGGCCTACACCTGGGAAGATGCTCTGAAAATGGCCGACTCCGTACTCCAACAAGGAATCCAAGCCATCGCCGAAGTGGTGACGGTACCAGGCGAGATCAACGTAGACTTCGCTGACGTTCGCACCATATTGAACAACGCCGGTCCAGCCTGGTTGGCCATTGGCCGCGGCAAGGGTGAGAACCGTGCGGTGGAAGCAGCCCGCCAGGCAACCAAGAGCCCTCTATTGGACATATCCATGGATGGCGCCAAACGCATACTGTTCGTAATCTCCGGTGGCCCAACCCTGACACTACAAGAAGTACAGGACGCTGCCCGGGTGATTCAGGATCTGTCAGACCCGGATGCCAACATCATCTTTGGTACCTGCC
>Ga0209501_10004568_pt1 | contig 13180 bp, 12 predicted proteins | sample ArcticOcean_MG_C_4_FD_187434 | JGI IMG/M metagenome (GOLD analysis project Ga0209501, IMG submission 187434) | Marine microbial communities from western Arctic Ocean - ArcticOcean_MG_CB4_134 (SPAdes) (version 2) | ecosystem: Environmental > Aquatic > Marine > Oceanic | place: Arctic Ocean...
AACGCTCTGAACCTGCAACTGGTACAGGAGTTGGATGAGTTTGTGACCGAGGCTGAGGAAGATGACGGTATTGGCGCCATTGTCATTACCGGTGCCGGAGAAAGGGCATTCTCCGCGGGCGCCGACATCCACGAGAACCGAGAGAAGTCCGACGAAGAGCGCTCGGCCGGTGCGGCAAAACGGGCCGAATATAGCTGGCACCTGGCAATCTCTTCCAAGCCGATCATCGGCGCAATCAACGGTCTCTGTTACGGTGGCGGCACGGTCATGGCCACCGGCCTAGACTTTCTTATGGGCTGTGAAAAAAGCAGCTTCCGGTTCTTGGCGGTCAACTACGGACAGTTGAACGCCACTTGGAGCCTGCCCACCATGGTCGGTTGGCCCAAGGCCAAGGAACTGCTCTATAGCGGACGCGAGGTTTTTGCTGATGAGGCCTACCACATTGGCCTCATCAACCATCTGGTGCCGTCTGGAGACCTGATCGACCGGACCGTAGAAGTAGCGGCGGGCATTGCCAAGAACCGACCTGAGGGTGTGGCCAACATTAAGTCATTGTTGATTGAGCACACTGGTGAGGCGCTACAGACCCAGTTCCTGACTGAGATTGAAGGTCGGAAGGACCGCTTCAAGGGGCTAACGGTTGAGGATGGCTTCAAAGACTTCTTGTCTCGCAAGGGACGCAAGCCCCGCGCTTCTTAACCAATTTATTTCCTGAATTTTCGGGAGTATGTCCAGGCTTGAACATTTGATGACCCCCGGTTAATTAACCGGGGGTCATTTTCATTACTGCCGTTTATCTTGTGCCCCTCTGCCAGCAGGAGTAGAGTAGGTGCCCTTGAGCATATGGCGAGTTCCGATGTTGGATAGCTCCGGTGGGCCGGGGTCTAAGTCGGACCTTCACTCTGGTTATCTCGATTACTGAATTGATAGACCTACTAACCATCCGCAACATGAACCCCGGCGCAGTGGCATTCCGGTTTGGATTGCCACTTGTCGTTTTCCTCGCGGTGCTCCTGGCCCCCAACCCTGATGGGCTCACGGATCAAGGCCAACGGGCTTTGGCCGTGATGGCGGCTGCGGTGGTGCTGTGGGCCACTGAGACGCTGCATATTGCCGTCACGGGTATGGTCGGCATTGTTTCTCTGATCTTGTTCAAAGGCGTAGATGACGCCAGCGTGGCGTTGTACGGGTTCTCCCAGCCGGTCACTTATTTCCTGGTCGGCATTCTCACCCTGGGACTGGCGGTGCACCGTTCTGGTCTGGCAGAGCGCATGTCGGTCTACTTGATTCGGTTCGCCAAGGGCAACCCCAAACTGCTCTACGTTCAGATGCTGGCCGCGTTTGCCGGTCTGACGTTTGCCCTACCCTCCGCCAGCACCCGTGGTGCCATCATGGTGCATGTGTACGAGCAGGTGATGGAGCGTTGGGGCGTAGGGAAGACCGACCCGCTGAATAAAGCGGTCATGCTGGCCATGGGCGGGCTGAACCGACTGGGCTCCACTGCGCTGCTGGCTGGCGGCATCACTCCGGTGGTGGCCTCAGCCCTGATCGCCGATTTTGGCGGTGTTAGCGACTTCTCATGGACCCGGTGGTTCATCCTGATGGCTGTGCCCTTCTACCTAATCTTGATCTGCGGTGGAATACTCGTCTACATGATGTACCGGTCGGGGTTCACCCTGCCCGAGGGCGCAAACACGGCAGATTTGGAGCCGGGGCCGATAACCGGCAAAGAGATCAGGGCCGGCCTGATTGCCGTCGGCACGGCGCTGCTCTGGTTCACTGACTTTGCCCACGGTCTGCCGCCGGTGGTACCGGCCCTCATAGCCATGACAGTGGTTCTGCTACCGGGCGTTGGTCTGCTCACCTGGCGCGAATTTGAGACCAACATGGGTTGGACCAACTTCTTTGTCATTGCGTCGTCGCTGTCTTTGGCCAACGCGCTGATCGTCAGTGGGGCTGCTGCGTGGTTCGCTGACACCTTGGTGGGGAGCGTGGAAGGCCTGCGCGAACACCCAACCCTGATACTTCTGGCCATGTCCGGCGCCGCCGCATTGGTGCGTGTGGTGATGCCCAACATATCGGGCTATCTGTCGTTTATTATTCCTGTCGCCATGTCTACTGGTGCCGCGCTTGGCTTGAACCCGGTGGTCTGCGGCTTGGCAGTGGTGGTAGTGGGCGACTCGGTGGTCTACTACCCGGCCAGCGCCACTGCCAGCGTGTTCATCTACCAGCGAGCGGAGATTAAAGCGTCAGACGTGGTTAAGATGGGCATCGCCATGACTGGTATTGCTATTGGCGTGCTGTTCATTGTTGTTCTGCCGTACTGGAGCCTGGTGGGCGAGAGCCTGACCCCTTAACCCCCGTGCTGACTGGATTATTGAGAGGCCGATATGAGCGCTTCCGACGGCAATTCTGTCCCTCCTTTAGGACAACGAAGTTCCACGCCAAACATTATTGCCCCGGACGGCTCAGAGATTCGCTTCTTGGTAGATGCCAGCCAAGGCGTAACAAAAAGCAGCCTGGTTGAGGTAACTCTGGCCCCCGGAGAAGTAACCCGCCCCGTCCGTCACCAGACAGTTGAAGAGATTTGGTACGTGTTGGAAGGGGCAGGCAAAGTTTGGCGCTGCCCACCGGATGCTGTGCCGGAAAATTCGCCATCAGTTACTGTATCGATCGGTGACGCCCTGGTAATCCCCACTGGTTGGAGCTTCCAGTTCAGTGCCAACACGGGCAATTCTCTGCGATTCCTCTGCCACACAACACCACCCTGGCCCGGAGAAAACGAAGCTGTACCCGTAAAGTACGGCGGGCTGGGAGAGGCAACGGTTTAGGGCTGTAATTCGGCCAACCAGTCACGAATACTTGACAACAAATTTTTGGCAGCCCTATACTCGGATTTACAAACGAATATGTTTAAAGGCTATGAAGGGGAGTAGTAGTCTTCCAGCGGAGCAAAGCGAGCCGGGTTTGGTGTGAGCCGGTACTCTGAGCAGAAGAACGAATGGACCCTGGAGCTGCAGGCCGATCGAAGTCCTCGATTTAATCGGGATTAAGCTAGGCTGTGACGGTTGGGCGTCGTTAAAGGTCCACGGCACGAGGGCAACAGTAGACCAAAGCCCTCCCGCCGATTGAGAAGCCGGAATAACCCCGTCTACAACTTGGGGAGCCGTCGGCGAAATAGGGTGGCAACACGATTAGACTCGTCCCTTGTTGGGAACGGGTCTTTTTTTATGGGAATTTTTAGAAGTATCTTTTCTCGCTTTCAAACGGTTGGGCACGAATCAGGTCGGGAGTGAATAACATGGGCAATTGGCGATGCTGCAACTAGGCAATTCTTAAATCTATTTAATTTAAGTCTCCCAATAGATTGGGGACCAGGAGCAGCAAAATGTACACACCGACACTGGAACAAGTAAAAAATATGACCGGCCAAGGCAACCTGGTGCCGGTCTTTCGCCCGATTAACGCCGACCTGGAAACACCGGTTTCGGCCTACCTGAAGGTGGCCCAGGGGGAGTATTCGTTCCTGCTGGAGAGCGTTGAAGGCGGGGAGCGAATCAGCCGCTACAGCTTTATCGGCACGGACCCCTACAAGGTGGTCAAAACTGGGGCTAAAGAGGCCCTGGGCGAGATCGACCCTCTCACGCCGGTTCAAGAAGAGATGGACCGGTTTCAACTGGTCCCGGTGGAGGGTCTGCCCGGTTTTCATGGCGGCGCAGTTGGCTACCTGGCCTATGACACCATTCGCTATTTCGAGCCCAGAGTTCCGGAGATGCCGGAAGATCCGGTGGGCGTACCTGAGTCGGTGTTCATGTTCTGTGACACCCTCTTGGTGTTTGACCACATCCGGCACGACATCAAAGTCGTTAGTCATGTCTACCTGAACGGAGACATCGACAGCGCCTACGCGGAAGCAACGGCCAAGATCGACGAAATGGTCGGCCGGTTGTCCAAGCCTCTGGTGCTGCCTCCGGAACTGCAGTCTGACAACGGCAACAAGCTGAACCACAGTGAGATCGAGTCCAATTTCACGCCGGAGAACTACACCAAGATCATCGACAAGTGCGTGGAATACGTCCACGCGGGCGATGTGATTCAGGTGGTGAACTCGCAGCGGTTTTCGCGTCGCACTGAAGCTCATCCCTTCCAGATCTACCGTTCACTCCGCAGCATCAACCCCTCGCCTTACATGTACTACCTAAACCTGGACGGGTTCCAAATAGTCGGCGCGGCCATCGAGACGGTGGTCACGGTTCACGGCGGACGGGCGGCTACCCACCCCATCGCCGGCACCAGGCCCAGGGGCGCAACTCCGGCCGAGGACGACGCCAACGAAGAGGAACTCAAATCCAGCGAGAAGCAACGGGCCGAGCACATCATGCTGGTGGACCTGGGCCGCAACGACATTGGCCGTGTTAGCGAGCCTGGCACGGTCTCGGTCACCCAGTTGATGGACGTAGAAAAATTCTCCCACGTGATGCATTTGGTCTCTCACGTGGAAGGCGACCTCAGGGATGGCCTGACCTCTTATGACGCCCTGCGGTCCTGCTTTCCCGCTGGTACCGTGTCCGGAGCGCCCAAGATTCGGGCCATGGAGATCATTGCCGAAGTTGAAGGTCAAAAGCGCGGCCCCTACGGCGGCGCGGTGGGTTACTTTGGCTATTCCGGTGATATGGACACCGCGTTGGTCCTGCGCACAGGTGTCTACAAGGACGGGGTAATCTACGTACAGGCTGGCGGCGGCATCGTGGCTGACAGCGTCGGCGAAGACGAGTTCCAAGAGACTCGCCACAAGGCCGGTGCACTGATGCGGGCCATCGACCTAGCAGAAGGCGCTGACTAAATACCCCCTAAACAATTAATAAATAACAGGAGAGATAAAAATGTTGAAGTCATTTTTTCACACAGGTTTCGTAGTCAAAGACATCGAGGCGTCAGTCAAGTTCTACTCCGAGGTATTTGGTATGCGCATCGCGGGACGTAGCGAGCGTGAGGGCGAGTTTGCCCAGCAGATGCTGGCTTTCCCGGACGCCCACATCAAGGGCGGGTTCCTGGATATGGGAGAAGGGCACCAGCTAGAGCTGATCCAGTACCTGTCCCCGGCTAGCGGTGAAAACACGTTGAACCGCAACGACCTGGGCGCGTCCCACCTGGCCTTCTTGGTTGAGGACGTCGAGAAGCTCTACGAGGAAACTTCAAAGAAGGGCGTCACGTTTAACAACCCCCCGGCGTCGATGTTCGACGAAGAGGGCAAGCTGCTGCGTAAGGCAGCCTACGCTCAAGACCCCGATGGCAATTGGCTGGAGTTCATCGAGCTTTTCTAGTTTTTGAACACCAATCAGAAATAATCGAGGAAACGACCATGCTTTTAATGATCGACAATTACGACAGCTTTACCTACAACCTGTACCAGTATCTCTGCGAACTGGGCGCGGAGGTTGAAGTGGCCCGCAACGACAAAATCTCGTTGGAAGAGATTCAGGACATGTCACCGGAGGGAATAATAATCTCCCCGGGGCCTTCCACTCCTCTCGAGGCCGGGATCTCCAACGACGTTATACGCCATTTTGGCCCTATCACCCCCACTCTGGGGGTCTGCTTAGGGCACCAGTGCATCGGTCACGTCTACGGTGCCAAGGTAGACCGGGCGGACGAGATTCGCCACGGTAAGACCTCCATGGTCAACCATAACGGTGTCGGGGTCTTGGCCGGTCTGCCAAATCCGTTTGAAGCCATCCGTTACCACTCGTTGGTGGTCTACCCGGAGACGTTGCCAGACACATTAGAGGTAACTGCCACCACCGGAGATGGCCTGATCATGGGGCTGCGACACAAGGAATACCCAATTGAGGGAGTCCAGTTCCATCCCGAGTCCATACTGACCCCGGACGGTAAACACCTGCTGCAGAATTTCCTGGATAAAGTAAGCGCGGCAGCCCTGATTTAATGGGAGCAGCGGTCTAGCCAATCGACAGGAGAGAAAATTGGATATTAGAGAAGCGATCAGCACGGTCGTCTCGGGCGTTTCGCTGTCGATGGACGATGCGGCGTTGGTCATGCGGCAGATCATGTCTGGTGAGGCAACTCCGGCTCAGTTGGGGTCATTCTTGACTGCGCTCAGTCTCAAGGGCGAGACCAACGAGGAGATTGCTGGCATGGCCACCGTCATGCGGGAGTTCTCCCTGCGGGTCAACGTGGACGGCATGTTGGTGGACTCTGTAGGCACCGGCGGCGACGGCCTGAACACCTTTAACATCTCCACGGCTGCGGCTTTTGTCGCGGCTGGAGCCGGTCTTAAAGTAGCCAAGCACGGCAACCGGGCGGCTTCCGGCACCTGTGGTAGCGCGGACGTTCTGGAAGAATTGGGCGTTAAGATTGAGCTTTCGCCCGAGGGTGTGGAGCGGTGTATCAAGGAAAGTGGCATCGGTTTCATGTTTGCTCAGGCCTTCCACCCAGCGATGCGCCACGCGGGTCCAGTGCGCCGGGAGATCGGCATCCGAACAGTGTTTAACATCTTAGGGCCACTGACCAACCCGGCGGGAGCACAGTCCATGCTGGTGGGCGTTGCCTTCCCGGAACTAGGTCAAAAGATGGCCGACGTGCTACGTCTGTTGGAAACCCACCACTCGATCATCGTCCACGGCGACGGCGGACTGGACGAGATGACCCTCTCTGGCGATACGATTGTCTGGGAAGTGAACCAGGGCAAAGTAAATAACTGGACATTGTCTGTGGCCGACACGGGCCTACCTGTTACGCCCATCGAGGCAGTGCGAGGGGGCGACAAGACGGTCAACGCGGCAACTATGCTGGCGTTGCTGAGCGGCGAAGGCGGTCCCGTGCGTGACTACGTCTTGCTGAACAGCGCCGGGGTGCTTCTGGTGGGAGAACAGGTCGCCAACATCCGAGACGGCGTCCAACTGGCCGCCCAGACAATCGACAGCGGAGCCGCCAAAGACCGCATGGAATCCATGATTGAGGTCAGTCAGTCGGGTGCCTAAATTTGCCTCGTCGCCCGGTTCTCGCTAACACGTATAATGCGGTTCTGGTTTCAAAGCTCGAGAAAAGAGAAACATGCCAAACATCCTCGATGAAATAGTTGCCGCCAAGCGGATAGAGCTGGCGGAGAGCAAGAAACAAATTCCAGTGGCGGAACTGGAATCGGCTGCCGCTGATCGGCCGCGGCCCCTGAACTTGTCTGGTGCGCTGTTGGGCGGCGGGGTGCGGCTGATTGCCGAGGTTAAGAAAGCCTCGCCCTCGCGAGGTCTGCTGATGCCCGACTTTGACCATTTGAAGCTGGCTGAAACCTATGCTGCCAACGGTGCGGCGGCCATCTCATGCCTAACAGACCTACGATTTCAGGGCGAACTTAGCTTGTTGCAGCAGATAAAAGAGACCGGAGCATCGCAACGCGCGCCGGTCATCCGCAAAGACTTTATCTTTGACCCCTATCAGGTGATTGAAACCAGAGCCGCTGGGGCCGATGCCATGCTACTCATCGTGGCCATTCTCGAGCCAGCCCAGTTGAAAGAACTGTTGGACGCCGCCCAGACCCACTGGATGCAGTGCCTGGTGGAGGTCCACGACGAAGCTGAACTTGAGATTGCGGTGGACGCCGGCGCAGAGATTATTGGTATCAACAACCGCGACCTGCGCACCTTCACCACCGACTTGAGCGTGACCGAACGCATCGCGCCGCTGGTCCCTAGAGGCAAGCAGATCGTCAGCGAGAGCGGTATTTTCACCCGTGACCACCTACGGCAGATGAACAAAGTCCGGGTCAATGCGGTGTTGGTCGGTGAGGCCTTGGTCACCGCAACCGATGTCGGCGAAAAAGTCCGTGAGCTAACTGGCCAGAAGGCACCCACAACCTAGCCATGGATTCTTCAGAGATTAAGATAAAGATCTGCGGCATCCGCAACCTGGAAGATGCATTGGTGGCCGCCGAGGCAGGGGCCGATTATATTGGCATGGTCTTCGTGCCAGAACGCCGTCGCCGCATTACTCCTCAAGAGGCCAAGGTAATCGTGGACGGTGTCCGCGCTTCCGGTGGTAAAACGCCCAGAATCGTGGGGCTGTTTGCTGATCAGTCGGTGGTAGAGGTCTCTGGGATAATCGACTATTGCGGCCTGGATTTGGTCCAGCTCTGCGGTCAAGAGACCGTGAAGTACGCCGGTGAACTGGGCTGCGATGTGATCAAAGTAGTACACGTGGCAGAAACGGCCACCGCAGAAGATGACGCCGGGACTGGCTCAAGGGTGCAGGAGTTCAGCGGACTGGGACATTTGGTCACCCTGGACAGATTTGTTGAGGGCATCCAAGGCGGCACCGGCCAAGGCTTCAATTGGGGCGTGGCCGCTTCATTGTCTCAAGCTGGGCATCCATTCTTGCTGGCTGGCGGGCTGACCCCAGAGAACGTGGCCGAAGCCATGACCACGGTGCAACCCTGGGGCGTGGACGTTTCCAGCGGCGTTGAAACCGACGGCAACAAAGATCACTTCAAAATACGCGAATTCTTGGATAACGCAAGAGACGCTGCCGCCAAGTCGGCTTAAGGATTAGGAAGGTAAAACCAATGGCAGATGAAAATGCGGCCAACCGCTTTCCAGACGACCGAGGGCGATTTGGCGACTTTGGCGGGAAATTTATCCCTGAGACTCTGATGGCGGCGGTGTCAGAACTTGAAGCAGCCTATATCAGCGCCAAAGAGGACGACGCTTTTCAGACTCGGCTGGCCAATCTGCTCCATAACTACGCTGGGCGGCCCACGGCTCTGTATTTTGCTGAGAACCTGACCCGTGTCTGCGGCGGGGCCAAGATCTACCTCAAACGTGAGGATCTGGCCCACACCGGAGCCCACAAGATTAACAACGCCCTGGGCCAGGCATTATTGGCCCAGCACATGGGCAAGAAACGCATCATCGCCGAGACCGGGGCCGGGCAGCACGGTGTCGCCTCGGCCACCGCCTGCGCCATGCTCGGGCTGGAATGCATCGTCTACATGGGCAGCGAAGACATCAAACGCCAGTCGCTGAACGTCTTCCGCATGAAGCTACTAGAGGCCGAGGTCATCCCTGTCGAATCTGGAACACGCACCCTAAAGGACGCCATTAACGAGGCCATCCGAGACTGGGTGACCAACGTGGAAACCACCCACTACCTGATTGGCAGCGTGGTTGGCCCGCATCCCTACCCGGTCATGGTCCGCGACTTCCAGACGATCATCGGTCGTGAGGCCCGCGCCCAGCTATTGGAGATTGAGGGCAAGTTGCCGGACTATGTGCTGGCCTGCGTCGGTGGCGGCAGCAATTCTATCGGAATGTTCCATCCGTTTGTGCCCGACGAAGATGTGCGCCTAATCGGCTTGGAAGCCGGCGGCGACGGTATAGAAACGGGTCGGCACTCTGCCACCCTCAGCGCCGGACGACCCGGCGTTCTGCACGGGGCAATGTCCTACTTACTCCAGGACGAACACGGTCAGGTGATGGAGACCCACAGCATCTCCGCAGGGTTGGACTACCCCGGAGTTGGCCCGGAGCACAGTTACTTGAAGGCCTCTGGAAGGGCCGAGTACAAAGACGTTACCGACGCCCAGGCTCTGGAGGCGTTCCATCTGCTCTGCCGCACAGAGGGTATTATCCCTGCCTTGGAGTCGTCCCACGCTGTATCCGCCGCCGTTGAGTTGGCGAAGACACTGGCGCAAGACCAGATTGTACTGGTCTGCCTAAGCGGACGCGGCGACAAGGACATAGACATAGTCGCCAAAGCTTCAGGACTGGAAATCTAGGCTGGTAACTTGGCCGGTTTTAGGGTTCATCCCCGAAGCTAGGCCAGACGTAAGCTGACATAAAACCTTGTGCTACAATTACTGCCGATTCGCCAGAGCCATGTCTGAGTGGACTCTGGTTATGTTTAGCTTAACTTTTCGTTAAATTAGCAGGAGATATCACTATGGACATGGGACTAGAGGGCAAAGTTGCAATCATCACCGGTGGTAGTGATGGAATAGGCAAAGCGGCAGCGCTGAGCATGGCCAAAGAGGGCGCCAATGTTGTCATTGTGGCCCGCCGTCAAGAGGTGCTGGACCAGGCAGTACAAGATATTAAAACAGCGACAGAGGGCTCGGTAGTTCCTCTGGCTTTGGACATCACTTCGGACGGTGCTGCCCAGACGATGATTAAAACCGCAGTGGACAATTTTGGCCGCGTGGACATCATCGTCAACAACGCCGGTTCATCCATGGCCAAGCCCTTTGTAGACGTGAGCCAAGAGGACTGGCAGGGCGACTTTGAGCTGAAGGTCTGGGCCGCGGTCCGCCTGATGCAGGAGTCCATCTCTGAGATGCGCAAGGTCGGCGGCGGACGGATCATCAACGTCACCAACCTGGGTGGTCGGACCCCTGGCCCCTCCTCCATGCCCACATCGATCTCCCGTGCGGCCGGCATCGCCATTACCAAGGGCCTTTCCAAGGACCTGGCCAAAGAAAACATCCTGGTCACCACCGTCTGCATCGGTCTGGTCAAGAGTGGCCAGCACCAGCGCCGGTTCGACGCCCGTATTGAGAAGGAACCCAACCTGTCTCTGGACACTTTCTACTCCGAACTGGCCCAGGCCCGTTCGGTGCCCATTGGCCGCGTGGCAGAGCCTGAAGAAGCCGGTGACGTCATCACCTTCTTGGCATCCGCTCGCGCCAGCTACCTGACCGGCATCGCAGTCAACCTTGACGGCGGCGCGTCGGCAGTCCTTTAAACCTAGCCCAGCCTATTAAAGCCGTTGTCGGCCCAAATCTAGATATAAACACAAGGTCCAAGTGACCGGAGGTCATCGAATTTGACTAGCTCCTACATGAACGAATTAAGCGCACCTCAAAAGGTGCTGTTGGGACCCGGACCAAGCAGTGTGCACCCCCGTGTGCTGGCAGCAATGGCAAGTCCGGTAATGGGTCACTTGGACCCGGCGTTCTTCCAGGTGATGGACGACGTTTGCGACATGCTGCGTATAGTCTTTAACACTGAAAACAAGATGACGGTGCCCATCTCATCCACCGGCACCGGCGCCATGGAAGCTGCCTGCGCCAACATCATCGAGCCTGGAGATGAAGTTCTTATCTGTCGTAACGGCTACTTTGGCATCCGCCTGGCCGACATTGCAGAGCGCTGCGGAGCCACGGTTCACTTGATGGACACTCCCTGGGGCAAAGCAGTAGATCCCCAAGCTCTCCGTGACGAACTCAAGAAGCTCCCTGCCATGAAGGCCGTGGGCATGGTCCACGCTGAGACGTCCACCGGCGTGCTGAGTGACGTCAAAGAATTGGCAGAGATCGTTCATGAAGCCGGAGCACTGGCTATTGTTGACGCAGTGACCTCCCTTGGTGGTCACGAGATGCGGATGGACGACTGGGGCATCGACGTTTGCTACAGCGCCACCCAGAAGTGCTTGGGAGCCCCTCCCGGATTGGCTCCCATCAGCCTGAGCACTGCGGCTATGGACGTGGTGGTAAAACGTTCGACCAAGGTGCAGAGCTTCTACTTTAATCTGAAAGACTTGGAGACCTACTGGAACCAGACCAGGGCCTACCATCACACTTCGCCGATCAACATGACTTACGCACTGCGGGAGTCCTTGCGCATGATGATGGAAGAGGGTCTAGACAACCGGATCCAGCGTCACGCCAGAGTGGCTGCCGGTTTCCGTGCCGGAGCAGAAGCTCTGGGACTGACCCTGTTGGCCGAGGAAGGTCATCGTCTAAACCCCCTGACCACCGTTTCCATCCCCGAAGGGATCGACGACGGCAAAGTACGCCGCACACTGCTCAACGACTACGAGATTGAGATCGGCGGCGGTTTGGGTGAATTTGCCGGCAAGGCCTGGCGTGTTGGACTCATGGGAGAGTCGTCCCGCGAACGCAACGTCTTCGCGCTGCTCTCGGCCCTAGAGACCATCCTCTCCAAAGAAGGCTACGAAGTGGCCTTTGGCGCCAGCCTATCAGCAGCCCAGCGGGCCATAGCAACCTTCGACGAGTAAGCCGCCAAGCGGCCTTTAAACCAGTCAGAAACAAAAAGAGGCGAGGAGAAATCCCCGCCTCTTTTTTGTTTCCAGACAAATATTGGATGATATAGGCTCTACGATTTTGGTCCGACCATCACATCGTTCCTGCTCATCTGGAGTTCCGACCAAGGTCGAGAGTCTTGATTTATCGGAGATCGTCGAAGGACTCGCTGATGTACAACCAATCACTTATTCAGAACGCGTGGTTCGTCCTTCCGAGAAAGGACACCGTGCTGGGATGGGTTGGTTGGCAGATGAAGGTTGGCGTAGGGGAAGGTTTCGAAACTGCCCTGTTAGTCTGAGGTCATCTAACTATAGCCACCAGATACCCTGCGCCTACCGTGGTTAGCCCTGGTGGGATTTGGCCTACCTGTGCCAGGGTGGGTTAGAAACCCGCCCCTACAATTGAGCCGACCTAGCTGCCTGGCCGCAGCCGCTTCGTCTTTCCTGGGAAGGCAGGAATCCACTGCACCATGATGTTTGCCATACTTGAGGAACCCTTACTCCAGCGCGTAGGCTTCATCTAGGATGTCCACTACGTGGCGGACTTTGCCGCTTTTGCCCTTGGTTTTGAAGCCTTGTTCCACTTGCAGCATGCAGCCGGGGTTGGCGGTGATAACTTCGCTGACGCCGGTTTCTTCGATGCTGTCCATCTTCCGGCTGAGCAGCCGCTTGGAGAGGGCGGGTTGGGTCGATGAGTAGATACCAGCCCCACCACAGCAGAGGTTGGAGTTCTCCATTTCGATTAATTCAAGGCCGGGGATGGAGTTCAAGATTAGGCGCGGCGCAGCCGTGATTCGCTGGGCGTGGGCCAAGTGACACGGGTCCTGGTAGGTGATCTTGCGGGTGATGGTAGACGTTGGAGCTTGAAACGGCAGGCTGACCAAGAATTCTGTCACATCTGAGGTCATTTCGCTGAACCGGGCCGATTTCTCCCGATATTCTGCGTCGTCCTTCAGCAAATCGGAATACTCTTTCATGCTCGAGCCGCAGCCGGCCGACGACGTGATGATGCGTTCTACTCCAGCGGCCATCAGCGAGTCGATGTTGGTGCGGGCCATGGCCCGGCTGTTGGCAATGTCGCCGGCGTGGGCGTTCAACGCGCCGCAACACCCCTGGCCTTGGGGCACGA
>Ga0209501_10004569_pt1 | contig 13173 bp, 12 predicted proteins | sample ArcticOcean_MG_C_4_FD_187434 | JGI IMG/M metagenome (GOLD analysis project Ga0209501, IMG submission 187434) | Marine microbial communities from western Arctic Ocean - ArcticOcean_MG_CB4_134 (SPAdes) (version 2) | ecosystem: Environmental > Aquatic > Marine > Oceanic | place: Arctic Ocean...
CTTAACAATATTTAAATCATGAGTAATTAATAATATACTCATACCTATTTTTTTTTGTATTCTTTTTAATAGCTTAAGTATTTGTGACTGTATAGTGACATCAAGCGCAGTAGTAGGCTCATCAGCAATAAGTAAATCAGGATTATTAGCAATAGCTATAGCTATCATTACCCTTTGTCTTTGCCCACCAGAGAGTTGATGAGGATACCTATTAAGATATATTTTTGAATCTTCAAGTCCAACTAAATCTAATAGTTCTAAAATTCTATCATTTATTTTACTACTTGATAAGCTTTGATGTAGTGTAATGGATTCTCTTATTTGTTTTTTTATTAAATGAAGAGGGTTTAGCGACATCATAGGTTCTTGAAAAATCATGCCAATTTTAGAACCCCTAATTTTATGTAAAATATTTGTTTTGGCCCCTAATAATTCTATATTATTAAATTTTATGCTTCCTTTGGTATGAAAGGCTAATGGGTAGGGTAAAAGTCCTAAAATAGAAAGAGCAGTAGTCGATTTTCCTGAACCACTTTCACCTACTATGGCTACCGTTTCTCCTTTTTTTATAGTTAAAGATAGATTGTTAACGGCCGTAATATTTCCATTAGGATTTGCAAATGATACATTAAGATTGCAAATTTTAAGTAATTCATTAGTCATGAATTATTAATTCTACCATAAATATCATCAAATCTTTTAATATCGTCTTCTCCGAAATATTGTCCAGTCTGCACCTCAATTATTATAAGGGGGATTCTAGATTTGTTCGCTAATCTATGCTTTATTTTTACAGGAATAAATGTTGATTCATTTTTTTTTAAGATGAATTCTTTGTTATTTTTTGTAACGCTTGCTACCCCTGAAATGACTACCCAATGTTCGGATCTTTTATTATGACTTTGCAAAGAAAGTTTTTTACCAGGCATAACCGTTAATTTTTTAATTTTATGAGTTTTATTAGAACTTATATTTTCAAAATATCCCCATGGCCTATGAGTAATTACATGCTCAGTCAATTCGTTTCTTTTCTTTTTCTCTAAAATATTTATTAAAGATTTTATTTCATTCGATTTCTTTATACTGGCAACAAGAATAGCATCTTGAGTGGCAACTACATTCACATCTTCAATATTTGAAACTGAAACTAAGTTTTTATCTGAATAAATATAAGAATTTTTAACATTATCTAAAATAACGTCACCATTAACTACATTATTATTATTATCTTTTTTGCTTATATCCCATAAGGCATTATATGTGCCAAGGTCATTCCATTTTAAATTTGTGGAAACTACAAAACTATTTTTTGTTTTTTCAAATATTGCATGGTCTATTGATATCGAAGGTATTTTTTTAAATGATTTGGAGTCTAATCTAATAAAATCCATATCAGGTTTAGCATTATCAAAAGATAGCTTAACATTTTTATAAATTAGTGGGCAATGAAATTGTACTTCATCTAATAATGAGTTGGCATTAAATAGAAACATTCCTGAGTTCCATAAAGCATTACGTTTTATAAGGTTTTTAGCTTTCATAAAGTTAGGTTTTTCTTCAAACTTTTTAATTTTTTGGATTGTTAAATTATCAGCAGTTATATTTTCACTAAGAATATATCCGTATTTAATTTCTGGAGAAGTAGGTTGAATACCAAAGCATATTAATTTTTTTTCTATATTAGATCTACTAATTTTCCCCATTAGTTTTATGAATTGCTTAGTATTTTCTATATGATGATCTGACGGAAGAATAAGTAAAGGTGTTAATTTATTAATATTTCTAGAGTATAGAGCTCCCGCAGTAATAGCTGCTGTAGTATTTTTAGGCTCTGGTTCCAATATGATATGTGGTTTTTTTAAGCCTATTAATCTTAATTGTTCCGCCACTATAAATCTATGCTGTTCTCCTACAATAAATATTGGATCATTAAAAATAGTATTTCTGCATCTTAAAGTAGTGAGTTGTAGTAGAGACAAAGAATCAAATATTTCTAAGAATTGCTTTGGTTTATTTTTTCTAGATAGGGGCCATAGTCTTGTTCCAGAACCACCAGCTAGAATTAAGGGAGTAATTAATTTATTTTTCTTCATTAGTTAATTTTCCTTGGGTCAAATGCATCTCTAATTGCCTCTCCTATAAAGACTAGTAATGAAAGTAAAATACTTATAGCAGTAAATCCAGTAATTCCAAGCCATGGTGCTTGTAAATTATTTTTACCTTGATTGAGTAATTCTCCAAGTGATGCACTACCAGGAGGTAATCCAAAACCTAAAAAGTCTAAACTAGTTAAAGTTGTGACGGAGGCGGCTAATATAAATGGCAAATAAGTAATTGTAGCAACCATAGCATTAGGTAATAAATGTTTAACAATTATTTTATAATCTGACATTCCTAGACACTTTGCCGCTTTGACATAATCAAAATTACGCGCTCTTAGAAACTCTGCTCTCACCACTCCAACTAAATTCATCCAACTAAAAATTAGTAAAAGGGTTAAAAGTATCCAAAAATTAGGCGTGATAATAGATCCAACTATGATTAATAGGTATAAAATTGGCATTCCACTCCATATTTCTATAAATCTCTGACCTAATAAATCTGTTAATCCGCCTAGGTAACCTTGAATGGCCCCAAAAGCTACTCCAATTATAGACGAAAAAAAAGTTAAGAGTATTCCAAACAGTATAGAAATTCTAAAACCATATATTAGCCTTGCTAATACATCTCTTGCTTGATCATCTGTGCCTAAAATATTTTCTAAACTAGGAGGAGAAGGTGCTGGTACTTGCAAGTTATAATTAACTGTCTGATGATTAAATGGTATTAAAGGCCATATAATCCAACCATCAGATTCTATAAGTTCAATTACAAAAGTATCTCTATAATCAGCGGAAGTTTCAAAATCTCCTCCGAATACTGTCTCAGCATAATTATTAAATACTGGAAAATAATAACCAGTATTGTACTTTACTAATAAAGGTTTATCATTTGCTATAAATTCTGCGGGCAATGTAAAAAACAATAGTAATAGAAATATGTAAAGAGAATATAATCCTCGTTTATTATTTTTAAAATTAAGTATTTTTCTTTGATTAATATTTATCATCTGTATTTACTATCTTTTATCAAAATCTATTCTTGGGTCTACTAAAGTCATGGTTAAATCACCAATAATATTCATAAAGAGCCCTAATAATGTAAAAACATATAATGTTGCAAACATTACAGGGTAATCCCGGTTAATAGCTGCTTCAAATCCCAGTAATCCAAGTCCATCTAGGGAAAATATTATTTCTGTTAATAAAGCACCTGTGAATAAAATACTAATAAATGCTGTAGGGAACCCTGCTATTATAATTAACATTGCATTTCTAAAAACATGTCCGTACAAAATTTTATTTTCTGTATTACCTTTAGATCGTGCAGTTAATACATATTGTTGATTTATTTGATCTAAAAAGGAGTTTTTAGTTAGCATAGTTAAGCTTGCAAATCCTCCAATTACTAAAGAGAATACAGGTAAAGCAATATGCCAAATATAATCTAAGATCTTTTCAATAACATTAAGTTCTTGCCAATTTTCTGATATGATTCCTCTCAGAGGGAATATATCTAAATATCGACCTCCTGCAAAAAGTATAATAAGTAAAATAGCAAATAGAAATGATGGAATTGCATTTCCTATTATAACAACTACGCTTGACCATATATCAAATTTTTTCCCATCATTTACAGCTTTATAAACGCCTAGAGGAATAGAAATTAAATATATTAATAAAGTGGTCCAAAGACCTAAAGATATTGATACCGGAAGTTTCTCCATTACTATATCTATAACTTTTCTATCTTGAAAGAATGATTCACCAAAATCAAAAACTAAATAGTTTTTAACCATTCTATAAAATCTAATATGAGGAGGTTGGTCAAAACCATACATTTTTTCTATTTCTTTTATTATGCTAGGATCTAAACCTTGTGCGCCAACATATTTACTATTTGAAGATATAAAGTTATTTTGATTATCTAATCCATCTTTCATTCCACCAGAAACGCGTTCTGTGGCACCTACATCTATACCTTGAAGTCTTGCTATAGTGTTTTCTACGGGGCCTCCTGGAGCAAATTGTATAATTAAAAAATTAAGTAATATTATTCCAAATAATGTAGGAATAATTAGTATTAAGCGTCTAAGAAAATAAGATATCATTTTATATATATTTTTTAATTAATCATTTGTAGAATTAAAATTATACCACCAAGTTTCAGGAAATCCTAAATTATATTTAGGTATATTACTTGGCCTTTTTAATTTATTCCAATATGCTAGTCGCCATTTTTTAATATGCCAATGTGGAATAACATAGTGATTATTTAGCAGAATTCTATCTAAGGCTTTTGTATATATCGTTAATTTTTTTCTATTTGAGGCTTGAATGATTAATTCTATTAGTTCATCTATCGTTTTATTTTTTATTCCTATCCAGTTAGCACTTCCTTTTATATCAGCACTTTGAGATGACCAGTAATTTCTTTGCTCGTTCCCTGGATTTAAGCTTTGTCCTCGCGCCATGACTACCATATCAAACTCATAATTATCTAATCTATTTTTATATTGTGCGGTATCAACTATTCTTATACTGGCTTTTACTCCTAGTTTGCTCATATTTTTAATAAATGGAGCAACTATTCTTTCAAATGCCGGACTTACTAGCAGAATCTCAAATTTAATTTCTTTGCCTTCTGGGTTTTTTAAAACTTTATTTTCTAAAGTATAATTTGCATTTTTAAGAATTTTAATTGCTTTGCTTAAATTATCTCTATTATTTCCGGAACCATTTGTTACCCCGGGTGAATAAATATTAGAAAAAACTTCTGATGGAATATTTTCTTTATATTTTTCTAGTATCATTAATTCTTCATCTGAAGGAAGTCCAGAAGAGGCAAGATCAGAATTAGAAAAATAGGAAGTACTTCTAATATATTGTCCATAAAACAATGTTTTATTAGTCCATTCAAAATCAAAAGCTAAAGAAAGAGCTTTTCTAATATGAATGTTTTTAAATATTTCGTTTCTTGTGTTGTAAATAAAAGCTTGCATACCTTGTGGTAGCTCATGGTCTATTTCTTCTTTAGTAAAAGAAACATTATTTTTTAAATCATTATATGCAGTTGCCCATTCTTTAGAAATATTTTCAGACCTAAAATCATATTCCTTAGCTTTAAGAGCTTCTATCATCACATTACTATCTCTATAATAATCATATTGAATAATATTGAAATTATTTTGTCCTATATAAACAGAAAGATTTTTAGCCCAATGGTCTTTTATTCTTTGATATATAATATTTTTTCCTGCATTAACATTTTTTATGCTATATGGGCCAGAGCCTAAGGGAACTAGGAAACCACTTGAATTAAAGTCTTTATCTTTCCAAAAATGTTTAGGAAGTATTTTCATTTGACCAATAATAATTGGTAATTCACGATTTTTAGTATTTTTAAAAGTAAACTTAATGGTATATTGATTAATAATATCAATACTTTTGATGTCGGAGTAATATGATTTGTATGAAGGGTGGCCTTTTTCTAGTATAGTATTAAAGGTCCATTTTACGTCGTTTGCAGTAATAGGCATATTATCATGCCACTTTGCATTTTCATGCATGTAAAAAATAATAGAAGATTTATCAGGGGCTATTTCTATAGTTTTTGCAAGTAATCCATAGGCAGTAAATGGTTCATCTAATGAAGTAACTAATAAGCTTTCATAGATGCTATCTAGACCAACCGCTGGAACACCTTTTAAAATAAATTGATTTAATGAATCAAATGTGCCTCTTTCGGCAAGACGGATTGTCCCTCCTTTTGGAGCGTTAGGGTTTACATAATTAAAATATTTAAAATTCTTATCATACTTAATTTCATCAAATACTGAAATTGCATGATCATAATTATTATTATCTTGAGACTGAGCAATATTAATTATAAATAATAAGCTTATTAAAATATTTATTTTTAATAGAATATATTTTTTTATAATGAACATACTAGTTATATAATTTATCTATTCAAGACTTTGCAAGTATTTAATTATATTAGCTCTCTCATTATCTTTTTTTATTCCAACAAAACTCATTTTTGTTCCAGGTGCCCATTCTTTAGGGTTTAATATAAAATTATCTAAATTGTTAATATCCCAGTTATCTTCAATATTAATTAATGCTTTAGAATATTTGAAATTTTCTATTGAAGCTATTTTTCTTAAATATATTTTATTTAAATTAGGTCCAATTTTATTAGGTCCATTTTTTTCAAAAGAATGACAGGTAATACATTTTTTTGCGCTTAATTTTCCTGCATTAAGATCAGCATTTATTAGCCTTTCTTCTATATTAATTATAATATTTTCTGAATTAACATTAACTTGCTCTTCTTTATTAACAATATTGCTATGCTCTTCTTTATTAACAATATTGCTATGCTCTTCTGTATTTTTACTATGGAGACTTATATCTTCCTCTATATATAAAATATTACCTAAATTTTTAATTATTAGAAGGAGTAAAATAACAGAGAATATTGAACCCATAATCTTATTAATTTCAAAACTGGACATTAAATTATGCTCTTTCATTTATTGTTTAAATATGTATACTTTGAAGCTCAGCTTCTAGAATTGAAATATGTTATTATTATGAATTTATCAAGCAGAATATAAACAAAAATATAGATTAAATAATGAAAAAAACTTTAATTATTATACCTAGTAGAATGCAATCCTCAAGATTACCTGGAAAACCTCTTTTAGATATGGAGGGAATCCCTATGGTAATTAGAGTAGCACTAAAGGCCAAAGAGTCTAAGGTAGGAGATGTTCTTATAGCGTGCTGTGATGAGAGTGTATCTAAAGCTGCCAATAGTTATGGTATTAATGTTGTTCACACTAGATCTGACCATATTTCAGGTTCAGATCGGGTATATGAAGCGTTAACAAAAATTGACCCACAAAAAAATATTGAAACAATTATTAATTTACAAGGTGATATGCCAACAATTTCTTCTAAAGCTATATTTAACCTCGCTAATTATAAACATTCTATCAATTCTGATATTTTTACATTGGCAAATGAAATTAAAGATGAGGAAGAGATAATGGATTCTAACGTCGTAAAAGTGGTTATTTCTCGAAACAATAATGATGAATATGGAAAAGCTTTATATTTTTCTAGATCGCCAATTCCTTATGGTAATGGGCCATTATATCATCATATAGGAATATACGCCTATAGTAGAGAATCTTTAGAAAAATTTATTAAGCTTAAAGCTTCTGAGTTAGAGCTAAGAGAGAGCCTAGAACAACTAAGAGCTTTGGAAGCTAATATGGATATAAAAGTAGGCATAGTAGATGAATTTCCTATTGGAGTTGATAATTTAGCTGACTTTAAAAAAGCATGTGACTATGTTAGAAATAATAAGAATTAAAAATTAATCAGGAGATATGATTAAATTGTCTAAAAGTAAGTTAAATAATGTAGCATTTCAGGGTCAATCTGGAGCATATTCTGAAATGGCATGCGCAGAAGTTTTTCCAGAAATGCAAACTGTACCCTGTGAGAATTTTGAAGATGCTTTTGATGCAGTAATTAATGGCACAACTAAGTATGCTATGATACCTATTGAAAATTCTAGAGCAGGACGTGTAGCAGATATTCATAATTTATTAAAGGACTCTAGATTACATATTGTTAAAGAGTACTTTTATAAAGTTAATCATCAACTTTTAGGCTTAGAGGGTGCCAATATTAGTGATATAGCCTCAGTATTTAGCCATAATCAGGCTTTATCTCAATGTAGAAACTTTATAAATAAACATGGATTATCGCCTATAACTATGGGAGATACTGCAGGTTCTGCAGCATATATTATAAATAATAATGATATAAAATGTGCAGCTATTGCATCTAGTCTAGCTGGAAAAATACATGGTTTAAAAATCCTATCTAACAATATTCAAGATTCCAAAAATAATATTACACGCTTCGTAGTTCTTAGTCTTGAACCAAATGATCCAGATCCAACTGATGGTTTAATATTAACCAGCTGCATTTTTTCTCTTAGAAACATACCTGCCTCATTATATAAAGCTTTAGGAGGGTTTGCCACTAATCGAATTAATATTTTAAAATTAGAAAGTTACATGTTAGGTGAAAGTTTTACCTCCGCGCAATTTTATATTGATATAGAGGGTCACCCATCAAATTCTTCTGTACAACTTGCTTTAGAAGAATTAGGTTTTTTTTCAAAAGAAGTAAGAATTCTTGGTGTTTATAAAGGGGATGTAAATAGAAAGACTGGTTAGTTTTTAGTCTAACCAGTCTTTAATTAATTTGCGGGCAATAGAGATTTTTCCTGGCATTTTAAATTCTTGATTTTCAGGGCTAGATCTTAAAAAATCTTTGCTAAACCAATTAGCTGTTTCTAATTCAGAGTAATCTATATTAAGGCTTTGATCTATCGCTTCAGCATGAAATCCTAACATTAATGATGAAGGAAAAGGCCATGCTTGAGAGTATCTATATTGTATATTTTTAATTCTAACTCCTGTTTCTTCAAAAGTTTCTCTTTCCACGGCTTGTTCAATAGTTTCTCCATGTTCTACAAAACCTGCTAGAGTAGAGTGCATGCCTTTAGGCCATATTTGCTGTCTACCTAGTAAGCAACTTTCTTTGTATGTAATAAGCATAATAACAGCAGGGTCTAATCTAGGAAAAATTTTATTTTTGCATTCTTTGTTTTTACATATTCTGGAATTGCCATAATCATCACTTTTTGTGAAAAAGCCACACATACCACAATATATATTTTTTTTATGCCAATAATTAATACCCTGAGCTGTGCTTAAAAGTGTTAAATCAAACTTATTAATTAAAGGGTTTAATGCTCTTAGGTCATAATATTTATCTTTGTTATCAGGAATATTTTCTATATTTAAAGAAAAATAAAATAACCCTTTTAGTAACCCTAAAAATATTAGGGGATTTGATTCTTGTATAAATTTATAAGCCTTTTCTCCAGAAATCCATAAAGCTAAATAATCATTATTAATTATATTTACTGGAAATTTATTATCCCATATAATGGTAAGTCTTATTTTATCTATATTAAAATCTTTATGGCTAAAAATATCTTGTTCTCTTAAATAAGAAGCCTTATCAATATCTTTATGATTAAGTAATGTGTTATATGACATTTAACATCCTATGTTTTAAAAAGTTATTTTAACTAAATATAACAATATAATCAATTGATCTAAATAAATTATTATCTTTATTGGATCTAATTTAATATTTGTTTATAATAGTTTTGGGAGACTAAAATGGACGTGTCTTTTGTGAATTCGGTCAGGTCTGAAAAGAAGCAGCCGCAGCATTATGTACACGGGTTATTTTGGTCTCCTTTCTTTAAAAATATATGTTAATTGAAAGACATGGATTTGAATAATTCTCAATCAAAAATTGATAAAAAAAAGGTAACTAATCAATATAGAGTTCTAGCTAGGAGATATAGACCACGAACCTTTAAAGATTTAATTGGACAAGATTCTATGGTGAGAATTCTTAGTAATGCATTTGAATTGAATAGAGTAGCTCATGCTTTTTTATTTACTGGTGTTAGAGGTGTTGGAAAAACTACTGCAGCAAGAATAGTTTCTAGAGGCTTAAATTGTATTAAAAGTGAAATGCCAACTATAGCACCATGTGGAGAGTGTGAATCATGTATAGCAGCAAAAAATGATCGACATGTAGATATTATAGAAATAGATGCTGCTTCGCATACCGGTGTAGATGATATGAGGGAATTAACGGAAGGTGTTAGATATAAACCATCTGTAGGAAGATATCGTATTTATATTATTGATGAAGTTCATATGTTATCTACTGCTGCTTTTAATGCATTGCTAAAAACGTTAGAAGAACCTCCGGAACATACTAAGTTTATATTTTGTACCACTGAAATTAGAAAAATTCCCGTAACAGTATTATCAAGGTGTCAAAAATTTGATTTAAGAAGAGTTTCTAATAACGTATTAGGTAAGCACCTTAAAAATATTTCAGAAAAGGAGAAAGTTTTAATTGATGAAGAGTCGCTTAATTTAATTGTGAGATCAAGTGATGGAAGTGTAAGAGATGCATTAAGTCTTTTAGACCAGGCAATTAGTATTAGTAATAATGATATAAAAGAGGAATCCGTTAAAACTATGTTAGGACTTTCAGATAAGTCTAAAGTATGGGATTTATTTGATTCTTTAATGGAGGGAGATTCTTTAAAAGTTATTAATAATTATGAAGCATTATTAAATGCTGGCTCTGATCCAATATTATTAATAGAAGAATTAATGGTTGTTTGTCATAGTGTTACTAGAGCTATTGCTGTTCCTAGTTTAGATGTTTCTCAAAATATGTCAGAATTGGAAGTCAAAAGATCTCAAAAAAGTGCTGAAAGTTTAAACATTCCTTCAGCAACAAAATGTTGGCAATTATTACTTAAAGGTTATTCAGAAATTCAATCAACTTATTCTGTTAAGGAAGCAACGGAAATGATTTTATTAAGAATAACCTATGCAGCAAACCTTCCAGATCTTAAAAATTTGATAGAGCAATCAAAAGTAAAAAAAAAAACTGACTTAAGTAATGAGAATAATGATATTTTAATAGAAAAAGAATCAATTAATATTATTAGTGATAATGCATTTGAAACATATGAAGATCTTTTGCATTTTATTAAAAATAACAAAGAATTATCTTTTTATACGATGTTAATCGACAACATACATGTGATTGAATATAAACCATATTATATAAAGCTTAGTTTTGTTTTAAAAGAGAATAACGATATTTTAGAGAAGATTAGAAAGTCATTATTATTTATAACTAAAAATCATTGGAGACTTGAGGTTGTAGAAAGTACAAAAAAATATAATTCCATTTCAGAAAAAATAGAGATTGAACAAAGTTTAATAAAAAATAAAATTAAAGATAATTTATTAGTTAAATCTATAATGGATGAATTTCCAGATTCAGAGATTATAGAAGTAAAAAAAATAAATAAATAATATAAGAGAGATTAATTTATATGAAAAATATGTTTGGCATGCTTAAGCAAGCCCAAGAAATGAAAACTAAATTTTCTGAATTGAAAAAAAATATAGAGAACACATTTTTTTTTGGTGAAAGTAAGGATGGTAGAGTTAAAGTTAAAGTTACGGGCAAAGGCCTATTAGTAGATATATCTATTGCTAAAGAAAATTATGATGACAAAAATATGTTAGAAAATGAAATAAAATCTGCTTATTTTGAAGCAAAAATTAAAGCAGATGAGTTTTGTGAATCGGAAATGAATAAAGCTACAGGCGGAATGCCTTTGCCATTTGATATGAAATCTTTTTTATAAAATGGAATCAGAAGAGATTAAAAATCTAATTAAGTTAATGTCTAAAATACCTGGCTTAGGACCTCGCTCTGCAAGAAGAAGTGTATTAAGTTTAATAAAAAATCCAGAAAAATTAATGCTCCCTTTGGCGAATTCTCTTATACAAGTTTCTGAAAATATAAAATTATGCTCTGTATGCGGAAATATTGATTCTGATACTATATGTGGAATATGTAAAGATGAGAAAAGAGATAAAAACATTATCTGTGTAGTAGAGGATATTACTGATTTATGGGCTCTAGAGCGTTCTAGTAGTTACAAGGGGCGTTATCATATACTAGGAGGCGTGCTGAGTGCCATAGATGGTATAAATCCAGAAGATCTAAGGGTAAAAGAACTTTTAGAAAATATTAGATTAAATAATGTGAAGGAAGTAATTTTAGCAACATCAGCTACATTAGCAGGACAAACAACTAGTTTTTATATTATGGATTTATTAGAGGGTGAAGGTATAATTATTTCTAGGTTAGCTCAGGGGATCCCTATGGGAGGAGAACTTGATTATTTAGATGATGGCACTATTGGTGCAGCATTAGATTCTAGAAGAATATTAAGTGGTAATAAATAATTTATTTATTTATTTTTTTTTAAATTTAACCTTGCTTTTTTAGGAGCATTTTTAATGTTTATGTTTTCCATTATACCAAGGTTTGATATTTTCTCTATTTGAGGGATCATTTTGTTTTCTATGGAGCCTATTGCCTTATCATAATTAGTGCCGGCAGATTCTAACCCTTTCTTTATTCCTTCCATATGCTCAAAAAACTTTAAAACTCTTCTTTGTAGTTCCTGAGAATGGATAGCTATTTCTTTAATATTTTTGGCCAGTTTATCTTGTTGCCAATTAAAAGAGACTCCTTTTAACAGGGCTATTAGAGTGGCTGGTGTGCAGATTAATACATTATTCTTTAGTGCATTTTCAAAAATATCCGGATCAATTTGAATTGCAGCAGAAAAAAAATGATCACCAGGTATAAACATTATTACAAAATCTAAATCTCCTTCAATTGAATTTTGATATTCTTTTTGCCCTAACATTCTAGCAGTGGATTTAATATTATTTGCATGCTTTTTAAGTTTTTCGTCTTTTTCTAACTGTGATTCTGCTTCAGTGTATTCAATATAAGCAGATAGTGGTGTTTTTGCATCAATTGCCAAAGACCGGTTTCCTGGAAGATGTATTACAGCATCTGGCCTTCCTCCACCTTCTGATAATCCTTTTTGTAAATTAAAATCAACATGCTCAGACATACCAGCTAATTCTAGAATTCTTTGTAATTGAACTTCACCCCATTTCCCTCTAGACGTAGGAGATCTTAGAGCTTGTTCTAATTGACGAGTTCCATTAGCAAGAATATCTACTTGTTCTGATAATCTTCCATAAGATTCAATTCTATTTTTTTCTATATTATTTACGTTGTTGTTTAGTTTCTGCAGTTCACTAGTTAAAGGTTCTACTAATACAGATAACCTTCTTTCTCTAAGTTCTAATTCTGTCTCATTATTAATCTTATTATTATTAACTTTTTCTTCTAATAATTCGTACCCTCTTTTTTGCATTATATATATAATTAAACTAAAAATTAGTAAGCATACAATACTGGTACCTAGCATAATAAAAAGATTTAATTCATTCATATATTTTTACCTTTTATAATAAAAAATATAGTTTATTACTAT
>Ga0209501_10004582_pt1 | contig 13155 bp, 7 predicted proteins | sample ArcticOcean_MG_C_4_FD_187434 | JGI IMG/M metagenome (GOLD analysis project Ga0209501, IMG submission 187434) | Marine microbial communities from western Arctic Ocean - ArcticOcean_MG_CB4_134 (SPAdes) (version 2) | ecosystem: Environmental > Aquatic > Marine > Oceanic | place: Arctic Ocean...
ATCCAACGCTCTGCGTTGGATCGGGCCACAGGACGCTCTGCGTCCCGTGACCGCGATGCCGGGGACGCAGAGCGTCCGACGGGGCATTCCAACGCAGAGCGCTGGAACGAGTTCGGCGGTGGCCGAGGGCCACCCCCAACTTTTTCCGTCCTACGTGAAATTCAACTGATTGGTCGTCCGTTGGATCGTTTGCGGTATTCCTTGAGCTCCTGTTCGATCGCGCGGCGTTCTGCCTCGTGCCGGGCTATCGCGGTCTGTGAATGCGAACGCACAGCCGTCAGGTCGCCCAGGGCCAGCATCGCAATCCAGAAGACGAACACGATGACCATTAACCAGAAAATGGTCGAGGCCAATGGGCCAAACTGCCAGATGACCACATCGCCAACGCCAATCAGGAATCCAACAATCGCCAGAAATGCCGATGTCTGCATGCGTCGACGGAATCGACCGTGAAAGTGCCGGTAGTCCGTGGCATCCTCCGCCAAATCCCGTTTGTGGTTCAAATCCCGTTTGTGGTTTCGCCAGGCTCGCACATGCGACCACATCATCCCGCTGGCCAGCACGACCAGCCCTGTTCCGAGTATTGCAGCGGGAACCCAGTTGTTGGCAGCAGGCGGCATCAGACCAGAGTCTCCGGGGCGCATGATCTTTTGAGGACGAACATGATAAACGGCATGGTTTGGCTTAGCGATTCTTGATTCGGGTCTCTCGGGACTGGATTTGGCGAGCAACGAATGCGTGAAAAGAGTCTACCGGGGTGCGGTTCCGAATTGAAATCTGCTGGAATCCGCGTTGAGGTTCCCGATCGAACTGCGTTCCCAGACTTGGGGCTGCATAAAGTTCACAACACATCAACAGGAGCAACAGGATGATGGGCCGCCGGCGTCGCCAGGGATTCACACTTATCGAACTGCTGGTCGTGATCGCGATCATTTCCGTTCTTGCGTCGATGCTTCTGCCGGCTGTGCAGAATGCCCGCGAGGCAGCTCGGCGCACACAGTGCATCAACCGGCTCAAGCAGATGGGACTCGCGTTGCACGAGTACGAACTCTCCGTTGGATCATTTCCGATCGGGGCCGCATTTGCGCCGGCACCGGGGTCCAATCCACATGATCCGGCCATTCGAGGCAGTTCGTTCTTTGTCCCGATGCTGCCGTGGATCGACCAGGGAAACGCCTACAATCGCCTGATCGCCGAAACGCCCGCCGGAGTATCCGGAATTGGATTCCCGGGTAATCCGAATACGGCCATTCTCGACGACCTGTACGTCGAGATGTTCTGGTGCCCGTCCGCATCCATGTCGGAGCACGTGCCCGTGTCGGCGTCGGGGCCGTTGACCATCATGACGACAACCTACATCGGGATTTCCGGGGCGGCATTCCGGAACGGGAACATCAACCCGGATGCCGAACTGGTTGGCGCCTGTCCCGGTCCGAACTCCGGAGCCGTACTTGGTCGCAACGGCATGCTGCTGGAAAACGCGTCCGTCAAGATGCGTGACGTGACCGACGGCTCAACCAACACCATGATGATCTCTGAGCAGTCGACGGCGCGGATTCCGCGCGTGCAGGTGGTGGCTGGCACCCCCCAGGTCGTAATCACCGAGGACGAAACCATCCGTAGTTCGTATCTGGGAGGCGTGTGGGCTGGTACGACGCTTCCGACTGCGCCGGTGGCCGGTGGGCCCACGTCCAATTGCGACCACTTTGTCTACAACATCACAACACTGCGTTACGGCATCAACATGAAGGGAGCCGCTTCCGGAACTGCCGTGACCGCCGCTGCGTCCGGTGGGGCGAACACCCCGATCACGTCTGCGCATCCGGGCGGCGCCCATGCTCTTTTTGTTGATGGCGGCGTACGTTTTCTGCAGGAAAGCATCGATTTCGGCGTACTGATGTCACTGGCGGATCGGCATGACGGAAATGTCCTCAAAGGTCTGGCGTTCTAATGACAGATCGGTGGCTGGTTGAGATAAGCGGACTGAGGCTCGGGCCGTTGGAACGCGCCGACATTCAGCAGATGCTCGACTCTGGCGAACTCCGTCTGGATGACCGCGTGTGCCCCGAAGACTCGGATGACTGGCAGCTCGCCGAGTACTTGTACGACGACGATGGGGACCAGTTGCTGGGTGACCCCGTGTCACACGCACAGCGGAGCGTTGCGCGTCAGCCGACGAGCCTCAACACGGGTCCCGACCACCAGTGGGATGAAGCCCCGCACGCGAGTGGTCTCGAGCCGGAGCCAGCCGGGACTGTGGCGACCGCGGTAACCCGTGAACCGATGTTTTACGTCCAGCGGGACGGTGACGAAGTCGGTCCCCTGCCACTTTCTGTGATGCACGAATTCTCGCACGACGGCCTGTTGAATCCGGACACTCCTGTGAGGAGTGAAGACGATGCCGCGTGGACGACCGCCGAAGAATACGGTTTCGAATTCCCCGTCGTGGAAGTCGAGACTCCGGATTCCGTCGAGCCAAAGGCCGCGTCCGCTCAGCCGGATCGATTGCGTGGAAGTGCGCTTTGGATCGTGTTCGCACCGTTTTTCTTTGCACTGAGCGCGGGACAGACTCTGTCGACTCTGTCTCGGCGGCAGATGCTCGTGACTGCCGCCGTGCTGGTCGCCGTTGGTGCTGCCGGAGTTTACTTCGGACGCATCTGGTCTCAGACCGCGCTGACCGGGCAAATCAGACTCGACGGTGAACCTTTGGCAAATGTGGTCATCCTGTTGACCGGAACGGAAACTGGCGATTCCGGGATGGGCGTCTCCGGCAGCAATGGCCACTTTCGAGTCGTGACGCTTGACGGTGCGCTGCTGCCCGGAGACTACACGGTCACGGTCGACCCGCTATCGACAGACGCGGACAACGACGCACCGGAAATCCCCGAGCGCTACAGCATTATCGGCCTGAGCGACGCCATTATCGAAGTCACGGAGGCAACCTCCACGTGCGACATCGAATTGACGTCGAAGCGGCGTCTGAAGCGTGGAGGTGGCTACTTAAGCAGTCCGGCAACCGGGGCGTCGGTGCTGGAATAGGGCCGATCGTCATGCGTCCCCGTGCCGAGCATGGGATCATGCTATCCCAGGCGACGAGACGGCGCAGGAAACGGAGTCACAAGACGAACGAATCGCCGGTCCCTAGAATCCGCACCTGGCTCTTCCAGTTCATAGCTGATGGCGGTATCTGGGACTTCAATGGCGACCACGAAACCTGGCACATCTCATCTGCCGGAAATTCCAGTGCGGGTGCTGATCGTCGACGACGACGAATCGCATGCCGAGGCCGTCAAAGACAGCCTGGAACCGATGGGGCACGAATGCGAGGTCGCGCCGTCCGGCGAGCGCGGTGTGCAGGCGATCGAGAGCAACGAATACGACGTGGTCATCACTGACCTGCGGATGGATGACGTCGACGGTCTGGAGATTCTTAAGAAGACCCGCGAAGAACTGCCGGACGCCGAGGTCATTCTGCTCACCGGACACTTCTCGTATCAGTCCGCGCTGGCCGCCGGACAGGCCGGAGCGTCGCTGTATCTGACCAAGCCAGTCGACATCCAGGAGCTGCGTCAGGCCGTCGAGAAAGCCTCAACCCGGATCCGACTCGTGCGGCAGAACGCCGAACTGAGTCGCAAGCTGGACGAGAAGTTTGGTTTCGAAGGCGTGATCGGGAACAGTCCGGCCATGAAGCGGGTCATCGACCGGCTGCGGCAGATCGCGCCCATGGACACGACCGTGCTGATCCTCGGTGAAAACGGAACCGGTAAAGAGCTGGTCGCTCGGGCGCTGCACCAGAACAACGTCCGCAAGAACAAGCCGTTCGTGCCGCTGAATATTTCGGCGCTGCCGGAGAGCATCCTCGAAAGCGAACTGTTCGGTCATGAGAAGGGGGCCTTCACGAACGCTCTCGACCGCCGCATCGGCAAGCTGGAATACGCCAATGGCGGGACGCTGTTTCTGGATGAAGTCGGCGAGATGCCGCTCGACACGCAGATCAAGCTGCTGCGCGTGCTGGAGAACCGCAGAATCTCACGCGTGGGTTCGAATGAGGAACTGGGGATCAACGTCCGGCTGGTCGCGGCAACGAATGCTGATCTCGAGCAGCTCGTCAAGGACGGAAGGTTCCGCGAGGACCTGTACTACAGGCTGAGAGTGATCGCGGTGATGCTGCCGCCACTTCGGGAACGGCGCGTGGATGTGCCTCTGCTGATTGATCATTTCCTCGAACAGCTCGTCGACAGCTACGGACGCGAAAAACCCGCCGTGTCCCGTGCGGCCCGCCAGTCGCTGATTGCCCATGACTGGCCCGGCAACATTCGACAGCTCCGAAATGCACTGGAAAGCATGTTCGTTCAGGACATGGACGGAGTTCTGGACGTCGACGATCTGCCGGACGATATCCCGGCAATCGGTGTCACGGACGATGAAGACGGCGGCGGGCTGGCCAGCGGCATGATCTCCGGCGTCGGACCGGACTCTCTGGTCGGCCGGCCAATGGACGAAGTCGAGCGATACTACATTCAGAAGGCGCTGGAGTTGACCGGCGGAAACCGCCAGGAAGCCGCCCGATTGCTCGCCATTGGTGAACGCACCCTGTATCGCAAGATCAAAGAGTACGGGGTGTAGGGTGATGGGACGATTCAGACGCCGTAGACGAACTCCGACGCCTGAATCGACAGTGAATTCGTTACTCGACACGGATCAGTGCATCGCACCAGTCGCGGAATTGCATGCCGTTCGAATCGATGTCCGTCGTAATGACGTGCAGGCCTTTCCCGGGCGCTTTGAATCGGATCTTCGATACCACCGTCGTGCCCGATGCGACGCGCGGTTCAATCATCGCTGAGCCGGGAAAGTCCCCGCCAAATGTCACGCTGAATGTCCGCGTCTCAGGCGAGTGGTTGGTCAGCCGCAGTTGCAGCTCGACTGTCTCACCCGCCTTCACGGTCACTGCTCTTGGATAGAGGACTGCCCATTGCTCATCGATTCCGTAGTTCGCATTATCCCACGGGAGCAACTCGTCCAGGATGTCAATCCGTTTGCGGTAGCTGCTTTCCAGGTAATCGAGTTCCTTCGGAGAGAAACGAAACACGTGTGGAATGTGCTCGTTGATCAGCCAGTAGTTCGGTCCAAGTGCACGCACCTTGTCGAGACAATGCAGGTAGCCGAGTCCATCGCCCACAAGATTACGATTCAGCAGGCAGTAGTCGTCCATACCGGACGGTGAGAACGCGTCGCCGATGAAGAAGACAGGCGTTTCCTTCTCGCGCCGAACCAGCATGGCTCCGTGATGGATGGCCTGGCCCGGGTAGAAATGGAACTCGAGTTCGTACTCTTTCCACTTCAGCTTTTCCCCGGTCTTCATCCCTTTGACGTTCTTCATCGGATTGTGAGTCGTGGCCGGCATGTGATAACCACTAGGGTTCTCCAGAATCTCGACGTACTCTGTCGTGGCATAAATCGGGCAATCGAATTCCTCGGACGCGGCCTGCACCATGTTGGTGTGATCGTCGTGGTAATGCGTGACAAAAATACCATCGACCTTCGTGACCAGCCCATCGGCCATCAGTTTCTTGACTCCGTCGATCACGCGCTGGTAACCGCAGTCGAGCAGAAAACCGTGTCCGTCATCTGAGATCAGCATGCGGCTCGTTGAGTTCTCCCAGATCCAGTCGGGCGTGTCCTGGTACAGAGAGTAAGGCATCAGTTTGACGTCGGCGTCTTCGCCCAGAACGCGCCGGCCCTTAATCGTCATACGCTCTTCTTTGAAGTACCAGTTGAGCGCGTTGGTGGAAAGATAATTCGCATAGTACGCCTGAACGCGGGCAATAAGTTTTTCAATGGCCGCCTGCGGATTGCGGATGACAGGCCCGCGTGCGGGCACAATCAGGTCCGGGTTCGTGGCGGCGACTCTGCGCAGGCTGGGGATCAGCACTGCGAGTCGACCGGCATGACCGTGATACCCGCCGATCTTTGCTTCGGGAATTGCATCCTGAAAGCTGTACAGGTCGAACAGCTGTCCGTCGCCATAGATCAGGTCGCCGGTAAATGCGACGGTCTTGCCGTCAATCTTCGCAACATAAGAAACGGCTCCGCGAGTGAATCCGGGAGTTTCCAGGACGCGAAACATGTAGTTGCCCGCTTTGATCTCGTCGTCGGCCTTCACCCACGAATCAACCCGGACCGGCTTAACCAGCACCTTCGTCGATTGCTGTGAATAATCGTGAAACCGCTTCTCCAGGAACGCTTCCCACCATGCCTCAGGCTTCTCGAACAGATCCCGTTCGGCTTCCGGAGCGTGGACGTGAGCACCTGCCTTGATCACCTTCAGGGCAGACGTCACGACATCTCGGCGGTGATGCGTCAGCAGCAGATGGTCGACCTCGACCTCGACTTTGTCCGGCAGTCCGTAAACAGCAACGGTGGTATCACCGTCTTCAATCATGACTCCATTGACTGCACCAGGGTAGACCGTCAGATGCGGTGAAACTTCCTCAGCCGAAACGGGCACAGAAGTGACGACTGCCGTCAGAATCAGCAAAATGCCGGCCAGTGAATGTCTCATGATGACCTCGCACGGTGAATCAGACTGGCGCGGGGCATGCCCCACATGGAAGCCGGAAGTTTAGTCGCGTAGCGACGTCGACGAACAGCACCGGGACCGGAGCTTCGCTGGCTCGTGGGATCTAAGGCATTTGAACCGCTGGTTTGGAGGCATTCAGAGCTGGTGGAATGAGGACCGACGAACAGCATTCGTCTGCGGAACTTCAACGATTGGTCAGCAGGTCGTTAAGGCGATGATCGAAATTGAGAAAAGCGAGGACCAATTCATCAAGACAAAGTCAGGAATCCTTGTTCCGAAGTCGGCGCAATGACGACTTTGTCCCTTCCGTCGATCATGTGGTATAGTCGGACCATGACTCCGCAACTCTCAAAAGAACTGTCCGACGCGCTGCAGGCCAGTGAGGCTGAAGAGCTGGAAGTTATGGATCCCCAGACGCAGCGTCTGTACGTCATCTGTGATCCGGGAATGCATCAGCAGGCGAAGCGGGTGCTGGATCGGGAGGCGATTCGAGCCGGGATTCAGCAGATGGAGAATGGCGAGACGCAGCCGGTCGATGAGGCTTTCGAGGAGATGCGCGTTCGGCTTGGATTCGCGCCGAGATCATGACGTTTCACGTGCGCATCGCGAAGCTCGCCCGGCGCGATATTGAACGCAATGCCGAATGGTGGGCTCAGCATCACTCTCGGGAGCAGGCGGAACGGTGGTTTCATACCGTTCACGAGCAGGTTCAGACGCTCGACCAGTTCCCGGAGAGTCACGCTCTGTCTGTCGAGAATGATGATCTCCCGTTTGAGCTGCGGGATCGGCTTGTCGGGTTGGGTTCTCGGCGGAGCTACCGGGCCGTATTCACGATCCGGGGCGACACCGTATTTGTGCTCCGTGTCCGACCGGCGGCTGAGCAGCGGCTGCATCCGTTGGACCTGCCGGAAGAGTGGCTCGACTGACGGCGGTGAGTCGTGGCATGCTGACGGTTGCATGCGTCTGGCTGTTCATGTTCCGGCTGACTTTGATCGCGCGCCGGTGTTTACCGAGTCGCGGGGTGGCACCCGGAACGAAACTTGACGGAACTGCAACATGTCTTGATGAACCTCGTCGCAGCCCTCTGTTTCTGCCCGCGCGTGTCAGCAATCACGCTCCGGACTGGAGACGTTGCATTGCGTCGTTGATGGCGTCTTCTGACACGGGTTCGATGGCTGAATCAGGGGCGTGCACGATGTCCGCTGCGTCGGGTGGGATGTCGTCGAGCTCGGTGCCGGGCATGAGTTCGTCTGCTCCGGGGCCGCCGACCAGACGGCCTGGTCGTTGGGCGCCAAACAGTCGGTCGGAGCCGCTGCCTCCCAGCAGGGTCGCTCGGCCACCGAATCTGCTTGCGTCCAGACTGTTGTCGGATGGACCACCGCGCAGGACTGCGGCGGAATAGAAGCCCACAAGGCGGTCCTGGCCGAGGCCCTCAAGCGTCGTTTCTCGACCGAAACCGGCGATTGTGATGTCCGAGTCAGCGGCTTCTTCCAACACCGAACGGCCACCGCCACCGTGGAGAAGATCGTTCCCCTTGCCCCCACTCAGAGTGTCCACGTCGCCTTCGCCGCGGACGTTGTCGTCACCGTCGCCGCCAGACAGCCGATCCCTACCGGCTCCGCCTCGCAGCGTGTCGTCGCCCGCGTCGCCCTGCAGGTTGTCGTTCGCACTGGAGCCGATCACCAGGTCGTCGCCTGAGCCACCGTGGATCTCGACAGTGCGCGTTCTGGCCGAGGCGTCGAATCGGTCGGCGGCGGCGCTGCCTGTCAGGATCAGTCGGCTGATCGGTCCACTCGAACGTGCGCGGTCCCCTCGGTCGGACCAGTAGCGGTTGTCCTGGATCGTCACATTGCCCGCGACTTCGTCGATGACCACTGTGCGGCCGGCGCCGCCGTTCAGGATGTCCGTGCCCGTTCCACCGTCGAGCGTGTCGTTCCGGGCGCCGCCGCGGAGATCGTCGTCTCCGGCTCCGCCGCGGATGAGGTCGCGTCCGGCGCGGCCGAAGATCATGTCGTCGCCGTCACCACCTTCGAGCGTGTCGTTGTGTCGGCCACCTTTGATTGTGTCGTTGCCGTCGCCGCCGCGAAGCAAGTCGCGCCCGGCACGCCCGAGGATCATATCGTCGCCGGTACCGCCATCGACCGTGTCATCCGAGCGTCCGCCTCTGACCGTATCGTCGCCGCCGCCGCTGTGCACTTCGGCCGCGATCGACAGGCCCGTCAGATCGATGCGGTCGTCTGAGTCTCCGGTCGTCACGCGGACGAGCGTCAGGTCAGTGGCGTCGAATCGCTGCTCGATCGGTGCATTACCCGCGTTACTGATTCGTACGACGAGTTCGTTCGTTGCGCCGTCCGTGAGGATTTGCACTCGAGCGTCCGGAAGCGAGGTCGCGTCGATGCTGAGTGTCCCATCGGTCACCTCGGCCAGACCGGCACGCAGTATGTCCGTTGTCAGTTCGACCGCGCCGTTACCGGCATCACCAACACGATCGGGGTGTCCGGCGAAGTTCACCGCATTGAGTCGCAGCCGCAGAATCGGCGGCTCGACATTGTCGGGCAGCTGGATAATGAACGGATCGCCGGGGCGCGGAAGCGGAATCGGAATCGGCAAGTCGATCACGTCCGTCTCGTAGGTCACCTCAGCGATGAGCTGATCGGGATCGTTGATCGAGACTGCTTTCGTCTGCCGGTCGCCGATGCTGTAGAGCACGTCGTTGATGAACGCGGCTCGCAGGATCGCGCTGTCGTGCTCGACGCTGCCGCTGAGGACGATCGCGTCTTCGGATCGCCCGGCAAACGACGTGTCGATGCGGAACGTCTGCAGGATGTCTTCCCGCAACCGCTCGTTCGATTCGCGAAAACCGTCACCGTCGTGGTCGATCCGGCTGCTGAACGAGCGGCTGGTCGGAATGGCTAGCGTCTGGTGGAAGCCGAACCAGCCGAACGCGTGATGATCGCCTTCCGCGAGCGACGTCGAGAATCTCGGCAGGGCATCGCGGTCAATGAGTAGCGGTTGGGTCGGATCGCTGACGTCGTACAACGATACTTGCGTGGCTCCGACGCCGAACCCGACCGTGCTGCGGCCGACGGTTAGCAGGTGTGACGCATCGATCGGCTGCATGTAGGTCGGTGTGCCGATGCTGCGGACCTCGCCCAGCAGTTCCGGGTCGAGGGGATCGCTGAGGTCAATGACCGATAGCGGCGACGTGGCCTGGAAGGTCGCCGTGAAGGCTCGGTCGCCGAAGAAACGGACGGACTTGAGTTGCGAGCCGCGGGCGATGTCCAGTTCGGAACCGACCGGTTGCAGCAGGCCGGCGCGGTTTTCGAACACGGTCAGATCGGTCACAGCGCGAGTTCCGGTGGGAGTGCTCCGGCTGGTGGATGTGACGATCCGCAGCCGCCCGTCGTGTTCGTCCGCCGAGAACTGATCCAGCAGGCGACCCGCGACCGAGCCCGTGCCCGCCAGGTCGATCCCGCCAACGTCGCTGTTCCAGTCGAACTGGTAGATGGCGGTGTAGCTGGTATCGCCCGCCGTCAGACTCGACGACTGGCTGTTTTGAGTCTGGAACAGGTAGAGATGTTCGGCAGTGGCGTAAATCTCGCGTCCGGACGAGGTCAGCAGCGCCTCGGCTGCGACCGGAGCGGCCGCGCCTCCGCGTGTGTCGAGACTCACAACAGTGACCAGCGGCGACGACGGCGAATCCTCGATCCGCACGATCTGCGTCGGATCGATCATCCGGCCTTCAAGCACGGTCCCGTCGGCGTTGACGGTCACGTAGCCCGGCAGCAATTCGTCGAGCAACTGGTCGAACGACGCCGTAATGCGAGCGGTGTATTCGTCGCGTGTCTCGTAGATGCCAGTCGGCTCTCTCCGCCACACGTCCGGTGGCAGGCCCACGAAATTGATGGCTGGGGTCACTGTTCCAGAAGACCCGTCCGTTGTCGGGTCGCTCGACGTCAAGACGTCGTCAAAATCGAGTTCGGGTTCAGGCAGGTCGAGGAGTCGCGGTGCGGAAAGCTGCAATGGCGATGACTGCACGACCAGGTGGAGCATGCCGTCGATCGAACGCGACTCACGGTAATCTCCGTCAAGCGTTGTCTGCTGCACGAACTGCGGAGCGGACGGATCGCTGACATCGAGCACGGTAACGATCGTCGCCTCGCTCGTCGGTGATCGCACGGGTCCTGGCCAGATGATGTCGGAGAATCCACCAGCGAACTGCAGCGAACTGGTAGATGTGTCTGCGACCGCGATGTCAGACGGGAGGTCGCGGAACACGTCGACCGTTCCTCGGTTGAACGGCGGGAATCGTTGTGGCAGTCGCGACACGATCGTGAGACGGTCTTCGTGCAGATACATGCCGACCGGGAGGCCGTCGATCCGCACGCGGGCCAGTTCAGTCAATTCGTCAGCGGGAAACGCTTTGAGCACGACCAGCTCGCTGCCGCTGAGGACATACAGGTGCTCCCCGTCGTTCTCAATCAGGTCGGCTTCATCGACGCCAGCGACCTGCACGTTGGTTTCGGAAAAATTGGTGTCGAGTGTCGATGTCGTTGTGACGGCACCGGTCGCAGCAGACTCCATCGAAGAGAAGAGGAACCAGGGAATCGGCGTGTGTTCCTGCCCGAACAGGTGGTCGTAGCGGACAAGAGCATCTTCGATCAGCCAGTCGCGGAAGGCGTCAAGCGACTCGAACCGTTCGACCAGATCGGCAACCGAACTGACGACCTCGACCGTGACCGCGGCGTGCTGCCGGCCGTCGACCGTGTACGTGAACGAGTCCGTGCCGGTGAAACCATCGGCGCGGGTGTAACGAATTGTCCGACCGTCCTCGTTGATCACGACCGTGCCGCCGTGCTCAGTCACCGACACCGCGGTGATCACCCCGGCACCCGAGTAGTCGGCTGAAAGCGGATCGTTCGCGAGCACGTGGATGACGTTGTCCGACGATCCCGTCAGGACGGCGGCCTGGTCATCGCGGGCCCGGCGGATGACGTTGACTTGGACCGTTTCAGTGAACTCGCCGTCGACCGTGTAAGTTAAAACGTCCTGGCCGTGGAAGTCCGTTGGTGGTGTATAGAGCACCGTCCGGCCGTCTGCGGCAATTGTCACCGTCCCGCCGGCTTCCGTTGCACTCACCGCGGTGATCGTGCCAGGGAACGGATTGTCGCTGGTACCGTTGTTGAATCGCCGGTCGGGCTGACTCCAGGATTGGTCGTTCCGCAGCACGTCGAACACAACCGGGTCGGAGTTCTGGTCGACGGTGAGATGATCCGTGTTCAGACGCAGCGGCGGATTCACCGTAACGCGAACCGTCCCGGTAAACCGGCCATCGACCGTGTACTCAAACGTGTCCGTGCCGACGAAGCCTGCGGCAGGCGTGTAGGTCACCGTCAGTCCGTCGCTCTCCAGCGTGGCAGTGCCGCCTTCGGTGGTCGGCCCGAGCGACGTGATCAGTCCGGGAAACGGATAATCGCTGCCGGTGAGATTTTGAATCGCGGTGCCGAGATCATCATTGCTGAGCGGTTGCAGCGTGAGCGGCTCTCCATCGCGGACCATCACGCCGCTGTCGGTGTTCAGCCGCACGGACGCCTCGCGTCGCAACACGACCGTCGCTTCGTAGTCTCCGTCGACCGTGTAGGTAAACCTGATCGAACCGGACTGCATCTCGTCCGAAACGAAGATAAGTGAGCGGCCGTCGGACGCGATCTCGACGACACCCCCCGTCGTCGGCTGCGTCACCGCGGTAATTGTGCCGTTCGCTCCGCTCTGAAAGGCGCGATCGTTATCGAGCACCGGCAGGCCGATGGGATCGAGTGACGGCGTCAGCCGCTCGGCGAAACGATCGTTTTGCACACGGCTCTCGACCCGGACGCTGACATTCGCTTCGGTCTCGCCATTGACTTCATACGTAAACGAGTCTTGCCCGGTGAAGCCATCTTCCGGCGTGTAGAGCAGCCGCGAGCCGTCGTCCGACACGCGGACAGTGCCGCGTCCCGGCTCCGAGACCGCAGTGATGACGCGCGGTCCAGCGGGCGTGCCGTTGCCGAGGAAGTCGTTGGCGAGCACGTCGAGTTCGGACTCACCGCCATCCTGCAGCACGGACTCGAAGTCCTTCCGCACGGGGGACGAGAGGTCGACAAAGACTGTCGACTCGTATCCGCCAGTGACCGTGTATGTGAACGACTCGACTCCCAGGAACCCATCTGGTGAAGAGTAAATCACTCGCCGTCCATCGCCCGAAATCTGGACGCGACCGCTCTGCGACGGTTCCGACACGGCGGTGATGACGATGTCTTCCGCGGACACGTCGGGCAGCAGGCCGTTCTGGATCGGATCGTTGGCCAGCACATCGATTTCGAAGTCCGTGCTTCCGGCGTCCAGCGAGACGTTGTCGTTCGCAGTTGCGTCACCGATGTGGAACGACACCAGCACCGCGTATCGGCCGTCGAATGTTACGCCGACACTGTCCGTCACGTTTTGCAGGCCACTTCCCGGGGTATAGACGAGCGAACTGCCGTCGCTGCCGACTGCGACCGTCCCGTGCTCGGCTCCGGCAACCGACGTGATCT
>Ga0209501_10004590_pt1 | contig 13124 bp, 9 predicted proteins | sample ArcticOcean_MG_C_4_FD_187434 | JGI IMG/M metagenome (GOLD analysis project Ga0209501, IMG submission 187434) | Marine microbial communities from western Arctic Ocean - ArcticOcean_MG_CB4_134 (SPAdes) (version 2) | ecosystem: Environmental > Aquatic > Marine > Oceanic | place: Arctic Ocean...
ATGGTGGCGAAAAGGAGGGTGAGGTAACTGGCAATGTCGGTGAGGGTCCCCACCGTAGAGCGGGGATTCCGGGCGACGGTTTTCTGTTCGATGGAGATGACGGGCGACAGGCCGTGGATGAAGTCGACGTCCGGTTTTTCAACCTGGGCGATGAACCGCTTGGCGTAGGTGGAGAGCGATTCCATGTATCGGCGCTGGCCTTCCGCATAGAGGGTGTCGAAGGCGAGCGATGACTTGCCGGATCCGCTGAGGCCTGTAATGACGACGAGCTGATCCCGCGGGATTTCGAGGGAAACGTTTTTCAGGTTGTGGACACGGGCGCCCTGTATGCCGATGGTGGAGCGCGCGGCGATGCCTCTGGCCTTCCGGCTGCCGACGCCCGACGGCTTGCGGGTTGGAGGTCGTTCAGCCAAGGGGTTCCCCAATGTATAGGAAAGCCAGTTCCGGTACCTCAAGCTGGCTCCGTGTTGTGAGCTTGACGGGTATGGAGGCCTTTTCGAGAACGCCCGCGTCCGCCAGCCATTCGCAAGCGGCAACGGTATTGCTCATCCCGTAGTGCCGCTTGAAGTGGTGATCGATATCGGTTGAGGAGCGTGCGTCGGCTTCCGCTTCCAGGTACTCGAGAACGGGACGAAAGCAGTCGAGCAGGTGTGCTTGCATATAGTCTTCAATAGCTGAAAGAGCGCCTGCTACGGATTTCCGTGTCTTCTTCTTGTTGAGTAGGTCGGTGTAGACGACGTTGAAGAATCCGGGGTTGAGTTCGACGGCTCGAGGGATGACTTCCCGGTCGATGAGTTCGCCCGCGAGACCAACTTCGATCTGGGCCAAAGGCGTTGCCGCGTATAGGATGAAGAGAGCGGTGTAGTCCAGGTCGCCACGGGTGAGGAAGAATTTCTGAGCCTTGTTATACCCATAGCTTACGGAGGCCCCGGCGTTCAGCAGCTGAATCTGGCTGTCTCGGGAGCCCAGCGTGCGGATTTCTTCGAGGAACGCGTCTATAGAGGGGTCTTTCGAGAAGATGAGTTTGCCTTTGGCGACCAGGGAATGTGTGAAGGAGTTTGCGGCCGCACCCTCGACCCATTTCTTGAAGCCCGATCTGGACAGGACATTGGCGTGTATGTTGACATCGTTTTCGACGAGGGAGACACTGTGGTCTTTGGTTTTCTGGTCGTCGGTGCAGATGAGAATGAGGTCGATGTCGGACCCTTCCCAGACACGGTCGTGGGAAAGACTCCCGCAGAGCAGCCCGGCCAGAATATGACGGTCTTCCTGCACCTGGACCATCAGCTGATGGAGGGCCGACTCAAATCGATCGTGCGCTGTGGTTGATTTCGCCATTTGACGCCCAAGATAAGGCGAGATGACCCACGTGGCAACCGGGTTGGACCGCTCCTGTACGACCTCGGGGACTGTGGCCGCCGACGCTTGACATTGGGCCTCTATAGACTACCCAAGGGATTGCGTAATGGGTGCTGCAATTCAGAAGTCATAGATGCGCCGGTTGAGAAGGTATGGGCGGGGATCCGGGACTTCCACGACCTGTCCTGGGCCCCCAACGTTATCGAAAGCCTGGAAGCGGGAGGTTCCTCGGGGATCGCGGTCGGGGCAACGCGAGTCTTGAACGGTGTCTTCAAGGAGACTCTCCTTGCTCTTGATGACGACGCCAGATCGATCCGCTACAGCATTGACGACGGCCCAAACGCTGTATCGAAGGATAATGTTCAGGGCTACATAGGGGAGGTGGGTGTTTTCCCCAGTACATCCAGCAATGGGACATTTGTGCTCTGGACATCGAGCTGGTCGGGCGGAGGTGAAGGAGCCCGGGCATTCTGCGATCCGATATATCAGGCCCTTCTGGGGGATATGAAGGCATCTCTTTCTTCGTAGGCCCTGCTTCAGGCAGTCACCGGACGTCTGAAACACAAACACCCTCGGCCAGTGGAAAAGCCGAGGGTGTTCTACGTACGGGACGTGCTTCAAGACTTCAGTCGAAGAAGCCGGCGTCTTCTTCCGACAGATAAGGCTTAGCTGCCTCGGGAATGAGATCGACACCCATGCCGGGCCTGTTAAAGTCGTCGACGTTAATGAAGCTGTCTTTCACAATGGTGTTGGGCAGGCCCTCGACGATGTCGTACCACCAATCGGGATTTCCGAGCGGATATTCGAACGCGATGTAGTTGTCGGGCAGCGCAGCGGCACATTGGACGAGACCAGCCAGGCCGATGAGGCCGTCGAAGATGCCGTGAGGCGCCATAAGGATGCCGTGAAGGTCGGCATACTCGGCGATCCACTTGAGCTCTGCAATGCCGCCGCAGTCGCAGGGGTCGGGACCGACGATGTTGACGGCCTTCCGCTCGATGAGATCTTTGAAGTTCTGCCTGAGATAGATCTGTTCGCCGGTGTGGATGGGAGTTGAGGTTGCCCGAGTGACCTCTCGATAGACGTCCGGATTTACATAGGGGACGTAGTCGCCGGTGAGGAGGTCTTCCAACCACATGATGTGGTAGGGCTCAAGGGCCTGCGCCAGGCGGATGGCGTCGGGGACGGTCCATCCGGGGCCGCAATCGAGTGCAAGGCCAATGTCGTCACCCAGCACTTCCTTCATCGCAGTGACGCAGTCGATGGTGTGCTTCAGGCCCTTCTCGGTGAGCAGCCCCCGACTGGCGTGTGAACCGCCGGACCGGATTTCGCCGTATGTGAAATCGGAGACGGAGGCGGCCATTGGCCCGTGGAAGCCGATGGATTCCTTGATGATGCTGAAGCCCTGAGGGGCGGCTTTCATCTTCGTGACGGCGTCTGCGTAGTCCTGCGGATCGAACCCTTCTTTCCTGAACCGCACCCCTCCATTGTAGACACGGACCCTATCCCGAACCTTTCCTCCCAAGAGCTTGTGGACCGGAACCCCTGCCGCTTTGCCTGCCAGATCCCACAACGCCATTTCGATGATGCTGACGGCGGTTCCCCACGGCTTGAAGCTCCCCATGCGACGGATCTTGAGCATGACGCGTTCGACGTCGGTAGGGTCCTCGCCGACGAGGTGCTTCTTGTAGAAGAGGATGTGCGGCTTCAGGTAGGCTTTGCTCGATTCGGCTTCCCCCCAGCCGCTGAGGCCTTCGTCGGTACAGATGCGGACAATGGGGTTGCTGCCAAGAACGGCGCATTTTACGTCGGTAATGAGCATGAGTGGTAGCCCTGAGCTCTTCCTTGATTATGGTGAGACGGCAGACGGCAGACGGCAGATGGCAAAGACGGCAAAGATGGCAAAGATGGTTCTGGGCTCAGGATTTGAGATGCTTGTCCGCGAAGTCGAGGTAGCGCTGCCAGTCGTAGTCGGTGACGTCGTGTTTGCCGGCGCGGACATGATAGCCGATTGCGCCCATTGCAGGCTCGTGGATGCCTGGCATGTCCGTGACGGGGAGGCCGTCGGTTTCGAGCAGCCGGTAGACGGGGTCGGCGCGAAGGGCGGATAGGAATTCTCCGCGCGGATCGGCCCAGCGGTCTTCTTCGGCGCTGGCGACATAGACGGGGCGGGGGGCTATGAGGGCGATGAGCATGTGCTGGTCAACGGGAAGATCGTCCTCCAGACCGTTGTAGCGATTGAAGTTGTCACAGAACCAGTGGGGGAATGCGTTGTTGATGATGGCGACGGTTTCTCCGAACCTGCGGCGGGAGAGTGCGGCGCCCCCGCAGCCGGAATCGTTGGAGATGGTGACGGCGAAGCGTTGGTCCTGCGCTCCTGCCCAGAGGGCGGTCTTTCCAAGTCGCGAGTGACCCATGACGGCTACGCGGGCGGCGTCGACGTCCCTATCCGTCTGCAGATAGTCGAGTGCCCGACTAAGCCCCCATGCCCAGGCGCCGATGGTGGCACAGTTGTCGCCCAGAGAGCCGGTGTGGCCAATTTCGTGGAAGATGGGATGGACGCCGTTGGCGAAACCGTCGTCGTAGTCGGGGTCGAGGTCGCCGCAGTAGATGGTTGCGAGCCCGTAGCCCCGGCTGAGGATACGGTCGATGGACCAGCGGGCGGAGGATGTTCCCCGGGCTGCATTCGTAGCGCGGCTGCCGACGACGCCCTTCCCGCCTTCGCGCATCCAGCGCTGGGAGAGGGTGATGCCCGAGTCGGTGTGGACGGTGTGGTTGCCGTAAAAGTTGAGCCCCAGGAAACAGGGGACCGGGCCCGGACGGTCTTTCGGGAGGTAAAGGAGGATGTCCATTCGAGGGTCGTCGCCTGTGTTCCGGAAATAGACAGAGATCTCGCGGCGAGTGGCTCGACCGTCGAGGGCTTCATCTTCGGAGGTGACGGCGAAAGTCATCGCTTCGGGACAGCCGGGCATTCGGCCGTAGACGTGCTCTTCGAAGAGGGCGAGGATTTCGGGCCGACGACGGGTGGTCCAATCGGCGGGGGTGGTCGCGGACAGGCCATCGGAGGAGATCAAGGGGTCGGGGAGGACGTAGTTGGGGACTAGAGACTCGTCGTAGTTGACGTCGTGGGGCATAGGGACCTCGGGCAGAGGGCAAAGGGCAAGATGGTTGGGGCTGCGCGTTCGGAACTTGATGGTGGAATGGGCGGCATTTTGTGAAGGCGCAATGGACATTGAAAATCAGAAAATGTCCATTACTCATTATGCCAAAGGCTGTTGGCGCTGTGTGGTCAGGAGGGGTAATGGGATTGTTGGGAAAAGGCTGAAGGCGCATTGAGTGTTGGGAAATGAACAATGTCCATTACCCATTGGTAGCTGCTAACCCAGTGATGAGAGTATTGGCTCAAGGACCTGCTGCTGGAGAAGCCAGGCTTCTTTCATCGTTTCGTAGGGCTGGGTCTGGCCGTCGAAGTTGATGGGGTTCATGGCCACGACGAGGCCTTGAGTTGGGAAGCAGACGGCGTAGTTGCCGCCAGCTCCCCAGGATGAGAACGCGTCTCGGGGCAGGTCGGGCCAGAGGCTGCCAAACTCGTTGGTCCAGAACCCGTGCCCGTAGCGCCACTCTTCTTCCGGGCAATTTTCACGGATGAAGGGGTTGACGACCACCGACTGCCGCATCCACTCTTCGGGAATCACCTGATCGTCGCCCCATTTTCCGAAGTTGCACCAGAGCCACCCCATCCGGGCGTGATCCCGAAGGCTTGTACGGATGCTGGTGCCCCACCCGAAGACCTCCATTCTCGCCTTTTCCTGCATTTTCTGTGATCCGGAATGATACTCCCAATCGGCTCCGATCCGATCCGCGATCTTCTCTTTGAAGAGGACTCCGATTTTCGGGGATCCTTCCGGGTCGTTGACGTCATAGACGCCGTAGGCCGTCTCGATGCAGTGCGTCAGCAGGCACATACCGGTGGTCTGGTAGTGGAAGATCCTACCGGGATCTTCACCTGGTTTCAGGTAGCCGGAGACGTTGCAGATGAGCTGTCTGAGGGTGGCGCCGCGGTTCGCTTCGAAGGCATAGCGGCCTTCTTTGGGACCGCGATCGGGTGGTACGTCCATCATTTCGGGGAAGACGTCTACGGCCGCGATATCGGCGCTTTCGATCTTACCTTCTGCGACTGCGATACCGAGGAGATTCGAGAGGACCGACTTCATCGCCGACGCAATATGGACCTTCTGCGCTCCGTCCCATTCACGAAGCCACTCGGCCACTAGAAGGCCGTTGCGGACGATGGCGACGCGATACGGCTTGTCGGGCAGGAGGGTCTCGAGCGTTTTCCGGGCGCTCTCAAGCTTCGAGGCATCTAACCCTGCGTCTGCAGGGGTCGCTTCGGTCCAGTCTCTCTCAGGGAACGAATCGTCAGTCATTCATTGTCTCCATTAACTGCAGACGTCAGACGTCAGACGTCAGACTTCAGAAGGCAGAAGGCAGAAGGCAGAAGGCAGAAGGCAGAAAACCTACTCTTCTGCAAGGCTATAGAGCGGTGAGGAACCACGCGAACGATCCGACGCCGGCGCCCAGGGCGAGGACGCCCCATTTTCGCTGAGCCGGAAGGAGCCACCACATGTAAACCCCACTGGCCGCCCAGAGGACGAAGCCGACGTTTACGATGTCGACGATGACGGCCCAGAGGTCGCTCAGGAAAGACTCCTGGTTGAAGCCGGACCGGATGTGCAGCCACACGATGAAGCTACGAAGGTTCAGGCCCTGATGCTCGATTGCCAGCTGCTTTTCTTGGAAATTGTAGGTGTAGCGGGACTGTGACCAGAAGGAGAACCGGGTGACCTGAATCTTTGCGGGGTCTCTGGAGTTCACCCGGAACAACCCATCGTCACCCATGTCCATAAGTACTCGGGCTCCGATTTGGCGCCAGTCGGGGTTTTTTGGAATGTCGAGTGAGTAGGGTTTTTCGCCGATCGACTCCCAGGGCGGATTCTTCTGGTCACCGAAGGTGAAGAGGTTACCGTGCTGGATGGCGAGCGAACTGATTCCGTATACGAAGAACCAGGGCAGGAGAGCCAGGGCGAGGTAGAGGTGGACGCGTCGGTTCAGGTGGTTGAAGGTCATGAAGGCAGTTGTCAGTTATCAGTTGTCAGAAGGCGAAGGCAGAAGAGGGAACCAGAAACGGCTACAGGCTATATGGTGAGGAGGAAGAGGGCGAAGAGGGCGACGCCGGAGCCCATGACAATGCTTCCCCAGCGCCTTGTGACCTTGAGCTCCCACCACATCCAGAGGCCGGACAGGGCCCAGAAGATCATTCCGATGATGAAGAGATCGACGCTGAAGGACCAGGCGTCGTCCTGGAAGTAGTCCAGGTTGTAGCCTCGCCTGCGATGCATGTTGTTCAGGAAGCGGACGATGCTGAAGTCACTTTCTTCAATGACAAGCTCCGACTCTTTGAGGTCGATCTTGACGAGAAGGTCCTTCAGCGCTCGATGGCGATGGATGCCGATAGATCCGTCTTCCAAGGTCCCCCAGACACCATGTTTTCCTTCCAGATCGAGATCGGCCATGATCCGTGAGGCCACCTCGTTGCGCTCTTCATCCGGTGAGTACTCGACGCTGTAGGGGCGTTCTTCCACGACGGTGAACTCGGCTCTGCCCCGCTCGGCGCGATGGTTCATCACGATGGTGCTGATGGCGTAGACGAGGACCCACGGCACCAGGAAGAGGGCGAGAAACATGTGCGTGCGTCGGATGACGAGAGAGACCATAACCGGACTTTCTTTTAGTACTGGTGAAGGATCTAGTGCGCGCCTGCCGCCCGCACGGTGTTGTGCTGCTCCAATTGTGATGTAACATCCATCGTAAAGGCGTTTCCTGCGGTGGACATTTTTATTCGCATCGTGGTGTTCTGGCGCGCGCTGCGTTCGAAGCGATCTGAAAAGCTGTAGACGATGACGCCGCTTCCAGAACCCTCCAGCCGTGTTCCATCTCCGGCCTGGGAGCCGCTTTCGATTCCGATCTTCTGGGCGACCTCGAACGTGGCAAGGTCTCCTTCTACCGAGGCGAGCTTAAATGTAGATTCGACCACACCCTTGATGATTCCGACTCCCTGCAGGGGTATATCCAGGGGAGTGGATTGTTCAAAGGAAGTACCGATTGCCATGGGCTCGGTCGGGTAGCGAATCTGGTTATCCTTAAGCAGTTGCGGGCCAAGTTGCTTGAGCATCTCGTCGATATCGACCCCGGTAACTTCAACGGACTCGACCGTTCCCCCTTCCGAGCACGTCCCTGTTACTTCCAATCCAGCCAGCTTTTCGGTCAGATCGACGGTCTGTTTCATTCCCTGCATATCGACCGTGGCGACGCCTTTTCCGAAGGCCATGACGACCTCAAAGGTTCCGTCCCCGGCGGCAGCTCCCGCAGTTGTAGTGAAATCGAATTCCTGCTGCGTTGTTCCTTTCATCACGCTCATTCCACCAGGCGCAGACATGGCCATATCGTTGCTGAGCGTTGCACGCGTGGTGTACACGATGCCAGGCCGAAAGCCCCGGTTGAAGATGTAGGTCTCCTGTGCAACGACGGGCAGTGAGAAAGTGCCAATGGCAAGCAGGCAGAGGAAGGACGTACGGTACGCCATATCTGATCTCCAGGTGGGCCTGGGTGTTGGCGGACGAGCAGGAGGAGCCGTAAAAGACACTGCAGAATATGGGTAATGACGACGAAATCGGAAACGAGGAAATGGATCGGTCTGAGAGGGCGCGGTTTCAGGGGCGGCGTAGTTCTATCCAATAGCTGAGTCCATTGCCGGCCCGGTCCTCCGGGAAGGAGGAGACGCTGACGGCGCCGCAGAAGCGGTCCTCTCTGAGGGTGAGGTCCAGGACAAGGTGGTTGCGGCGTGCGATTGATGGATCGCCGGGGAGATGACCGAGCGCTCGACCCTTGAGACAGTTGTCTGACCAGCGGGGCATGTTGACGAGGCTGGCAAGTTCGCTGCCGACGCGGAGGATGATGTCGCCGTCGTCGTGGACATTGAGGGTGAATGGGACGGCCTCGCCCAGCACGTGAGCGTCTCCCGACCAGGTTCCCAAAAGCTCTTCCGGCGATTTGAAACGTGGCCGATCCTGGCGCGGCACTTCTCCGACGGCTGCACGCGCCTTCCCGTATTCGGGCAAAAGCTCTGAGAGAATGTCGTCGAGGACGGGGCGGACGGGCCCGCTTTCGGTGTTGCAGAGGACGGCGACAGCGAGTTTCTGTGAGGGGACCATGGCCAACCGCGTGGTGACGCCTCCCATATCGCCCGGGTGCCCGACGATGTCGATGCCGAACCGTGTTTCCGTCCACCAGCCGACGCCGTAGCCCTCGGTTCCGTAGAAGCGGACCGAGGGCGCTTTCATTTCCGCGAGCGCAGGCGGCGACAGGATGGGTTCCTGGTCGGGCAGGGGCGTGCCGAGGTGGAAGCAGGCGAACCGTAGGAGGTCGTGGACGCTGCAAAAGGCGGCGGACGCGCCGCGGTGGGCGAAGTCGTAGAAGGGGACGCGGGAGCCAGAGCGGTTGTACCGGACGGCGGGTGCCGCGGCGGCCGGTGGGCCGATGGCGGAGTGGGTCATCCCGAGCGGGCCGAAGACGGCCTCGGCGCAGAAGTCGGGATAGGGGCTCCCAGAGACGCTCTCGATGACGTGCTCCATGATGCCGAAGCCGAGGTTGGCGTAGTTGAAACGCTCGCCAGGGGGCATCACGAGGATGCCGTAGTCTCGGATGACGTCTTCAATGGGAACCGGCGGGCCGTCGGTGTCTTCGTAGAAGAATCGGTAATGGAGAGGCAAGCCGGCGGTGTGGGAAGCGAGGCGTCGGAGCGTTACATCCTTGACGCTGCCGACGTGGGCGGTGAGCGGTGTGTCGAGGTAGTCGGAGACCGGGCGGTCGAGGTCGACGTCGCCCCGTTCGACCAGGACCATGAGAGCCGTGGCGGTGATTGGCTTGGTGATGGAGGCGAGGGAATAGGGGATGTGCGGGCCCGACGGTATAGCGTTCTCGCGGTCGGTGAATCCGAGGCCCTGCTTTCAGACGATCTCTCCTGCCTGGGCGACGCCGATGGCGAGGGAAGGGATGTCGGGGGAGAGGTGGGTGGAGTGGAGGCGGGAGGCGAGAGCGTTGAAGGAAGGAGGCATAAGGGCTCAATAGGGGGTCAGGGTACAGGGGAAGGCGATCAATGGAGAATGGGCAATGAGCAATGGAAAATGGAAAATCAGCGGCGGTTGGGAGGCGAGGCCTCCTCCTACCTCACTTGAAGCGACGGCCGCGATCGTCCCGGGTCCGGTCCTGAGCGAACTCCATAACAGGTACACCGTAGCCGCAGCTGGTCATGGTCTGGTCGATGTCGATTTCGATGATCTGGCGGTTGGGAAGGTGGAGGTCGGCGTTCGGGGCGTCCAGAAGTTTCGACGCGTACGGGCAGTCGTCGACCGAGAGGACTCGACCCTTGCCGTAGAGACGGACGATGGCGGCTTCTTTATCGAACGAGCTGACCATTACGGTGATGGGGCCTCCGGCGGACAGGTGGCGGCCGGTTTCGTTGCCGCTGCCGGCGAAGTCGAGAAAGGCGACACGGTTAGGCGACAGGATGTGAAGTGGAACGCCGCCTTTGGGTGAGGCGTTGATGGGACCTTCACCCAAAGGGCCATTGGCCAACGCAGGATCGGCGGTTGCGACGAAGAAGAGGCGGGAGGCCTGGATGAGGTCGGCCTGTTCGGGGGTGATGGATGGGTAGAAGGTGGCCATGGGAAGATGGATCCAATAGATGGGATCAAGGGAAGGCGATCAAATGGAGAATCGGCAATGTGTGATACGTTCGGCATATGTGATACATAATGGAGAACAAGAACGTGTCTACCTCCAAGACCAAGGCAACAGGCCAACTCGACTACAGCTTGGTCTCTTGAACGGGACAGATTAAGAAATGGTTGAATCATCACCATTGCAAGGGCTTTCGGCCTGCTTGTGCTGGTGGTGGTTCTTGTATTGCTACCGGTGGCAATAACGGGTGGAAGGGCGAGGGGACAGGGGTCAGGTGTAGGGTGAGAGGCAGAAGCGGTGGGCGCTCGTTGTAGCATTGCTGTGGGCGAGGGCGATTACCACGGGTCGCTGAAGCGGCGGGCCGACGGCACGTGGAGTAGCGGATCCGGGTTGCCCGGATTCTGCCGAGTTATCGCGAAGATCGCGTCGTCTATCCCCTTTCCTGTCTCCGGCAGGAGAATCCCGCTTTCGTCTTGCGCGCAACCAGCGGCGTGTGCAGTTTCTCCCCTCCCAACGAAGGCTCCTCCTCCGCATTCCAGAAGTTTACCGACCTGATACTTTCTGCGGGACCTGCATCTGGCCGTTCGCTTGTGAAGTGGGCGAATGCGACAGAGCGTCCTCTACCAGACACCCTACATCTTGGAACCCACCCTTGGACAGTGAACGGTTTACCAACGCAATTGCTGCTGAACTCGGTCTGACCATCGCCCAGGTTGCGGCCACGATTTCCCTCCTCGCCGAAGGCGGGACCGTGCCTTTCATCTCCCGCTACCGCAAGGAGAGGACGGACAATCTTGACGAGGTCGCAATCACCGCTATCCGTGACCGGCTGGCCCAATTGGAGGAACTGGACAAGCGCCGGGACGCCATCCTCAAATCTCTCGAGGAGAATGGACATCTTAACGCAGATCTGGAGAAACAGGTCCGTAATGCGGCTGAGCTTTCGACGCTTGAGGATCTCTACCTCCCGTACCGGCCCAAGCGCCGGACCCGTGCCACCATCGCCCGCGAGAAAGGGCTGGAACCGCTGGCGGACCTTATTTTCGCCCAGGAGGGCGCAGATCCCACAGCTGAAGCCGCCGCCTTCGTCAACCCGGAGAAGGGTGTTGAGTCGCTCGATGATGCCCTTGCCGGCGCACGCGACATTATCGCGGAGAAGATTAACGAAGATCCGGAAATAAGGGCGGCGATGAGAGGTCTGTTTGGACAGGAAGGCGTTATTCGATCGAAGGTTCTGAAAGGGAAGGAGGAGGATGGCGCGAAGTTCCGCGACTACTTCGAATGGGAGGAGCAGCTGAAGTCGGCTCCGTCGCACCGGGTCCTGGCGATCCGGCGAGGGGAGAAGGAAGCGGTGCTCAGCTTTCGGGTAGAGCCTCCCGGCAGCCGGGCGATTGATCTTCTTCTGTCGCGAGTAGTCAGAGGGGCCGGGGCGGATGTCGAGCAGGTGCGCCTGGCAGCGGAAGACTGCTACAAGCGACTGCTCTCCATTTCGATGGAAACGGAGACGCGCCTGGTGTCCAAGCAGCGGGCGGATGTGGAAGCCATTCGCGTGTTCTCCGGAAACCTGCGCGAGCTTCTTCTGGCCGCACCCATGGGCAGCCGTTCGGTGATGGCCATCGACCCCGGCTTCCGCACAGGGTGCAAGCTCGTTTGCCTGGATGCTCAGGGCAAGCTGCTCCACAACGACACGGTCTATCCCGGGCAGGGCGAGCAGAAGACGGCGGAAGCTTCCGAGAAGCTGACAGCCTGTGTCCGACAGTTCGGCGTTCAGGCGATTGCCATTGGCAACGGCACGGGTGGCCGCGAACTGGAGGCGTTCGTTCGTGGTCTGGATCTGGAGGGCTCGCCCGACGTGGTGATGGTGAATGAGAGCGGCGCGTCCGTGTATTCTGCGTCGGACGTAGCCCGAGAGGAGTTCCCGGAGTACGATCTTACGGTAAGAGGCGCTGTGTCGATCGGTCGACGCCTGATGGATCCCCTGGCTGAACTCGTCAAAATCGATCCGAAGTCGATTGGCGTTGGCCAGTACCAGCACGACGTAGACCAGAGCGCCCTGAAGAGCAAACTTGACGATGTTGTTTCAAGCAGCGTGAACGCCGTGGGCGTGGAGGTGAACACGGCCAGCAAGCAGCTGCTGACCTACGTTGCCGGGCTGGGCGCGCAGCTTGCACAGAACATTGTGGATTACAGGAACAGCAACGGGGCATTCAAGACGAGGAAGCAACTGCTGAAGGTTCCCCGGATGGGGCCCAAGGCTTTCGAGCAGTGCGCCGGGTTTCTGCGTATCCGGGACGGAGAGAATCCACTGGATGCCAGCGCCGTGCATCCGGAGAGCTACAGTGTGGTGAATGAGATGGCGAAGTCTGTTTCCGCGGAGGTGACCGACCTGATGCGCGACGACGCCCTTCGGGCCCGTCTGGATCTGAAGACCTTTGTCAGCGAGGCCGTGGGATTGCCGACGTTGACGGACATTATGGCCGAGCTGGTTAAACCGGGGCGCGACCCGCGCGAGGCTTTCGAGGCCTTCAGCTTTACCGACGGCGTGAACGCAATCGAGGACCTGAAACCAGGAATGAAGCTTCCGGGGATTGTGACGAATGTGACGGCGTTTGGGGCGTTTGTGGACGTCGGCGTTCACCAGGACGGTCTGGTTCACGTCAGCCAGCTGGCAGACCGGTTCGTTAAGGATCCTGCTGATGTTGTGAAGGTGCAGCAGCGGGTGACCGTGTCGGTGATGGACGTCGATCTCAAGCGGGGGCGCATCGCCCTGTCGCTGAAGAAGGATCCATTCGCCGAGAAGCCTGAGCGAGAGCCCGCCGGGGACGCAGGCGCTTCTGCAAGAAGTCGTCCCGAGCGCCGCAGCCGGCCTCAGACCAGTTCGCAACGCCGCCAGAAGGAACGGGGACCGCGGCAGGAGTCCCGAGCGCCCGATTCGGCGATGGCTGACGCGTTGAAGCGTGCGGGGC
>Ga0209501_10004595_pt1 | contig 13120 bp, 20 predicted proteins | sample ArcticOcean_MG_C_4_FD_187434 | JGI IMG/M metagenome (GOLD analysis project Ga0209501, IMG submission 187434) | Marine microbial communities from western Arctic Ocean - ArcticOcean_MG_CB4_134 (SPAdes) (version 2) | ecosystem: Environmental > Aquatic > Marine > Oceanic | place: Arctic Ocean...
AGATAATGTCCTGCCGTAACCACCAGCCATCTGCCTGCAATGCCAGGGCCAGCCGCCAGGGTATGCCGCATAGGTCTTTCTGTTTAAGTCCTTCTATTTTATTGTTTACCGCAACAACTTGACCATTACGACCTTTTGGGTGTTTCGGGTCTTTCCACGCACCTTTGCTACCAGTACCACAATAAGAATCGCCCATATTCAGCCACAGCGTGCCGTCAGTCCGCAGCACACGCCGTACCTGGCCGAACAGCTCCACCATGCCGGCTATAAACGCTGCCGGCGTTTCTTCCATGCCCATTTGCCCGTTTTCGCCGTAGTCCCGCAGACCCCAATACGGCGGACTAGTCACGACACAATGCACGCTTTCGTCTGGCAGATTCTCCAATACCTGCCGGCTGTCGCCGTGGTAGATGGTAACGCGTCCATCATCCATATAGGGCACCATTACAACACTCCGTTTCGCTCTAGTTCACGTTCTGCGCGTTCAATGTAATCAGCCGGCACCTTGCAGCATTGGCAACGGCCGTCGCTGATGTCATGGCCGGCACACTTATGGACCCTGAATAGAATGTTCTGCCAGGCTTCTGCTGGGTCATCGCGTAGCGGCTTCGCTGGATCGTCGCCACCAGTGTCTTTGCGTGGATACAGGCCGGCCCAGTTCTGGGCAATGCAATGTTCGATATCGCGGGCCAGGGCATTGCTGCCGCTGACGGCGTAGCGTTCCAGTATCAGCTGCGGCCCGTCCCTGGTGGGCGGTGGCGTCCCGCGTGCTGTCTGGTAGTCAATCCACTGACGCATGGCAGCCCGTGCAACGTCAGTATCCAGCCGGCCGTTGAACACTAGCTTCATTTCATCAAAAGAAAGAAACACCCCTTTGTTCTTTCTTTCTTTCCTTCTTACTTTCTTTCTTTCTTCTTCTGTTTCGCCTATCGTTCCATTTGCGTTCGGCTGGCGTTCCATTTGCGTTCTGCTATCGTTCCATTTGCGTTCGGCTATCGTTCCACCTTTCGTTTCGTCGTCTTGATAAGTGCCCCACTGGCATAGGGTTAAGGTGGTCCATTTGCGTTCCACCTTTAGCGTTATATTGCCCAATTGTTCCAGTGCTTTGATATGTCTAAAAACTGTACTTTTCGACATGTCCAGGGCATCGGCTGCCCGGTTGTAGGACAAGATAAGTTGCCCAGGTTCCAGAACTTGCCCAGTCATTAGCTGCCGCGGTGCCCAATTGGCCCGCAACAGACACCAGGTCCAGACCTTTAATAGGGCCGGCGATTGGAATACCGCGCTATCTAATATCTTGCGGTGCAGCTTTATGTATCCATCCATTAGAACGGGAACACCTTTTTAAGTCGCTCTACTTCCCTGCTGACTTCTGTGATTACCGGCACGCCAGGCACCAGCAGCGAACGCTGGTAAATACGGTACGGCCGCTTGCCTGGCTTCAGCTCAGCGTCAGCGAATACCAAGACTGCCAACTGCCAGCCCCACACAGATACAACGTTGCTGCCGCGGTCCACGTGACAGGCAACGAACAGGTCTGCAGCACCTGGGCGCACGCTTTCAGCAAGACACAGATTGTGGGTGGCGTTGTACGTGCTTTTAATGTCCAGCCGCAGGCCGTGCCACCTGATATCAATACCGCCATCAGGGCCGTACCGGAAAGACGGGCAAACGCCCAGCCGGCTAGAAACTGCAACTTCCGCCATTTTGCCAGCTGTGAAGTTTGCCACGGTCCAATACGGTTCACGGTTCGGGCTAGATTCAATCAACTGCACCGCCCAAGCTTTGCAGGCCGCCAGTTCGCATTGGTCTATCTGGTATTTCATTGTTAGAACGGGTTATCTGTCTGGGGCCATGCTTCGGCCGGCTGTTGTAATTCCTCTACCGCCGTCTGCTGCTGCTGCTGCTGCTTGCTGCCCAGCATCTGCATACGCCGCCCTGTCACGGTCAGCATCTGCCGCGCTTCCCCTTCTTTCGTCTGCCACTTGTCCAGCTTTAACCGGCCCTCGATATAGACCGGGCTGCCCTTACCCAGATATTCCGCGGCCACTTCGGCTTGCCGCTCCCACAACGTGACATCTACGAAAACAACGTCTTCTGTCCCGTCTTTCCGTTTTTCGTTGACAGCTACACCCAGGGTGCAGACTGCCGTGCCGCTTTCAGTCTGCCGCAGCTCCACATCCCGCGTCAGGTTCCCTATCAGCTGTACCATGTTCAAATTCGCCATTGTTATTCCCCTAAAATGGTAGACCGTTTAAAACTGCTTCTTCTTCTTTCGTTAGTGACCGCAGGGCTTTCTTGCCCGCTGGTGCCCGTGCAGGTTTGCCAACAGGCTTGCCAGCAGGCTTGCCAGCAGGCTTGCCTACTGCGGGTGCCTTTGCCTGGGCTGCCCGTCGGTTCGTCTTGCCCTGCACGTTTTGCATTTCATTAGCACTGGCAAATTCGGTACCGCAGTAGCCGGCAGCTGCCAACGCCCTGCCGACGGCCGACGTTTCGCAGTTCTCAACAGCACTGGCAAAATTGACGGCCCGCTGGTTTTTAGTGTCGTGGAATTCGATAGCGTGCCCGGTAAACGTCTGCCGCTCGTCACCGCGGATTGTCAACCGTGCCTGCATCAACACGAACTTGTCATTCAGTTGCAGCACCTTCGTCGTTATGCTCGCTTGATTCGGCTTGTCCTTGTGAATCTGCAACACCCGTTCGGCCACGGTTGTGTAATCTTTTCCATGTATCGAAATCGGCATCACTAAACCCCCTTGTGTGTTGGTATTGCAGCAGTTCGTCCTCAGGTGCCTGATCCGCCCAGGCAGTCAATGCCCGGAATTCGTACATCTTTATGGGCCTGCCCTGCCGGCCCATATCAACGCAGGTCGGGTCCATCGCCACCTGCCAGCCCAGCGTCAATAATTCGTTGCCTGCATACGACGACGGGCAGGTACCGCCAGAATCGTTTGGCTGTGACTGCGTTTCGTTTTCGGCTTTCATCTAGTCCCCGCTGTTTTGTGCAGGCCATACAATCCTGCGTTTTGACCATTGCCCCGCAGCCGCTGCAACGCCAGGCAGATACCACGCCACCGCGCGGGCTTTCTCCGCTCAGAACGCGCCAGCAGGTTGCGTGGTGTCTTCCCATTACTTGTGCAATTGCGTGTACGCTCATTCCCTGTTTATGTAACGTCTGTATGTTTGCCCGTTCCGATTGTGTTAGCTTCCGCTGTTCCATCCGGCGTGCTTTCTTCGCCCCCTAGTACTAGCTGTAAATACAGCTGGTATGCACGGTCTTGCACCTTGGCTGTCTGCTGTGTCAGGTCCAGCCCTTCGTATAGGCTGCTGTACAGTGCTTTCGCCATATTCAGCCGGTGACTAAGTTTTGCCCGCTGGTCAGCACTCGCTTCTATTTCTGGGTGCCCGTAATAGACGGTTTTGGTTTCCGCTACTGGGCCGTCGCAGTTCGGGCACTGGTCAATCGTCGGCCGACGTGTTCCGCTCCCATAGTCGTCTACAGTGTGAAACGCGATGCGGCACGGTTTACATTTAACGTACATTGCTGGCCCACCATGTTGCTGCCTGTCGGCCACTGACGCGGCACGTTCTGGCGGTGCCCTTGTGAATCAGGCCGCCCCGCATGACTTCCAACAGCCGCTTGCGGATCTGGCCGTTCTCATAACCGCCTGCGCTTTCCAGTTCGCGTGCCGTCATTCCTGGCCGTCGCCGTATCAGGTCCAGTGCCACCTGCTGCCAGCGTGCTGCCGATCCGGTTTTACTTACATTGCTGGCAGCCTGGTGGCTAGTAACTGGGTCCGTGCTGCGGGCCAGACGATTGGCGGCAGCAGGCAGCACTTTGCCGGCGTCCTGCCCTGCGCCATGCTGCCCGCCACCTGTGCCAACGCCCTCCCCTAGAACGAACTTAACCCCAAATAATTGCAGCTGTATCATTTTCCGGCCCCCTGGGTATCTAGCCAGCTTGCAACGTCCCGCCGTCGCCAACGCCGCCGCATACCAACGCGAACGTGCGGCGGTAGCGTTCCGGCTTTTAGCATCCGGCTGGCCGTCGACCTTGAAACGTGCAGCAGGGCCGCCAGTTCCGTAAACGTCAGAAGTGGTTCCGCTGTTACGGTCATCGCGGCCGCCCTGGCATGTTCGGCCGGTAGTGGAATTCGAATACCACTGGGTGGCCCGCTTCCCTGGTCGCCACAGCTTCCAACGCGGCGCGCCGTTTCGGGTCCGTCATAATGCGAACCTGCCGGCGTGATGTCAGCGTTACGTCTAACGTCCGCTGCTGTTGGTGGGCGATATTGTAAGATTCCCTGACAGCTGCTGCGGCTGCCCTGCCTATTGCGTCATCCATTGACTACTTAGCTCCGAACGAGAGTGTTTCTTATGTTCGGTCAAAGCGTATCTTCTTATGTCAATTGCGTCAACACTGTTTCAGAATGCACGCCACCATTTTGCTATCTTCCATATCAGCATACTGGATAGCACGCCAACTGACACGGCAGCGAATACGCCGCCTAGCCATGCAACAGCCTTGCAGTAGTTGTAAAACTTCATCGCTTCGCCTTTGTCACCCCTTGTCAATGATTGCCCACAATACGGTGCCCAGGGCTGCCAGTAGCGCGGCAACAGCTGACCGCATTGCCCAGCGCGTATTGTTCGTCTGGTCGTCAACTTCCCGCTCGACATAAAAAACGCGGGCTTCCAATGACGGCTTACCGTTGCCGCGGTACAGCTGGACCAGCGGCCGCAGTTGCGCTTCCAGCGTATCCTGCACCGCGTCGACCTTCTGTTCTAGCCGGCGAATTTCCGCCTTGATAACTTCCAGGTGTGCGTCATCCATCGTTAGCCCATTTATTAAAAACGCCACCGCGCCGCGATGGGGAGTGACCGCGGCGCGGCAGCTTGCGCCGGCTTTCGCCGGATAGAATGTTGTGCCAGCTTGCGGCTGTATTAGTCGCGTGTGATCCGCCGTTCTGGCAGCCTTTATTATCGCCGCCAGCCAGTTCGGTGCGACAACAGCTACTTGGGTATAAGCTTCTGGATAACGCCCAGGCCGCCGCCCTTGACAATGACCAGGTAGCCGGCTATCAGTGCGCATATCAACCAAAATAATGCGCGCCGTTTGCTCGCCTTTGCCCGTGCCAGCTCCGCTTTGGCTGTCATCTTCTGCACCTTGCCGTCTGCCTTTGCCTGGTGCTTGTCGGCCTTGCCATCCGCCCTGCCCTGGCGGTCTTTGTTACGCTTCGCCATTGGTGTCTGCCTGTTTCTGGTACTTGCCTGGGTCCACTGGGCGAATCGAATCGGACACCACCAGTCCCACGGCCAGAAGTGCCAGACGCCAGCAGGTGTCATCATCCAGTCCAACGTACTCCTGGTTTACCGCCACAATGAACGCGGTGACAACAGTTGCAAGTACGCGCTTACTTTTGCTGGATGTCATGATTGACGCCCAGATGCCTTTTAATATCTGCATGTTTTGCACTCCGCGGGTAGGGTGTCGGTGATTAATAGACCATTTGCGCGTCCGGGCAGATTACCCAACCGCCGCTTATCTGTGATATTTCGATTGCCTGGTGCTTATCGCTCTCCACGAAAAAGTTAGGCCGCAGCCGCTCGAATTGTTCCGACTTCCAGCAGCTGATAGCGTGCGGTTCGGCTCGCTCCTGCACTGTCGCCCACGGTCCCATCACCAGGTCGTCGTACAGCACGCCGTGCCGCTCTAGCCACGCTTCTGTGACAGCGCGGTACTTTTCCTGCCTGGCGGTAACGATGGCTTTAACGGGCAGCTTACGTGGCAGGTAGCGGGGGATGGCGTTGTATATCGACGTTTCATAGTCCTTCGTGCTGACACCTTCGCCCCACGGTGGATCATCGCATAAGATGCCATCCATATCGGTGCAGATGCCGGCCACGAACGTGCTGTTAAATAGATTCCATTCCAGCAGGTGCGGTGCGTCCACGATAGCTACAGAATAATCTGGCTTCGTCCTGGCGTGCGGTTCAACGTAAACGGCAGCGTGCTGCACGTTCGCATACTTGGACAGGTTCTTGCGGGTGCGTTTCAGCTGGGCACCCGTCATAACCGTATCATCCACCGTCACGACCAGGCCCAGCGGTGGCGGACTGTCCAGCCGGCTACCGCGGCCAACGTCCACTAGCGTGCCCTGGTTGATTGTGTACAGCGGCAGGTGCCTGTGGGCTGCAATGATTGCCGCTGGTATCATGCCGCTGCGTGGCACGCCGGCAATGGCTGTGGTTTCAGCTGGCAGCATTCCAGCCAGCCGGTAGCTATCGGCAACCAGCTCCTGCGTGCTGATCCATTGCGGCGGCTCCGGCCGGCGATACTTCACCCAGTCGTTTAGGGTCTTCTGGCGGCTGCCGCAGCCGCCACAGGGCCGGATACCCAGCGCGCTTGTTATCTTCGCAACGGTATCACCCAGGCCGGTACTACGGGTGCAGTTCCGCCTGGTCATCTGCTTCTTTTTCGTCCCGCAAAACTTGCAACGGAACATTTCGCCGGCTGGTTGAAATACGCAGTCCATCAAGATGCACTCAGGGTCACGGTTGCAGATGTAATGTCACAGACCTCCGAAAACCAACGATTGAGAAATACATCGTTATTCCTGGCCTGTTCCTGGCCGTCGCTGTCTAGCACTACTTCGCCGACGTCGTGACTGGTTGCAGTTGCCGCCACGCCGTTGTAAGGAAACGCGACGCTAGACAGCTCGCAGGTACATGGGTGGCTGGTTGTGTACTTCCACTGTGATCCGAAATAGACGGCTGAATATTGGTCGACAAACGACAATTTCCAAACGCAATCACTACCCACCTTTTTGACGGTCAGCCAGATTTCATCAACATCCAAAGCGTAGCCCTCACAGGGTGAGCCGCTCGGCGTGTTGCAATTCCACAGCGGCGTGTAGCTGCCGACGTACTTCCAGACGCAGACGGTGCTGGTGCTGTCCGCTGACGAATATTGCAGCGTATAGGTGCCGTTTAGGTCGGCACAGTTATCACAGCAGCCATCGGCAACGTCAATAATGCTGGCTATCGTTACGTCATACTCGTCGACCGGCGGCCCGCTGCACGCGCACGATAGGCACGACGGGCATCCCGTCTGCTGGTTCTCGTGTATGTGCAGCTCAAACGAATTCCAGCGCGTTTTATTGGTGGCACTGGTACTGCCGCCGCCGTGCCCGATGCCGGCACGCTTGCCGCCCTTCTTGGCGGTGATGTCTTCGCTGAACATGAAATCCGGCGGCGCGTCTTTTCCGGTGCCATCTTCGGCATCGCCTGTCGTCGCGCCAGCCATCTGGACCATCAGCTTTGTGCCGTTCAGGCAGACGGTAAACGTTGCCCGCAGCCAGTCGCCTGGCGTTGCCGCTGGTGTCCAGCTCAAGACGTGATCGCTGCCTAGTTGCGTCCTGGTCGTGCCGTCGTAGTCGTAGAACTTAACTATCAGCTTATCGTCAGCGTCGTCGTCATACGTCACCTGCACCGCGTGAAACTGATCGTCCACGCTATCTGTGTAATCGACTACAAATATAGGGTCCGACGTACGGTACAGCGTGACATCGGTAACGGTGTAGAAGTCTGGGCTGTCGTCAGGCAGCTGCTGTTTGCCCACCACTAGAATTGGCGTGGTGCCGGCGTGTGTTCCGTGTAGCGGTGCCCTGCTGTCAGCTGTGGCCTGCGGGTCAGCCCATGCGGACCAGTTGCCGCGGATGACTTCCCAACGGCTTGCGTCTATCGGGCTGAACTTTACGAACGGGTCTTTTATGACTTCGCAATCTTCACAGCAGCACCGTGGGAACCACCGCGCGCCCTTATAGTTGCCGTGCGTTATGTACGTCATGGCTCCCCGCCGGCCGCTATGGGCACTGGAATTCTATCTGGACTATACGGTACAGATTCTGTGTGTCGTCATACACGGCCAGGCCTATTGCGCCGTTGCTACCTTCGAACAAATGCTCTGTGCCGGCTTCCGCCGTCTGTTGTACTTCCAGGTTGTAGGCCAGACTGACAGCCGGCTCCTGCCCGTTCCAGTAGTTAACAACGGCAATGGCCCAGCTGGCGTCTGTCGTGGTGTAGCCGCTGACGTTATCGACGCTAAACTTGATCCAGCGTGCCGCCTGTTCCAGTTCTACCGCGTAGTAATTGCTGCCGGATTTAACAACGTAGCCCGCGGCCCCTGCCAACACGTTGCTGGTGACTGGGTGCGTGCGTGGGCCCAGTGCCCCTGGGTACAGGCCGTCAGGGTCCAATACTGTAATGTTGTCGCCAGTATCCACGCCCGCCAGGCTGTACAGGTCCGCGGTTGCCTGGTTCGCTGTCGCCGCTCCCATAGTTTCTTGCAGTTTCACGCGGTGCAGCGTTGTACCGCTGCCAGCGGTGTCTATCATCCATTTGCCGGTCTTAAAATGCCGGCTGACGTTGATATAGCTGTCCGCTGTGACATCGCTGCTGTCGACGTTGTAGGCCGTTACAGTGCGTGCCTGGCCCACGAGTTCGCCGTCTGTTTCCAGCGTTTGGATGGTAGCTTCGCCGCCCTCTAGGACCGGGTTGCCGTTTGCGTTCGTGGTATAGCCGGCAATTGTGCCAGTGGTCTTTGCCAGGGCCAGCGTTTCAGCCTGGCCGCCAACGGCAGCAGCTGGCCTGCGTAGAACTGTATTCTGTAACCGCTTTAGCTGCGTTTTTAGTTCTTCATGATCGGCGCGCAGCTTCTCGATTGTTTCCGCTGTGACTAGGTATCCCTTTGCCATCGTACCCCCCCCGGTGTATTAACCGCGGCCCGTGCTTATCGTGATAGGTACGTTGTCGGTTCCAACCTGGACATCGCCCACCGTCACGTTATTCGGGTCAAATGATACGGCACCGCCAGCGTTCAGGTTCAGCGTTGTGATTGCCTTTGCAATGCCGGCCGGCACAGTCAAACGGCCGCTGTTTACGGTGGCTGTAGTAATTGTGCCGGTGCTGTAGTCGGTGCAGCTGCCGCCGTCGATTGTCAGCGTTGTGATAGTGGCAGATTCGCCCACCACCAGGCTGCCGCCGTACAGGGTGGCGGCCGTTATGTTGCTATCCAGATAGCAGGTGCCGCCGTGGCTGGTTACGTTCGTCACCGTCGCGCCGTTGTCTATATACAATTCACCGCCACTGATCCGGGTTGCTGTAGCTGTGCTGGTGCTACCATGCCGGCCCAGGCCGACGTTGCCACCGCGCACTTCAACCGCTGTCAGTGCTGATCCTGTCAGGTTCAGGCTGCGCCGGCCCTTTGCAGACGGGCTGCCGGTGTTAATCACAATCGCGTCAATCGCGCTGGCTTCCAGGTCAATATATGATGCACCCGTGCCGTTAAATTCGAATGTCCCCGATACCGTCAGGTCCAGGTCAACCGTAGACGTTCCAACGGCCCCGGTGTAGCCGTCCTCGACAATGAATGACGCCAGGCTGACGCCCGATAAAGTACCCAGGGCGGCTGTCAGTGCCTGCGTATACTGCGGCACCAGCCGCACGTTATCGCTAGCCACAGGCACGCCGCCTGGCGTCCAGTTGTCAGCCTGTGACAAGTCGCCCTCATTGCCGACGCTGCCGGTACCGTTCCAAGTTTTGTCTGCCATCGTGGTTGCCCTTTAAATACGAACGCCTTGGTTTAGCTGGTTGAACAACAGATGGCCGGCCAGTTGTGCGGCCCATTCTGTTTCCTGATAAATTATGTACTCCAGCCAGACTGCGCTGCGGTTCAGCGGGTCGCCTATCAGGGTGCCGCCTTTGCCGTTTAATAGCACTGGTTCTGCTATCGCCTGGCCGCGGCTGTCTACGATATTTTCGACGCCGGCCTTTTTGGCTGTGGAATAATCGCCATCGTCCTGATCTGTTGCCCGTACCAGCCCCTGATCAAGAATCTTGGGCCGCCAGGGGTGGAAGTCGTCGTTGTCCCAATCCCAATCAACCATCATGCTGTCAGGGATTAGGTGCAGTTCATACGTTACCCGCCAGAACGCAAACCCGTTCCACTCTTGCTGCTGCATTCCAACTGACATCATTTTGCACTGGCCGGCAGGGATGTTCCAGTTAAACCCCTGCCGCTCGATCCTAAATGGATTAATGTTGACAGTGTCCATAAACTTGTCGATGTGCCACCGCGGTGCGTTTAGGTGATTGCGCGAAATAGTAATACGAACGCGGGCTTCGTCGCGTTCTGGCGGTGGATCAAATGGGGTGCCGGCACTGTTGACAACTGGTATTGCGTCATCCCACTCAAACATGCCGCCGTGCGGTACTGGGCCAACGCGCGTGCCGCCCAGCGGGCCGCCAGGTAGCTGCATGTTTTCGTCGCGTTTTGCGATAATGCCCCGCTGGTGCCATATTTGGCCGGAATACAACGCTTTGACGACGGGTGCCTTTAAATGCACCAGGCCGACGTTAACGGTTGCCATAGCGTTCATCGGGTCATCAACCGGCTGCCCGTCTTTGTCCTTCATATCAATTGCAGCTGGCTTGTCTTTGGGTGTCAGGTCTTGCGCCGGACCATAGACGCAGGTAACTTCCCATAGATTCCCGCCCAATGCCCGCGGTGCCACAGCCTTACAGAATGCGTTTTCGTCCTTGTCGTTTCCGAATTCGTAGAAATCACCGATACTCGGAATGTTAACGCCGGCAATATCACCCGCGGCTACTATCTGCGGGCCGTCTTGCCTGTCGTCTGTCTTGACGTTGAACACAACGGTAAAGTCGATCTTGCTGCCCAGGGTGACAACGCCCGCCACCGTCTGAACTTTCTGGCTGCCTGGCGTCATGCTGGCAGACCAGCCATCGTGCTTTACTGTGACTGCTGTAACGGTCATATGTTTGCAACTTCCGGTGCGCTGTTCGTGATGTCAGTGCGAACGCCGTTGAGTATGCGGTTCGTCTGCTGCTGCAATTCGACTTCTTGTTCATGTAACCGCGTCTGCCGCTGCTGTTCGCGGTTCGCCTTTTGTAGTGCAGAAAAACCCGCAGACGATCCCATTGTTACAGCCGCTATCGGCTTGGCTGCCTGCTGCTGCTGTGCCTTGCTGGCTGACTTGAAATCTGTGATAGCACCCTTCACGGCACGGCCGTAGGTTTGCCAGCTGATAGCACCTGCCTGGACCAGCTTGTGCAGATGCGCCAGCCGTTCGCTCAAGTTTTCCTGTGGTACTTTGAATTGGTCCGTTACCTGTTTGCCGGCTGCTATCAGTGCCTGTTGCTGCCGTGCCAGTTCGCCCTGCTTCTTCTTCAGGTCGTCAGCTGCTTTCGTCTGCTGTTCCGTTGCTTCTACCTGCTGTTGCGTCGCCCCGGTCAGGTTCTTGGTTTCTTTCACCGCGCCGCCTAGTTCATTTTTTATCGTGGCGTATGCGCCGGCTGCCAGGGCCACGCCCACCGCCAGTTGTGCCCAGCCAGCAGGCCCGGACATTGCCAGCAGCGCAGCCTTGGCGGCTACCAGGGCAATTGTGGCAATCTTCATAGCCGCAAAGATTGCAATCATCTTGAGCATGATTGGAACAATCCTACTAAACCGCAGGCCCATAGACTTGGCACGTTCAGCTACTGACCGGACCCATTCCGCAACATCCTGAAATAGCTTAGCGACGGCTTGCAATGTCGGTGCCAGGGCAATTGCCAGCTGCTGCCAGACAGCCTTGAACGCTGTTTTCATATCGGTGATTGCATCGTTAGCCGCTTCTATCGCGCTGGCGTCAACATCGCTAATCTTTCCGTTCAGCTTGTCGAATTCCGCGGCCTGGGCTGCTAGTGACGCGCTGCCACCGTTCAACATGTTAATCAGGTCAATACCGCTTCGGCCGAACATCTTATAAGCCGCGTCTGCTTTCTGGGCTGGGTCCGCGATGCGCGATATGGCGTCAGCTATCGTCATAAATTGCTCATGCGGTGATTGTGCCGCCAGCTGCTGAACATTAACGCCCATAGCCTCTAACGCTAGTCGTGCTTCCCCGGTGCCCCTGGCCGCGTCCTGCACGCCCACTGTCATGCGGGCCAGGCCCGTTTTAAGTTGCGTTGCACCTACTCCGGCCAATTTGGCAGCGTGATTCAGCTGCAAAATCTGCTGGGTCGTCATGCCAATGGCCGCCCCTGCTTGGCTGCCGCGTCAATTTCATCCATCGCCGTGGAAATACTGCGCAGTACCGTATAAATACCATAGCCAGCCGCCGCGGCACCTAGTGCCCGTTTCGCCCAGCCGCCCAACGCGCTGCCGCTGGTCTTTGCAGACTGGCCCACCTTCGATAGTTTATCTTTCGCGCGCTGTAGGTCTTTCTCCAGCTTTTGCGTGCGGGCTGTAATGTTTACAGCTATTTCAGCTACGGTTGCCATATTGTGCTGCGATCAGCCGTTCGGCTTCGTCGGTGTCAGTTGCTTTGTCATTACCCACGTTAAACTGCGGCAGGTAGTCGTCAGGGCTTGCCAGGTCGCTACGTTTAACAACCTGGGTGTTATGTATCACAGCGGCCAACAGGGCCGTCTGGTGCCACTGGTCGCCGCCCTGTTCAACTACTAGCCACGCTTGCCACTCAATAAACTGTTCGGGGGTTATCTGATCCAACATATGATCCACGTTGACGTGACCCAGCGTTGCCGCCAGGGTCATTGCGAATCGTCTACGTGAATCGCTTCGGAGTTTTTTATAGCGCCCTCAATGTCCCCCTCGTCAAACCCACAATGCACACGGCAGGCATCGTATAGCCTGGCGACCACCAGCCCGTCCAGGTTCGCCAGGTTATCAACGTCGCCCGCATCCATAACCGGCTTGCCGTCCTTATCGACCAGGCATAGACAAACCAACCGCCGGCTGGCATCTAGCAGCCGCTGTTTGCTGATCTTGCCTGCCTTTCCAATTAACGCGGTTTCATAGGCTGCTTTTTCGCGTTCGGTCAATGACTGAATACGAAACGCCAGGCCCAGTTCATCTATCACGACGTCCTTGTGCCGCCGTTCGCACAGCTTCAATATGTCATTCCGGCCCGCTATTTTCGTCATCGTTAGTGAACTCCCCGTTATCGTCGTCGTCGTCGATTACTTCTAACGCTGCTTCCACGTCCAATATCACCACGACATCCTGCCGGCCGCCTACCTGCTGTTCAACGTGGAC
>Ga0209501_10004599_pt1 | contig 13106 bp, 15 predicted proteins | sample ArcticOcean_MG_C_4_FD_187434 | JGI IMG/M metagenome (GOLD analysis project Ga0209501, IMG submission 187434) | Marine microbial communities from western Arctic Ocean - ArcticOcean_MG_CB4_134 (SPAdes) (version 2) | ecosystem: Environmental > Aquatic > Marine > Oceanic | place: Arctic Ocean...
CAATTATCTAGTCTAGGTTTTCTTCAAAACGGACCTGCATTACATGAATTAATGCATAATTGGGCTAATTATGGTTTGCCTACAGAAAATGTAGATCAAACTGGTAATAATCTTGATTCATATTCGTATTATGGACATTGGGGTTTTACTGGAGGAAGTATCCCAGGTCAATTAGGAGGGTTTAAACAAAGTACTTTGGAGGATCTTGGCAGTAATCAATATTCCGTCGATTCTTTCGGCCCTTTTGCAAATGGAGGTAATGGTGTGCCTTTTAATGAATTAGAATTATATTTAATGGGGATGATTCCCGTTAGCTCTGTAAATCCATTTGACTTATTTAATGACATTACTTCACTTGAAATTACTAATACAAAATGGATGTTCACCGCAAATACGAAAGTTACTTATGGGCCAAATGAATTGGAAAGTTTATTAGGTGCAAGATCTCCAAGCTATTTAGAATCTCAAAAAGAATTTGAATTATTAATTATTGTATTAACTGACTCTCCTCTTACTGACGAACAATGGAATTCGATAAACAGTGCTGCTGAATGGTTCTCATTTAAAGGACCTGATGAAAGTTCTTTATTTAACTTCTGGGAAGCAACAGATGGTATTGGTTCAATCAATATAGGTAATTAAAAAAATTGAGAAATATTGGTGTCAATTATGAATTTAAAAATAGATTTATAAAGAAACAGAAAAGCTCATAGTTAAATGCTGATCCAACATTATCAGAATCCTAATAAAAACAAAGGTAATTATCCTGATGAACTGAAATCAATTTTAAATATTGAGGATTGCAAATTGGCATATGATGAAATAAAAACATGGAATAATTATAATCCTACCCCCCTACTTTCCCTAAAAAAAATTGCTTCAAAAATTGGAGTAAAAAATATTTACTACAAAGATGAAAGCTCAAGGTTTGGTCTTGGAAGTTTTAAAGCTCTTGGAGGAACATATGGTGTTTTAAAATTTATTTATAATACTTTAAAAAAAGAAGTTGGTGATGAAGTTACAATTGAGAGAATAAGAAAAGGGGACTATGCTAGTATTATATCAAAATACACAGTAACAACTGCTACAGATGGTAACCATGGGAGGGCAGTAGCATTTGGCGCAAAGCTTTTTGGTTGTAAATGTCAAATTTATATTCACTCAAAAGTCAGTTTAGGGCGTGAAAAAGTGATTCAAAGTCTTAATGCTAATGTTATACGTGTTTCAGGGAATTATGATGAATCATTTCGTATTTGTATTAATGAAACAGCTAAAAATGATTGGCATATTATTTCTGACACATCATACGAAGGGTATACAAAATACTCACATTATATAATGGCTGGATATACTGTAATGGCTAAAGAAATAACTGAACAATTAAAAAACAAACCTATCCCTACTCACTTATTTCTGCAAGGAGGAGTAGGATCATTTCCTGCGTCAATTTGTAGTTATTTTTGGCAAAAATTTAATACTAATGTTAAAAACATTATAGTTGAATCTGAGCTAGCACAATGTCTAATAAAAAGTGCTCAAAACAATAAAATAACTTCATTTGACATCAATAAAGAAACAATAATGGCAGGATTATCTTGCGGCGAACCGTCTTTATTAGGATGGAAAATATTGAGCCAAGCGGCTGATCATTTTATAACAATTGATGATTCATCAATACCTGACACTATGCGATTGCTTTATAATAATACTCCAAAAATTGAAGCTGGAGAGTCATCAGTTGCTGGGTTAGCTGCTCTTATAGCTCTGATGAAAAAAAATGATATTGCACAAAAAACAGGAATCAATAAAGAAAGTACTATTCTGGTTTTTGGAACTGAAGGTGCGACTGACCCTGAAATCTATAAATCTATAATTGAGGATTAATTATAGGTAATACAAATAAGCGGAAAAATAAAAAAGAGCACTCAACACTCTCAAATTATCGTCAATAAAGACGGACTAATAATAAGCGAAAGATACTATTTTAACCCTGCCCAATTACCAAAATAAATAAAATTCCTTATATAAAAAAACTTTCGAGAAATCGAAGGTTTATCTTGGGTGGAAGACCGGGTTCGAACCGGCGACCTCCTGGACCACAACCAGGCGCTCTAACCAACTGAGCTACAACCACCATTTAGGGTGTAAATTTAAACTATTTTATTTCGAAGACAAGCGACTTAAAAAAATATTTTTAAATCAAATCTGTTATGCTTTTAACTGACGGATATCTCTCGGTAATGAAGCCTTCTCCCGCATCAACACCAATTAATCGTCCTAGATTTAATGCTCTATATCGAACACTGTCAATAAAGTTTTTAGAACTTATTGGTGTTGTGTCTTTAGATTTTTCACTAGTGTAAAATTGACTTGAAAATGCTTTAACGGCAGAAACTTTCTGATCTATGAATTCTGATACATCAACAACAATATCTGGTTCAATTTCTTTCCACTGAATATAGTGGTATACAACTTTTGGCCTCCAGGGTAATTGTTTTTGACCTGAACTATCAGATGTGTCAATTTTACTAAGACCACTTAAAAAACAAGAATGGGATACTAAATCAGATCCCTTACCATGATCAATATGCCTATCTTCCAAAGCATTACATAAAACAATATCAGGCTTATATAATCTTAATAATTCAATAATTTTATTTTGATGAACTTCATCGTTTTTAAAATAAATGTCTTTAAATTTTAAATTTTCTCTGAATTTAACTCCTAAAATAGAGGCTGCTTTTGTTGCTTCCTTAAGTCTTACTTCTGGTGAACCATTGGTTCCCATCTCACCTTGGGTTAAGTCAATAATTCCAACTAATTTTCCTTCAGAAACACTTTTAGCTATTGTGGCTCCACAACCCAACTCAACATCATCAGGATGTGCTCCGAATGCAAGAATATCAACTTTCATTTAGTGATTTTTTTAAAGCATTATCAATATCATTTTTTAAATCTTTCACTGCCTCAATTCCAGCAGATAAACGAATCAGATAGTCTGAAATTCCTTGACTATCTCTTTCCTCTTGGGTTAATGAAAAATGAGAAGTTAATTTTGGATAGTTTGCTGTACTTTCAACACCTGCAAGACTCATTACGGGTTTAATTATTTTAAGGTTTCTTAAAAACAAATTAGGGTCTATTTTAGAATTAATTTCAATTGATAACATACCACCAAATCCACTCATTTGTTTTTTAGCAATCTCATGATCTTCATGAGAAACTAATCCAGGATAATAAACCTTAGAGACTAGGTGATGTTTCTCCAAAAAGTTTGCTAAGTCTAAGGCGTTTTTATTTTGTTCACGAACTCTAATAGGTAATGTCTTTATACTTCTTTCAAGTAACCAAGCTGAAAATTCACTTATGTTTCCTCCTAAATTTTTTGCCAATTCATATATCTTGTCTATATGTTTTTTTGAGGCTATTACAGCGCCAGCTGAAATATCACTATGTCCTCCTAAATATTTTGTTGCACTGTGAATAACAATATCAATTCCAAAAGCAATTGGATTTTGATTGATAGGACTAGCAAAAGTATTATCAATCATAGTCCATAAATCATTTGATTTTGCCAAATCAGATATAGCCTTCATATCCACTATCTTAAGAAGAGGATTACTTGGGCTTTCAATATATATTCCTTTAGTATTTTTATTAATACAAACTTTAAAATCATCTACAGATGATCCGGCAGCAAAACTGTATGAGATGTTATATTTATCAAACTCTTTTTTAATTAAGTTTCGTGTGCCTCCATATAGATCATTATAAAAGATAATATGATCTCCAGAGTTAAGGTGTGATAGAAGAGAAGTGCTTATAGCTGCCATTCCTGATCCAAAAATAAGGGCAGCCTCTCCCCTTTCTATAGCAGCAATCTTTTTAGACACACCCTCTTGATTTGGAGTATTTATATACCTAGGATATCTTTTTTCTTTTACATCATTAAACTGATATGCAGTGGACATATACAATGGAGAAATTGCTCCTTTATGGACTGGATCCTCAACAGCTCCATAATGTAAGCATATCGTTTCAATTTTATGTTTACTCATTATGACCCAGTTAACCAATTAAGAATTTCTATGTCATCGGGCTGTTTTCTTGGAGAAATAGATTTTACAACATATCCATTTTTATCAATTAAAAACTTTTGAAAATTCCAGGTTACCATTGCTTCAACATTGCCGTTTAATTTCTTGCGTGTTAAAAAAGAATAAATTGGATGTTGATTCAATCCTAGTACGGAGATTTTACTCATCATTGGAAAAGTAACACCATAATTTTTCCTACAAAACTCAGCAATTTCCTCATTAGTCCCTGGCTCTTGCCATAAAAAATTATTTGCAGGAAAACCAATAATTACAAAATTATCATCTTTATACTGATCATATAATGATTGAAGAGCTTTATATTGTGGAGTTAGCCCACATTTAGATGCAGTATTAACAATCATAACCTTTTTTCCCTTCAGATCAGAAAAATTAAAAGTATCACCATATAGATCCTCTACAATAAACTGATATATAGTTTTGTCCATTTTATCTTGATTTTGAGCTTGTATGAAAGATATACAAATGAATAAATAAATAAAAGTTAGAAATCTCACAACATTAATATTTGACGTTAAAATTACGGTTTTTTAATTCAAAAAAATAACTATACGATTTCTGCGGATAGCCCTGCTTCAAGAAGCTTAATACATCGAGATTCTAAATCAGAAACCGGACCTGTTTTTACAACACATTTACCTGAAAAATGAACAATATATGCACATTGTTGAGCTTGCATAATTGTATGATCGCAAACTGCAACTAAAGTATTGATTACATGATCAAAAGTATTAACATCATCATTATACAAAACAAGCTCATGCTCCCTTTCAGGTTGAACAATTTGCTGGATATCATCTTCAGGATTAATCTTTGGTTGAGATGAAAAAATTAAGTTTTTATATAATGCATGTCCGCCCATAAATTTTTTATCAATTTCAATTATATCCTCAATATAAAAACCACTTATAATTAACTGACCACCGATATTTAACAACTCTTTATAAATAGAAATATCAATTATAATAATGTTTTTATTAATATTTGCCAAAATTATATCGTATTTACTTTCTTTAATTAAATCAATGTCTCCACAAAAAGCATTAACAAGTTTACATTTTATTTAAAAGAGAGTTTTCTTTTGTATTCTCATAACACCTCTCGTCAACATCTACAGCATCAATTGAAACTACCCCAAGTTTTTCAGATAAAATTCCTGTACCATAACCTATATCAAGAATTTTTAATCCATTTAATACTAGATTTAAAATATAATTCATAACCATTGATGTAGTTTTATTATGACCAGTCGAAAAACTCATTTTTGGTATAATTATAATTTCATACTTTAAATTTAATGGGCTATAAAGACCTGCTCGAACTCCACAATCTTTATTAATCAAATTAGGTTTGAAGCTATTTTCCTATATCTCATTCCAGTTCTTTGGATTTATTCTTTTATATGAATAGCTTATGTCAAAGGCTGAATTAGATAATATTTGAAGATTAGAGAAGAGATTTTTTTCCATTTATCATTTATTATATAAGCATCAACACCTATATTTGTTTACTCAAAGCTATCAAATCCAAGCTCAGTTAATTCTGAAATTAAAATTTCAGAACCAATTTTTACAGGATTAATTTTGAATGAAAATAAGCAATATGTAATTGACATTATGATGCATTAACTATAGCTGCAAAATCATATGAATTTAATGAAGCACCACCTATAAGTCCACCATCTACATCGGGTTGGGCAAAAATATCATTTGCATTTGATGGCTTTACACTCCCTCCATATATTATAGAAACAGAATTCGCTAGAGATTTATTATATTTTTCTGAAATCGTTTTACGTATATATGAATGCATCTCTTGAACTTGATCAGGTGAGGCAGTTTCACCTGTCCCAATAGCCCAAATGGGCTCATAAGCAATAATTATTTTTTTCCAAGAAGCAACAGGTTGAATAAAAAGAGTTTTTTCAAGTTGAGATTTAACAAATTCAAAATGATTTTCAGATTTTCGATCATTTAATTCTTCTCCAACACAAAAAATAATCTCAATGTTTTCTTTTATGGCTTTATTAACTTTTTCTTTTAAGCTATCATCTGTTTCATTGAAATAAGTCCTTCTTTCTGAATGTCCTAAAATTGTAATAAAAACTCCTGAATTTTTAATCATAGAAGCTGAAATTTCACCTGTATATGCGCCATTTGAAGCATAATGCATGTTTTGAGAGGCAACTCCTATATTGAAGTTTTTTAATTTTTCACTAATAAAACCTAATTGAGTATAAGGTGGAGAAACAATTACTCTTACATCTGATGGAAAATTATAACTCAAAAGGTCTTTCAAAAGTAATTCACTTTCGGTATTTGTATTATTCATTTTCCAATTACCCGCTACTATTTTTTGTCTCATATGATTAGTTAATATTAATTATTATTTAAATGGATTATAGCAAATACTGAATAATTTATCATGTCTTGATAGTTAGCATCAATTCCTTCTGAAACTATTGTTTTACCTTTATTTTCCTCAATTTGTTTTACACGAAGTAGTTTTTGTAAAATTAAATCTGTCAAAGAGCTGACCCTCATTTCTCGCCAAGCCTCTCCATAATCATGATTTTTGGCAAGCATTAAATCATAAGTTGTTTGCGAATGTTTATCATATGCAGCTATAGCTTGTTTATCAGTCAAATCAGGCTGATTTGAGGCTCCTAGTTCAATTTGAATCAATGCAATTGTAGAATAATTAATAATACCTATGAATTCATCAACTTGTCCTTCAGAAATCTTTTGCTCTTTATTAGTTTGTAATCCCCGAATTCTTTGAGCCTTAATAAATATTTGATCTGTCAAAGACTCTGTTCTCAAAATACGCCATGCACAACCATAATCCATCATTTTATTTTTAAATAATGCTTTACATTGACTGATTATTTCAATGTATTGATCTTCTGTAGTTGCCATGGAAAAATTTTATAGTAAATTTCGAAAAATTTTTAATGCAAATAAGGAACTTTTAGAAAAGTTATCCAAAACAAAATATAAAAATATGACATTAAATTGTCGAGGACAATTAGTAGATTTGAATACCCCCAAAATTATTGGTATTTTAAACTTAACTCCAGATTCTTTTTATGATGGAGGTAAATACAATTCGATAGACAAATCATTAAAGCAATGTGAAAACCTATTAAAAGATGGTGCTACATTTGTTGACGTAGGGGCATTAAGTACAAGGCCAGGTGCAGGTAATCTAACTTTAGATATTGAGAAGAAAAGACTTTTTCCAATCTTAGAAAGCCTATTACATAAATTTCCTGATTGTTTGTTTTCAATAGATACTTTTCGATCAGAAATAGCAGAAGAATCCCTTAAAATAGGTGCCTGTATGATTAATGATATATCTGGTGGAGAATTTGATGAAAAAATGTATAGTGTTGTTGGTAAATATAATTCCCCATATATACTTATGCATAGAAAAGGCGACTCTAAAACAATGCAGAATAATCCAAAATATATAAATATTGTTACTGAAATAATTTCTTTCTTTTATGAAAAAATTCAAATTGCTAATGATAATGACATAAAAGATGTCATTATAGATGTCGGTTTTGGATTTGGTAAATCAATTGAGCAAAATTATGAGTTATTGAAGAATATTAAACTGTTTCAGTCATTGAATTGTCCTGTTTTAACAGGTATTTCAAGAAAATCAATGATATGGAAATATCTAGATATTTCTCCTAAAAAAACATTAAACGGAACTACATTTTTACATGCTTTTGCGTTGCAAGGAGGGTCACAATTACTTAGAGTTCATGATGTTAAAAGGGCTAAAGAATGTATAGATTTATTGCAAGCCCTAAGTTAGTTTTATACTTTTACAAAAATTTATATTTTGGAAACACTTGATTTTTTAAATATTAGCTTTATTGATCTCTTCGATATTGCTCTTGTAGCTTTACTATTGTTCTCCCTTTATAAACTTGTCAAAGGAACTGTTGCTATAAATATATTTTTAGGAATAGTTATTATATATATGATATGGAAGTTAACTGATTTACTCAATATGGATGTTCTAAGTAATATTTTAGGAAACTTTATAAGTGTTGGTTTTTTTGCTTTAATAGTTGTTTTTCAGCAAGAAATAAGAAAATTTTTATTATTGATTGGCTCTTCTAACTTTACCTCAAAAAAAAATGTTTTAAAATATTTCACGTTCTTCAACCAACCTCAAATTAAAAATGAAACTGATGTCAAAATGATTTTAGATTCTTGCATTAGGATGTCTAAAGAAAAAACTGGGGCAATTATAATTTTAGAAAGAAATACTAACTTAGATTTTATAAAAAACACCGGAGACACTGCTAATATTTTTCTATCATCTCAAATTTTAGAAACAATTTTTTTTAAAAATAGCCCACTCCATGATGGCGCAATAGTTATAAAAGATAATTACATAACTGCCACTAGAGTAGTTTTACCAGTTTCTGATAACAAAAAACTAGCTCAACGATTTGGTTTGAGACATAGAGCAGGAATGGGAATAAGCGAGAAAACAGATGCAACAGCCTTAATTATTTCCGAACAAACAGGTGAGATGTCATATTTTAAAGATGGTGAGTTTGTAAAATTTGATTCTCAAGGAAAATTAAACAAGTTAATAATTGAAGATCTAACTTTTTAACCTACTAAAGTCTCTTGTGAGGCAAACTGAATATTGTATAATTGCGAGTATTTACCAAATTCTATTTTCATCAAATCTTCATGAGAGCCCTGTTCGACAATTTGTCCATTATCCATAACTACAATTCTATCAGCTTTTCTTATTGTATCTAAACGATGAGCAATTATTATTGAAGTTTTTCCTTCAGTTATTTTAGCAGTAGCTTTTTGAATTAACTCCTCTGAATTTGAATCAATTGAAGAAGTAGCCTCATCTAAAATCAAAATAGTTGGATTGGATAAATAGGCTCTCAAAAAAGCAATTAATTGTCTTTGCCCTGAAGATAACATTAATCCTCTTTCTTTAACATTGTAATCGTACCCTTGTGGAAGTTTACTTATAAAATCATGAACTCCTATATTCTTTGCTGCATTTATTACTTCATCTATTTTAATCGAAGAATTAAATAATGTAATATTATCATAAATAGAAGAAGCAAACAAAAAAACATCTTGACTTACAGTGCAAATATGCTTTCTTAAAAAATCTAATTTTATTTCTTTAATTGAAATATCATCTATTGTTATTTCACCACTTTCGAATTCATAAAAGCGTGAAAGCAAGTTAATGATTGAAGATTTTCCTGCACCAGTTGGACCTACAATAGCAATGGTTTCTCCAGGATTTACTTTCAAATTAATACCATTAAGAACTTCTTGATTTGATATATATGAGAATCGAACATCTTTAAAAGAGATTGATCCTTTTAGATTCTGAGGGGTTAAATGACCAAAATCAGAAATTGAGCTGTTTGTCTCTAAGATTTCGAAAATTCTTAATGTTGAAACCATCCCCATTTGAAGTGAATTAAATTTATCGGCTATTTGTCTAAGTGGTCGAAACAACATTTGAGACATCTGAATGAAAAGAAAAATAATTCCCAAAGTTACTCCCTCACCACTACTAACATTTAAACCACCATACCAAACTAATAAACCAATTGTAACAGATGACGAAATTTCAGCAACTGGAAAGAAAATCGAGTTAAACCATACGGTTTTTAACCAAGCATTTTTGTGCTTATTATTAATACCAACAAATGTTTCATATTCTAACGACTCTCTATGAAATATTTGAACTATTTTCATTCCCGATATTCTTTCTTGAACAAAAGAATTTAGGTTTGCTACTTCTTTTCTCACTTCTTCAAAAGCAATTTTCATTGACTTTTGAAACAAACGGGTTGCATATAGGATTAAGGGCAATATTGAAAATACGATTAAAGAAAGTTTCCAATTAACTACTAACATAATTACAATAACTAAAAACATCTTGAGAAGATCAGCTATTATCATAAATAATCCTTGAGAAAAGATACTTGCAATTGTTTCAATGTCATTAACTACTCTAGTAACCAATCTCCCAACTGCTGAATTATCAAAATAGGACATTTTAAAATTAATAATCTTATCAAATACAGCAACTCTGAGATCTTTAATAACACGTTGACCTAAATAATTTGCATAATAAACAAAAAGAAATTCAAAACACACTTCAAGAATCAATGTAATAAGCATTAATCCTAAAAACAAAAGCATACCCTCATAATCTTTTGTTGTTATATAATCATCTACTGTTATTTTAAGTAAATAAGGAGTTGAAATTGAAAAAATTGATAGACAAATAGCATAAAACATAACTGAATAATAGCTTGCTTTATAAGGGCTTACAAAGTCCATTAGCTTTTTAAACAATTTAAAATTGAAAATTTTACCTTTAGTTGTCGTCATTTTTTAAATATATTAAGTTAGGATATGTGATTTCGGTTAAAAACAAACCATTGGCTGGAACTGAATAACCAGCATTACCTCTTTCTTTACTAGCTAATATTTTTTCTAAATCTTTAATGTTTTTTTTACCAAGGCCTATTTCAATTAAAGTTCCAACTATTGCTCTTACCATATTTCTTAAAAATCTATTCGCAGTTATTTTAAATACTGCGCCATTTAAATTTATCTCCCAAAAAGCCTCTGTAATCTCACATAAAAATGTTTTAACATCAGTATTAGATTTAGAAAAACATTCAAAATCATTATGGTTTATAATAATTTCTGAAGCTTGATTCATTAAATTCCAATCTAAATTTTCTTTATAATAGTAATGTAAAGGATAATCAAAAGGATCTTTAACTTGACTTATGTAATAACAATACGTTCTTGAAGTAGCATCAAAACGAGCATGAGCATCATCCTTTACATTCATAAGGTCATTTATAACAATCGATTTTGGCAAAAGTTGATTTAATTTAAAAATTAAATCTTTTTTTGTTTTACATAATTTTTTAACATCAAAATGAGCTGTCATAAATTTTGCATGAACACCAGTATCAGTTCTTCCTGCCCCAATTACAGGAATGTCTTCTTCTAGTATTAATGACAAGGACTCTTCAAGAGTTTGTTGAACGCTCATCGCATTATTTTGCCGCTGCCAACCATGAAATTTAGATCCGTTATAAGAAAACTCAATGAAATAACGCAAAAGCTTTTTTTGTAAAGATATTTGATTCTATTCTAATTTATTAGTTGATAAAACCAAAATCACAAATTACATTTGTAATAATAATGAAAAAAATACTATTACTTTCTGATTCCCATAGTCATATGGATAAAATAATTATTAAACATGCTAAGTGGTCAGATGAAATTTGGCATGCAGGAGATATTGGAAACATAGAAGTTATTAATAGTTTGAAAAAACATAGTTTAGTAAAAGCTGTATATGGAAATATTGATGATCATTTAACCAGAAAAATTTATTCTGAAAATAATTTTTTTAAATGTGAAAACACTTCTGTATTATTGACACATATAGGAGGATACCCAGGAAAATATTCGAGAAGGATACCTGATTTATTATCTAATTTTAAACCAAAAATATTTATTTCAGGGCACTCTCATATTCTGAAAATAATTCAAGATAAAAAGTATAATCTTCTACATATTAATCCAGGAGCCTGTGGTATAATAGGTTTTCATCAAAAAAGAACTATGGTCAGGTTCGAAATAGATGATAATAAAATAAAAAACCTTTTTGTTATTGATTTAGGAAATAGATCATCTATTAACGTAGACGATCTATTGACTTAATTAAATTATCGTCTTTCTTTATTCCATAATTAGCCATTTTAACCAATATTATATTAATTAATAATACTACATAAAACATATTAAAGCTGATCAAGTTATCAAATGAGCAAACTAAAAGGATTAATTGAAATGAATAGTTAATTCTATTAAGAATTAATTGGCGAGTACGATTTTTATATGACAACAAAGAAATCAATGAAATTATTATAGTTGGAATCAGATAAACATATATAGAAGAAATCCAATTGGAAAACATTGAATAACCTGGAAAGTTAATAATTGAAAAATAATTTGAAAATAATTTATAAATGATATTTATAATAATAATTAGTAATAAATAAATGCTTTGAATTCTTTGAATCATAAAAAGTCTTTTAAACAAAATTACATTTTTATATAAGTGCATTAAAATAATAATTTGTAATATTGTATTGACTTTAAATCAAAACAAACACACTTCATAGTTTTGAATGTCATATCCTACTAAAAGATTTGAAAATATCAATAAAATTATGTTCGAACTCAACACTTTAAAAAGTAAAAAAATATCTGACCTTCAAGAAATAGCTAAGTCTATTGGTTTAAAAGGAGTTTCAGGTCAAAAAAAACAAGATCTAGTTTACCAAATAATAGATCATCAATCTGCAAACCCTCCTGAAAATACTGAAAAGCCAAAAGACAATCCTAATAAGGAGAAACCTAATACTGATTCTAAAAAAGTTTCAAGTGAAAATAATAAAGAAATTAGAAACGCTGGGCATAGAAATGATAAAGAATCTAACGTTTCTAATAAGCAAAATTCAAAATATTCCAAGGAAAATCAAATTGATAATAAGAAATCAAAAAATATTCCAAGTAATGAGGTTAATCAAAAAAATGAAAATACAAAATCAAAATCACATTTTCAAAACAAAAACAACAATCAAAAAAGAGATTCAAATCATAACAGAGATAACAGAAATAGATATCGTGAACCTGATTTTGAGTTTGAAGGAATAATTCAAACAGAGGGTGTTTTAGATAAAATGCAAGAAGGTTATGGGTTTTTAAGATCCTCCGACTATCATTATTTATCATCTCCAGACGATGTTTATGTTTCACAATCACAGGTAAGATTATTTGGGTTAAAAACCGGAGACACTGTTATAGGTTCAGTACGTCCCCCAAAAGAAGGAGAAAAATACTTTCCTTTAATTAAGGTAGACACTATAAATGGTCTTGATCC
>Ga0209501_10004603_pt1 | contig 13102 bp, 8 predicted proteins | sample ArcticOcean_MG_C_4_FD_187434 | JGI IMG/M metagenome (GOLD analysis project Ga0209501, IMG submission 187434) | Marine microbial communities from western Arctic Ocean - ArcticOcean_MG_CB4_134 (SPAdes) (version 2) | ecosystem: Environmental > Aquatic > Marine > Oceanic | place: Arctic Ocean...
TCTTCATCGCCTCCACAACATGGCGATCGCTCACAGCGGTGCGTATGAGATTAATACCCGCTTTCTGCAAAGCGATCTCAAGGCCCAGGTTGCTCATGACGGTACCGACCAACGTGTCGTTGCGCAGCATACCGTCTTGCTTCATTCGTACCGCGGAGATGGCCATCAAGTGATCGCCGTCAACGATTTGGCCCTTTTCATCGGCAACGATGACTCGGTCGGCGTCGCCATCCAACGCCACACCGATGTCCGCATTGTGTTCTTTCACGAGCGCACACATGTGTTCGGGATGCAATGACCCAAAGCCTTCGTTGATGTTTGTTCCGTCCGGATGCACGCCCGTGGCGATCACCGTGGCACCCAACTCTTCGAAGACGGCTGGTGCTACTTTGTAGGCGGCGCCGTGTGCACAATCCACCACAACCTTGAGCCCATCCAGCGTGAGATTGCTGGGCAAAATGGACTTCAAGAAAACCACATAACGAGACCACGCACCGTCTACTCGGAACGCGCGCCCAATGCCTTCTCGGGTAGCTCCGGTGTCGGCAAAGGCGTTGCTAAGGATCGCGGTTTCCAGCTCGTTTTCCAGGCTATCAGGAAGTTTGAAGCCGTCTCGGCTGAAAATTTTGATGCCATTGTCATAGTAGGGATTGTGGGACGCGGATATGACCACCCCCGCGTCGGCACGCATGCTTGCGGTGATGAACGCAATGCCCGGGGTAGGCAGGGGGCCACACAAGAGCACGTCCGCGCCCATTGCGCAGATGCCTGAGGTGAGGGCTTGTTCAAAAATGTAACCCGACAGTCGCGTATCTTTTCCAATGACGATACGTGGGCGTCCATCGGGGCCATGAATGGGGTTTTCCATGAGGTGTGCTGCTAACGCACGTCCTAATCGAAGACCTGTTTCCGGCGTCATGGGAGCGACGTTGGCCTCGCCGCGAATGCCATCTGTTCCAAAGAGTTCTCCCATTAGTTCCTCCCGCCGCCATTGGCTGTGTTGCGCAGGGCGTGTGCAACAGCTACCACATCTCGAGCCGCAGCGACATCGTGAACTCGTACGATGTGGGCCCCAGCCAGTACGCATGCAGTGATGGCCGCCGCAGTCCCATACGTGCGTTGGTCCACCGAACGATTCGTGAGCTCTCCAAGAAATGACTTTCGACTGACGCCCATGAGTATGGGTCGTTTCAGACGGCTGGCCATGACACCACACGATTGGATGAGTGCAAGGTTATGCGGGAGGTGTTTGCCAAAGCCGATGCCTGGGTCGATGACAATGCGCTCAAAGTCGATGTCATGCTCAAGTGCCTTGTTGATGGCCTGGCTCAGGGTATGTTCAATGTCTGTGCATACATCCGTGTAGGTGACGTTCTCCTGCATCGTAACAGGGGTGCCCTGCATGTGCATGAGGCACAGCGTCGCACCGGTTTCGGCCACAACATTCACCATGTTGGGATCGCCTGAGAGTCCGGTGACGTCGTTGATCATGCTTGCGCCGCGCTCGCAGGCTTCTCGTGCGACGAGGGCCTTGTTGGTGTCGATGCTGATTGGGATATTCGTGGCCGCTATGAGCCCTTCAATGACCGGGAGAACTCGACGCATCTCCTCCGACGCATCCACGGGCTCGGACCCCGGTCGAGTGGACTCACCGCCAATGTCCAAGATGTCTGCGCCTTCGTCCACAAGCTTCAGGCCATGGCGGACAGCTGCATCGACGTCGAGGAAGGAGCCGCCGTCGCTGAATGAGTCCGGCGTTGTGTTGATTACCCCCATGACCAGCGGTTTGGCGAAGTCATGTGTGGTGTTTCCGATGTGGAGGTTCATGGCAACAACTCCCATCCTCATTGAACCCATGTCGGTTGCCATGGGAAGCCATGTGCCGGCACGAATCGACCCAGAACTTAGGTCTCTTCGCCACCGGGTTTGAGAGGAACAATACTGGGGATGGACCGTGGCGTATCGTCGATCTCGGCAGGTTCTGAAGGCTCGCTGTTGGCCAATTCAACCCGGTCGGCTTCCTCCTGCTTGCGTTGAGCACGAAGCGCTTGGATTTCTTCGATCGTGGATCCGTCAATGGCCGCGAGGATCTCCTCGTTGTTCAAGCTCTCCATTTCAAGGAGCGCTTGAGCGAGACGCTCCATGGCATCTCGATTGTCGTCGAGCAGTTTTATGGCATAATCGTATTGTTGACTCACGATTCGTTTGATCTCGCGGTCGATTCGAATGGCAGTTTGCTCACTGACGTCGCGTTGTCTTTGCATCTCTCGACCCAAAAACACGGGTTGGTCCGATCCACCAAACGCAAGTGGACCCAGGTTACTCATTCCCCATTCGGTCACAAAGCGACGCGCCAAGGTTGTCGCTCGTTCAATGTCGTTTCCGGCCCCGGTGGTGGCCTTGTTCAAGAAGACGTCCTCTGCGGCTCGTCCGCCCATAAGTACCGCGATGATGGCCAGAACTTGGTCCGCATCCTGGGAATACTTGTCCTCTTCCGGAAGTTGCTGAGTCAACCCAAGGGCTGGTCCTCGTGGAATGATGGTCACTTTGTGAACGGGATCCGTGCCAGGCGTCTTCACCGCCACGAGCGTGTGGCCCGCTTCGTGATACGCGGTATCTCTTTTTTGCCCGTCGCTAATCACCATGGAACGGCGCTCCGTTCCCATGAGCACCTTGTCTTTGGCAAACTCAAAGTCGGCCATTTCCACGGTATTCTGATCCTGTCGAGCGGCCTTGAGGGCGGCTTCATTGACCAAGTTCTCCAAGTCGGCTCCGCTGAAGCCCGGAGTGCCTCGTGCGATGACTTGCAGATCGACACTTTTGGAGATCGGAACTTTTCGCGTGTGGACCTTCAAAATACCTTCTCGTCCACCGACGTCGGGCAAGGGTACAACCACCCGTCGATCGAAGCGTCCTGGGCGTAGCAGGGCGGGATCCAACACATCCGGGCGGTTTGTTGCTGCTACGATGATCACCCCGTCGCTGGATTCGAAACCATCCATTTCGACGAGCAGCTGATTCAGGGTTTGTTCACGCTCATCATGACCGCCGCCAAGACCGGCTCCACGATGGCGGCCAACCGCATCGATTTCGTCGACAAAGATGATGCAGGGCGCATTCTTTTTACCGGTTTCAAAGAGATCGCGAACACGGCTAGCACCCACACCGACAAACATCTCCACAAAGTCGGACCCGGAAATCGAATAGAAGGGGACGTCCGCCTCACCTGCGACGCCTTTGGCCAGCAATGTCTTGCCCGTTCCGGGTTGACCGGTCAGCAATACGCCTTTGGGGATTCGTCCCCCGAGTCGTGTGAATTTCTTGGGATCTCTCAGAAACTCGATGATCTCTTGCAACTCGTTCTTTGCTTCATCGGCCCCTGCAATGTCTTTAAAGGTGATCCGATTGTTGGCATCCGTAATGACGTGGTGCTTGCTCTTGCCGAAACTCATGGCTTTGCCACCGCCGGCTTGGAGTTGACGCATGAAGAAAATGAAGATGAGAAAGAGGAATATCATGGGCAGCCATGTGCCGATGATCGATAACCAGAAACCATCCTGATCCGGCATCTCATGCCGCACGAGCACCCCGTTTTGAAGAAGCTTTTCTTCGTAGGGTTCAATGTTGCCGATGGTACGGAACTTGGTGCCGTCGGCATATTCACCGTCGATATTTGGACCGCGAACGACTACTTTGATGACGCGCAATCCGTGCGCTTCCTCCGCATCTTCCCCAGGAAGTGCGTGATGATAAAAATCGCTGAAGTCGATGAGCTGGCCAGTACCTGTGGATTTTAACGTTTGATAGATCGCTACAAAGATCACGATCAGAAAAATCCAGAGTACGATTGTCTTATAGTTTTGCTTCAATTCTGTTGGCCTTTGGGGGTCCGGAAAAGCAGTCTCCCTTTAAGGATAGGCAGGGTGTACTGGGTTGACAACCCACAATAGCCACAACTTCTTCCCAAAAAGGATACCGGCATGCTTTTCGATGTCCGGTTTTTGTTCAGAAAACGTCGTGTGGGCTCTACCGCTCTTTGATGAGCCCGTCAAGGTTCGTCGGACGTATGGTTGTGGCGAAAAGCACGGAAAAGTAGGTTTTTCCCAGCGCTCGGTAGTTCGACGAGCACATTTCCTTCCAATTGGACGGTGCCGCCTTGGTTGTGCAAGAGGCGCTCTATGGCCTGAATCCGTTCCGTTGTGAGTGGAACAGGAGAGGCTGCACGAAGGATGTGGGGTACTAGGTCAGGATGCACCGCCTTGAGGGCCTTCACGTCCAAACCTTGGGTCGCCAGGTGGTCGGCGGCGGTGGCTTCCACGAACTGGCGGTCCCGTCGTAATGTGTCCGCCATTCGGACAAGAACGTCCGACAGCTTGGGTTGATACTCTTCAGTCAATAGGGGCATGAGGTGATGACGTACGCGATTACGAAGCGCATCGAGTTTGTCATTGGTGGGATCGACACAATAGGTTGCGTTGATGTCACGCAGGTAAGCGATGACTTCCAAGCGGCTGAGTGCGAGCAGAGGGCGAATGATACGTTGGCGTCGTGGTGGAATACCGGACAAACCCACGGTCCCAGCACCTCTCAAGAGTCGCATGAGGACGGTTTCAGCTTGGTCCGTCGCGGTGTGTCCCGTTGCCAATCGGTCCCCTTCAACGGTCGCCAGGGCCGCATACCGGGCTTCGCGAAGTGCTCCCTCCGCGTGGGACGATGGGTGGCACACAAGGGAGCGAAAGTCCTGGTTCAACGTGGTGGCCAAGTGCCGGACAAAGTCACATTCTTCGCTTGTTTCGGGACGTGTCCCATGGTCCACGTACACCACTGTCAGCCGGTACTGTAGCGCGTGCAGCGCATAGACCAGAGCCGTGGAGTCAGGCCCGCCACTTGCGGCCACGACCATATGGGAGTGCGGCTCAGCGAGCTGATGGGTCTGGATCTGTTGTCGAACTTTCTGGACGAAGCCATTCACGCAGTGTTTCCGCCGAAATCGCCATTGAGAATTTCTCTCGTTTGGGAGCCTGACGATAATTGATCGCCACGAGATGTCCAGAGGCGCTTAGCAGTGGAGCGGCATGGGGCAAGGGGATGTCGGTGACCAAAATCCCTTCGAGTACCCCGCCCAGGATGTCCAGGATCATGCCCCGAATAAGTATGGGAAACTGTGCTCCAGCGTTGACAATTGTGAACACGGGCATCGTCGAACGCAAGGCACCAGCCGCATACAATGGCAGGGCCACGAGCGAGTCCGGGAGTGTTTTGGGGTCAACCAAGAGTTCCACCAGAGCCCCGTCTCCCAACGTTTTCATGGCAGGAACGACGATGGTTTTATCCGATGGAACGCCGATGAACACGACTTCGCCGGCGCGCGCGAACAACGCGGCTGCAAGTATGCGGATCTTGCCTGTCTCGTCTCGAACAGCGACGGCTGTCCCATAATGGGTTGGTAGAGTGCGTGGGTCGAGTCCTCGAACGGCTTTGTTGCGAACTCCGAGCGTCAAAATGGACGGGCCATACTGTGCGCAAAACACCTTGGACTGTTCATGGTCGAGCAACAAGCCCGCAAGCTCATCCGCCTGTGCCGGAATGGCGCAGAACAACACGGTGGCCAAGAGGAGACGGCTCATGGTCGTAATCCTGTCACGGGGCGTGCAATACGGCTAGAAAGAGGCTTGATTCGGTGTGGCGATACGAACTGTTTCGACGTTAGAAGTGGTAAAACCCGTCGATGAGTTTGTCTTCACCCGTGTCGTAGAGAACGATGGCATGGGGCATGTCCTTCACCAGGATTTGGGCCAGCCAGACTCTGGGAGGAAACAAACCTTCACCCGTACAGAATTGGCCATTGATGCGGCCAATCCAGATGCCTACGCCCGTGTTTTTGTCGCGCCACTCTTGGGCCATATATCCCAACTCTCGGGCGGCCTGTGTGCAGGTTTTCGATTCCAGTGTGGCGCTCTTGAATGCACGGCGAAGCTTGGAAAAGGCTTTACTGTATAAGCGACCGATCTTGGCGTTCACAACCTGGTCTTTGCCTGTGTTCCCATATTTGAGGCCACCGGGAACGGTGAGCGCGACCGCTGTTTTGGTCTTTCGTTTTTGCATCGCAGCGAACCAGTCCGTGCCTGTGTCTGCCAGGGCAGGAGTGGTCATTCCAACGAAGAACACAATCAGCATCAATCGAATCATCGTTTCCTCCAGAGGGCTCTTGCCCCCCCCCAGGGTCTTCAATGGGGATAGTTTCGTGACCACAGGGTGACAATGGCGAGGGTCTATCGCAGACCAGCTTGCACGTCAATGTTGATCCATCGGATGGGCGAACAGTCATTCAGATTGGTCCGTGAAAAACCGAGGTTTTTCTAGTCGAAACGAATCAAGAATCGACTGAGTCGGTTGGCGATGTTTTCGCATGCGTCCGGGTCTTCAATGGCACGAGGACCGGGCTCGAAGAACTCCACCGACTTCCGGCCTGTTGATTGACGTATTCGAGAGACAAGCCCTTGGTCTTGTAGCCAATCCACGGCATTGGTGAATGTGGCGCTGGACACGGCTTCCTTGTACGTGATTTCCCCTTCGCGCCACAGCCGGTCCCCCACCATTTGGATCCACTCCATCACGACTTTCTTGGACTGGGGACCCTTGAGCTTCGTGAGCGTTCTTGTGACCACATAATATCCTTCGATGACCGGGAGTGTGATGTTGCACAAAAGGCGTAGAGAGCGCTTTCCTGCACTGGGGATGGTGATCTTTGCAGCCCGATCTCCCTCAATGAGACCTGCGCCCTGGAACAATCCGATGGTTTCACGATATTGGTCGTCGAAATCGCGTCCCTGCTCGTAGACAAACTCGTACTTGAGAAGTTGGGACAGGAAGTACGTGTCATTGCGGACTCGATCTCCCCAGAGTTCACCCACCGACTGACATCCAAACAACGACACGGACAAAATGCTTTCACGCACGAAGTGATGGACCAAGTTGTTTCGGTAGTAATCCAGGTTTGGACGGCGTTCGGGAGGCACTTGAAACACGACGTCGTCCGAGAATTTATGGCGCGTGATCAGTTTTTGGCTGGTCAGCATTGCGGTGGTCTGGTCAACGATGGCTCCAATGGTTTCCCCCAGCTTCTTCGAAAGCTCATTGCGACCATCGAGCATGGACAGTGATGTTGCCAAGTCGCTCTCTTCCTCACTTCGCAAGGATTCCAGGGCAACGCGGTTGGCGGACAGCAACATGCTAAAGGTAGAGCTGCAGGGCACATTTCGTTTCATCAGGTATTCCAACAAAGCCCCGACCCGACGGAGGAGCGCACGTCGACTGAGGCCCCGGCGTGTGTTGGTCAACAAGGCGGTGGCGACCACCGCCGACGGTGTGGCAACCATGGCGTGATTGATCCCCGACAACACCCGATATCCCAGTCGTTTCACGACTTCCCTGCGTTCGTTTTCGTTTCGGAATCCATTCTCCAGATCGATCCCGTGGCTGGTCACGAAATCACGTACACTGAACGACTCGTCGAAATTGAGATACACCCGGCCGTAGCGAGAGCGGAGCACCTGCGTCGCCTTCAACAATTCGCCGATGTTCTCGTGGTCCTTGACGTCACCACTCAGCTCCTTTAGAAAGCCCTCGCTTTCCACAATTTTCTCGTAACCGATGGCAGCGGGGCAGATCCGGAGATCATGGGCGTGCCCTTGAACGACCGAATCGATGACATGCCCCAAAAGGCCGTACCGTGGACGGATCAGTTTGCCGGTCCGACTACGGGCTCCTTCCAAGAAGAACTCCACGGAATAGCCCTCTTTGAGGAGTTTGTGGAAATACGTCTGAAACACGGTCTTATAAAGGGGATTCTGATTGAAACCACGGCGAAGAAAGAAGGCACCAGCCCGCCGGAACAAATGGCCTAGCGGCCAGAAACTCAGGTTTTTTCCGGCAGCGATGTGAGGCGGGACCAGGCCATGCATGTAGAAGACGTAGCTGATCAAGAGATAGTCGATATGGCTTCGGTGACATGGAAGAATGACTAAGGGGGCTTGTCTGGCCGCATCGCGCACTCGGTTGAGTCCGTCGACTTCGATACCGGCATAAATCCGACTGAACACGAAGGTCAGTAGAAAACAGTGAAATTCGACATATCCAAGCTTCCAGTCGGCCACGATTTCTTTTAGGTAGCGCTTGACCTGTTTTTGGACCGATCGCACGGTTTTCTTTTTCGCTGCCGCGGTCTCTTTGACGGTCTCCTCAACCAACTTGAGGCGCATGATCTCGTCGCGCATCCGTGATGCGCGCTTGAGGACAGGACCTCGGATGATACGCTCTTCGAGGTGAATCCGCCGATTCAAGGCCCAGCGTACTTTCTGGCCGATGGCCTCTTTTCGTTGAAGGTGGTCGTGCTCTTGTAGAAAAGCTTGAAGATCCAGGGGCTCTGCGAGTTGAACAAGCGCCTTTTTCCGGTGCCGTATGAAGTTGACGAGCTTTCGGATTCGTCCCGGGGCGTCGGGATCACCGAAGAGCAGGTCCACCATGGAACGGTGGAAACGGCTCGGTTTTCGTTCCCAGATGAGCACCAGCGGGACGAGGATGATGGGTTGCTCCATGCTCTGTTGTGCGGCGACGATGGATCGAAGGGGATCTTCTTTGAATTCGCCCCACCATGGGAGAATAGCTCGGGCTTTTCGCAAGAAAATCACGACGGGTTGGTGTTGCAAGGGGGCGTTGCGGATGATGTCGTCGTCCGACTTCGATCGACGCCGGCCGGTAATCCATCGAAACATACTCTTGAAGAGCGATCCGGCAGAGCGGAATGGCCACATACGCATGCCTTTACCGAAGACGGCGAGGGGCAATTTTTTCCGCAAGAAAATCCAATTGAAATACAGGTAATCGAGCAGACTTTGACTGCTCAGGACATAAACGATGGACCCTTCTTGGTGTAGGTCCTGGATCTGAGACACGTGTTCATCATCGAAACGCACCCGCCGAAAGAGCAAAGCCCCAATCAAGCGGCTCAACCACCCGGGCTTTCTCACCATCATGGTCGGATTGCGCAGGTCGAATTTCTCAGTGGGCTTTAAAGGCGCAGGAGTCGTCGGGTTCGACTCCGCTACAGCTGGTTGTTCTGTTGCCAAGCTCAACCTCACTAATCAGCGCACTGCGGCGCCTCAACCCTATCCGCAGCTACACCGGCTGTCAATGTTTCCAACAGCCGATGCTGTGGAGGACATCCTTACGATTTTCAACTGTTTTCCGCTTTAATTGCAAGACGATTGGGTCTGGAGGACACGGTATTCGTGTTCGACGAAGGCACGACTAGCCGTCAATCGGTTGTTCCCATTCCGCGCCCAGTGTACTCTGCCGACCATGCAGCTACGGACTTTGATCATCGTCTCGATTACAATCGCCATGGGTTGTTCTCGCGACACGCCGACGAAGCCCCAGGCGTCGAGCGGATTGGTTGCGCCCACCACTCAAACCAGCCCAGTGAAACCGATCGTTCCGGACGAACCAGACCCGACGGACAAAGTCGTGGCATCGCAGGATCCACTTGTTTCATTGACCCTAAATGTGATCGCGGTACCGTCCATGGTCACCCCACTGACGGAGTTAGGACGCCGGTATTCCGAAGGCCATCCGGGCGTAATCGTCGAGGTTACCGGACTCGATCTTATTGAAGCGATTCGACAAATTGGTGGGGACACGTCCGTTGATGTCTTGGTAACGGAGGGAATGACAGCCATGGAAGTTGCCCGCCCAACGGGCATCATCGACTGGGCAACGGTGTCCATTCTTACTCATTTGCCTCTTACGGTAACGCTGGCACAGCACCGCGTGGATGATCTCCGATCGGTCCATGCGTTGGATCAAGAGGGTGTCCGTGTGGGACTGGCGGATCCACGCACGACCGCTGGCGGGATTGCGGCCAAGCGACTGTTGAGACGCTTAAACTTAGGCAAACATCTTCAAGAGCGAGTGTTACCCACGGGACCGACTACAGCACTGCGCGAGAATGTAGTGGACGCCTATATCGGGTGGGGCATTCTGAACACAACGAACCCAACGTTGACTCTGCCGGCGAGTGTTCGCGAGCTTCTGCCGATTCCGGGCGCGGTGCTCAGTCGTTCGGAGAACGCAACGCAAGCTCGGGCGTTTTTAGAATGGACACGTTCCGAACCTGTGCATGATGTGTGGCTTGGCATTCAATCCGTTCCACAGCCGGGTCCGAACGCGCCGGTGTTGCCCACGGTGCTGCCTACGGGCTTGCCTAGCCCTCGTTATTGGGCGGGTGCAGTCGGTTTGGATGACCGCATACTCTTGGTCGGTGGTCGTATGGGTGCCGAGGAATTGAACACCCTCACGTTGTGCGCGCCGAAACAAACGCGTTGCGAAGACTCCAAGGCGCGTTTGCCCACCGGACGTCACGGTGTGGCGACCGTGACGATCAACACAACAAGCGTATTGATCGCCGGCGGGTTGGCCGGTGATGTCGCCCACGATGAGGTGCTCCTCTTCGATGTAGTCGACGACCGACTGGATCTACAGAATTTCACACTTCCACGTGGATTGGGCCGAAGTGCGGCCATTCGGGTCGGTGAAGCCGTGTACCTCTTCGGTGGGCGGGGTGCGAATGATCAACGACTGGATACCGTGATTCAATTGGATGTTGGTCATGCGCGTTGTGACGAGTTAGATGCTCGATTACCGTCTCCGCGCTCCGACATGGCGGTGGCAACGACGGCCGACGGGCAAGTGCTTCTCTTGGGTGGAGACGGCCCACACGGGCCCATGGCCGACATTGTTCGTTTTGACCCCGAGAAAATGGTCCTGGCAAAAACTGCGATGCGGCTCACAGGACCGGTGGCGGACATGACCGCCATCCCTTCGGATGATGGTTGGCTTCTGATGGGAGGACGCCGACCACGCAGCTTGCGCGATGAGGTGGACCATTTCCGAGCGGACGGTACAATCCGCCGGTTGGGGCAGCGTCTGCCTTTTGCAGTCAGTGGTGCGTCCATCGTGACAATGGGGGGTTACGTCTATGTACTCGGGGGTATGACCACAAAACGGATCGAAAACCGTATGGTCCGTTGGCCCTGGTAAAACCCAGTCTGATGGGGGCGTGCATTCGATTGATCGTTTGACGCGTGGGTTCTCGATCGATACATTCAATTGGGCTCACGTTGGCCCGGAGCCTCGCATGACCCACTATCGTTCGATCATCGTCTCATTTGCGCTCATTTTCCTGAGTGCGGGCTGTCAGTTGCCTGATCCGGACGATTATAAACCCGCTCCCCCAACGCAGCCGTCTCCGCCAGTTCAACCTCCTCCGCTCATCATCGGCTTTGTCGTCACCGACGTGGTACCCGACCATGGACAGCCACGGGGGATAGAATTGGTGGATATCCATGGCGGCGGGTTTCAGGAGGGGGCCGAGGTCTTTTTTGGGAGCAGTAAGGCCTTTGATACGGTCGTTTCCAGTGCGTTCCGTATCACGAGCCAGACACCACCCCATTCTGCCGGGAGAGTGACGGTGCGTGTTGTGAACCCCGACGGCGGAGAGGCCGCGCTTGAAGAGGGGTATCAGTACCGCGCCGACGTTGTGATCGACCGCGTGGAGCCCAACACGGGACCGGTGAAGGGTGGGTTGCCTGTGGAAATTCATGGGCGCGGACTGGTTGAGACGGATGTTGTCTTGTTTGATGGTCGGATGGCGCTCGATGTCACCGTGTTGAGCGATGACACGATTCTAGCGCTCGTGCCCGAAGGTGTTGTGGGTTGGGCGAATGTGCACGTTGTGGGCGAAAGCGGAGTTGGGCGATTAAACAAGGGTTTTCAGTACGTGGCTCCTCTGGAGATCACCGGCATATCGCCGCTGACATCCCCCCGTGAGGGCGGTGGCACCTTGTCGCTGACTGGTGCAGGACTGCTTCCGACGTGCAAGGTCTTCATCAATGGTCAGCAGGCGCAGGTCATATCCACCTCCTGGACGGGAAAGAAGTTGGTTGTTCGTATTCCTCCGAACGACGCGGGCGCAGTGGATGTGCTGATTGTGTGTGAGCACGAATCGATCACCGTATCCCATGGATTCGCATATATTGATGGCAGCACCTCTACCCTTTCGATCGAGGGATTGTGGCCGACTCAAGGCCCTGTCAGCGGTGGTGGTGAAGTGATCTTGGCGGTTCACGGGATGAACGCAGAGGCCTCGGACATTCGGGTGTTCTTTGGCGACGTAGAGTCGAAACTTGTGTCCGTGGATGCCGGACAAAACCTGGTGGCTGTGACTGTTCCTGCGGGCGCGCCCGATACGGTGGTTCCCGTGTCGGTAGAGGTCTCTGGCCAGGGCGCGGCTGTGTTGGACAGTGCGTATGCCTACGTTGTGGAGATGGCCATCCAAGTCGTCACGCCAAACGAGGGTTCGGCCGACGGCGGCACAACCATAACGATCCAGGGTGTCGGTTTCTCGGAGGATAGCGCAGAAGTGTTTGTGGGAGCGCTTCCCGCGACCAATGTGACGGTCGTGGATGAACATACGATTGTTGCAACCACTGGCCCCGGGAGTCCCGGTAGTGCGTCGATTCGGGTGAAGCGCGGAGCCGTAAAGGCCCTTCTACCCCATGGTTTCACTTATCAGGCGGGCGAAACCCAGATCTTTGTTTGCGAGCCTCCGTCCGGTGCCATTGCCGGCAATACGTTGGTGTCCATCTATGGGGTGGGATTGCCTGCCCAGCCGACCGTCAGCTTTGGCCAGCAGATGGATGCTTCCATCGACGATGCCTCCTCTACACGATTGCTTGTGCGCACACCCAGGGCCGAAGAGGTGGGCCCTGTATCGGTCCAGATCGCGTGGAACACGGGTCAATCCACTCGGTTATCACAAGAATATACCTATTACGATCCACGTGCGGAATGGGGCGGTGTTTGGGGCGATCCCATAGACAACTCGATCAACATTACCGTTCGAGAATCCACCACGGGCGATCCCATCGAATCGGCCGTGGTCGTGGTGGGGCACAATGTACCGCCAACCCTCAAGGGATATACGGACGAGCGGGGCCAGGTGACGCTCAGTGCCCTTGGGCTCGTTGGACCGATCGACATCTCG
>Ga0209501_10004607_pt1 | contig 13099 bp, 10 predicted proteins | sample ArcticOcean_MG_C_4_FD_187434 | JGI IMG/M metagenome (GOLD analysis project Ga0209501, IMG submission 187434) | Marine microbial communities from western Arctic Ocean - ArcticOcean_MG_CB4_134 (SPAdes) (version 2) | ecosystem: Environmental > Aquatic > Marine > Oceanic | place: Arctic Ocean...
TATAATTATTGGTATTCCTTTAAATGAAGATAGTACAGAAAGTATGCAAGCTACACGAGTCAGAGATTTTTGTTCAAAAATCAAAAAGAAAATTAACTTACCCATTATGGGAATAGATGAACGATTTACATCCGTTAATTCCGAAAAATTATTATTGGATTTAGATATGTCGAGAAAAAAAAGAAAAAAATATATAGACTCTATTGCTGCAACTATTATTTTACAAAGTTATTTTGAAAACAATGAAACAATATTATTATAAATTGAAATTAATATTATGAAATCAGTAGGAATAATTGGATATCCTTTAGGCCATTCTATATCTCCACAAATACATAATTTTATTTATCGAAAATTATCTATTGAAGCGTTTTACGAAAAATGGGAATTTGAAGAAATAAATATGTCTTCAGAGTTAAATAAAATTAATGACAGTAATTTTATTGGTGCTAATGTAACAGTCCCTTATAAAGAAAAAATTATTTCATTTCTTGACGAAATTGAAAGCGAGGCTAAAGATATTGGTGCTGTAAATACAATTGTAAAATATCAAAACCAACTAATAGGACATAATACTGATGTTTACGGAATTGAAAAATGCTTGCATACTATTTTTCAATCTGAAAATATAAAAAATGTTGTTATCGTAGGTTCTGGCGGAGCAGCCAAAGCTGCTTTATATGTTTTATTAAACAAAGGATTAAAGAATTTATCTTTAATCAACCGAACTCCCTTAAATGCTAAAAATATGTTAGCCCGATTTGATACATATGATTTTGATTCTAAAATTTTAACTTTTGATCAAAAAACCGAAATCCAAAATGATTGTTTGAATTCTGATTTAATTATAAATTCAACTACGATCGGTATGAAAGGTACTGATTTAGAATCTGAATCTCCTTTAGAAACTATTTGTTTCAATGGAAACTCAGTTGTGTTTGATATGGTATATAATCCAAGAATAACTAAATTAATTGCTAACTCACTAACAAAAAATGCAACAATTATTGAAGGGATAGATATGTTAGTATATCAAGCTATTAAAAGCATTGAACTTTGGACCGGACAAATCCCCTCATTTGATTTAATGAAAAAAAAATGCTTAGAATTATTATAAATACAGATTTTATATGAAAAAAATAATATACATAATTGGATTTTCAGGTACTGGTAAATCAGCTTCTTCTCAATTAGCTTCAGAGGCTTTAAATTGGGAATATTATGATATGGATAAAATTATAGAAAATGAAGAAAAAAGAACTATAAGTGAAATGTTTGAGACAGATGGAGAAAATTGGTTTAGAGAACGCGAATCAAAATTGTTATCAAACCTCTCTAAAAAAACTATGTGTATTATTTCTACTGGAGGAGGAGTGCCAGTAAGTGAAAGTAACATGAAATTAATGATGCAAACAGGCTACGTAATATGCCTTGATGCTTCAATTGAAGTGATTATAAAGAGATTAAACCAAGAAAATATAGAAGGGATTCAAGAAAGTTCGGTAAGACCTAAGATATCTGATTTAAGTAAAGAAAAAATAAGTGATTTTAAATTAAAAAGGTCAAAATTCTATTCTAAGGCACATTTAACAATTAATACTAATTATATGCCTGTGGAGGAAGTTTCAAATAATATTGTATATGCTGTTGAAAAATATACTGATATTTTAAATATCAATTATTTAAAACAATTTGATACATTCTGTACTACAGTGAAATCAAAAAACGATTTATACGGAGTGTTTGTTGGAGTTGATATATATAACATTCTTCCCGAAGTAATGAAAAATATATTACTTAAAGATAAAATATTTTTACTTGCTGATGAGGGTTCCAAAAAATACATGAGACAGATTCAAAAAATTTTTGAATTTGATAGCATAAAAACAACCACTTTAGTGATAGAAGAAGGTGAAAAAAGTAAATCATTATCTACAGCTTCTAAAATATATGAATGGTTATCTTCTCAACACGCTGACAGAGGAGACGTATTAATAGGTATTGGTGGAGGTGTTGTGGGGGATATCACAGGATATGTCGCATCCTCTTATATGAGAGGAATTAAATTTGCACTTATCCCTACAACTTTATTAGCAATGTCAGATTCTTCTATAGGAGGAAAAACTGCTGTAGATGTAAATAACATTAAAAATCTTGCAGGATCTTTTTATAATCCATCTTTAGTTTTTTCAGATTTACAATCTTTAAAAACATTGCCTAAAAGACAAATTAAATCTGGATGGGCAGAATTAATCAAACATGGTTTTATTAGAGATAAAGAACTTTTACAAGACATGTTAAACATAGAAGATTATTTTGATTTGGATACAAATTTAAATTCGATAATTAAAAGAAGTATCAAAATTAAAGGTCAAATTGTATCACAAGATGAAAACGAGAAATATGGTCATAGAATCATGTTAAATTATGGGCATACATTAGGACACGCAATTGAAAGTTCAACTAATTTGGAACGATACACACATGGTGAAGCAGTAAGTATTGGAATGGCGTTTGCTGCGAAATTGAGTAATTATTTAGGTATGTTATGTGATGAAGAGTATTTGTTTCACAATAAAATCTTACTAAAATTTGATTTGCCTATTAGCTCTACAAATATAGATTGGGATAAATGTTTTCATTTAATTAAAAATGACAAAAAAGTAAAAAATGGGAAGATAAACTGGATACTGCTAGAATCATTGGGTAAATCAGTAGTTAAAAATGATATAGATGATGAAATAATTATTAAAATAGCAGAGGATTTTTGATGTTAATAATAATTTACTACTTTATATCAAGCTTATTATCATCAACGCTGGGTACGTTAATTGGCGCAGGAGGAAGCGCTATATTAGGACCTTTACTTCTTTTGACGGAATCTTCCTTGGGAACATCTATCGGTGCGAAAAATATAATAGGAACTTCTTTAGCATGTGTTGTGGTAAATAGTGTTTCTGGTTCTTATCGTTATCTTAAAATTGGAACTGTAGACATAAGAAGTGGAATAATATTTAGCATAATTGGAATTCCATTTAGTGTCTTTGCCGCTTTCACCTTAATTGAAATAGATATTTCTAATTTTAAAATAATGTTTGGAATAACATTAATTTTGATCACTATATTTATGATATATCAATCAATGAAAAACGAAACTGGAGAACAGCCTAAAAAAACTAAACTCTCAAGTATAGAAAAACTGAACAGAAGATTTTTTCATGAAAAAAGAAAAATCCTTACCAAAAATGATGAAGAATATGAATACAATTTTAGCCTAGGATTAGCTTCATTCTATAATATTTTCTTAGGATTTATTGCTACTTTTTTTGGCATAGGTGGAGGTATTATAAGAACTCCTTTGTTGATATATATATCAAAATTTCCGATTAAGATAGCTACAGCAACATCTGTTTTTAGTTTACTTTGCACTTCTTTGGCAGGAACAATAGTTTATTGGATGCAAGGTTTTTATGACCTTAATTTGTTTTTTCCTGCAGCCTTAGGTGCTTTGATAGGAGCACAAATAGGAGCTCAAGTTAGTAAATCTTTGTCTGGAAAATGGATAATTAGAATACTGGCAATTGTATTGTTGATCATGGGCTTATTATTAATTATTCAAAATTTGTAAATGTGAATAAATTTTTTAATATTATAAATGTTGATAAAACTAGTAGAGTTGCAGAAATTGTAATTAATGGAATCAAAATTCAAACACCATGTTTTATGCCTGTTGCTACACAAGCTTCTGTTAAATCGTTAGATTCTTTTGAATTAAATAATATTGGTTATAATTTAATTTTATCTAATATTTATCATATGGCTGCAAGGCCTGGAATTAACTATTTGAAAGATTTTGGTGGAATTCATAAATTTATGAATTGGAAAGGATTGATTTTAACTGATAGTGGAGGATTTCAAGGATATAGCTTATCTCATAGAGTAAAAGTGAAAGATGATGGGATAATATTCCAGAGCCATCTTGATGGGAAAGAAATTTATTTCAAACCTAAGCAAGTAGTGAGATATCAAGAAGATATTGGCTCAAATATTATGATGCCACTTGATATTTGCTTGCCAAAAAAGGCTAGCTTAAATGAACTCAAAGAAGCGGTTGAAACGACATATTTATGGGCAAAAGAAAGTATTACAGCAAGAACAACAATTGATTCAAAATTGTTTGGAATAGTTCAAGGAGGAACAAATTTAGAATTAAGAGAAATATCTGCTAAAAAAATTACTAGTTTAGATTTTGATGGATTTGCATATGGAGGCTTGGGTGTTGGAGAAGATAAAGAATTAATGATGAACGCCTTGCAATCTGTTAATGAATTGTTACCTGAAAATAAACCTAGATATTTAATGGGAATCGGATCACCTGATGACTTGATTAAATCAATTAGAAATGGTTTTGATATGTTTGATTGTGTATTACCTACACGAATTGCTAGAAACGGATCTTTATTTACAGAAAAAGGCAGAATCAATATCTTTAATGCAAAATATAAAAATATTGATAAACCTATTGAAGAAAAATGTAAATGCTATAGTTGTGAGAATTATAGTTTGGCATATATTCATCATTTATTTAAATCGAAAGAATTATTAGGATATCGAATTTCTTCTATTCATAATTTAGCATTTTTATATAACCTTATGTCTGTTACTCGAAAAATGATAAAAAATTCGGATTTCTCATTATTTGCTACTGATTTTTTAAAGGAATATAGATCAACAGATCCTCAGATTCAAGCAGAACAAAAATCTAAGTGGATACAATCCCAAGGAAGAGAAAATTAAACAATTTCTTCTTCGATATTGTTTGATTTAATAATATATTTCCCTATAGAAGAAGCAGTGTTTTTTATTGAATTAAATTCTTCGATGAATCCATTTTGAGAAGTTCTTTTATCCGAAGTGTAAAGCACAAATAAAGCTCCTTTTTTGATCCATTTACTTGTTAAAGAAGTAGTTTGATGATGAATCATTGTGGGGATATTTTTAGCATTACTTTTTTTTATTATCTCTTCTAGAGCTTCTTCATAAATTTTATTATCATATTCATTTGGAATACCAAGCGATACACTTAAATCGTTTGGCCCCACAAAAATAGCATCAATACCAGGGACTGACAAAATAGAGTCAAGATTTTCAATTGCTGGAACGCTTTCAATACCTATTACACAAATATTGTTTGCATTAAGATCTTGGAGATACTGTTTGGATTTGTCACTTGGGAATTTGTTGTTTTTCACAACATCTTCTAATGATTTTCCTTTTAAAGGTTTCCACTTAATTGCTCCAATCATTTCTTCAACTTCTTCTTTGTTTTCACAATAGGGTGCTAATATTCCAGCAGCACCGGCATCTAAATTCATTGTAGCGTAATGAGCGGAAGGAATAGGAATTCTAACAATTGGCGCTACATTGCATAAATCAAATGAATTAATTAGGTTTGCAACTTCACTTCTGTTATATGGAGAATGTTCCGTGTCAATAACTACATAATCTAATCCTATATTATCAAAATGACCAGCCCATCTTGGTGAAATAGAATTTGTTAACATTGTGCCAAAAACACAATTTCCATTATTTATAGTATTTTTTATTTGATTACTTTTCATGATATTTTTGTATTGAACTTAATTAATAAAATTGTAAAATTTATTTATGAATACTAGTGTTACTAAATTTTTGTCTGAAATCAAGGTCTTAGATTTCACGAATCACCGATCAGGTGATATTTGTTCAATGTTTTTGGCTGATTTTGGCGCTAATGTTACGAAATTCAGTGATCAAAACAACGGCGAATTTGAAAAGAATTTATTTTGGAATAGAAATAAAGAAATATTTAATTACTCTTCTTTAAAAGATATAAAGATCTCTTTATTGGACAAAGCTAATATTTTAATTCATGATTATCAAATCGGATCAGATAATTATAAATCCATAAATTCCCTTATTAATTCAACGATTAATAAAAATCTAATTGTGTGTCATATATCAGCTTTTCCCTTGAATTCTGAGCTGAAAAACGAACCTATGATTGATGAATTAATTGTTGCTAGGGCAGGTGAGATGAGAATTTTACCAGGCCAAGGAGATGGTAATCTTAGCCCTAAATTTTTAATGCACCCCATAACTACTGTTGGTTGTGCAATTAATTCTGCAACAGCAATTTTATCTACAGTTGTATCAAATATGATTTCTAAAAAACAGATAAACAAAATCAATTCTACCCTTATAGGAGGGTTGTTATTGTATGCTTCCAATCCGTATCAAGGAGATAAATGGAGAGATTTTGCAAAACCTTATGGTGGAGTTCCATTTTATAGTAACTACGAATGTTCAGATGGATTTATACAACTTGCATGTATTCATTCTGGTTTTTCTGAAAAAGCAGCGATAGCAATTGATATTCCAGAAATATTATTTGATCCTGAGTTTGAATCGATTTTCAAACCTAATGATAGAGATAGAGATAACTATATAAATATTGCTACTAAACTATATGATTTGATTGCTATTAAAATGAAATCAAAAACTTGTGCAGAATGGAGTGAAATTTTTGAAGAAGCTGATGTCCCTTACAATAAAATATATAATATTGAAGAAGCAATAAATGATGCTCAAATACTTCATAATAATCTTATTTTTGAACAGGGTGATACTAAGAATATTGGTAGATTTATAGAATTTAGTACAACTAATAATGAAAATATAAATATAAAATCATATGAACGTGATAATTTCTCCTTACCTTTAGAAGGCTTTAAGTCTCTTGAAATTACCAATGTTATAGCCGGGCCTGTTGCTGGAAGAATCTTATCGAATCTAGGAGTGGAAGTAATTAAAATGGAACCGCCTTTTGGTGAAATTTCTCGCCCACTAGGAGTTGGGTATTTCCAGAATTTAAATAGAAATAAAAAAGGAATTTCTATAAATACTAAAACGGAAGAAGGAAGAGAAATCGCACAAAAACTTATAAAAGATGTAGATATTTTCCTTGAAAACATGAGACCAGGAGCGGCTGAAAGAGTTGGATTAGGGTCAGATGATTTAAACAAACTAAATCCTGAAATAATACAAACTCATATTGCTGCCTATGGCCATGACGGGCCTTACGTTCATAGACCAGGACTTGATCCAATAGCTCAATCTATTACTGGATTACAAGCGATACAAGGAGGCGGAAAAGCTCCTGTGTTTTTAGGAATGCTAGCGCCTACAGATTTCACTGCTGGAGGAATGGCTGCACTTGGTACTGTATTAGGAATTTATAATAAAGTGAAATGTGGTAAAGGAACTGTTGTTAATACAAATCTTTTATCAGGAGGTATTTTACTTAATGGAGAAAAAATTAGTAACTATATTAATCATAATGAACTTCCTACATTTATTAATGAAAATCAGAACGGTATTCATGAATTTAACAGAGCATATGAAACAAAAGATGGATGGATTTATTTTTATTGTAAAAATCTAGATGCTAAAGAAATTTTTTCTGCTTTTAACAATAAATTTAATGTTTCGATTAGAAATATTAATGATTTTGAAAAATTATTTTTGACAATTAATACAAAAATCCTTATTGAACAATTGACTATAATCGATATTAATATATGTGTTATTAATAACCCAAGAGAAGATGATTATGATTTTTTAAAAAACCCAGTAACTTGGGATTCTATTTCAGACAAAAACTTCCATCCATCTTTAATCTCTTTGGAGATGGCTCATAATTCATACGATTTCGGGTTGAGAGATGTTAAAGTGTTTAAATTTCCTGAACTGGGTGAGCATAATAAATATTATCTAGATCAAATAGGTTACACAGAAGAACAAATTGAAAACTTTTATGATAATGAAATTATTTTTACTGATGAGTCAGTAGGTTAATATATTCATTTTTTAAATTTTTATAGACCTTATCAATTGGATCGTTGGTATCTATAATAAAATTCGAATACTCAGCTCTTTTATTCCATGAAGTTTGGCTATTAATTCTTTTTTCAGCTTCAACTAATGAAAGATCATTTCTTTTAATTAATCTTTCTAAAGCTATTTGACTGTCTACTTTAAATAACCAAACTTGATCACACCATTCTATATATCTAGCTTCAATTAAATTTACGGCCTCTACAATACCAATTTTTTTTTCAGTTAAAATCCAATTGTCTACTATTCTCTTTACTTCAGATCCAATATCTCCGATTGCATTTGTTAATTTTGTCATAAGTTCCTTATCTTTAAATACTATCGCTCCAAGTTTTTGCCTGTCTATAAATTTGGTCTTATGATCAAGTATCTCATTACCAAATTCTTTTATTATTCTATGATATGCAGGTTTGCCTGGCTCATAAAGAGTATGTACTAATTTATCTGCATCACAATATTCAGGTGAAAATTCAGTTATTAATTTTTGTATGTATGTAGATTTACCGGTTGCAATTGATCCTGTAATCCCAATTATTATAGTTTTATTATTCATAAGACATTTTAAACTTTATTTTTATTTTATTTTATTTTATTATAAGTTAAATTCTATAAAATATTTATTTGGAGTCAGCTATGAATAGAAAAGGAAAAATCCAAACAGTTAAAGACGTTATTGATCCGTCTGAATTAGGCATGACCATGACACATGAACATCTTTTGCTAGAATTCCCAGACACTTTTTCTGAGCCTCCTACAGAAGCACATAGAAAACAAGTGTTTTATGAACCTATTACATTACAAAACAGAGGATTGATTTATCATCATGCATGGAAAAATTTAGATAACGCATCAATTTTAGATTTAGATATTTCTGTAGATGAAGTATTAAAATACAAATCCGTTGGAGGCAATTCATTAGTTGATGCTACTAGTATAGGATTATCTAGAGATCCTGAAGGATTACTTAAGATTTCAAATTTAACTGATATAAATATAATTATGGGATCTTCTTATTATGTTTATTTGGCGCACCCTCCTGAAGTGTCAGAGATGTCAATTGAAGATTTGGCTGCAGTAATAATAAATGATGTTAATGTTGGCGTAGGTCCTTTGAAAATTAAATCAGGAATAATTGGAGAAGTTGGATTATCTCATCCTTTACATAAAGATGAAGAAAAAGTTTTAGTTGCTTCTGCTGTAGCTCAAAAAGAAACTGGAGCCCCTTTATTAATTCATCCTGGAAGAGATGAAAAAGCGCCGATTGTAGCTATTGATATTTTAAGAAAATCAGGAGCTGATTTAAATATGACTATTATGGGCCATCTCGATAGAACTGTATTTGAAAGAGAAACTCTTATACAAATTGCAGAATCAGGATGTTATCTTGAATGGGATTTATTTGGTCAAGAAAATCATTTCTATTCACCAAATGAAAATATAGACATGCCTTCTGATGCAAAAAGAATGGAAGATATTCTTTTTATGATTGAAAATGGTTACGAATCTAAAATATTGATTGCGCATGACGTTTGTCATAAACATCAATTACAAGAGTATGGAGGCTTTGGATTTACCTTCATTCCTGCATTTGTTGTACCTAGAATGCGTCAGAAAGGATTTACCGATGATATGATTCATTCGATTTTATATAAAAATCCATCACAAGCATTACAATTTTCAAAGTAGGAATAAGGAATATGAAACAATCGGGATCAGAATATATTGCAGATTTTTTAGAATCTAAAAACATAGATACTATATTTACTGTTGCTGGCGACCATATATTGCATTTAATGAATGTTTTGTCTAATAGAGGATTTAAATTTATTGATACTAGGCATGAACAAGCTGCAGTTGATATGGCAAATGCGTGGGGTAGAATAAAAAATACTCCTGGAATTTCAATGTTTACAACTCCAGGTCACGCAAATGCAATTCCTGGATTAACTCTTGCACACCAACAATTAAGCCCTGTAATAAATATTTCAGGATCTGCTGACAGTACTTTATTAGGAATGGGAGCTCCTCAAGAAATAGATCAAATTGGGATGGCAGCCCCTGTAACAAAAAGATCTAGTTTAATTAGAAATGGTAATCAATTGGTTAGTGAATTAGAATCAAGTTTTCAAATGAGTTTGTCAGACAGAAGAGGCCCTACTCATCTAACAATTCCAACTAATATACAAACTGATTTATATGACCAAAAACAGATTTCTGTTCAACATAGAGGAACAATAAGCTATAAATATCCACATGCAGATGATGTTAAAAAATGTTTGGAATATTTGATTTCAGCTTCGAATCCGATATTTATTTTAGGAAATGGAGCACATGATATTAACAGAGAACAAATGACGAATATAATTGAATCATTAAATTGTCCTATTATTAATGAAATGAGTGCAAGAGGAACGGTTCCTGACTCACACTTACTATCTTATGGATTGTCTGATCAAAGAGCGAATCCCGTTGCTAGAGCTATAGTAGAATCTGATCTAATTGTTTTACTAGGAAAAGAATTAGATTTCACCTTAGATTATGGTGGATTACCAGCCATTTCAAATAATACAAAGATAATTCAAATTGATCCAGATGAAGTGATATTAGGAAGATCTAAAAGGGCAAATCTTTCAATTTTGTCTTCTGCAGGAATATTTGTAAAAGAGCTGAATATTTTAATTAACGGAAAATCAGACCTAAGAAAACAACCAGATATTTTTTCTGTTTTTGATGAGAACAAAAGAAATCATATTAAACATCTAGATAGTTTGACTGGAGTCGATAACAACATTCATGCTATGGATGTTCACAGAGTAGTTTCTAAATTTTTAGAAAAGAATAATTGCTTAATATTCGAAGGGAGTGATTTTTCATTTTATGGAGCTTCTTATTATCCTTCCGAGAGGAAAGATAGATGGTTTACTAATGGTGTTTTAGGAATGATTGGATGGGGTGTTCCATATGGAATAGGAGCTAAAGTAGCTCTTGAGAATGAACAAGTCATAGTCTTTACGGGTGATGGCGCAGCAGGATTTAATCTGATGGAAATTGATACAGCAGTAAGAAATAACATAAATGTTAAAATTATAATAGGATGCGATTCTGTATGGGGAATTGATTATCATCAGCAATTAGAATTTTTTGATAATCCTGTTGCAACAACATTGAATTTTGTCCACTATGAAGATATTGCTAAATCAGTTGGGGCATACGGAGATTTAGTAGAAAAAAAATCAGACTTACCAATTAAAATACAAAAATTTTTAAACCATAATGGTCCAGGAATTTTAAATATTAAAACTGAGCCATCTCCAAGCCCATTAACTCAATACATAATGAATACAAAAGAATATTAACCTTCGAATACTGTTTTTCCACCAATTACAGTTTGTACTATTTTAAGATCTTTTATTTCAAAAGGATCTATTTTAGTTATATCTTTGTCTAACACAACAAAATCAGCAAGTTTATTTATAGATATTGATCCTTTGATTTTTTCTTCAAAAGCTGCTCTTGCTCCATTCAGAGTATAGATTTTGAGAGCTTCATGTATATTTATTTTTTGACTTGGACCCCATAATTTCCCATTAGAATCTGTTCTTGTTACACAACTTTGAATCCCCATTAATGGAGGATATGGGCCCGGAGGGTAGTCTGTTGCTCCGGTAGAATTCACTCCATATTCTATAAACGATTTTTGTGCAAACATCCATTCTAATCTTTCTTCTCCATAGAATTGCATTTTTTCACCGTGGTAAAACACATAAGTACAAAATGGAGTTGCTTGAACATCATTTTTCGCCATTCTTTTTAAAATTTCAGGATTTACGAGTGTGCAGTGTTCTATTCTATGCCGAGTGTCTTTTAATGGATTTAGCTTTAGAGCTTTTTCATATGAATTTAATACCATGGAAATTGCAGAATCTCCATTTGCATGTACTGCTACTTGAAATCCAGCATTATGCATTTGAATTACATGTTCATCAAGTTCTTCTTGATCCATAGCCTGGATTCCGCAATCATCTTCGGAACCGATATATGGTTTTGAAAGCCAAGCTGTTCTAGCAGCTATTGCGCCATCAGAAGTCATCTTTATTCCCCCAACTTTTAACATTTCACTACCAAAACCTGTTTTCACTCCTGCATCTCTTAGACTAGGGAATAAGTCTTGTGCCATTAACATGTATACCCTTAACCCAAGATAATCATTTTTTTCTCCATCTTGGTATGTTAAAAATTCGTCTTGGCTTACTCTTGCATCATGAACACTGGTTAATCCAGAAGAATTTAACATTGAACTTATTTGCTTTAATCCTTTTGTTCTGTCACTATCGGACACTTGTGGTAAAAGATTTCTTGTGGGCTCTATTGCTCTTTCGTATACGACTCCATTCAATTCTCCTGTGGTTTCATTCCGGCCTAATTTCCCTCCATGAGGATCGTCTGATTCATTATGATATCCAGATAATTCTAGCGCCTTAGAATTCATATAATAAACATGTCCTGCTCTATGTGAAACCATAATTGGATGGTCTAAAGAAATAGAATCCAAGTCTTGTTTGTACAGATCTCGATTTTCCTTGATTTTTGTATCGTCATATTTAAATCCTTGAACCCATTCACCTTTTGGAGTGTTATTTGCTTGTTGTTTTAGTAATTCAGAAACTTCTTTTAAATCTTTTACTGTACAATCTGCTGCCATCACGTGCCTTATACCACTGCTTAAAACATGAATATGTGCGTCAATTAATCCCGGAATTATGGTGCGACCTTCCGCGTCATAGACTTTAGTATTTGGAGAACTCAAGTTTTGGATATCCTCATTTGAGCCAATAGCTACAAATCTACCATTAGATACTGCGAATGCTTCTGCGGTCGGCATAGAGTCATCTATTGTTATTACATTAGCGTTTTTTACAATTAAGTCTGGAATTGATTGAATTGACATATTTATCTCCTTGTGGTTTATTGAGATACTAATATGAATTTATTTTTATGTCAATTAATGACTGCAGTAAATATTGAACCTTATTGATGAAGACCTATTTTTGATTATTATATGGACACTATAATAATCAAAAAATAAGTATGTGAAACAATTAGATTTATTATTATTTTGATTAAAAATTAATATGTTCAAGGAGAAAATCATGAAAGAATTAAA